>Ga0193709_1000602_pt1 | contig 12076 bp, 8 predicted proteins | sample H3c2metaG_FD_160571 | JGI IMG/M metagenome (GOLD analysis project Ga0193709, IMG submission 160571) | Soil microbial communities from a riparian zone of the East river system, Colorado, United States - H3c2 | ecosystem: Environmental > Terrestrial > Soil > Riparian zone | place: USA: East River... | reverse complement strand
ATTGCCGGTCGCGGACAGCGCATAGACCGTTCCCAATGCGCCCACCGCAACTTCCCGCGCCGCAAGACCCGGGACCAACGCGATGGAAATCTGCCAATTGAAGCCGATGGGCTTGAATATCACGGCGAGCCACGCACCCAGATGTCCGGCAATACTGTACTGGATAGCCGGCCCCGTCGCGCCCGGCGGCGGTGCGGGAAATGAGCTCAAGGCCCAGAGGATGACCATGAGCGCCAGAATGATGGTGCCGACGCGGCTCATGAAGATCTCGACGCGCTGCCACAGGCCAATGCCTAGATTGCGCAAATTCGGCCAGTGATACGCGGGCAACTCGAGCATGAGGGCCTGAAATCCGCCACCCTGGCCCCGGCGCTTGAGCACGAACGCCACGGCCATCGCGCTCGCAATGCCGGCGATATACAGCGCGAACAGCACCACGCCCTGCAATTCCAGTCCGCCCCACACGCTGCGGCGCGGAATGAAAGCAGCGATGATCAACGCGTAGACCGGTAAGCGTGCCGAGCAGGTCATCAGCGGCGCAATCATAATGGTCGTCAAACGATCGCGCGGATTTTGAATGGTGCGCGTCGCCATGATCCCGGGGATGGCGCACGCAAAGCTCGAGAGCAACGGGATGAAGGCTCTTCCCGAGAGCCCAACGCTGCCCATCACGCGATCGAGCAGGAATGCGGCACGCGGCAGATAGCCTGAGTCTTCGAGAATCAGGATGAAAAAGAACAGGATGATGATCTGCGGCAAAAACACCAACACGCTGCCGACGCCGGCGAGTATGCCGTTGATCGCCAAGTCCTTCAGCAGACTCGCCGGCAGCGCCGCACCCAGCCAATTGCCGAAGGCCGCAACACCGAGTTTGATTTCGTCCATCGGCACCTGCGCCCAGGCGAAAACCGCCTGGAACACCAGGAACAGAATCACGGCGAGAATCACAGGCCCGAGCAGCGGGTGCAGCACCAGGCCATCGAGGCGATCGCTGAAGGTCACGCCATCGAGCCGGTCACCGCCCACCACACCCAGAATCCTGCGCACTTCAGCCTGGTCGTGCTCGATATCCGATCGGCTCAACGGTTGCCAGACGGCGCCTGGCACCCTGCGTTCGGGCATGGCTGTCGCATCGAGCACTTTGATCAGCGCGCGCACACCGGCCGTCTTGACGCCGACCGTTTCAACCACCGGCACGCCCAACTCAATCGCCAAACGCTCGGCATCGATGACGATGCCCTTGCGGCGCGCAATGTCAGTCATGTTGAGCGCCACCACCATGGGCAACCCCAACCGCTTCAGGCTCAAAACCAATCTTAAGTTTTGACGAAGATTCGTCGCATCGGTGACGCAGACGACGAAATCCGGCGCGGTCTCGCCGCTGCGCCGGCCTAGGAGTACATCGGCAGTCACCTGCTCGTCGGGAGTCAGCGGATCCAAGCTGTACGCACCGGGTAAATCCAGAATGCGAATACGCAGGCCGGACGGCGTGAGCAGCGAACCCTCTTTGCGTTCGACAGTCACGCCGGCGTAGTTGGCGACCTTCTGGCGGCTGCCGGTCAGAATATTGAAAAGTGCTGTCTTGCCGCAGTTGGGATTGCCAACCAAAGCGATCAGAGGGTTCGGAGCGCTGCGCGCGACGTCCATGGAATCAGGCGTCCTAGGGGAGTTGCGGCTGCTCCGGACATACGCGGATACAGGCGGCCTCGAAAAGTCGCAGCGCAAATGTGCCTGTTCCGATGCGCACGGCGATAGGCGCTCGGGCCAACAGGCCCCGGGCTACAATGCGTACTGCCTCGCCGGGCAGAAAGCCCAGTTCGGCCAAACGACGCCCTACGTCGGCGGGTCCCTTAGAATCAGCCTCCGACACGGAAATCACGCGCGCCGAGGCCCCTGGGGCCAGGTCCATGAGTGGGATATCTTGAGGGACCAACATGAACGCGATTCTACATGAGAATCGTTCCTATTACTATTACGGGGTCACAAATCTCATCTGATAGTCTTGGCGTCCCAGAACCATCGGAGGCGTATGAAATGCCTACGCTTTTTGAGAAAATCATCGCCGGGGACCTGCCGGCGACCGTGATCTACCGCGACCCTCGCGTGATCGCCTTTTTGGACATCCGCCCCGCGGCTCCGGTACATATACTGATCGTCCCGAACAAACCCATTCCCACAGCCAATGATATTGTCGACGAGGATGAATCGCTGATTGGCCACATGTTCATCGTGGCGCGCGATCTCGCACGGCAGCAGGGGATCGCCGAAAGCGGCTACCGTCTGATCATCAATTGCAATGCGCATGGCGGCCAGGAGGTGTATCACTTGCATGTGCATCTTTTGGGAGGGCGGCCTCTCGGGCCCATGGTGGCGCGGGCGTAAATGCGACTCAAAGAGGATAAGCGATGACGAAAAAAAAGGCCGCTCGAGCCAAATCACGCCCCGCCTCACGGCGCTCCGTCAAAAAGCCATCGGTCAGCGCCGCAAAATCCACGCGCGCGCTCAAGGCCCGAGAAATCTCCCGCCCGACCCCCCGCAGCCTACCGCGACGCGAGTTGTATCCCGCGCTCGAGCCGTATCGCAACGGCTACCTGCGCGTATCGGACGTTCATGAAATTTATTACGAAGAAAGCGGCAACCCCGCCGGCAAACCTGCCGTGTTCTTGCATGGCGGGCCCGGTGCAGGCTCCGACAAGCGCGCGCGGCAATTCTTCGACCCTAGGCATTACCGCATCGTCGTATTCGACCAGCGCGGTTGCGGACGCAGCCGGCCGAGCGCCAGTCTGATAGAGAATACGACCTGGCACCTGGTCGCCGATATGTAGCGATTGCGCAAACACTTGAACATCGAGCGCTGGTTGGTGTTCGGTGGATCCTGGGGCAGCACCCTGGCACTGGCGTACGCCGAAGCTCACCCTGAGCGGGTGACTGAAATCGTGCTGCGCGGAATTTTCCTGTTGCGCTATGCCGAAATACGCTGGTTCTATCAGCACGGCGCCTCCGATATATTTCCCGATTTCTGGGAAGCCTATCGCGACGCGATCCCTTTGGCTGAGCGGGACGATTTTCTAAGCGCGTATCACAAACGCCTCACCGGCACCGATCAGCGGGCGGCGTTGGCCGCGGCGCGGGCATGGTCGATGTGGGAGGCTGCATGCAGCTTTCTGCACAGCAACGTCGATAACATCAGGAAGTGGGGCGAAGACCAGTTCGCCTTGTCGGTCGCGCGCATCGAATGCCACTACTTCGTGAACCGCGGGTTCCTGCGCAGCGAGAGCCAATTGATCGACGACGTGCCGCGCATTCGGCATATACCGACAACCATCGTGCAGGGCCGCTACGACGTCGTATGTCCTGCGACCAGCGCGTGGGATTTGCACCGCGCGTGGCCGGAGGCGGATTTGCGAATGGTGGCGGACGCCGGTCACTCGGCATTCGAGCCGGGTAATGCTCATGAGCTCGTGCTTGCGACCGATCGATATCGCAGCCGCTGAGATCCAGGCGATGAATGCGCATTAATGCCTACGCCGCGCTTGCGGCGGCAATCCTCCTGTTTTCGTCCGCATGGGCAGAGGTGGGCAAGCCGGAAACCGCACCGGGAACCAAGCTGCTGCGATTTCCCAATGTGCTGAATGACCGTATCGTCTTCAGCTACGCGGGAGATTTGTGGACTGTCGGCACGCAAGGCGGAACCGCGACACGGCTGACCTCGCATCCCGGATTGGAATTGTTCGCCAAGTTCTCGCCCGACGGCCGCTACATCGCCTTCACCGGACAGTATGGCGGCGATGAACAGGTCTATGTCATGCCCGCGGGCGGCGGCACGCCGAAGCAACTCACGTTTTATCCGGCGCCCGGCCCGCTGGCCGAACGCTGGGGCTACGACAATCAAGTGTATGGGTGGACGCCGGACGGCAAATCCGTTCTTTTCAGATCCGCGCGCGATGGCTACATCTTGACGGACGCGAAGCTGTATACCGTTCCAATGAACGGCGGTGCCGCAACCCCGCTGCCCATGCCCAAGTCGGGTGCCGGCAATTTTTCTCCTGACGGCAGAAAAATCGTCTACTCGCCCCTGTGGCGCGATTTTCGAAGCGAAAAGCGCTACTCCGGCGGCCTCGCCAACGTCCTCTACATTTTTGACCTGGCGAATCCCTCGCTTCAGCAAATCACCCACGACTTGCGCACCGATCGCGATCCGATGTGGATCGGCGATGCGATCTATTTCAATTCCGATCGCACGGGCACGTTCAACCTCTATCGCTACGATCTCGGCACGCGGCAAATTCAGCAACTCACGCATTACACCGATTGGGATGTGCGTTGGCCGAGCGCGGATGCGCAAGGCCAAATCGTCTACGAATCAAACGGCGAATTGCATCTTTACGATAGCCGCAGCAACCAGGATCGCGCCGTGTCGATCAACGTGCCTGCCGACAACACGACGACGCTGCCGCAAGCGGTCAACGCGGCGGAAAATATCGAAGGCTTCAGTTTGAGCCCCGGCGGCGAGCGGGTCGGCATCGTGGCGCGCGGTGATGTGTTCTCGGTCCCGGTGGAACATGGCGTGACGCGCAATCTCACCCAATCTTCGAATGCCCACGACCGCGAGGCGGCCTGGTCAAATGACGGCACGCGATTGGCTTACGTCTCGGATCGCAGCGGCGAAGAGGAGATTTATGTGCAGACGCAGGACGGCAACAGCCCCGCCGTCGCGTTAACCGCCAATTCCACGGGCCGCTATTCGGCGCCGGTTTGGTCCGGCGATGACAAGCGGATCGCCTTCGCCGACAACACCAACCGTCTGTACGTCATCGACATCGCCGGCAAAAAGCGCACCGTGGTGGCTCAAGATCCCGCCGGTCTTTCTCTGGATTATCGCTGGTCGCCCGATGGCCGCTTCCTCGCCTATTCCCGCAATGATGCGAATGGCTATTCGAGTGTATTCGTGTGGTCCGTGGCGGATGGACAATCGCACCGGATCACGCCGCAAAGTTTCGCCGCGCAATCGCCCGCATGGTCGCCGAACGGCGAATTGCTCTATTTCCTGAGCCAGCGTGAGTACCAGCCCATCATCAGCACCGTCGAATTCAATTTCGCCACGGATCGACAGACCGGAATCTTTGCAGTGACCTTGCGCAAGGACGTCAAAAATCCGTTCGGCATTCGCGACGACGAACCCGGCGAGGACAAAGATCCCGACGCGGAGAAGAACAAGCCCAAGGGCAAGGCGAAGCCGAAACCCGACGTCAAGATCGAATTTGACGGCATCGAGCATCGCACCATTCGAATCCCGCTCGAGGCGGACAACATCAGCAATCTGCGGGTTGGCGATGAGAATTTGTTGTACCTGCGCAGCGGAGCGTTCTATTACGGGCGTGAACCGGGCATCAAACCGACCGTGATGAGCTACTCCATCAAGGAGCGCGAGGCAAAGCCCGTCGCGGAGGACGTAACCGAGTGGTCCGCCACCGCGGACGGCAAACATGTGCTCGCGGAGATGCCTTCCAAAGAATTCAAGTATTTCGAAGTCGGCAAGAACGACGATGCCAAGGCCGTATCGCTTGCGGGCCTGATGACTTACCGGGTTCCGGCCGCCGAGTGGCGCGAGATTTTCGCCGAAGTGTGGCGCCGCTATCGCGATTATTTCTACGTCGAGAACATGCATGGCTATGACTGGGCAAAGCTTCGCGGCAAATACCAACCGCTGCTCGACCATGTCGGCCACCGCACTGATCTCAACTACGTGATCAGCGAGATGATCGCCGAACTGACCGTGCAGCACGCCTACATCGAGGGCGGCGACCTGGGGTTGCCGAAGCGGCCATTCGTGGCATTGCCGGGTGCGCGATTCGAACTCGATGCGAATTCCGGCCGCTATCGAATCGCCAAGATGTTCGCCGGCGAGAATGAAGAGGAACGCTACCGCTCGCCGCTCACGGAGGTGGGTGTCGATGTGCACGTCGGCGACTACGTATTGTCGATCAATGGACGGGAACTCAAAGAAGGAACGGATCCCTATGAACTGTTGCAGGCGCCGGCGGGCCAGCCGGTGGAATGGCGCGTGGCGGCGACTGCCGATGGCGCTGCGGCGCGTACCATTCGCTACCAGCCGCTGCACACCGAGGCCGATCTTTTGTACCTGGACTGGGCCACTCAGAACCGGGCGCGTGTCGACGCTTTGAGTCACGGCCGCTTGGGCTATATTCATCTGCCTGACATGGGCGACGCAGGAATTCGCGAGTTCATCAAGTGGTGGTATCCGCAGGTGCGCAAGGAAGGACTGGTCGTCGACGTGCGCGATAACGCCGGCGGCAACGTTTCAGAAATGCTCATCGAGCGATTGGCAGGCGTTCTGCAGGAGACCCGTTTCGGGCGCAATCATGCGGCTGCCGGCACGTATCCCAGCGTGGTGCAGCCTGGCCCCAAAGTCGCACTGATCAATGAGGGCACCTCGTCGGACGGCGATATTTTCTCCTACCAATTTCGGCAATGGAAAATCGGCCGGCTGATCGGCAAGCGCACCTGGGGCGGCGTGGTGGGGATCAGCGACCATGGAACATTACTCGACGGCGGCAAGGTGTTTGTGCCAGAGTTCGGTACGGCGGATGAAAACGGCCGTTGGATAATTGAAGGACACGGGGTCGATCCCGACATCGTGGTCGAGCAGGATCCAGTGGCTGTATTGAATGGACATGACCCCCAATTGGAGCGCGGTATTCAGGAACTCTTGGAACTTCTGCCGGCGACGCCGGGCGGCCTGCCGCGTCGACCCGTCTCACCCATCAAATCCGAGGTGCATTGAGCGTGTCGGAACTCGCCTCCATTGGTTTGGCGCGAGTGACCGATGCCCGCGAAATTGCGGAGATGTCCCGCGATCTCATTGAACAGGGATTGACCTGGTCGTGGACGCCGGCGCGAGTGCAGCATTTTATCGCAGGGCCCGAATCATCCGTGGTGGTCGCGCGCCGCGAGCAACGGATTGCCGCATTCGCCATCATGCATTTCGGCGACGACGTCGCGCACTTGAACCTGCTTGCGGTAGCGCCGGAACATCGGCGTCAGGGCATCGGATCCCAGCTAATGGACTGGCTGACCCGGACCGCGCTCGAAGCCGGCGTGTTTCGCATCAATCTGGAATTGCGCACCCACAACGATGCGGCGCGAATTTTCTACGCGCGCTTGGGCTTCGATCAATTGGGCATTGTGCAGGGCTACTACCAGGGCCGCGAGGCGGCGCTGCGAATGTCGCGGCACTTGGCAAAGACCTGACGTCAGGCGGATCGGGCGCGTCCGGCAACCGCCCTGTCGCGGCCCAGGTCGGGTTGTTGAGCCCGCGGCTTGGCCGCGCCGAGCGGAAAGATCACGGTCACGCGACATCCGCGGCCGGGCCCGGTATCGACGGTCATTTCACCGGCGGCGTCCCGCACGCGATCGGCGACGCTCCACAGGCCGAATCCGTGCGCGCGCGGCTCGAATAAACTCAGTTGCCACTCGAAGCCGACACCGCGATCTTCGACAACGGCGCGCAATTCGTCGGGGGCGCGCGTGATCGTGACCATTGCCGCTTGCACGCCGGAATGCTTGATGACGTTGCGCAGCAGTTCCCGGATGACCTTGAACACGAGTACGCGCATGTCGATATCGATGCCGGTCTCATCCGCGTCGACACATAATTCAACCTGCAGATTGTCCTTGCTTCGCATGTAGACGCTGAGCCACTTCAGCGCCGGCTCCAAACCCAGCTCATAAAGACCCGGAGGACTCAAGTCGGCAATGACCCGTTGCGCAATGGCCTGCACTTCGCGCACGGTATTGGTCGCTTCGCCGAGAAGCAGGCGGATTTCGGGCGGCGAACGCCGCACCAAGGAATCGAGGGTCATCGACAGTCCGACCAACTGCTGGCCAATGCCATCGTGCAGGTCCACGGCAGTTGCCCGCCGCGCCCGCTCTTCGGCACCCACCAATTCGCGCGCATAGATTTTCAATCGCTCCTGCTTTTGGCGCAGCCGCTCGTTGAGTGCGACCAGCTCCGTCACGTCGCGCGCCACGCCCCACAGACGCACCAGCTTGCCCTGTTCGATGACACCGCGAAATCCCATGATATAGGTGAGCTGCTGCGATTCAGCCGCCATCGTGAATTGCAGGCCGTCCATCAAATAGCCCTGATGCGGCGCCGCGCCCAAATGATCGATGAAGGTTCGCACCCAGGGTGCGTCGCTACGCCACTGACGCGCATCCGCCTCTGGCACGCCCATGTGCCGATTCAAGCGCAGGTAACTCAAGTTGCTCTCGGCAATGTAGGCATGCGCCTGCAGCCAGGCGATTTGATCGCCCATCGGCAGATTCGGATCCATGGGTTGCGACAGTTCAACACGCCACACGGCCTCCGAACTGTGTTCGATGAAGTTGCGATATCGCTCATCGCTGGTATGCAACAGCTGAAACGCGTTGCGCTTCTCGAGCAGCACCACGGTGAGCAGGAAATTAATCACGACCAGGGTTGCAAGATACAGCTGCACGGCGCCTACCCGCACGAAGGGATTCGAATCTCCCGCGAAGGGTCCCAAGCCGTGGCTCGCGAAATACGACGCCAACAGGGCTGTCGCGGCAGCCATTATCGATGACCAACGCGGCGGCACCCGAAATGCCGCGATCACCACGAATGCCAATATGACGAAAGGCATATCCAGGATGGTGGTCACGCCACCCGGCGGCGCCGAGAACACCCAACTCGTCATGGCCAGCATGCCGAAGCCGATGAGCATCATTTCAACGGCGGGCACTGCCGGCGCGGAATGCTGCCGAGCGCGCAAGCGCACCACCCAACTCATCACGATCGGCGCAATGCACAGCGATCCCAGCCAATTCCCCGCCCACCACAGCTGCAATTCACGCAGGTAATCGGGTCCACTCAGCAAGTGAGTCGTGGCGAAGGCCCCCACCACCGCGCCGGCCGCCGAACCGATTGCGATCGAAGCGATGAACAGCAACACGTTTCGCAGCCGCGGCACTCTGGGCGTTGAAATCAGCCGCGAGGCAACGAAGGCGCCGACCATGCCGTCGAGCGAGTTGGCAAGCGCAAACGGCACATAGCCTCGGAAAACGAAATGGTCGGATTTCAAGGAGCCGGCCAGTAATTCGACCACCAGTTGTACTGCCAGGATCCAGACCCAGAGGCGGCGCGGCGCCAGCCACAGCGCCATGAATAAAAGACCGGCAGCCGGCCAGATGATCGTCAGCGCCTCGGCACTCTCATGCAGAACCAAGCCGGTCCACACCAGAATCAGGTATAGCGCCGCAAAGATGGCCAACGAGACGGCGCCTTTGGCAATTCCGTGGCGCATGAAATCCCATTCCAGCCCGGGTTTCCGGTCTGCGAGCGCGGTCGGCGTCTCCACGTTAAGGCCTCCCTGTACTGAGGTGATTGTGCGCTTGTTTCTTGCAATACTGCAAAAGTTGAATGGCCACTAAAATCACCACCCGCTTATTCGGCGCGACTCGGCGACACGTCGCCTGCGTCGGGCAAGGAACATGGAAAATGGAGGGATCGGCGGCCGCCGCCGCCGGCGCCATGGCAGCGCTGCGACGCGGACTCGATCTCGGCCTGACGCACATCGACACCGCGGAAATGTACGGGTCGGGGACGTCGGAGAAAATTGTCGGCCAAGCCATCGAGGGCAGGCGCGACGAGGTTTTTTTGGTTTCCAAAGTCCTGCCCGGCAATGCCTCGAAACACGGCACGGTGGCTGCCTGCGAAAAATCGTTGGCGCGCCTGCGCACCGACCGGCTGGACTGCTACCTGCTTCATTGGCGCGGGAGCTTTCCTCTGCAGGAAACGATTGCCGCATTCGAAACGCTCGTGCGGCAAGGCAAAATATTGTCTTGGGGCGTCAGCAATTTCGATGTCGAGGATCTTGACGAGGTGGCCTCGATTGCCGGCAAGGGCCACCCGGCCTGCAATCAGGTGTTGTACCACTTGCAAGAGCGCGCGATCGAACATGCCGTGCTTCCCTGGTGCCGCAAGCACGGCACTGCAGTGGTCGCCTATACGCCCTTCGGCCAGTCGCCGCGGATTTTCGACGTTGGGTCCCATAGCGGCGTGCTGCGCGAAATTGCCGATGCGCATCGGGCGACTCCCAGACAAGTTGCATTGCGTTTTCTGCTGCGTCACCCGGAGACCTTTGTGATTCCCAAGGCGTCCGACGTTTCGCATGTGAGTGAAAATGCCGGGGCAAGCACGCTGCAATTGAGCGCGACCGACATGGCGAGGATTGACGCGGCATTTCCGCTTGGAAAAGCGCCGCGCGGACTGCCGATGGTTTGAAGCGCGTGGTATCGCGAGTCAACGTAAAATATGCGGCCCGACGGCATCCACGGTCGAGGTTCCGGTCAGGGCCAACGTCACGCGCAGTTCATTGCGCATGATTTCGATCGCCTTGGTGACGCCCGCTTCCCCTGCCGCCGACAGCGCATAGAGAAAGGACTTGCCGATGAGCGCTCCGCGCGCGCCAAGCGCCAGTGCCTTCGCGATATCTTGGCCGGAGCGGACACCGCCGTCGAACATTACCTCGCAGCCTCCTGCGACCGCGTCGACAATTTCGCTCAACACCGAGATCGAGGACGAGGCCCCGTCAAGCTGGCGCCCGCCGTGATTGGACACGACGATGGCGTCCGCGCCGGCGGCAACGCCCAACCGCGCGTCTTCAGCATCGAGCACGCCCTTTAGAATGAGTTTCCCGGGCCAGCGGCTTCGCACCCATTCGACATCGCGCCAGTTGGCTGAGGCATCGAATTGGGTCGCAGTCCACTCAGCCAGCGTATTGATGCCGCTGGAACCGCCGATGCGGCCGACCAAATTGCCGAATGTGCGTCGTTTGCCGAGCAACACACTGAGCGCCCAGGCCGGTTTCGTCGCCACGTCCCAGGCATTGCGCAGCGTCAAGCGAGGAGGAATGGTCAGTCCATTGCGCGGATCGCGGCGCCGCTCGCCAATGACTTGCAGATCGAGCGTGAGCATGAGCGCCGAACATTGTGCCGCCGCAGCCCGATCGATGAGCTCTTGATTGAAGCCCCGATCCTTCATCAGGTATTGCTGGAACCAGAAGGGTTGCCGGGTGGCGGCGCGGACGTCTTCGATCGAGCAGATCGACATGGTGCTGAGACAGAACGGAATACCGCAGGCGGCAGCCGCTCTTGCGCCGAGAATTTCGCCATCGGCGTGGAACAGCCCGGCGAGACCGGTCGGACCAATGGCCAGGGGCATGGATACCGGCGAGCCCAGAAAGGTCGTGGCCAGGGATATTTTCGACACATCGACCATCACTCTTTGGCGAAAGGTCATGGCGTCGAGATCCGCGGCGTTGCGTCGAATCGTACGTTCATCGTACGAACCGCCGTCTGCATAATCGAATATGGCGCGCGGAATCCGGCGCTTTGCCAGTTCGCGCAGATCCTCAATATTAAGAATCATCGGCATGTACGACCCCTTGGCCGCACAAGATACCCTATTCGCGGCCGGGTCGTCCTCGGGCACGATTCTGCCCGGCGCCCATGCGACCCGGCCCCATGCTTTCGCATCGGGCCGGGAGTTCACAGCATCAGAGCGCGAGCCACACGTCGATACCGCCGTGCCTGGTGCACGCCCGATTCCGATCTCGCGTAGTGGTGAAAAAGCCGTCGTGACAGCGGGCTGATGAGTGCGGGTGATCATGACGGTAGCGCTCAGCCGGGTCATCGGCTCGGCGATCGTCGCGATGATCGTCGCGATGATCGTCGCGATGCTCGTCGGCGCGCATTGCACGGTGCTCGTCAGGCCGGTCTTGTGCGCTCACCAGCGCCGGCGCCAACCCGGTCATCGCAAACGCGGACAGGGCAAGTAATGTTGGTTTCCAAAAGTGTCGGTGCATGACGCTATCCTCGTTGGTGGCAGAAACGGCGATGCTATGAATGGGGTCGGCGGACGGCAATCGCCGGCGCCTTACATCGGGTGTCGGTGCTAGCCTACGCACCGGGTGCTAAGCTCTAGGGCTCTTAGGGAGATCCACCATTGCGTATAAATACAACATGGGTGCGC
>Ga0193709_1000600_pt1 | contig 12128 bp, 12 predicted proteins | sample H3c2metaG_FD_160571 | JGI IMG/M metagenome (GOLD analysis project Ga0193709, IMG submission 160571) | Soil microbial communities from a riparian zone of the East river system, Colorado, United States - H3c2 | ecosystem: Environmental > Terrestrial > Soil > Riparian zone | place: USA: East River... | reverse complement strand
GGAAATGCTTCCGCCGCGCGCTGGCCAATGATTATAGGGCGTTGGCGATTATCGCTCCGCCGAAAGTGCTCGGCGAGTTACGGAAGCATTTCCACAAGGAGGTCGAAAAGCGGATCGTCGCCACCTTCAACAAGGACATGACCGACCGGCCGCTGGCGGACATCGAGGATTTGCTGGCGGGCGAAGCGGCGCCACCGGCCTGAACCGGCGCGTCGTCAGCGTGAGCTGGGCGCGTAAACCATCCGCCAACGGGTAGCGCCGGTCGGCTCCGTCGTGGCCTTGGCGGCAAACGCGGTGGAACCGGCGCTTCCGAACGCGAAATGGCTATGATCCCCTTCGTCCAGCGACTCGATCAGCCGATAGCCGGCCGCGCGATAGGCCGCTTCGATCTCGGCATGCCTGACTCCCGGCCGGCGGGCGATGTCGATTGCGCGGCCGCTCAAATGATAGCTGTTGGGCACGCCGTGGACTTGGCGGTTGTGTTCGGGCGAGCGGTAGGTGCTGGTCACTCTACCCCACCTTGCGCCGATGGCCGCGGCGGCCGTCCCGACATTGGAGCGCGCAGCCCGGCTCGTCACCTCGTTGGGCCGGCCTTCTTCGACAATCGGAGTGAGGACTAGCGCCTGACCCGGCGTCCGGATCGCAAAATCAGTCGACGGCGTCGCCGCGGCCGCGGCCGAAGCCGCCCCAAATAGAGTCAATGCGAACAAAGCGCGGATCATTCGAAAAGCCCCCAAGCTCTCCTTTCCCGCGTAGCAGCTTTTGCAAAAAGTTAACAGTCGTCACGGCTGACGATTGTGATCTCCCTCACTCAGGCTTGTGCGACACCGCCTCAACATTGATCCCGTCGGGATCGAAGACGAACGCGCCGTAATAGTTCGGATGATATTTGGGCCTCAGGCCGGGGCCGCCATTATCCATGCCGCCCGCGGCCATGGCAGCGGCGTAGAATGCATCCACGCTGGCGCGATTGGGGGCGTTGAAGGCGACATGAGTGCCCTCCCCAACGCGCTCGTTGTCGCCGATCCAGAAGAACGGCATCATGTCCTTGCCAAAGCCGATCGCGGTGCCGCCGCCGTCGGTCTTGTCGGGCCCATATTCGTATAATTTGGTGATCCCGAGCGGCTTGAGCGCGGCTTCGTAGAAAGCCCTCGACCGGTCGATATCCGAGATCGCAACGCCTATATGGTCGAGCATGTTCGTCCTCCTCGCATCCTGTGCCGCGACGGTCTATCGCACGCCGCGATGACACACCAAATTCACATCATTGGCGGCGGACTCGCCGGATCGGAAGCGGCCTGGCAATTGGCCGAAGCGGGGTTGCGCGTTCGCGTGAGCGAGATGCGCGGCGGCGGCGATACAACGCCGGCGCACGACAGCGATCGGTTGGCCGAGATGGTCTGCTCGAACAGCTTTCGCTCCGACGACGCGACCAGCAATGCGGTCGGCCTGCTCCACCAGGAAATGCGCGCGCTCGATTCGCTGATCATGGCGGCCGCCGACAAGCACAGGGTTCCCGCCGGTTCGGCTCTTGCGGTCGACCGGGAAGGCTTCGCAGCCGAAGTCACTGCGAGGATCGCCGCGCATCCCAACATCGAAATCGTCCGCGAGCGGGTCGACGCCCTGCCCGCATCCGGCCCGACGATCATCGCGACCGGGCCGCTCACAGCGCCGGGCCTGGCTAGCGCCATCGCCGAGGTCACCGGCATCGACGCCCTCGCCTTCTTCGACGCCATCGCGCCGATCGTCCATCGCGACAGCATCGACATGGACATTTGCTGGATGGCCGCGCGGTGGGACAAGGGCGGGAAAGACTACATCAACTGCCCAATGGACCGCGAACAGTATGAAACGTTCATCGCCGCATTGAACGACGGCGAAAAGACCGAGTTCAAGGAGTGGGAGAAGGACACGCCTTACTTCGAAGGCTGCATGCCGATCGAGGTGATGGCGTCGCGCGGGCTGGAAACGTTGCGTTACGGCCCGATGAAGCCGGTCGGCCTCGACAATCCGCGCACCGGACGCTGGCCGCATGCGGTGGTCCAGCTCCGCCAGGACAATGCGCTCGGCACCCTGTGGAACATCGTCGGCTTCCAGACCAAATTGAAGCACGCCGAACAGGTTCGGATTTTCCGGACGATTCCCGGTCTCGAAAATGCCGATTTCGCGCGGCTGGGCGGCATTCATCGCAACAGCTTCCTCAATTCGCCGACCCTGCTCGACCGCCAATTACGCTTCAAGGCGATGCCGCACATCCGCTTCGCCGGACAGATCACCGGCTGCGAAGGCTACGTCGAAAGCGCCGCCATCGGCCTGCTCGCGGCCCGCTTCGCGGCTGCCGAGATCGCAGGCGGTGAACTCGCCCCGCCTCCGCCCGAAACCGCTTTGGGCGCCCTGGTCAACCACATCACCGGCGGCGCCGAAGCCGAAACCTATCAGCCGATGAACGTCAACTTCGGCCTGATGCCCCCGATCACCACCAAGATGCGCAAAGCCGACCGCAAGAAGAGCTACACCGATCGGGCACGAGCGGCGATGGCTGCGTGGATGGATTCGGATTCGACGACAAGGGCCGCCGTGGCTTACCCTGTCGAAGACGCGCCGATTGAAGCGTCAGTTCGGTGACTGTGTGCCGAGCATAAGCTGAAGATAGCGATTGACGGCGGAGGCGCCTGAAAACACCATTGCCCGCTCCCTCTGAGCATTAGCGTCAATCTCGCTGTCGAGTGCAGTCGCCATGGCCACCGCAAGCCGGTCTTCGTCATCGCACGGTACGAGCACGCCGTATCGTCCATCGGCGAGAATCTCCGCCGGACCGGACGGACAGTCGGTGCTGACTACTGGCAGGCCAGCGTGCATCGCCTCGACGATTGCATTGCCGAAGCCCTCGTAATGCGACGACAGGACAAACAGATCGGCGGAGGCGTAGTAGGGCCAGGGATCAACTGCGAAGCCCGGCATCACAACGCGATCGGCAATGTCCAGCCTCGCTGCAAGCGCCTCAAGCTCGCTACGAAGCGGGCCTTCGCCGAGGATTACCAATCTTGTTGGGCGCGACGCGGTCATTTTTGCGAAAGCTCGGATCAGGAGGGCATGATTCTTAGCCTCTTTGAGCGCCCCCACCGTGAGAATGTATGGCCCACCCGAACAAGGCCTCTTCGCCAAGCCGTTCGAAACGAGGGCATGTGGCGGAACAGGAATTGGGTTGTAGACGACCTCAAACCGATCGCGACGGATATGCGACAGCTGCGCCAAATCATCCGCGCCACCCGCCGAAACCACGATCCTGGCATCCGCCAATGGATAGAGCAGTCGCGTCGACGCCCTCAGATTGGCGGTCGCCGTGGTCGATCCGCGATATTGCTGAGACAGAATACAGTGGTCGCTGACCACCACACGCACCCCGGTTCGCGACAATTTCGCACTGATTATGGCTGCAACTGTCAGCGGCCACATGGAAACTTGCAGTGCCGACGGGCGGCGCTCGCGCAAGTAACGGATCAACGGGGCAAAGACGTTTCTGCCGCGCTTGGCGTTCAGATCAAAGACCCGCACCGATGCCGGGAGCAGTGGGAATAATTCTCCCTCGGCCCCCATCACGACCAGGTCCACCTCGTGACCGCGCTCCACGAATCCGCGGATCAGCGCGATGGCGACGCGTTCAGCCCCACCGCCGCCGAGGTTGGCAATCAGGAATGCCAGGCGCGCCATCGTCAGGCTGATCCGCCCAGGCTTCCGCCTTTTCTGAGATAGACGGACAGCTGCATGCCGGTCCCCGTCCGCGCCATGTACCAGCGCATCAAGGGATGCATGATTCTCGGGAAATGGAAGATCGTACAAACCATGTAGCCGTGACGCGCGATTTCGTAGCCCGCGCGGCGGCCGTGCTCGCCGAACGACTTCAGCCCGAACTCGAAAAGATGGAACGGGCTGTGCATCGGGCTGATGTTGGTGACGTAATTGGTCCCGCGCAGGCGATAGTAAAGGTTGACCAAGCGGGGCACCAAATGCCTCGACGAGGGCACCTCGAGCTGGATGATGCCCCCGGGCCTGAGCCACACGAGTGCACGCTCAATCGCGTTTGAGGGTGATCCAAGGTGCTCAAGCACCGCGCCGAAACTGATGAAGTCAAAATGGGCCGGCGGAAAGTCGGCGCTCTCCACGCTTGCGAGCGCGATGCGGTCTGCGGCGATGCCGGTGTGGCTGATCGCTTTCGCCCGAAAATCCTCGCCCGGCTCGAACCCATAGGTATCGAAGCCTCTGGCGGTCATGGCCTTCATCGCCTTGCCGATGCCGGCGCCGGCATCGAGCGCGCGCATTCCTGGCCGGAACGCGAGCAGTCGCTTCGCCTCGGCGATTTCGCCCGCAAAATAGCCCGGCTCATCGTCGAAATATTCAGGGTCCCAATAATCCTCGGCCGTCCCGTAATGATCGGACATGTTCGGCGGCATCGGCTGCGGATCGGCGAAAACGAGCTCGCAGCGCCGGCATTTCTTGACCGACACCGCAATGCCCGAGACTCTTCTGGGCCGAAGCCCTTGGCTGCGGTTGAGCCGCAGTCCCATGATCTTGAATTGGTCGGGCGCGGCGCCGCACATGTTGCAGGCGTCGACCGGCGTGAACGTGTAAGTGGAAGCGGGCACGCGTCAGGCCGATTCCGCCGGGGCCATGTCTCCGAGATAACCAGCGTAATATTCGGCGAGATACTCGTCGAGGCACACCCGCCAGTCGCGCATGATATTGAGATCTCGCATATCCAGCTTGGCTGTGATCAGCCGTTCAGACGGCGGACGCGGGGCGAAATATTCCTGGCGGAAATAGTCGGAGCTTACCGGCGTGATCGTCACGTCATTATCCAGCGCAAGTGCCTTGACGAGATATTCGGCGACCTCGAGCCGGCTAGTAACTCCCGAGCAGACCATGTTGTAGACGCCCCACAGGCGCTTTCCCAGCAGCAATTCGACATTGCGTGCAAAATCCATCGTGTAGGTGGGAGTGCCGAGCTTATCATCGACGATGCGCAGCTCGCGCGCGCCGTCTTTGAGTTGCATCATCAATTTCTGGATGAACTTCTTGTCCTTGGCCGGGCCCGAACCCATCATCCAGCCCGCGCGGCAAACCAGATGCTGGCGGCAATTGGCGGCGACAAACCGTTCGCCCATCAGTTTGCTGCGGGCATAATGTCCGAGCGGATTGGGCTCGTCCCAATCGTCATAGGTTTCCTGCGCGCCGTCGAAGATGCCGGCGGTGCTTATGTAAAGAAGAGGAATACCGAGCTCGTTGGCGATGTGCACCGCATGTTCGACCGAAAGCGTGTTGGTGCGGTAGGCCTCGTCGGAATGGTTCTCGCAATATTCGAGGCTGGTGTGCGCGCCGAGATGGAACAGAAAGTCCGGACGGAAGGCCAGAACATCGGCGCGATAGGCGTCGAAATCCCTGAAATCGAGCAGCGAGAGCCACGGCTCATTGACGTCGATGTCCGTGCACTTGAGCTCGTGGTGATCCCCGAAAACGCGGTGGAACGCCTCGCCGAGCATTCCGCCCGAACCGGCCATATAGATGCGTTGCCCGTCGTCCACCCTACCGCCCCATCACGCTCGCCAACACCTGTCGATATTCGGCGGCGATGGCCTTGGTTGAATATTTCGCGACGGCATCACGGCGCGCCTGCTCGCCCAGCCGCCGCCGCAAGCCCGGGTCGTCGATCAGTTTTGTCAGAGCTTCCAGCCACTCCCCCTCCGTGCGCACCAGCAGGCCGTTTTCCCCATCGCGGATGATCAACGGAGTGGTGCCGACATTGGTTGCAACAGTCGGGATCCCGAACGCCATGTACTGGATGGCCTTAAGTCCGCTCTTGCCAGTGACCCATTCGTCGACCGGCAGGGGGTAAACGCCGATATCGATGCCTTGAAGGTCGGCGACCTCGCGTTCGACGGTCCACCGAATAACCTCAAGATCGACGCCGGGCAGTGCGTAATCGAAATTGCCGATCACCCGCAGCTTGAAATCGCGGGTCTTGGCGAGAGTCTGAAACACCGAACGGAGCAAATCGAGATAGATTCGCGTGCTGAACGTTCCGGTCCAGCCGATCGTGACAGGTCCTTCGCCGGGATGTTCGACAGGCACGAAACGGTCGGTGTCGACCGAGGAGGAAATGTAGGTGCACGCGCGCTTTTCATTGATGGCGAGACACAGGTCATTGAGTGCCGGAGAGCTCGTTACCACATGGTCGGCCGTGCGGATCAAATGACGTGACTTCGCGGTGCCCCGCAGGAACCGGGTGATCGGGTTGACCCGCCCATGGTTGCCGCTGAGAGTGTCGAGAATGACGTTGTCCTCAACGTCGAAAATCAGCCGCCGCGCCATTGCCGCCGTCAGCCGTTCGAACAGGGTGGTGCCAAGCGGCGTCACCCACATGAATGCGTAAACGAGGTCATAGCGCCGAATACGCCTTAAGGCCCACAGCCGGCGAAAATGACCACGGACCACCCCCGCTGCCTTGGCCAACATATTTCCGCGGGTATAAATCACGTCCCACATCGCCCGATCCATGTAGGGGGCGACATCGATGATGTAGCCGTCACGGCGCCAATCGTCGAAGTATTGCTCATATTTCAGCCGCTGGCCGGCTGCCACGTTTTCGGGGAATGGGCACAGAACGAGGAGCCTGCGCATCAGGCGGCCACCCGGACCGACGCACGAACCAACTCACCATAAATCCCGTGGTACGCGGTGACACCCAGATCGAGCGAGAATAATTCGACCGCAGTGTTGCGGCAGCGGGTCTGCAGGTCTGGTTCGCGGGTCAGCTCCAACAGCCGCCGAACACCCTCGCGCAACTCCTGATCCGAAAAGCCCGGCAATGACACGCCAACCCTGTGACCTTCCAAAATCGCCGCCATGTCGCCAACAGCGTCATTGCCAAGGCAAGGCACGCCGCAACCGAGATATTCGGCAAGCTTCGTCGGTGCGCTGGCAATTTTCGAGTAGCTTGGCGTGATGATCGCCATCGCGGCGCTCATTCGGCCGATCAATGCTGCCACATCGGCATGATCCGCGGCGATTATTTGCACCGCGGCCGGGTCAATACCAATTGCCTGCAGGCGATCACGGATCGCCGGATGCTCGTTACGGTTGACGATCAACAGCCGGGCGCCTGGTTCCTCGCCAGCCACGACGAGAAAGCAGCGGAGCATCTCGTCGAAAAGATACCAGGTGCCAACCGAGCCGACGTAGCCGAGGACGAATGGCGACTGCGCCGGTGGGCCCTGGACGCTGAACCGGTCGAGGTCGGCGCAGGTTGGAATGACCGAGATCCGCGGCGCACGGTTTGCGAGATAGGGAAATTGGCGAATTTCGGTCGCCGACGCATCGGTCAAGGTTACGATGTGGTCGGCGGCCACCAGAAGGTGCCGCTCGAGCCACTTGGCCGTCCGGTAGAGACGCCCGTCCGCCGGCCATAACCCTCCATCGACCCGCTCGTCGGCCCACAGTCCCCGCATGTCGAACAGGAATCTGCACCCCAGTAGCTTTTTAAGGGTCAGCGCAATCAGCGCGGGGACGTAGCTTCTCGCATGAACGATGGCGACGCGGCGCCGCAACGCGATCCTCAAGGCGACGATGGTTCCGATAGTGATGTCGAAGGCCGTTGCCGGAGCGGTGGGCGACTTGTGATAGCGCAGCGCGGTCCAGCCAATGCCTGCAGCATGAATCCGCCCTGAAACAGCGGACCGGCGAGCGCCGTTCGCCCAGTCGGCCTTCTTCTCAAAGCTGAGGATATGGATCGCATAGTCGGGCGCGAGCTTTTCGAGGTAGGCCAGCACCTGCGATTGGCCGAGCGGCTCCAGCATGCCATCGTAGCTGATGTAAAGGACCGCGGGTTTCGCCAATCTACGCCTCGATTCCGAAATCAAGCGACCCGGCGGCCACAAGCGATCCAATATGGCGCGCCTTCGCGAAAGACCACGCCGCCGAGGCCCGCGGCATGCATCATCGCTCCAATTTCGGCCCGTGAGAAACGTTGCTCGAGCCGAGTGCCAAAGCGATCGAGAGCGTCAGTCCTCATCGTGTAAAAACTGGTCCGGCGATAATGGCTGAGTGGGAAGTTGGTGACGTCCGCGCCAAGCTTTTCAGAGGCAAGCGCGATTTTCGACATGGGCCAATAGATGCTCGCCGCAATGAATGCCGTCATCGCCTTGCGCACTGCGAAAGGCAGGCGGCTTATGGCACGCCGGCCCACGTCACTTGTCCGCCAGAGCGAGCGATACCACGCGGGCCGAGTGTCGAAGCTGTAATAGAGATAGACAAGGAATGGCGCGCCAAGCTTCAATTTGCGGACGCAGTCGCTCAGCGCGCGCCTTGTGTCGGGGATATGGTGGAGCACACCGAGCGAATAGCCGAAGTCCTGACTGCCGTCCGCAAGCGGAATCTGGTCGGCGCCAGCGACATGAAAATGGGCCCGCTTGTCATTCGCAAGGCGTCTTTTCGCTACGGCAATCGCGCCCGGCGCGGGATCGATGCAATGCAAAATACCGACGCGATTGATGACGTCCGCCGCCCAGCGTCCGGAGCCACAGCCCAGGTCGAACCCTTCGGCATTTTTAGGAAGCCCATCCCACGGGAAGACCGAAAAATAGGCGTCGAAAGCCTCTCGATACTCCTTCTCTGCAAGCGCGGATTGGTCGTAGGCCTGCCATTCCCGGCCAAACCCTTCGACCGTCGGCCGGTCAATATTCTGAGGCACCGAAAGCCCTTCCGGCCCTGGCGACGACCTCGCCGAGAGATGTTTGCCAGGCAGGCGAGCGATATCCGAAGTCGGCCTCAAACCGGCTGCAGTCGAGCGCTGAATTGCGCGGCCGTGGCGCACGTGTAGGCCAATCAGCGCTAGCGATCGGCTCAACCTTTGCCACTGGCCGGCCGAGCGCGCGGCACTCCTCGAAGACCGCTTCTGCAAGCCCCGCCCACGTCGTCACGCCGGTCCCCGCGAGATGGTAGGTCCGGCCGCGTCCGACATCGCCCTGGCGCCACGCTTCGAGGACGGCAATCAGGCCGTCGGCGAAATCCAGGGCGGAAGTCGGATTGCCGCGTTGGTCGGCGACGACGCGAACAATTTCGCGGGTTTCGGCCAATTGCATCATCGACCGCACGAAATTTCTGCCGAATGGGCTGTAGACCCATGCGGTCCGCAGGATGAGGTGATCGGGCGTCTCGGCCCGGACCCGCTCTTCGCCTTCCCATTTGGTCCGCCCATAGACCCCCAACGGGTTGGTTGGCGCATCCTCGCGATAGGCGCCGCCGGCGCTTCCGTCGAAGACATAGTCGGTCGATATCTGGATGATCCGCGCGCCGCATTCGCGCCCCGCGGCGGCGATTGATCCGGCTGCCTCTGCGTTAACGATGCGCGCCAGCTCCGGTTCTTCCTCGGCCTGGTCGACCGCGGTGTAGGCGGCGGCGTTGACGATGACATTCGGGCCGATCGCGCGGATCGGCGCGGCCAGCGACTCCGGCTGCTCCAGGTCGAGCTCGGGCCCGCCCAGCGCGATGATTTCGAGCCCCGGCATAGTTGCCGAACGTTCGACCAGGCTTCTGACGATTTGGCCGTTGCGACCGGTCACCAATATCTTCACGCGGCGGTCCCTAGCCGGTTGCCGGCATATTTCGCGTCGCGGATCGGCCGCCACCACCATTCGTTGGCAAGATACCAGTCGACGGTCTTGTCCAGACCCGTTTCGAAGCTCTCGACCGCGCGCCAGCCAAGCTCGCGTTCGATTTTGGACGGATCGATCGCATAACGGCGGTCATGGCCCGGGCGATCGTCGACAAACTGAATCAACTCTCGCCGGCTTGTCGTCGCCGGCCTCTTTGCATCGAGCAGGTCGCAGATTGTCTGCACCACTTCAAGATTGGAGCGCTCGGCGCGGCCGCCGATGTTGTAGCTCTCCCCGGCCCTTCCCCGCGCCAAAATCAGATCGAGCGCGCGGGCGTGGTCATCGACGAACAGCCAATCACGCACGTTGGCCCCCTTGCCGTATACCGGCAGCGGCTTGCCTTCGAGACCGTTGATGATGGCCAGGGGAATCAGTTTCTCCGGAAAGTGGTAGGGCCCGTAATTGTTCGAGCAGTTCGAAATGACCGTCGGCAGGCCGTAGGTCCCGTGCCAGGCGCGGACGAGATGGTCGGACGATGCCTTGGAGGCCGAATAAGGTGACGATGGCGCGTAAGGCGTTGCTTCCGTGAAAATACCCTCGTCGAACGGGAGGTCGCCGAAGACTTCGTCGGTCGAGACGTGATGAAAGCGGAAGCTCTCCCTCGCGACGGCGTCCAGCCCAAGCCAATATGCGAGCGAAGCCTCAAGCAGGCTGAACGTCCCGAGGATGTTGGTTTCAAGGAACACGGCCGGCCCGTCGATCGACCGGTCGACATGACTTTCCGCGGCGAGGTGCAGGACCTTGTCGATCCGCTCGTTACGCAGGATGGCCAACATTGCGGGCTGATCGCAAATGTCGGCCTGAAAGAATTGATAATCGGGTGATTCCGCGATTTCGCGCAGGGACTCCGGGTTTCCGCAATAGGTCAGCTTGTCGATATTGACGATCTGGTAGCGGCCGCTGCCGACCAGATAGCGGCACACGGCGCTGCCGATAAACCCGGCGCCGCCCGTGACGAGAATGCGCTGCTTGGCCATCCAGCCTAGAATCCGGTCTCGACGGCGGAAAGCAATGGCGCCACGCGATCCTTGTCGGACAGGAGGATCCGGTCCGCCGCGATCGGCCATTCGATGCCGATCGCGGGATCGTCGAAACGGATCGCGCGGTCCAGTTCCTGCCGATAAGGCGCGCTGACCTTATATTGCACTTCGGTTTCCTCCTCGAGCGTCAGGAACCCATGGGCAAAACCGGGCGGGATCAGCAATTGGTTCCACTGCTCGGCGGACAGGATTGTGCTGGCCCACTGACCGAAGGTCGCAGAGCCCCGCCGGATATCCACCGCGACGTCGAACACCGCGCCGCGGGACACCCGGATCAACTTATGCTGGGCCGCCGGCGGCACTTGGAAATGCAGTCCGCGCAGTACCCCCTTCGCCACCGACGATGAATGATTGTCCTGGACGAAATCCACGTCCAAGCCCGCCTCGGCCATCCGCTCGGCGCTCCACACTTCCGAGAAGAAGCCGCGCGGGTCCCCGAGCCTGAGTGGGCGGATCTCGAGCACGCCTTCCAGCCCCAGCGGCCGCACTTCAAGCATCGCGGAAATCCGCGACCCGCCGGCGCAGATATTGCGCATAGTCGGTCTCGCCGAGCATTCCCGCCCGCGCCAGGACCGCGTCGGCGGTCAAATAGCCGAGCTCCAGCCCGATTTCCTCGAGGCACATGATCTTGAAGCCCTGGCGACGCTCGATAGTCCGGACGAATGACGATGCGTCATGAAGGCTGTCGTGCGTTCCGGTGTCGAGCCAGGCGAAGCCGCGGCCAAGACGGCTGACGCGCAAGGTCCCGCGCTCGAGATAGGCCCGGTTGACGTCGGTGATCTCAAGCTCTCCCCGGGCCGACGGTTTGATCGAGGCCGCGATGTCGAGCACGTCATTGTCGTAGAAATAGAGCCCGGTTACCGCCCAGTTGGATTTGGGCGCCGAGGGTTTCTCCTCGATGGACAGCGCGCGCCGCGTCTCCTTGTCGAAAGAAACGACACCGTACCGCTCGGGATCGTCGACCGCATAAGCGAATATGGTCGCGCCCGACTCCTGCCGCGCCGCCTCGCGGCACAGTTCCGGCAGGCCGGCGCCATAGAAGATATTGTCGCCAAGGATCATCGCGACTGCACTCGATCCGACAAATTCACGGCCGACGATGAACGCGTCCGCCAGCCCGTTCGGCCGGCTTTGGACCTCGTAGGACAGCGACACGCCAAATGCCGTGCCATCGCCGAGCAATGCCTCGAACCGCGGTAGGTCGGACGGCGTGGAGATAATCAAAATCTCGCGGATTCCGCTCAGCATCAGGACGCCGAGCGGATAATAGATCATCGGCTTATCGAAGATTGGCAGAAGCTGCTTGGAGACCGCAAGGGTCGCCGGATAGAGACGGCTTCCGCTTCCGCCGGCAAGAATGATGCCCTTCATCGAACCCTTT
>Ga0193709_1000599_pt1 | contig 12153 bp, 13 predicted proteins | sample H3c2metaG_FD_160571 | JGI IMG/M metagenome (GOLD analysis project Ga0193709, IMG submission 160571) | Soil microbial communities from a riparian zone of the East river system, Colorado, United States - H3c2 | ecosystem: Environmental > Terrestrial > Soil > Riparian zone | place: USA: East River... | reverse complement strand
CTTGTGGTTGCAGCTCGCCGAAGCCGACTGGTCGCGTGGGGAGGGCGCAAGCCTGCGCACCCTCACCAACAGCGGCGGCCACCTACCTGAGCCGCTGGTGCGCCGCCTTCGCGCCCTGTTCCCCCAGGCCCGCCTCCATTTGATGTACGGCCTCACCGAAGCCTTCCGCTCGACCAGCCTCGACCCGGAGCTGGTCGACAGCCGTCCCGATAGCGTGGGCAGCGCAATCCCTTTCGCAGAGGCGATGGTCGTCGGCCCCAACGCGGGCGAGGCGGGGGCTGGGGAGGAGGGTGAACTGGTCCACGCTGGCCCCTTGGTGGCCCAAGGCTATTGGCGCGATCCGGTTCGCACTGCCGAGCGCTTCCGCCCCGCGCCACCTTGGTCGGAGAGTGGCGGCACCGCCGTCTGGTCTGGCGATCGGGTCATTCGCGGCGTCGACGGCCTCCTCCGATTTCGCGGGCGCGACGATGCGATGATCAAGGTCAGCGGCAATCGCATCAGCCCGACCGAGATCGAGGAAGCCGCGCTTGCTAGCGTCGCGGTGCGCGATGTCGCGGTGTTCGGCGTTCCCGACGAGCGGCTCGGCCAGGCGATTGTCCTGTTCGCGGTCGCCAAGGGGGACGATGCTGAAAAACGCCTACTCGCCTATTTTACACGCGAGTTGCCGCCACACATGCGGCCCCAGCGCATCGTCTGGCGGGATGTGCTACCGACCGGCCCGAACGCCAAGCTCGACCGGAGCGCGCTCAAGGGGATGTTGGCATGAAGGATAATGGACCAATTCCCGCGGGGTTTGTGGCCGGCGAACAGGGCCGATTGCTGATCGGCGATTATGATGTCGATGCCCTGATTGCCGGAGCTGGCGGCACACCATTATTCGTTTACGACGCCGCACGCATCGGCCAGCGGATTGCCGAATTTCGTTTCGCCATGCCTGATGGGGTCGCTTTGCATTATGCCGTGAAAGCAAACCCGTACGAGCCATTGCTAACATTTATGGCGAGGCACGTGGACGGTTTCGATGTGGCCTCGATTGGCGAATTTGAGACACTCCATTCGCTCGACTTCGAAGACTTGCCAATGAGCTTCGCGGGCCCGGGCAAACGCGATTCCGAGCTGGAACGGGCCATTGCCGCAGAAGTCACGATCAATCTCGAAAGCGAAGGCGAAGCGGCACGCGTCCTGACCATTGCCGGTACGCTTGGCATCCGCCCCAAGGTTGCTGTGCGGGTCAACCCGCCGTTCGCGCTCAAGGGAGCCGGGATGAAGATGGGCGGCGGCGCCGCGCCGTTCGGCATCGACCATGACCGCGCGGCCAATGTGGCCCGGGAGATGATCGCGGCCGGAGCCGACTGGCGCGGGCTGCACATCTACGCCGGAAGCCAGGTGCTCCATGCCCCGGCGCTGATCGAAGCCCACCGCGCGACGGTCGCGCTCGCCGCGACGATTGCCGATGAAATTGGCGAGGCGCCACTCGAGATCAATCTCGGCGGGGGGTTCGGAATCGCCTATTTCCCGGGCGAAGCGCCATTGGATGTGATGGCGGTCGGTGCGGGCCTCTGCGAGACGCTGGAAAACGTCCCCAATGTGCTCGCTTTGACCCGCTTCTCGATCGAGCTTGGCCGCTGGCTGGTGGGCGAGGCGGGGGTCTATCTGACCCGAATCGTCGACCGTAAGCAGAGCAATGGCCGCAATTTTCTCGTCACCGACGGCGGGCTCCACCACATGCTCGCCGCGAGCGGCAATTTCGGCCAGTTGCTGCGCCGCAATTATCCGGTCGCCATCGCCAGCCAATTCGGCGCTCCATTGACCGAGGAGGCAACGATCGTCGGCAGCCTGTGCACGCCGCTCGATTTGCTCGCCGATGAGATCGCCGTCCCGCACGCTGAGGTCGGAGATCTGGTCGCGATCTTCTGCGCGGGAGCCTATGGGCTAAGCGCCAGCCCGCAAGCCTTCCTCAGCCAACCGTCAGCCAGAGAAACGATGATCAATCATGATCTTGACGGCGTCGCCGAATAACTCGCCTCAACAAAATATAGGCCTTGTGGCGGTGCGTTAAGGCCCAATGCCGCCCGATCCTTCGCTTCGAGTGCAGCCGCAATGTCATTGGGGCTCCACTGACCGCGCCCGACCATCGCCAGGCATCCCGTCATCGACCGCACCTGATGGTGGAGGAAACTGCGCGCCGCGGCATGGACATGGACCTCATTGCCGACGCGTTCGACCTTGAGACTGTCGAGCGACTTGACCGGACTGTCCGACTGGCAATGGGCCGATCGAAACGTGGTGAAATCATGTGTGCCGATGAGTTTTGCCGCGCCCTCGGCCATCGCTTCGATGTCGAGCGGCAAGGCGACATGCCACACCCGACCGCGCTCGACCGCTGGAGGCGCGCGCCGGTTGAGGATCCGGTAGAGGTAGCGGCGCCCGGTACAGGAAAAGCGCGCGTGCCAGTCGTCGGCGACCGGCTCGACTTCCAGCACCGAGATTGGGGCGGGGCGAACCAGCGCGTTGACGCCTTCGCGCAGGCGGTGCGCGGTCAGGGTCTTGGATATGTCGACATGGGCCGCCATTCCCAGCGCGTGCACCCCGGCATCGGTCCGCCCCGCGCCATGTACCGCGACCGCCTCGCCGGTCATCTTGCCGATTGCCCGTTCGAGAGTTTGCTGGACCGACTCTCCAAGTGCCTGCCGTTGCCAGCCAACGAACGGCCCGCCGTCATATTCAAGAATCAACTTCCAACGGGTCACTGGAGAATCGTTCCGGCTGGGATCGGGAAGCCGTGCAGCAGCTCGTCAGGCGCCATCGGGGCGCGTCCCGCGCGCTGGACCTTGAGCGGACCAATGGAGCCTTCGCCACAGGCGATATTGAGGCAGTCGTCGAGCACTTCGCCCGGTCTTCCGCCAGTATCCCCGGCCCGCGCATCGAGCAGCTTCACCCTCTCGCCCGCAAATTCGAACCAGGCGCCGGGCCTGGGCGCAAAAGCACGCACCTGCCGCTTGACGATCGAGGCCGGCAGGGCGAAATCCAGCCGCGCCTCTTCCTTGCTGACCTTGGCGGCGTAGGTGACTCCCTCCTCGGGCTGAGGGATCGGCTCGAATGACGGAAGATCTTCAAGCACTTCGGCCATCATCGATGCCCCAAGTTCGGCCAAGTCTTCCGTGAGTTGGGCGGCATTCTTCTCGTCGGTCGGCACAACGCGCTTGAGCAGCATCGGCCCGGTATCGAGTCCAGCGTCCATCTGCATGATGGTCACGCCCGTTTGTTTGTCCCCCGCCAAAATCGCCCGCTGCACCGGCGCCGCGCCGCGCCAGCGCGGCAACAGCGAGGCGTGGACGTTGATGCAACCCAACATCGTCCCGTCGAGGATCGCGCGCGGCAGGATCAGCCCGTAAGCCGCGACTATCGCGATGTCGGCTTCCAGCGCCGCGAACGCCGCCTGCTCGTCGGCGCCTTTGAGACTCACTGGGTGGCGCACCTCCAGCCCCAATTCCTCGGTCCGCTCCTGCACCGGCGACGCGCGCAACGCCTTGCCGCGACCGGCGGGGCGGGGCGGCTGGCAATAGACCGCGGCGACGTCATGCCCGGCGTCGACCAGGGCATTGAGCGTCGGCACCGCGAATTCGGGCGTTCCCATGAAGATGATCCGCATCACGTCCGCCTATGGCTGGACTTGCGAGCCAAGCCAATCCGCCTATGTCGCGATGCATGGCCAGTCAGGAAATCGAAGCGCTGTCGAGCGCCTTGGCGCGACTGCCGGGCCTGGGCCCGCGCTCGGCCCGCCGCGCGGTGCTGCATTTGCTCAAGCGCCGCGAATCCGCGCTCGAGCCGTTGCTCGCGGCGCTGCAGAGCGTGAACGCCAATCTCGCCACTTGCTCGCAATGCGGCAATGTCGACACGTCCGACCCCTGCACCATGTGCCGCGACCCGCGCCGTGACGATCGCTTGCTGTGCGTCGTCGAGGAAGTCGCCGACCTTTGGGCGCTCGATAGATCGCGGTTATTCCCGGGGCGCTATCACGTGTTGGGCGGGCGGCTGTCGGCGCTTGATGGCGTGCGGCCAGAGGACCTCGGCATCGATCGGCTGGTTGCGCGGGTCTCCGCGGGCGGAATCGACGAAGTCGTGCTGGCAATGAACGCGACGCTCGAGGGCCAGACCACCGCGCACTACCTCGCTGAACGGCTCGAGGGCTTTCCGATCCGTCTCACCCAGCTCGCCCACGGCCTTCCGGTCGGCGGCGAGCTCGATTATCTCGACGAAGGCACGCTCGCCCAAGCCCTGCGCGCCCGCCGCCCGGTAGCTTGAACGAAGGGGCGCTCGCGCTTAAATCGCTCTCATGTCCTTACTGCCCATCCTCGAAACGCCGAATCCGGTGCTGCGCAAGATTTCGTCGCCGGTCGACAAGGTCGATGACGAGCTGCGCAAGCTGATCGCCGACATGTTCGAGACGATGTACGATGCGCCAGGCATCGGCCTCGCCGCGATCCAGGTCGGTGTACCCAAGCGCGTTCTGGTGATGGATTTGCACGAGCCCGACGAGGAGGGTGGCGAGCCGGTCAAGGATCCGCGGGTGTTCATCAATCCCGAGATCCTGTCCAAATCGGGCGAGGAAGTGCCCTACACCGAAGGCTGCCTGTCGGTTCCCGACCAATATGCCGAGGTGCTGCGCCCCGACCATATCCGCGCGCGCTGGCTCGACGAGAATGGCAAGCAGCATGAAGAGGACCTCGACGGCCTGCTAGCCATCTGCCTCCAGCACGAGATGGACCATCTGGAGGGCATCTTGTTCATCGACCATCTGTCGAAGCTGAAGCGCGACATGGTCCTCAAGAAACTCGCCAAGGCGCGGAAAGAAAGGGCGCTGCACGCGGCTTAACCTGCGCCGGACCCCTATTTATCTAACGATCGGCAGGATAACCGCGCTGGCGCTGGCGCCGCCCCGCCAGATGCTCTGTGTCGATCGGCGATAGTCGCCTGGCTTCGCATAGAAAATATTGTCGACATAAGTTTGTGGGTTGCGGTCATAGAGCGGGAACAGCGTCGACTGCACCTGGACCATGATGCGATGCCCCGGCAGGAACACATGGTCGACGTTCGGCAGCGCCCATTGATAATGCTCGATCTTGCCCGGCTTAAGCCTCTCCGGCTTGGCGAAGCTGTGGACATAGCGACCTCGGAAGATCTCAATCCCGACCGGCAGCTCGTAGCCGGCCATCGACGGCTTGGCTCCCTGCGACGCGTCTTCGGGCACGTCGTTGGGATAGACATCGATCAGCTTGACCACCCAATCGCTGTCGGTGCCGCTGGTTGCGGCGAACAGATCGACCTGCGGCGCACCCATGATGTGCACGGCGCTCGGCAGCGGCTCCGTCCTGTAGGCGAGCACGTCGGGCCGATCCGAGACAAAGCGCTGATCGCGGACCAGCCACGGCTTCCATTGGTTGGGATCGGCGGCGCTTATCGGACGCGGGATGAACGGCACGGGCTTCGCCGGATCGGACACAAAATCGTCGTGTCCCCCCGCCGCGGGCCGGTCGAAGCTGGCGCCATTGCCGCCGGCCAGAAACAGCGGCGTCGGCGTGCCCATTGGCCAGCGCGGATATGCGTTCCAGCGATTCACGCCGGTCGCATAGGTCAGCACCGGCGGAATGTGCGGGTCGGGCGTGCCCTTCAGATAATGGTCGAAGAACGGCTTGACCCAGCGCGTGCGCCATTCAGCTGCCGTGTCGCCGGTGAAAGTGAGCGCTCCAAGGTCATAGCCGTAATGGTTGGCGCCTGAATGCCGCCACGGGCCGATGACCAGATGGAGAAGTTCGGTGCCCTCATATTTCGGTGCGAGCGCCCGGTACACCGCCGGGGCCCCATAGCTGTCCTCCTGGTCCCACTGACCCACCTCGAGCATGGTCGGCACTGTCAGAGGCCGCGCAGCCATCCATTTGTCGACCGCCTGGCCCGACCAGAACTCGGTGTAAGCAGGATTCTGGAACAATTTCTGGATGAAGGGATAATGGTCAATCCCCAGACGTCGCGCATAGTCGCCGATCGAGCCGGCCTCTAGGTAGCGGGTATAATCATCGCCGGCGCCGACCGCGAGCCGGCCGCCCTCGGCCTTGCCGGTGCTCTGTGAGACGGCAAAATCGAGGCTGAAGGTCCGGAAGGCGCCGTTGTGGAACCAGTCGTCGCCCATCCAGCCGTCGACCATCGGGCTTTCGGGCACGGCCGCCTTGAGCGCGGCGTGCGGGTTGATCTCCGCCGCCAGGGTCGTGAAACCCAAATATGACGAGCCGATGATCCCGAATTTGCCATTCGATTCCGGCACATTTTTCACCAGCCAGTCGATGGTGTCGTAGGCGTCGGTCGATTCATCGATTCCGGTTTTGTTGAGCGGACCCGCGATCGGCCGGTTCATCACGAATTCGCCCTCCGAATTGTGGAGGCCGCGGATGTCCTGATAGACGCGGATGTAGCCATCGTTGACGAATTCGGCGTCCATCACAGGCAGGATGTCGACGATCCTCTGGCTGGCGGTTCGCGCAGTTGATCCCTTAGCGTCATAGGGTGTCCGCGAGAGTAAGATCGGTCCGCCTGAGGTGCCTTTCCTAGAGACGATGACGGTGTAGAGCTTCGCCCCGTCGCGCATCGGGACCATGACCACCCGCTTGATGAAGTCCGCTTCGGGCCGGACCGGGTCATAGCTCGCGACGCCGTCCGTAGTCATTGGCGTAACGGGCGCGGGCGGCGCGGCCGCCGCGGGCAAAGCAGCGAGGATCAGCGATAGTGTCGCGAGCGTGGAACGGGTCGAGGAAGGGCGCATCGGCGAAGGCTAGGACCTCTTCGCCCGGACGGCAATCGGTCAGGCGATCGACAGCGCCGCCTTGCGGCAGTCCTCGGCACATTCGCGGCAAATCTGCGCGCACAGCCGGCAATGCTCGTGATCGTACTTGTCGCACTCGGTGGCGCACCAGTCACACACCCGGGCGCACAGTTCGAGCGTCTCCCTCAGCACCTCGTTGTTCGACCCGGTCCGCCGCGCGCCCAGCCGTGCCGTCGCCTCGCACACATCGGCGCAATCGGAGCACACCCGGATGCATTGCTTCATGTCCATCGGCTCTGCGACACAGGCGTCGGCGCACGACAGGCACATTTTCGCGCAATACATCGCATGATGCACCGCATCGCCCAGCGGCTGGTTGACATGGCCCTGAACATCGGGGTGCAGCGCGATCATCTTGCGAATGGACATGCAATTTCCTTAGCGGTTCGGGGGCCTGGGCAGGGGTATCGCAAGCTTGCCGCTTGAGCAACGCCGCCGCGCCCGCTAGGTTCGCTATTCGTTCTAGTGGAGTGGGTGGATGAGCGCAGGCCTCGCAATTGCATTGGCGCTGATGGCGCTGGCCCTCGGCACCGTCATCGGTTGGCTGGTCGGCAATCGCGCATCCGCCGCAGCGACCGAACGCGCCGCGAGAGCTGGTGAGCTCCAGAAATTGCTCGACGCCGTCACCGCCGAGCGGGACGAGGCGATGCGGGCCCGCGCGGCGTTAGAGGCCGACGCCCGCAACTTCGACGCGCGGATGACCGAAATCCGGGAGGCCAAGGAGGCCCTGTCCGCGCAATTCAGCGAAATCGGCAATAAATTGCTCGGCGAGGCACAGGAGGCGTTCCTCAAACGCGCCGACCAGCGGTTCAAGGAATCGGAGGCCACCTCGGGCCAGAAATTGTCGGCCTTGCTCCAGCCGGTGCATGAGCGGCTCGAGAAATATGAGCAGACGGTCACGTCGCTTGAGGAAAAGCGCAGCGATGCGTTCGGCAATCTGACCGGGCTGATCGATTCGATGCGGCTCGGCCAGGAAAAGGTCAGCAGCGAGGCGGCCAAACTGGTCAATTCGCTGCGCAACGCGCCCAAATCGCGCGGCCGCTGGGGCGAGCAGCAGTTGAAGAACGTCCTCGAGACTTGTGGCCTTTCCGAACATGCCGACTTCCAGACCGAAGTCAGCGTCGGTGGCGAGGACGGCGGCCGGTTGCGCCCCGACGTGATCGTCCGCGTTCCAGGCGGGCGGGCTTTAGTGATCGACGCCAAGGTCTCGCTCAACGCCTATCAGGACGCTTTCGGCGCGGTCGACGAGGCCGAACGGCTGGTTGGGCTCGCCGCCCACGCTTTATCAATGCGCAACCACGTCAATTCGCTGGGCAACAAGGCCTATTGGAGCCAGTTCGACGACGCCCCCGACTATGTCATCATGTTCGTGCCCGGCGAGCATTTCCTCTCAGCCGCGCTAGAACATGACCCGACCTTATGGGATTTCGCCTTCGAAAAGCGCGTTTTGCTCGCCACACCGACCAATCTCATCGCCATCGCCCGTACCGTCGCGGCCGTCTGGCGTCAGGAACGTCTCGCCAAGCAGGCGCGGCAGATCGGCGAGCTAGGCAAAGAAATGTACGACCGGCTCGCCAAGGTCGCAGACGATCTGCGCAAGGTCGGCAGTGGGCTCAACAGCGCGGTGAGCAATTTCAATGCCTTCACCAACTCGTTCAACGGCCGGCTGGTCGTGACTGGGCGCAAGTTCCGCGAGCTCGACATCGAAACTGGCAATCGCGAGCTTGAAGACGTTGCGCCGGTTGAAGCCCTAGCACGAAGCGGCGACGCCTCGGTGCTGCTCGACGCGCCTCGCCACGACGATCCCAAAACCGGCTAATAACTCCGCATGAGATCGATCGACCCGCGCTCGTTCGACAGGGTCAGGCGGTCGCCGCCGCTCCACACGGTGCGCATCGGGCGGTCGAGGATCGCGCTGCCCTGGGTTTCGAAGCTCATGTCGGGGCAGGCCATGCGCGTGCCCATCACGGGTCCGGCGGTGATCGTGTCGCCGGCCTGGCTGTAATTGGCGCCGAGACCGTTGCAGCCGAACTTCGCGCTGAGCCGCGCGGTTTCGAAGTTGACGAAGAAGGGGCCAGCGGGCGGGGTCGCGCGGCCGTTGATCGCGGCGACCCGCCAATTGGTTCCGCCAAGGGCAGCAGGCGCGGCGGCCTCTCCTCCGCAGCCTTCGAAACGGCGCCCGTCGGCGGTGACCTGCACCTTGTCGGGATAGGCGCGGTCGCTCATCCCGTCGCTGCAGCGGGCATGGACCACGTTCACGTTGAGCCGCGGCGTCTGGTAGATTTCGCCGGCGAACCCGATGATCGGGCGCGGCGTCGGCTGGACGATATGCGTCGGGCCATTGGGCTCATCGAACACTATCTGGGTGGGATTGATAGTCAGCCCCCAGAAGGGCTCGGTGCCGACCGCGCGATAGGCGCCCATCTGAGGTGGCGGCGGTGCGCCAGGCGGGTAGGCGGTGCAGGCGGCGAGCAGCACCAGCGGCGCGAGGCTGAGAATTTGTTTCATGCCCGTAGCAACCCGCGCGGCGCGGCTCGGTTCCTTAGGTCCGCCAGCTCGCTTTGACCTGGAACGCCATCACCGCCGCCGCAACCGCCGCGTTGAGGCTGTCTGCGCGCCCGGCCATCGGGATTTTGACCAGCAGGTCGCATTCCGCCTCATACTCGGGCGGCAAACCTTGCTGCTCGTTGCCGATCAGCAGGAAACAAGGCTGCTCATATTTCGCGGCGAGATAATCCTCCTTGGCCTTGAGGCTGCTACCGACCAATTGGCCCGGCCCGCCGCGCAGCCACGGAAGGAATTCTTCCCATCGGGCCGCAGCGACCTGTTGGGTGAAGATCGCGCCCATCGATGCGCGCACCCCTTCGACCGAATAGGGGTCGGCGCTGTCATCGACCAGGATCAGCCCGCCCGCGCCGACCGCGTCGCCAGTGCGCAGGATGGTGCCGATGTTGCCCGGGTCGCGCAGCGCCTGAGTGACCAGCCACAATGGCGCCTTGCTTCGGTCGATCGCTTCAAGCGCGGTCGCTGGCTGGCGATAGGCGCCGAGCAGCATCTGCGGATTATCCTTGCCCGACATTTTGGCGAGGATGTCGGCGCTGGTCTCGATCACCTCGCCGTCGGCCGCCTCGGTTTCGGCGATGATCGTCGCGGCGAGCGGATGAATCCCGCCGGCGGACGAGAAAGCAACAATTTCCGGCAAGCGCCCCATGTCGCGCGCTTCAGCGAGGATTCGCAGCCCCTCAGCGAGAAACAGCCCTTCCTCGCGCCGCGCCTTCTTGTCGCGGAGCGAGCGAAGCCGCTTGACGGTGGTATTCGAGAAAGCGGTGACGAACTTCGGCATCACTCTTCCCCAAAACGATCCTCGATGAGTGCAATGAGCTGCTCGAGCGCTTCTTCGGCGTGCAGGCCACTGACATGGACGGTCACCGTGTCGCCCATCGCGGCGCCGAGCATCATCAGCCCCATGATCGACGTGCCGCACACCCGGCTTCCATCCTTTTCGACCTCGATATTTGAATCGAGCACGCTTGCGAGGTTGACGAACTTGGCGCTCGCCCGGGCATGGAGCCCGCGCTTGTTGGTGATGACGATCTCGCGCGAAACAGGCTTCAAGCCGCGGCTTCCCCGAGGATTTCCGAGGCGACCGAAATATATTTGCGGCCCGCCTCGCGCGCGGCGGCGACCGCGGCGCGGACGCCCATCACCTTGCGGGCGCCTTCGAGCCGGATCAGCATCGGCAGATTGACCCCGGCGATGACCTCGATGTCGTCGCTTTTCATCAGCGAAATGGCGAGGTTCGACGGAGTCCCCCCGAACAGGTCGGTGAGGATGATCACGCCCTTGCCCTGATCGACTCGCGCGATCGCGGCGGCGATATCCTCGCGCCGCGCCTCCATGTCATCATCTGGGCCGATGCAAATGCCTTCGACCGCTTCCTGCGGGCCGACGACATGTTCAAGCGCGGTGATAAACTCAGCCGCCAGACGGCCGTGCGTCACCAAAACAAGTCCGATCATTCACTCACCTGATATGTCACTGGCGTCCGGGGCGTCCAGTCTGTTCCTCGATCGTATCGCTTGGCGGCGAAGCAAGGTCGCGGTGCCGGATATTCGGCGAAAATCCTGCTTTACGCAACCGCTCCGCCATTTCAACTGCTGCGGCGACCGAACGGTGCCTTCCGCCGGTGCAACCGAATGCGACGGTCAGGTAGGTTTTGCCGGCGTCGTAGTAACGCGGGATGAGGTCGCTCAAGAGCAGCTCGATCCGATCCATTGTTACCGTCCACCCCGGATCGCTGGCGACGTAGGTGCGGACCGCCTCGTCGAGCCCGGTCATTGGCCGCAGCTCGTCGACCCAGTGCGGATTGGCGATGAAGCGCATGTCGAACATCAGGTCGGCGGTTCGCGACACGCCGCGGGCGAAACCGAACGAGGCGATGGTCAGCACCGGCTGGTCGGTATCGTCCCCATATCGCCGCCGCATTTCATCGCGCAGCTCGGACGGTTTCAAATCGGTCGTGTCAAGCACGCTGTCGGCCGCCTTGCGCAGGGCGGCGGTCAGGTCGCGGTCGCGCGCTATGCCATCCTCGGCCGGTCGATCGGGCGCCAGCGGGTGGCGGCGGCGTGTTTCATCATAGCGCCGCGCGAGCTCACTTCCCGCGCAATCGAGATAAAGAATTTCTGGGTTGACCCGCTCGATGCCGCGAACCAGGCCGGGAAGGGCGGCGGCGTCGAACCCGCGGCTGCGCGCATCCATCCCCACCGCCATCGGTACGCTAGCCGAGCCGCCGCCCGCGCCGCGCACGAAATCCTCAAGCAATGCAGTCGGCAGATTGTCAGCGCAGTCCCAGCCCATGTCCTCGAGCGCGTCGAGGACGGTCGACTTACCCGCGCCCGACATGCCGGTGACAAGCAGCAGGCGCGGCAGGGGGCGGGCTCCTTGCCTAATTTCGCCCATCAGAGCGGGAGGCCCAACCGATCGAGCGCCAGCGCGACCTTCGACGCCGCCGACGCGGTCATCGCGTCGACGCTGATCAGCGGCAGGGGAATTCCGAGAATAGGCCGCTCGCGATTGTCGTCGGGAAGCCGCTGGATGTCGCTGGTCAGTTCCACCAGCAACGCAACCGGCACGTCGTCAACGTTTTGCATCGCGACAATTCCGACTCCGCGAATTTCCAGCTTGCCGGCGATCGTCGGCGGAGCGGAGGCGACCAGCTTCTCCCCCTTGCGGCGGACGATCGTCTGGTCGTCGCTGACCAAGGTGAAGCCGCGATCGAG
>Ga0193709_1000598_pt1 | contig 12168 bp, 9 predicted proteins | sample H3c2metaG_FD_160571 | JGI IMG/M metagenome (GOLD analysis project Ga0193709, IMG submission 160571) | Soil microbial communities from a riparian zone of the East river system, Colorado, United States - H3c2 | ecosystem: Environmental > Terrestrial > Soil > Riparian zone | place: USA: East River... | reverse complement strand
ACCGGAGTCCTACTATGAATGGCTGTCGGCGACGGTGGAACAGGTGCAAAAGAAAGAAGACTCGGACGAGCGATTGATTTTTATCAACGCTTGGAATGAATGGGCCGAAGGATGCCACCTGGAACCGGATGAAAAATATGGACACGCCTGGCTAAACGCGACGGCGCTGGCCTTGCGACCGCCGGCCCGCCCATTGCCGCGCACATCCCTTGCCGAAACCCATCCCGAGCCGCCAAGAACGGAAACGATCAAGGTTCCTGCATTGAGAGATCGCTTGAGGTTGGTTATTTCGGTGTTGTTCTATCATCGGGAAGACCTCATTGAACGGTTCTTGCGATCGATACTGCCGCAAATTCTGAAAGCGGAATCGCGGGGTGATATAGAGTGTTCTCTGAGTCTTTCGTTTAATTATCAGCCCGACGCTGCTGTTATCGCGCAAATTCATCAGATCATCGCCACAACAAGCCATCTTCGAGCCGACGCCGTACACATCCTGGAAAATGGCTTCAACGTCGGATTCGGGACTGGTCATAACATGGTCTTTGATAAATTTGATTCCGACATTTTTCTTATCGTGAACAGCGACGTTCGAGTCATCGACGAAGATTGGCTCATAAAATTAGTTGATCGATTTCGCTGCTCTGATGCAGTGATTGTCGGTTTAAGTGAGACAGCCTCGCGTCTGCGGGAAGACGGCTGCGGCATTCCGATCAAAGGTCCCGAGGAGGAGTTCGATTTTGTCGACGGATCGGCCCTGGCGATTCGTTCGGACCTGGCAAGGCGTTTCGGCCTATTTTCCCCATCCTACGATTATTTTTATTTTGAAGATGCCGATCTTTGCCTTCGCTATCGCCAAATGGGACTCCAAATCGCCCTGCTCGACGCCCCTTATGAACACGAACGCAGCTCAAGCTCGCGCCTTCTGCCGCAATTTGCGGTCGAAAATGTTCTCGATCGCAATCGAGCGCGCCTGTTTGAAAAATGGGGCAAGTATCTTCGCACTCGCACACTGTCCAATCGAATCGGGGTTCGATTCCTGGAGATCGATCGCCAGCTGCAGTGTGCCAGCTTACCTGCTTTATTCGGCTTGCTGGCTGAGCATGGCACAGCGGCCATCGATGTTTGGGGAGTGCATGAGCAACTGGGCGAGCTGTTTCAGCATCCGCGTATCCGGCTGATCCCAAGCTGGCAAACACTTCGAGAAGATGATTACCTCAGACATTACGATCTTGCTACGAATCAGGCAGAAATTCCTCGCGTTTACGATATCGCAAATCGCATGGGCTGCGATCCAGATTTCGAAGGTGCAAAAGCACATTTAGAATCATTAATCGGTTCAGCTTATTCTGAGAATTCGAAACCAACCAAGACCGCATTACTTTACGTCGCGCGAAAGTCTCCCTTGTTCGATGGCAAGGAGCCAAACGTGGAAAGCTTTGCTCCAGTGGCAAAGATGCTTCGGGAAAAAAACTTCTCGGTTCGCTTTTACACGGACTACGGCACGTTCGAAACCCAGACTCTCAACGGCTTTGGGACGGCGGATTGGGAACACGTCGCGCTGTGTCCGGGAGTGGAGTTATTAGAGGAAATAGCTTCTGCTGACCTAATAATTGCTTCTGATGACTGGATTGCAGAACTCGGTCAACTCCTTCAGAAGCGAACATTTCTCTGGCTGGGAGCAACGTCCTGCCGCGCCGCAATTTGGGATTTTGAGCGAGCTGGCTGTTTTAGTGACCAATCGTTGTCGTGTTTAGGGTGCTACCACCAATTTGGTCGAAATCGTCATAACGTATGTCTCCGCGGCGACATCGCGTGTATGAGACCGCAGCTAGCGAAAGACTTTGTCGCTTCTCTCGAAACGTTTCTGGGTGGTGAGCCACTCAAGGCTGTTGCGATTCATCCCAATCGTTTGGATCTAACATCAGCTCGAACGAAGCCCTCGACTGAATTATCGCTGGAGCATTGGCCCAGCAGTACTGCGAATTCAGTTTTGGTCCTAACACCGGTGAACCCGCAACTGGAGGAGGGAGTCCTCGAGCGCGCCAAGGAGCTAGCCCATCGCGCGCTTCAAGGCATGCGCAATTGTCGTGTTGTTCACGACAATTGCGGGGAAGTGCCTGTGCGCGGTCAACCGCACCCGCATCGTCAGGCCGCAATGGCGTCTCTTCGGCAACAGATGGTTGAACGCTACCTTCAAGATGAACGATGGATCTTTTGGGTGGACGCCGATATCATCGATTATCCTCCTTTCCTGATAGAACAACTAATCCAGCGTGCTGAAGGCGGCATTGCTGCACCGCTTGTATTGATGGAGGGTGAAATTTCCGAACCTGTCGACAAAGATGGATTCGGCCCCGGACGGTTCTTTGATATAGCTGGATTCGTTGAAAATGGGCGCTGGGCCCGCTTCACGGCGCCGTACTTCGATCAGCCCGGGCCAATCTATCGCTTGGATTCCGTTGGTAGCTGCTATCTGGTTAACGCAGAGCTATACGTGATCGGCGCCGCTCATAGTATTGATCCCGCCTCAGAAATTTTTCTGAATGCCAATGAAACGTGGTCGCGTGATGCTATCGCCAGAAATCAGCGAGGACCGGCAAATGCTTATACCGAGCACTACAGTGTTTGCCAGTTCGCGATCCGACATGGCCTGCCCGTCCAGGCATTTGCGGACTTGGTAGCGTCTCATCAAAAGGTATGATGATTTGACATCGTCAGACCGCGCTGCAATTCAATACCTCGCGAGTACTCGACAGCAAGAAACATGGAGAGTCATCAGCCGCCGCAATACGTACCACCCGGACACTTCTGTTCGCCGATTCCCAGCATTGAAGACATTGAGCGGACAATCACCGCCGCGCCGGCATCGTACAGCGGGATCGATCTAAGAGAAGATCAACAGCTAGCTCTCTTGGAAAGACTCTCCCGATACTATGCTGAAATTCCGTTTCCAGCAGAAAAGAACGAGCGGTTCAGATTCGCCTTTCACAATCCCTCGTACTCGTGGGGCGACGCGATCATCCTCTTCTGCATGATTCGCGAGCTCAAACCACGGCGAATTCTAGAGATCGGGTCCGGTCACACGTCTGCTCTAATCCTCGATACGAATGAACGCTATTTTGGTGACGGCATTGACTGCACCTTTGTGGAACCCTATCCAGAACTTCTGATCTCGCTCTTACGCCCTAACGAGGATCATGAACCTCGGTTGATCTCACAGAAACTTCAAGACGTGAACTTAACTATATTCGACACACTCGAAGCAGGTGATATCCTGTTTGTTGATTCTAGTCATGTACTCAAAGCAGGTAGTGACTGTCAGTTGCTCTTTTCTGATATTCTTCCAAGGTTAAATCCAGGCACTCTCATACATTTCCATGATGTATTCGATCGATTCGAGTATCCGCCCGAGTGGTTACGCGAAGGTCGGGGATGGAACGAACAATATGCACTTCGCGCATTTCTCCAGTTCAACGGTGAGTTTCGGATCAAACTTTTCACCGCATATTTGATCGCGCGGCATCGCGAGTGGTTTGAGAAACATATGCCAAATTGCTTGCGAAATACTGGCGGCCAAATTTGGATCGAGCGTGCTATCGCAGCGCGAACAACGTAGATTTAACAGCGTGAACTTGTGCTACACAATGTTTAGTTATGCCCGAAAAACACCGGCGTAAGACTCAAACAGCGCGATGTTTCAAAACGATGGTTATTGTTACTGCTGCGATTCGAGGAGTCAGTTCGTAGCCACGAGCGATTGGTGGCGCGATGACTATCGGTGCACTAACTGCGATTCCATCCCGCGGGAGCGAGCAGTCATGTTTTGTATTGAACGATTCTTCCCGCGGTGGCGAAGCCTTTCGATCCATGAGTCATCTCCAGTGCTCGGAAGAGGGGCGAATCGGAGATTAGCCAAGGAGGCGCCCGCGTACATTGCAAGCCATTACTATCCGGGCGTAGCCCCAGGGACGATCGTGAATGGCATTCGCTGTGAAAATCTTGAACACCTGAGCTTCGGTGAGGAGAGCTTTGATTTGCACGTCACTCAGGATGTCTTCGAGCACTTGTTTAACCCTGCCGCCGCTTTCCGTGAAATTGCCCGGACGCTTCGCCCCAGTGGAGCGCATGTCTTTACGACTCCGCTTGTCAGAAAAAATGAGCCGACGCGATTTTGTGCATCCTTAGCGCCTGACAGCACTGTCGTGCATTTGATAGAGCCACCTGAATATCATGGCAATCCCGTATCGCGAGAAGGATCATTGGTCACGGTGAACTGGGGCTACGATATCACGAACTTCATCTTCGAAACGAGCGGGCTCTTCACAGCAATCATTTTCCTGGATATCCTCGAGTGCGGCATACGGGCCGAGTATATCGAGGTTCTTATAGCGCGAAAATTTCCGACGAAGAACCCGCGAGAGTGATGCAGCCGTCTTTCCGGCAGCGGAGGCCGTTTGATGACAGCAGATGGATTTCTTGCGAAATCCAATGACAGCTTATTCAAAGAATACAAACCGAGACGATTAATGGGTGACTGTGGGAGAAGCGCAGCAGCCATTGCTGATTTTCTGACGGCGGGACGTAGTCCTCGATAGTGGGTATGAACGCGCATTCAATCCGAACTGCGGCGATGTTTTCAGTAGCAGCCGTTGGCTTCATAGTGATTACGTCAATTTATGTTGTCCCGAATGCCTCCTTTTTCTTTCACGGCAACCAGATAGAGTTTGCCGACTTCGCGAGCAACGCGCTGCAGATCACAAACGCCAAGCATTTCGCGGAGATCCACGGTAACCATTCTCGCTGGGGTTTCTATCACCCCGGCCCCGCATTGTGGTATCTCTACGCAACAGGAGAGTACCTGTTTCACGATTGGCTAGGCGTATCGTCGCCCCACGCCGCGCACGTGTTAATCGGCATTGTTTTTCAAGTGACATGCGCGGTCGTCGTTGTGCTGTACGTGGCGCGAAAAACCTCCGGGATTGTCGTTCCGATCGCCATAGCGTTACTGTTTGTCCATTGGAATTCCATGCTTGGGGCGCCGAATAGTATTTGGCCGCCCCACGTTCTATATGGTCCGTTCCTTCTCTTGATCACTTTCGGCGCAGGCGTCGCGTCGGGGGACGTAAAGCTTCTCCCAATCGTCATATTTGCTGGCGGGATGCTAGTGCATGGTCATGTCGCTCAACCACTATTCGTCATCCCGCTAGGCTGTCTTGCGCTTAGCTCGGTAATCCGAGGCGGCGAGTACAAAAACGCACATCTAGCTATAAGCGCGTTGATCCTTGCCGTATTTGTCCTGCCGATCATCGTTGATGCGCTGCGAGGCTCCGAGCGTAACATCGTCACAATCTTTCACCATATCAAAATACACGCCGGTAACCACCACACCTTGCCGCAGGGTATCGGCTATTTTCTCAGTTTTTTCCTTTACGAAAACAAACAAGAGATCGTGCAGGGAAGCGCAACGTTCTCACTCACCTCGTATCTTTGGGTGCACCCAACTTTATGGCTGGTTATCGTGCTGATCATTGCCTGCGCTCTAACGCCGCTCACCCGCGCATCCCGCTTCGTCAAATGGTACTCGGCTTTCGTGACAATCGCTGTGATCCTTTCGGTAGTTTGGAGCACGATACAGGATGGCGAAATGTACGGTTTCAACGGCAACTTTATCTACGCGGTCGTCTATCTGCTTTATCTATTTCCATGGCTCCTTGCCGCCACGGCGACTTCGCCAATCAAGTATTCGTACATGCTTGCCGGGAGCTTAGTAGCTGTCGCCGCCCTTTGGAATATGCGGCAAGGGTATATGCTTTCGTGGAAAGGCTTGTCCGGGCTGTTCATCCCCAAGCCTACGTTTACGATCGTTGTTGCTTCCGACCAGTTCGACTCGCAGCTGAAGGCGATGACCGAAGGCGCAGCTGGCGTTTACATAACTTTCAAACCCGAGCGCCAGTTCGAAGCTTTTGCGGTAATCAACCAGATCAACCACCTCGGCATCCCCTTTCGGGTTCGAGATGGCTATACGTTCCTGTACAGAACTAAAGTGAAAAAACATGAGCCTGAGCTATCCATGGAGGTCTGCGGCGATAGCGGACCGATTTTGCCGCATCCCCACAATCTTCCCGGAAGCACGGCGCCATGTCACATCACGGTTACTTCAATGCCTACTGGACATTAACCCAATTCCAGCGGACCGCTTTGACACGGGAAGATCACTGTTCAACATCAAATCCCCAGTGAAATGGACAGTGCCGTCCGTAAAGACCGTGCCGCCTCCGCTCGCTTCAACGTGGCTAGCCTATTTGTTCGCGCCGAAACGGCCCCCGACCTGCTTCCGCTGCAGTGCTCCAGCTCGGAATGATATGGTGAACGCTTTATCACGTCTGGGCGTCCGTTCTGCACGAAGGCCTGTTCGCGCGAAAGGAGCGTCGGAGTTCTGGTTATCGCAAAGTCCGCCAGTTTCGTATGGATCGTATTACACCTTTGTTTAACACCTGCAATGCTAACGGAGGGCATGATAACGGCCTCAACGTTGTGAGGCCGCCGGTCAGTTCATGAAGCACCATTTTCTGCCTCGGCATGGGACCATTGTTGCCGTGTGGATTGGTATAGCCTTCTCGCTGCCAGCTTTCCTAGATCGGCCTAAATACGAAAAATATCTATCTGCGACACAGTGGGAAACCGATGGCGGTTTTGTGGCTAATGGAAACCCGAATCCGAAAGATTTTCCCGCACGCGTTTTGCGGTCACCGGACGCCCGATTCTGGAGAAACTATACTCCGGCGAATGGAACGGTGCCGGCCAAACTGCGGTCCGCTCCCTTCATCTTGGGTAACAACCGCGTAATCATACCGGTGGTGGGTTTCCCGAACTCGGAAGACGCCGGACTTTACCTCGAGTCGGAAACCGATCATCAACGATTCTAGATTCGCGGCGGAGGAGCGCACCTCGAATGGCAGCCGTTTACGCTTTTTCTTCCCAAATCCCTCACGAACACTCCCGTTCGACTGATCGCGTTTGCCAACAGCCGACAAGCTTACATCGGCGTGGGAACTCCCTACTTCCGAACGAACCGCGCCCTCGTGGGACTAGCCTTCTCCAAGATCTTTTGCGCAGTTTTCGTGTCAGTCGCATACCTGTTGCTGCTGTTCTTTCCAGCGTTCTACTGGCTTACACGCTTCAAAAGCTTCGCGCCAACCGAGCGTTTGCTTGCCTGCTTCGTTCTCACGTCGGTGTTATCATTGCCTTTGTTCTTCTTAGCTTTCTACTTCCCAGCTGCTGGTCGATGGACCGCTCATGTGTGGTTGCTTTTTGCCGGCCTGTTGTTGTGTAAGACGGCTATCACTCGTTCATACCGGTGCTGGAGCAGTACACCGAAGTGCTGCCTCCTCATTCTCCTAGCGCTCACAGTATTCCAGGGATTCTTCCTATTCTCTTTTAACATGGTTTCAGTTCATTACACCGCTAACTATCTCTTTTACCCGGCATCGTGGTCAACGGATAATCAGATTCCCACAACCACCGCTCGTCTTCTGGCGCAGGGCACAATTCTTTCCCAATGGCCGTTTGGTTCTTGGCGTTTGTCTGATCGCACTCCGTTACTGTCCGGTTTGCTCTACCCGGCCGCGGTCGTAACGAGAGACTTTGGGGACCATATTGATAGAGGTGTGGAGGGCATGATTCCACAAATTTGCGGTTTCGGATTACTCAATTGCTGGCTGCTGCCTGCCTGGGTTCTCTTCAGGCGCGTTCGTTTTAAGCGGCAGGAATGTGTCTTGGCTTCGCTCCTCCTTGCCGCTACGCCGTTTATCTTTTTCAATAGTGTCTACATTTGGCCCAAACTCCTTAGCGCCACCTTTTGCCTGGCTCAGTACCTCTATTTGGTTCCTCTGTCGCAGGAATCCGATCCGCCTCATCTTCTAAGATCTGCCCTGGGTGGAACTACTGCGACGCTGGCAATCCTCTCCCACGCGGCAAGCGCCGTAGCGGTTCTCGGTGTTTTCATTGGAGCAATGTACGTGTTTATGAGCACCCGTCGGCCACAGCCTTACGCCCTTTCAGCATTGCAAAGAGTAATGGCGTTGGGATCACGCTGGCGATGGGTGCTCGTCGCAGTTCTAGCTACTATCCTCGTGTTGTCGCCCTGGCTTCTTTGGATCAAGTTCGGATTCCCGTCGTCGAATCCATTGCCGAAATATTTTTTCACGGGCAGTTTTGGCTTCGAAACGCCTAACGAGAGCGTTGCTCACGCCGCTCTGCGATTTTATCGCACGTTGACATTCAAGCAATGGCTTACCTCGAAAAGTCTGGGCTTGGCAACGCTTGGGGGATTTTATAACGGCGACGTGTATAAAGCGCTGGGGCATAATCCGCTGGGAATCGTCACAAATCTGTCGAGCGCGCTTCAAGCCGTCCGCGCCTTACAGTTTTTCTATATGCTCCCAAGTTTGGGGCTGCTTTTGATTCCCCTGGCAGCCCTTCTTCACGCCTTAGGACGAGAGAGAATCAAGGGAGATATCCGCAGATTCATGGTTGGGTTATGCCTCGCGGCAATCGTCAGTTTCGTACCACAGTTCTTAGTAATGATGAGTCCGCATTTGTTACATCATTACCCGTACTATGTCCCGTTCTCGCTCCACCTGCTCGCAGTTATCGGCATTGTGATGTTGCGAGCTTCTGTGCTGGTGCGATGGGCGGCCGCGCTGAATTACACAGCCTTCGTGTTTTTTTGGATTGCGCTGCCAACCGCAACAATGTCGATATCATCCATCTTGGCATTGCTTGCGAGCCTGGCTCTCATTCTCCTTGCGACCGTCATTTTGTTCAAACTTTTGGTTAAACACCTCGTGCTTCTCATAGTTAATGACGCCTCGATATAATCCCGCGATTTACGAATGAAAGTTCTTATCACCGGAATTTGCGGCTTTGCTGGAAACACGGTCGCGAGAGCTTTGCAGAATCTCGACTCGACCATCGAGCTTTTTGGCATCGACAATTTTATGCGGCCCGGTAGCGAGCGAAACCGCGCCCCGCTGCAGTCAGCAGGCGTCCGCCTATATCATGGCGACATCCGGTATCCAAGTGATCTTGAGTCTCTGCCCGGAGTTGATTGGATCATCGATGCCGCTGCCAATCCGAGCGTGCTTTCGGGAGTGGACGGCAAATCGAACAGCCGCCAAGTCGTCGAACATAATCTCTTCGGAACGGTAAATCTGCTGGAGTATTGTAAACGAACCGGCGCGGGCTTCATCCTTCTCAGCACTAGCCGTGTTTATTCGATCGCGGCATTAGCGAAGCTGCCGATCAAGGTAGAAGACCGCGCCTTCCAGCCGAAATTAGATTCGATTTGCATCGCTGGTATCTCCAGCGAAGGCGTCTCGGAAGATTTCTCGACTGCGTCGCCCCTCTCGCTGTACGGCAGTAGCAAACTCGCCTCGGAAATACTCGCGCTTGAGTACGGCAACGCCTTTCATTTTCCCGTTTGGATAAACCGGTGTGGGGTGCTCGCGGGCGCCGGGCAATTTGGCCGGCCCGATCAAGGCATTTTCGCGTTTTGGATCAACTCTTACTTCCGCCGCCGGCCGTTGAAGTATATTGGGTTTGGCGGCCAGGGACATCAGGTGCGCGATTGCCTGCATCCGCGCGATGTCGCAGCGATAGTGTGGAAGCAAATGCAATCACCCCAGCGTTTGGTAGAGCGAATCCAAAACGTCAGCGGCGGTGTGCTGTCCGCAATGTCGCTGACTCAACTCAGTGATTGGTGTGCGCATCGGTTTGGGAAACATGAAGTCGCGAGTGACCCTCTTCCGCGGCAGTTCGATCTTCCGTGGATGGTACTCGACTCTTCGAAAGCGATGCAACAGTGGGATTGGCAGCCGACAGTTCCTGTCGAGGAAATTCTCAATGAAATCGCCGCGCATGCTAAATTACATCCCGATTGGCTAGAAATCTGCGTCGCATTATGAGCAATTCCATTGCTGCGGCGCCAGAGCTGAAACTTCTCTCAGTCGTCCTTCCGGCTCGCGATGAACAGGAGTGCATCGCGTCCACCATTGAGCATCTCCACATCGAGTTGCGTTTGCGCGATGTCCCCCACGAGATCATCGCGGTCGATGATGGAAGCAGCGATAAGACTTGGCAGATTCTAACGGAACTGCGCAGTAAGTTGTCGGAGTTACGGCCGGTTCAAAACACTTCCCAGCACGGCTTCGGCAGAGCGGTTGCTCGAGGCCTGGACGAAGCGAAGGGCGATGCTGTAGTAATTATGATGGCGGATGAATCTGACGATTGTCGCGACGTCGTTCGCTACTGGCAAAAACTCAATGAAGGCTACGAATGCGTTTTCGGCAGCCGCTTCATGAAAGGCGGGGGCGCGATCGATTATCCGCGCGTGAAATTGATTTTGAATCGAGCGGCCAATCTTTTCCTGAAGATACTTTTCAACATTCAATTGAACGACACGACCAACGCTTTCAAAGCCTACCGCAAAACTGTAATCGATGGCTGCCGTCCGTTGATTTCGCCACATTTCAACCTCACGGTCGAGTTGCCGCTTAAAGCGATCGTCCGTGGATATTCATGGACCACTATCCCAATCACTTGGCGCAACCGCCGGACAGGGAAAGCTAAGCTGGCGATTAGAGAAATGGGCAGCAGATATCTCTTTGTCTGCCTTTACGTATGGCTGGAAAAGTATTTCAGCCGCGGCGACTACCGGAAAACCGGCAGCACTCATTAACTGTCTTGAGCGAACGTGCTTTGGGCAACACGCCCTTGTTGTGATGCTATTTTGTGAATAGAACAGTAGATGTGCCGGGATGAAATCCAGGTCCTTTGCCACCAAAGACTCCCCGAATCTCGTTGATGCCGAGAAGCTGTCGCGGGCGAAGCCCATGTTGTTCCTGCACATTCCAAAGACAGGCGGCAGCTCGTTTCTGACCGCCTTAGGGAACGTATTCGGTGAACGTCGGGTCAGGCGGCTGCGTTGCGCCGACGAGATGGCGCAGGCGCAGATCGAACGCATCGTCTCAGACGAAATTCAGGATATCGATTGCTTGGTCGGACATTTTCCCATTCATGCATTTGCCAAGTGTTTGGACATGTTTCGTCCGTTTACCATCCTGCGCGACCCGGTGGATAGGGTAATGTCGCTCTTCCGGTTCCTCAAGCGCGCGCCTCAAAGTGAAACAGAGCGGTTGGAGCTACGAGAGGGGTTTGGGTTCGACGATTTTATCGAAAGCCGCGTACCAGAAAATTATGCCCAGACTCGCAACTTGATGTGCCGCATGCTGTGCGGCGACGCGGAAATGAGCGATCCGTTGGCTGCTGCTTTCTGGCAACCACGTGACCCAGGCGCCTTGGTGGATCAAGCGCTGGCCACGCTGCGAGCGATCGACTTCGGTCTGGTTGAAGACATGCAATCTACTTTGGCCTTGGCACAGCATGCTTGCGCTACCAAGTTCAACTTGGGCGAATATCACACGAACGCTAGCGGCGTACCTGGTGCCGAGTGGACGGCACACAATATCCAGCGGATCGTCGATCTGAATACGCTGGACGTTGCGTTATATCATGAAGCCAAGGTACTGTTTTACACGCGCGTCCGCAACGTCTCGGCGTTCGGGCGAATGTCGGCCGATGGTACCCCTTCGCTGTCTGTGCTGCGCGTTCAACCCGGACATGAGATAAGTGTCAATGATATTCCGGGCCGGCGGGGATTTCATGAATTCGAGCCGGGGGGTGGCTTCGCCTGGTTGGCCGCGAACCAGACGGTTCTGATCGGGTTCCTTGCACCGCCAAAGCTGCTGCGGCTGCGAATGACGCTCTATTGCGTCACCGATCGCTTTCCAGCCGAAGAGATCGAGGTGACCTTGAACGGCACTCGTCTGACTCATCGAGTAACGCCCATAGAGGACAATTGGGTTTCACTAGAGACTGAAGCATTTCGCCCGAACGAAAAGCTCAACGTTTTGACATTGAGTCCCCCTTACGTAATTCCAGTTCGCTTCCTACACCCAGCGTCGAGGGATGACCGCTATCTGTCGGTAGCTTTGGAAAAGCTGGTGTTTCAGGAGTGAAGGCCGCCTGCCTGCTGAAAACGATAGCGGATCTGATCCTACTGCCTCACCTCCAACTGTAAACTACCTCAACTCCAAGTCTGGCCACCCC
>Ga0193709_1000597_pt1 | contig 12179 bp, 10 predicted proteins | sample H3c2metaG_FD_160571 | JGI IMG/M metagenome (GOLD analysis project Ga0193709, IMG submission 160571) | Soil microbial communities from a riparian zone of the East river system, Colorado, United States - H3c2 | ecosystem: Environmental > Terrestrial > Soil > Riparian zone | place: USA: East River... | reverse complement strand
CGGAGATCCGCGGAGGCGGAGCGGCGACCTTCGGAGGCGCAGGCTTGGCGGGCGTAGCGGTCTGTTTCGCAGGCTCGGGCGCGGCCTGTGCAATCCGAGCTGCAACCGGCATCACCGCGACCGGCACAGGTGCGACCGGTGCAGCCGCCTTTGGCGGCGGGGCCACGGGTGCCACAAACGTTGGCGCGGGAGCCTTGGACGTCGCTGCAGGTTTCGGTGTTGTGGCCTGCGCCGCAGCGGGTGCAGTCACAACCGGCGCCTTGGCTTTGGGTGCAACCGCGTCCGTGAGAACGGGCGCGACGGCGGGAGTCGGCGCAGCCACCCTCGGCGCCGGCACCTTGATAGCGGGCACGACCACCTCTGTGAGAACGGGAGCGGCCATGGCGCCCAAATTGGATTCGCGCGAGCTAGGCGGCGGAATATCCAACTTCGGCAATTCCCACTCGGGCGCTAACTCAAGAGGAGCCGCCGCAACGGGCGGGATTGCAACCGGCGCCGCGGTCGGCGCCGCGCGCACGGGTCTCGTCGGAGGAACCGCCAATTCGGGCGTCGACCATGCAATGTCAATGGATATTTCGGCGTCCGCTTTTTTCGGAGCTGATTTTTCCGTCACTGCCGTGTCGACCGGCTTCCGCGCACCGGCCTGGCGCGCTTCAACCTTCGCCTGCATGCTGCCGATGACGCGTGAATCTGAAGCACTGGCGGTAGCCGTCAAGGCACCGGGATAAGTATCTCGAACCACCGCGAGGACGGCGTCGGCCTCGTCTTCGGTAGCGAATGGGCCGAGGCGCAGGCGATAACGCGTCCTGCCATCCTCGGTCACCTGAATTTGATAGACATGCGCGTCACTGCATCCGGCGAACGCCTTTGCGGGAATGCTGATCGGCGCCGTCGACGCACTGAGGTTGATGACGAACGGCCCCTCACCGCCGAGACGCGGCGCTTCTTGGACCGGCTGGAACAAATCGTCAATGCTAAGGTGCCAGATCTCGCCGGCCATTGGCGCATTTATCGGCGTTGCCATAAATCCCATCCCAAGAACTGTACCCGTGTTCAAGATTTTGACGAAGCGAGCACAATGAAAGCGTGATTGAGGTCTCTTGGTTGCGACGCGCATCGGCCTTATGTCAAGGTCAATGGCATCAACATAATTTATGGCCGCCGCAATCCGCCCTGCGACTCCACTATTTGCAAAGGAATAAGTCGCCTGCTTTGAACCGGGGTTATTAAGTAAACAACCGGTTGCGCCCGATATGAGCCTGCAATGGCCTCCTTGCAATCATCCGGAGGATTCCGGGCAAGGAATAAGCTACGCGGTGCGCTGCTTGCTTAAAAGCGCCAGGGACGCGGGTGCGTCCCTGGCTTTTCTTGGCGGCACAACGCCGCAATAACGCAATGCTCGGTCGTCTAGAATTTGTAGTTGATGCCGGTCGAGAAGCCGATTTCCTTGCAACCGCCCCAGGTCGTATTTCCGGCGCTGGTGTAGTCGATCACGGGGGTATTCGTGGCATCGTGGCAATCCGTGGTCAGACCGCGGCCGCCGGCGCCCAAGTCGTAGTGCGCATTGCCCTTGTTGACCGTTTCGGCCGCATCGAGATACCAGTACACATTCTTGTCGAAGCGATGCTTCCACGCGACGGTGTACATGTTGGCCGCATCATCCGTGTTGTTCGGATTGAAGTTGTGCTGCCCGCCCGGATCGCCGGGAGTGCGGCCCGCATGCCCCCAGCCGATACTGACATTGTCCTTGCTGAAAATGTCTTGCGAGGCTGCGAACCACAGGCCGTTTCTTTGCCGTTCGTTCTGGAATTGCAATGCCTGCGGCAGGCTGCGATGCATGTACTCGTAAATGCCGCTCAAGGCGAGCCCGAACGGCAACGTGTACTGGGCACCCACTTTGAACGCCGACTCGTTGGCGATGTCGGTCAAGTATGGCGGCGAGGCGCCGGCGCCGAAGCTGGTGGGGAACTCGGCCGAAAGCGCGTCGAAGGTTGCGAAATCGAGCAGCGGAGAATTGATCGAATCCAAGTAACCGTAGATCGGATGATTGGAACCGATGCCGTCGCTGTTGCGGTTGACGTTGTGGTGCCACTCATAGGCCGCCGTCACATAGATCGGGCCGGTCTCGAACTTCACATCGACGCTGTAGGCATCGTCGAAGCCGCCGTCATCGCAATTGAGCAGCAGATTGCCGCTGCCGGGTTGGTTGCCGCCGTTGCAGTCCGGCGAGCCGGAGGATTGCACCACATTGTCGTAAGTGCGGTTCTGTCCCGGCGAGACCAATACGTCGAAGCTGAACATGTTGGCGAACTTCGGCGACTCGAACCAAATCGCGTGCTCGAGGCGCGTGCCGAACTCGACCCGGTTGTCGCCGCCCGAGTTGCCCATGATCACCGCGTAGTCGCCCAACATGCCTGAGAACGGATTCATCCGGTCCGTCGACTTTTTATACGGAGAATACGTGGTGCCGACCTTCACCTTGCCCCACTCCTCGCCGGCAAAGCCGATGAACGTATCGCCATAGCCGATGCCGCCTTTCACGACGTTCGATTGCTGGAATTGCGAGGTATTGAGACCCGGCGACGAGGTGATCGACGGTTGCGTCTCGATTTGATAAATGAGTTCCAAGTCGCTGCCCTCGAACTTGTGCGAGCCGCGATATCCCAACACTGATTTGTTGGTGGAAAACGCCGGCATGTAGCCGACCCTGCCGACCGGACCGGCACCATTACCCTTCGGATTGGGGCCTCTCACATATCCCGAGTTCGGATTCGTCCCATCGACGAGAGAATAGGGGTAGGCGACAAATCCATTCATGCCCTTGGTCGTGTCGTCGAATGACACGTCCAACGTGCCGTAGAATCCGCTCAGGATTTTGTGAAGCAGCGGTTCCTTTTCTTCGTATTTGACCGGGGGCGCGGCTGCGACCACCGGAGGCGGCGGCACCGTAACCGGTGGCGGCACGGTCACCACCGCCGGAGGCGGCGTTGCAGCCTGTTGCTTCGACAGCGCTTCGACTTGCTTCTGCAACGTATCCATGCGCTGCATCATCTGCCGCATTTGTTCCTTGAGCGCTTTATTCTCCTGGGCGTCATCGGCCAAGGCGCTGCCCTGGGCGAGAAAATTAGCGGCGCATGCTGCCAGCGCGATCAGCATGGGCCTCGCCAGTCTTAGATGTAGCATCTTGTGGTCCTCATAAAGGTCGTTTGTTCGAAATCGATCTGGGAATTCACTCTGATTGACGCTGGTGGCAACCGGAATCCGGGGGTAGTGGCAATTGAGCGATTGAAGAGAAAATACGCAGAGGCGCGTTGACGGATCCCATATGACCACCCCTTCTTGCCAGCCAAATCAACGTGTCGGAGTTTCACACCGCTTCAAGTTGTTCTCGTGGTATACCATATATGATTGTCTTTGCGAAACAAAGTCTCTTATTTGCAACACAAAGTTAGGGGCGGCGGGCTTGCGGACTTAGAGCGCGGTGAGAATGACGCCGCCCGCGATGAGAATGGAGCCTATGCCGACCTTCCAGGTGAGCCTCTCTCCAAGCAACAGCACCGCGAATAGAACGACGAGAACGACGCTGAATTTGTCGATGGGAGCGACGCGGGAGGCGGGCGCCATTTGCAGCGCGCGAAAATAGCAAAGCCAGGACAGACCTGTCGCAATGCCCGACAAGACCAGAAACAAGAGTCCTTTGTGCGACAGATTGCCCGGCGCTTGCCACTCTTGGCGCGCCGAGACCAACAACGCACTCACCGCCAAAATGATCAACGTTCGGTAAAAGGTGGCAAGATCTGAGTTGATCTCGGACACGCCGACTTTGCCGAAGATCGCCGTCAGCGCCGCGAAGAACGCCGAACCCAGTGCGAAGACTCGCCAATCGAGATTCATGCGAGCGACTATGCGCGCACCGCATCTTGCCTAGCAACTGCCACGACAAGGCACGGGGCCGCCCCTCGGCGGCCCCATCGCAGTTCGGCGCCCTACCCGCCTAGAGTTCGGTGCCCGGCGTGAACGACACGCCGCGAAGAACTTCGGCGAAGTCCGCGGTGCGAAGCGTGGAAAATCCAGGCTGGAACCGGGTACTCAACTGAGTATTCTCGATCGGATCGCGAATCACGACCAAGCGGTTCGGATCAGCGCCGACATCGCCGTTGCCGCTGATGGTGGATGTGATCCCCCAAATCGTCGCCACGCCGTCGCGGCCCACCCGCCCCGTGATATTTCGAAGGCCGTCGGTGGCGGGTGCCCAAGGCAATCCGGTGGCCGCATTCGAGCCGGCGGGATAGTCGTGAATCTTGTAGGCAACACCGAGATTCAATCCGTTGGTCAAGGTGTAGGCCAGAACCCATCGCCCCGTGGACTTGTTCAGCACCCATTTTTGCAGCCCCGCACTGGATTGCGCCGCCGCGTGCGTGTACAAATCCGCTCCTCCCGTAAAACCATCGCCTTCGTCGGCCACGTAAAGGGTTTGCGAATTCGCGAACCACAATCCGAAGGGGAACGCGGTGACGGTTGCAGATTTATTGGGGGTCTCCGGAAACCCTGCCAGTATGCACACATTGTTGGGTAGACCGGCCGTCTGCAGGCTCGCTACGTCGAACGTCAGGGGCGCCGCCGGCAATTGCGCGTGCGGTGCCGGCAATCCAACGCCTGAGGGACAGGCACTGCCCGTCGTATCGACGAAGTACACCGTGTTGACGCCGTTGCTGCCGCTGCCCTTGGTGAAATAAAGCACGTTATTGAAAATCGTCAGGCCGCGAAAATTGTCGTCCTTGCCGATCTTGTCCGCTTTGGCGCCGAGTTCGGTCACCGAGAAGCTCGCAACCGGCGTGGGCACGCCGGGAACTTGCGCTGCTTCGGCAGAGTTTGCTGGGCTTAGGATTTGCGCGCCCGCGCCCAGAATGATGCCATTCGGTTGCGGATTGGCGCCGTTGCCGGCGTTGCCCACGGTGTAGATCAGATCAACGCCCTGCGAGTCATTCTGGATGGCGGCGCGGCCGTTGTTGCCGCTGTACGCGTTCGTTTCCGTGAACAGAAAGTGGCCGGCCGCGTCAACCTGCGCCACGGCACGCGGAAATTCAGTGCCGACAGGATTGCTGGGATCGATTGCCCCGGGGGTGTTGGAGTTTGACACATCGATGGTGTTCACCGGCGCGACGTACCCCATGAAGGTCACGAATCTGCCGTCATTGGATAAGTTGACCGCAAGTTCCGACTTCGAGCTGAAGCTGGTGACCAGATGGTCGGCAAAATTGGCGCCGCCCTTCGCCGGGTTCGCCGGAACTTCGAGTGTATTGATCGTCCTGCCGGACGGGGTCATCTGGTCCAAAAAGATTTTGGATGTAATGCCGAAGCTCGCATCATAAATGTCGTTGTTCCACACGTTCGGATAGGAACCATCGTCCGGAGCGCCGCTCGCAGCGGCACACCCGCCCGTGGTCGCGGCGCAATTGGGCGGCAGCACGGTTCCCACGATGACGTTCTTGGGATTGTTGTCGTAAACGCTTCGAGTCACGACGAGATGATCGGGAAGGAAAAACCGGTCATGCCGGGAGTGCCCGCCGCGATCGGGCGATTCCACATTCTGCGCGGATACCGCGCCGCCCAACGCCAGCAGCACGGCGGCGCTCAACAAACTGCGTCCGGCCCATGCGGTTGATTCGATATTTTTTTTGGTCGATTTCATGATTGCTCCAATACTGTTTTGAGAGTTCGCGGGCGGCGACTGCCGGCCAGCCGGGCGCGCAACGATATCGTTGCGCACCCGCCGGCGAGCGAGCCGAAGCTGCGTCTTTAGAATTCAGAGACGCGGTTGTCGAATTTTCCCTTGAAAAGGAAAGGCAACGGCGCGATCTGTTCCTTGCGCACCGCGTCCAGATCATTCGGATCGAGCCCGAGCGCCTTGATGATGGTCGGCGCCACCTGCTGATTGCTCACCGCGCTCTTGACAACTGCATGCTCGAGCGAGGGAAATGACACCAACAGGGCGGTGTGGATGTCATCCTCGTTAAAGCCGCCATGTTCCGAGAGCTTTGAGCCGCCGGTGAAGATCACTCCCGTATTGACCTTGAGAATGATATCCGGCGTACGCGGATCGGCGCCCGGGTTATCGAACTTATTGCGCAGCGACTGACCGGCGAATATCTCTTGGATGCCGAGAGCCTGCTGATTTGCAGGTGTGCTGAGTGTCGCAACCGCCGCGGGCGTCAACGATGGATCGGTGAGCCAGATCAAAGATCCGTCATCCGAGATGTCGAAGGCGTCAGAGGAGCCGATGGTCGCGGCGGGTTGTCCCCCGCCGATTCCGCGGCGCTTGCTGCCGTCGATCGGCGACTGGCCGTGCTTCGCACTGATGATGATGAGAGTGGAATCGAAGAGCCGTTGCGCCTTCAGCTCCCGCACGAACCGCCCGATGGATTGATCGATGAACTCGAGTTCGCCCGCCAATCCCTGTCCCGGCGTACCGAGAACATCGGTATAACCGCCCTTCTGCCCCGTCACGGGATCGACCGCGAGCTTCTCGCCGACGCTGACCGCTTGAAAGTTCGTGCCGAACAGCGCTGGGACGCCGACCTTGTGCGCGCGGTCGTGGGTAAAGCCGTCAATCTGATTGATCACGGCTTGCACGTGGATGGAGTCATAGCACTTGATGTCATCGAAACTGTTGGTCCATCCGTCATCCGGCGTCGGATCGGCGAACGGAACCGGAGCGCAACCCGGAAATTGCGGCAGCGCTACCGGGATCGAATTGATCTCCGGGCCATAAAAATCATCGACGCCTCTGCCGCTCGGCCCATTGGTCCATTCATACGAGGGATGCTTGTCAGTCCACGCCGTGCGTCCACCGCCGGCTTTCACCACCTCGAATATCGTATTCACGCGCAAATACTCGTGCGGCAGGATGGTCTTGCAACCGCTGCTGGGGTTTCGCACCAGAAATTTGGGGTTCAGGCCGCCGCCTGCATCGAGACGCGTCAGATCGATGTCCACCGCCTCATCCCATGCGACGTTCGTGCCGATTTTGCCGGGGCAACTGCCGCCGGGATTACCGAGACCGTCAGTCTGCGCCGGCGGCGAGAGCGCGCGGTTGTAGGTGTCGTCGTACCAAAGTCCCGTGGTGACCGGCGATCCGCCCGTGACGAGCGCTGCAAGACCGGGAAATGAATCGGACGGACTCGATGTGGAATTGTTCGAGTATGTGACTCCATTACGGCCGAGTTCCGCAAGAGTTGAATCGGCGTGCGTGGCGACAAAATTCGAGAGATCGAGCGCGTGCAATCCATCGACGCTGATCAGCAGCACGTGCTTGATTTGATGAGACTCAAGTGTCGTCTCGTCCGCCACGGCGGCTGATGCGGCGACGGTCAGCCACGCAGCGGCGGCGGTACTCAATATGGAACGAATCATGCGTATTTCCCCCGGGGGTTCGATTGAAATGAGCGACGCGACGAGAGGCGTCGGCGCGTGTTAGGTTAGTTTTGCAATGTGACAGTTTTGCGACTGGCCGCCGGCCGATCGCCCTGCGGAGCCGAATAAATTTCCAGGAGCTTTTCTTTGCAGAGTGAGGCATAGTCAGCAGCTTTGCCCCACAAAGGCCGGACCGAGGAATCTGTCATGCTATCGACGCGCGCCGCTTTGCGACTCTGGATCAAGCTGAGTTTCTGTTTGACACTGGTCATCGCTCCGATCGCCGCAGGGGCGGCGGACAGCGCAAAAATGCAGGTACTGCAGCGCTGGAAACTGGGCGGAGAGGGAGGCTGGGACTACCTCCTCGCCGACCCGGCCAAAGAGCGGGTGTTCATCAGCCGCGGAACGCGCGTTGACGTGATGAGCAGCGAATCCGGGAAACTCATCGGATTCATTCCCGACACGCAAGGCGTCCATGGCATTGCGCTGGCCCCGGGCTTGAAGCGAGGCTATACCAGCAACGGCCGCGCGAACTCAGTGACTGTGTTTGATCTTGATACCCTCAAGGTCATACAGGAAGCAAAAATTCCCGGGCGCAATCCAGACGCGATCCTGTATGAGCCCGCCGCCAAGCATGTCTTTACATTCAACGGCGCCAGCAAGGATGTGACGGTGCTGGACGGATCGAGCTTGGGCGTAGTTGCCACGATTCCCGTGCCCGACAAACCGGAATTTGCGGCCGATGACGGCCGCGGCCGGATCTTCGTGAATATTGAAAGCGAGCCGGGACAGATTGCGGTGATCGACAGTGCGAAATTAGCGGTTAAAAGCATCTGGCCTCTGCCAGGCTGCAACAGTCCGAGCGGTCTTGCCATCGATAACGCTCATCACCGCTTATTCTCGGTTTGCGACGGCAAGGTGATGGCCGTGACCGACAGTGTCAGCGGCAAGCAAGTGGCATTGGTGCCCATCGGCGAGCATCCCGATGCGGCTGCCTACGATGAGAAGCGCGCCATTGTCTACAGCTCAAACGGCGAAGGGACCTTGTCGGTGATCCACCAAGATTCTGCGGATCGCTATTCCATTGCCGACACCGTGGCCACGCAACGCGGTGCGCGCACCATGGCTCTCGATGGCAAGACCGGCAAGGTTTATCTCGTCACCGCCGATTTCGGACCCGCTCCCGCGGCCACCGCGGCTCAACCTCATCCACGGCCCGCGCCGATCCCGGACTCATTTGTGGTGTTGGTAGTCGGGAAACCTTGAGGGTAGTCCGCCGCGCTTGAGCACATGACGATGCAACGCCGCCATGGCGCGAATGGTGAGAAGCGCAAAAATTCCGTATGCCAGGTAATCGCGTAGATTCTCCGGTGGTTGCACGATCGCGGGGTGCGCTGCGCCCAACGTGCCGCGATTCCACAGAAAGACGGCGAAGCGGATGATCTGATTCGCGCCGAACAGGATATACAGCAAAAAATACACTGCTCGAGATGATTGCCGGCAAATCGAGCGGGAGTCTGCTCCGTGCAAGAGACTACCGGAGCGCGCCTGCCGAAATTGCGCGACCACCATGATCCACAGCAGCAATCCGAAAACAGCGTGCAGGTTGATCCAAGACCCTTGAACCGATTTGGGCCAGGAATCGTGTACCAGGCCAACGATGCCGACCGTGCAGATAAGAAAGGCGCAAAGCCAAGCGCGCGCATGCGCACCGCCGCCCAACTCGACTGGTCTAATCGCGGCCAAATCTCACCGCCTTGCAATTCGCTGCCATTCCGAACTTTGCAATACAAAGTACCACCTAAGTCGCGCGGCTCGCAACATCGCATCGCAACAGAAGCATTTGCCCCTGGCGACGGCGCAATGCGTTGCTTCTTGACAGGCCGACGCAATTACCTTGGAATGAGGGCACATAGTAGGGTCCATACATGACGGAACTGCGGCAGGCGCTCGACGATATCAGCGCAATTCGAACCCAGGTCGCGCGCGGCACGCAGTTTCGCGGCTATGGCCCCTTGTCCGTCGCCTCGACCGGAATCCTCGCGCTGTTTGTCGCCGCCGCCCAGAGCCATTGGATGGCGGGTTCGAATCAGGGCTTAAAAGCATTTCTCGACGTCTGGATAGCAACGGCCGCCGTGGCGGTGTTCCTGTCGGCGCTCGAAACGATTTTCCGAGCCAGAAGGGTTCATTCAGGACTGGCGATGGAAATGATTCAAGCGGCGGCCGAGCAGTTCCTGCCCGCCATCGTCGTGGGACTGCTGCTGACCGTGGTGCTGTTACGCATCGCACCGCAAGATTCGTGGATGCTTCCCGGTTTGTGGGAAGTCATATTTAGCCTGGGCGTGTTCGCCTCGTGCCGTTTCCTGCCCCGCCAAATGTTCGGGGTTGGTGCCTGGTATCTCGCAGCCGGACTCGTGTGCCTGCTCATTGCCTCCGGCCATCACGCGCTGTCGCCCTGGGCGATGGGCATACCCTTCGGCATCGGTCAGTTACTCGTCGCTGCCGTGTTACGCTATGGATTCGAGGATGCAATTGAAGAAAGCTAAGAAAACGCCAGCCAATTCGCCATTTGCCTACGACGGGCTTAGTCGCGTCATCCATGAGCGCGCCCGCCTAGGCGTGCTGACATGCCTGGTCACACACCCCAAGGGCCTGCCGTTTCCGCAGATGAAAAAGCTGTGTGCGCTGACCGATGGCAACTTGAACCGCCACCTGCAGGTGCTTCAAGAGGCCCTGCTGGTAAGCCTCGCAAAAGGGCCCGACCGAGAACGGCCACAGACGCTTTATCGAATAACCGCGCTGGGGCGAAAGCGCTATCTGGACTATCTCGCTGTTCTAGAGCAAGTCATCCTCGACGGGGCCTCAGCTACGAAGACGTTACTGCTCGAGAAAAGCCCCTAACTCTAGGATCGGCCGGCGGCGGCGTTCCTACAGCTAGGCACGGATTGACCCATGATTTCGTCTATTCGATTGCCCGGCACGCTGCAGCGGCGCCTCAACTCCACCATACATTCCTTCTTGTATGGGCAGACGAGCCGCGAGAGCGACTTCAATCGGCCGCTGCGGGAGGAGGCGTTGGTGTCCCCGCAGTCAGTGTCATGGCGGATATTCAAGAATCCGATCGCACTATTCGTCGGTGGAACGGCTGCCGTCATTCTTGAATTGGCGGAGCCTTCCGTGCGAGCGGGCATTTGGGAATATTCTTCATTTCGCAAGAATCCCTTGGGCCGTTTGCAGCGCACCGGGCTGGCGGCAATGATTACCGTGTATGGCGCGCGCAGCATCGCCGAACCCATGATCGCGCGGGTCGTGCGAATGCATGCCGCGATTCAGGGCAAGACGCCCTCGGGGGCCAGTTACTCGGCAAGCGATCCGCGCCTGCTCACTTGGGTGCACGCCACTGCAGCATTTGGGTTTGGACAGGCCTACAGCCGGTATGTGAACGCGCTGAGCCCAGATGAGTTCAATAGCCTGTATCTCGAGGGAACCCCCGTTTCGCAGCTCTATGGCGCCATCGACCCCCCGAGATCGGTGGACGAAATGCGCAGCCTGTTCGAATCCGCAGGACCGCAATTCGCTCCTTCCCCGATCATTTTCGAGTTTTTGCAGATCATGCGGGAAACCATCGCCTTCCCGCGCCCGCTTCATTGGATGCAGCCCATGCTGGTGCGAGCTGCGGTGGAGCTGATTCCCGGTTGGATCCGCGAGCGCCTGGGCCTGTCGGAACGCCATGGTTTACGCCGCCATGAGCGATGGCTTGCGCAGCTGATCGGCGCATCCTCGGATCGTATCGTTCTACCCGCGAGCCCAGCGGTGCAATCGTGCGTCCGCCTCGGGCTGCCCACGAACTACCTCTACGCGTGAGGAATGACCCTAAGGGGTGCCGAGGAAGAAGCTCAGCAGGATAATCGACATGACCAGGGCGGCGATCGCGCCAAACTTATACTCTCGTGCCCGTAGAAATAAGATCAGCATCAACGCAACGCGCACCACCGGCAATAAGATAAAAAGAACGAGCCCGGCGGTGGCAACGCGCAATCCAGTTGCGCCGACACCGAGGGCCAGCGCAAGTCCCAAGGCAATGACCGAGGACGCGATAAGGGTACCGTAGTGCAGCAGCGCCCCCAGCGTCTGCTCCAATCGAAGATGCGATGCGATGTCGACCTTCAAGTCGCCGCCTCGATCAAATTGATGCCGAAGGCAGCGAGCATCATTTGTGCCGAGAGGATCACCAGGATGCAGACGAACATCAGGCGTAACTTGTCGTTCGGCACTTTCATCAGGATCCGCGCGCCGAGCACGGCGCCCACTACGGATCCCAACGCGATCGGTGCCGCCACCGGCGCCAGAATCTCACCGCGTGCAAAATAGGCGCCGGCGCTCGCCGCCGCCGTCACGCCAATCATGAAATTGGATGTTGCCGAAGATACTTTGATGGGCAGGCGCAGCGCCGTGTCCATGGCGGGAATCTTGAGAACGCCGCTGCCGATGCCGAGGAGCGCCGATATCAAACCGGCACCGTACATCAGCGTCATTCCGAGCGGCAATCGCTGCACGGCGTAGCCTAAGTCGCGATCCCACTCGCCGGATAGCTTCGTGCCGGCAAGCGCTGCGCCGGGCGGCTCTGCGCGGGGCAACTCTGCGCGGGGCAGTTCCTTGCGCCGTGCCGCCATTTGCTGTGCAGACAGCAGCAGGATTAGCGCGAAGATCACGAATAAATATTTGGGCGGGATCAATCCGGCCACAAAGACGCCGCACAGCGCACC
>Ga0193709_1000596_pt1 | contig 12198 bp, 10 predicted proteins | sample H3c2metaG_FD_160571 | JGI IMG/M metagenome (GOLD analysis project Ga0193709, IMG submission 160571) | Soil microbial communities from a riparian zone of the East river system, Colorado, United States - H3c2 | ecosystem: Environmental > Terrestrial > Soil > Riparian zone | place: USA: East River... | reverse complement strand
CCAGCGTATTAGAGAATCCGTTGCAAACGCCGGTGAGTATCGAGGAAGAGCGCAGCGTTTCGCCGACTCTCGGACTGGATTCGATTCGCGCGAGCATTCTCGCCGGCTTGGTCGGACTGGTCATCACGCTCGTTTGCGTGGCCGTCTACTACAAAATTCCCGGTCTCATCGCAAATCTCGCCTTGATCATCAACCTTATTTTGCTCGTGGGGGCCCTGACGATGTTCCACTTCGTCCTCACATTGCCCGGCATTGCAGGAATCATTTTGACGATTGGCCTTTCCGTGGACGCGAACGTGCTGATTTACGAGCGGTTGCGCGAAGAAATGGCGCTTGGGAAATCGCTCAAGGTCGCGGTGAACACGGCGTACGAGAAAGCGTTCAGCTCCATTTTCGACGCCAACGTTACGACGCTGATCACAGCAGCGATTCTTTTTTGGAAAGCGAGCGGCCCGGTAAAAGGCTTCGCCATCTCACTTAGCCTCGGGATTTTGGCTTCGTTGTTCACGGCGCTGATTGTGGGGCGGAATTGCCTCGGCTGGCTTGTCGATACGGGGCGACTGAAACGCATCTCGATGCTGCACTTGATTTCAGCGCAAAATATCAATTTCCTCGGCAAAGGCTTTATAGCGTGCATGTGCTCGCTCGCGCTGCTTCTGGCTGGCGCATTCGCCTTTTACAAACGCGGCGAACGTAATTTTGGCGTCGATTTTCGCGGCGGCGATCTCATCACCTTGAGTGCACCTGGCAAGATCGATATCGGCCAGGTGCGCGGTGCGCTCAAGCCAATTGGTCTTGCTGATGCTTCCATCCAGGAAGCCACGCAAGCCGGCAGGAGTTACATCACCATCCGGACACCGTTGAACACCAGCGACAAGGTGGAAAAGCAAGTTATGCAGACGCTGCCAGGCTCTGGCTTTAGAGTGGAAGGCTCAGAACGCGTCGGTGCGCTCGTAGGTGGTGAACTGGCAAAAAATTCGTTAATCGCGCTCGGCTTGGGCATCCTGGGTATTTTGATTTTCGTAACGTTCCGGTTTCAACTTTCCTTTGCAGTAGGTGCGATTGTCGCGCTTTTGCATGACGTGCTTATGACTGTCGGCGTGTTCGCTCTCTTCGGCCGCGAGTTGACCCTCACCATCGTCGGCGCCGTGCTCACTGTCGCCGGCTATTCGATCAACGATACGATTGTCGTTTACGACCGGATTCGGGAAGGCCTGGCCAGCGGTCGGCGTGGGACGATCGAGCAGATCATGAACTCGAGCATTAACCAGACGCTGAGCCGAACCATTCTTACAAGCACGGTGACGCTTATCCCGATTCTTTGCCTGTTTTTGTTCGGCGGCGCGGTGCTGCGCGACTTCTCGCTCGCCATCATTATCGGCGTGGTTGTCGGCACTTACTCCTCCATCTTTATCGCCTCACCTATTGTGCTGTGGTGGACGCGCGCCCGCGGTGGCGGCGCTACAGCCTTGCGACGCGAGGTTACCGAGAAAGCGGCCGCAGCCAATCCTCTTGCGCAGCGCTGAGCCGCTTTTGAAGTCCAGGCCCATCCCCACTGCTGGGTCTGGGCGCCCGGAGTGATCCCCCCAAAGGCGCTTTACCGGGCCGATTTGACGGGGCCGCCGGGCCCGAGTAGGCTCCCGCTCGCCGATTAAGAGTCTATCGCTAAAGTCAGGAGTGATTATTGATGCCAGAAGTGATCGTTCGCAAAGGTGAGCCCGTCGATCGCGCGTTGAAGCGGCTGAAAAACAAGCTGGATGCCGAGGGCATTCTCGAGGAGGTCCGCCGTTTGCGCGCCTTCGAGACGCCTTCGCAGAAGCATCGTCGCAAAGCCAAAGCCAACGCCAAGCGCGGTCGAACCAAGTTTCGATTTAATCCACAAGGTTAAAAAGTTAAAACATAGCAAAGTTAAAAGGTTGTTTGGGTAAAGCCATTTCTGACACCCAATTTAACTTTTTAACTATTCCAGTTTTAACTGTTCGTAGCAGCCTTCCCGGCAAAGAAGGCGCCAATTGCTTCTACCAAACCGTCAATGTCGTGGCGCTTTGCTTCGATTTCGACCTTTAAACCATTGTCGCGCGCAGTCTGCGACGTGATTGGGCCAATGCTGGCAACTTGCATCCCTTTCGGCCAAGGTAGTCCCAAGGCGAGAAAATTTTCCACGGTTGAAGAACTGGTGAAGGTTATTAAATCGGCCCCATCCTTCGCTAGTTGTTGCCGCGCCCCGCTCGTATCGCGCGTCTCGGGCACAGTTCGATATGCGAATGCTTCGTCCACGATTGCTCCCAAGCCCAAGATCTCTTTCGGAAGCACGTCCCGCGCTTTTTCCGCGCGCACCAACAGAATGTTCAAATTTTCGAGGCTTCCCTGCTTTTTGAATTCCCGCACGACATCCTCAGCAACGAATTCTTTCGGCTGAAGATCGACATGCAGATGAAAGTCTTTCACTCGTTGAGCCGTAGCCGGCCCGATGGCGGCAATCCGGGCGCCGCCGATTTCGCGCGTATCATCGTATAGTTTGAAGAAAATATTGAAAAAAGCTTCAACGCCGTTTGCGCTGGTAAACACAATCCAGTCGTAAATGTGCGTGTCCTGCACAAGTTCTGCGAATTCGCGTAAATCACTCGGCGGCTCGATGCGAATGGTGGGCAGTTCGATAACGTTAGCACCCAACGAGCGCAGCTTGCTGCTTAACACGCTGGCTTGTTTTCTTGTACGCGTAACGACAATTGTTTTACCAAGGAGCGGCCGCTTTTCGTACCAATTGAGCTTGTCTCGCAATGCGACAACTTCTCCAAATACTGCGACCGCAGGCGCCGCAAAACTATTCGCGACTGCCTTCTGGGCAATATCGCGAAGTGTGCCGATGAGCGTTTCTTGTTGCCCAGTAGTAGCCCAGCGAACAAGCGCTACCGGCAAGTCGCCGCGCACACCGTGCTTCAGCATTTCGCTCGTGATTGAGCCGAGGCGTTCCACGCCCATCAACATTACCTGGGTCCCGCCAAGTTTCGCTAGCGCTGCGTAATCGATTGCATTTTCTGTCTTCGCGGGATCTTCGTGTCCCGTAAAGAATGTCACATGTGAATTGTGCGCCCGATGCGTCATGGGAATGCCTGCATAAGCCGGCCCGGCGATGGACGAGGTGATTCCAGGCACAATTTCGAATGGAATACCTGCATCGGCGATCGCCTGCGCTTCTTCAGCGCCTCTACCAAACACGAAGGGATCCCCGCCCTTCAACCGAACGACCTGCTTCCCTTCGTGCGCTTTCTTGATCAGCAACGCATTAATTTCATTCTGGTTACTCCGCGATTCACCAGGCGTTTTGCCGACATAAATGATTTCAGCGTCGTCCCGCGCCCAGCCGAGCGTCTCGGGATTTGCAAGGTGATCGTAAATGATCACGTCCGCATTCTCGATGCACTCCTTGGCACGCAACGTTACCAAGCCGGGATCGCCCGGGCCGGCACCAACGAGATAAACCTTACCAGTCTTACTCATGCTCAACCTGGTAAGCCGTAGCCTTGCTCGGAGGCCGGTGCTTGCAATCGATTCAATACCTGCACCGCTAAATCTTCGCGCTCATTATGAACACCTTCCACTTCGGCCTCCCGTGGTGCTGCTGATTGATCAGTAAACAATTGAGCCCTCAGTTTCATCTTGTCGCCCTCAATTGTCGCCAGCACGCCTACCGGACAATTGCAGTCGCCGTGCAACAAACGCAGAAACTCTCGCTCTGCTCGCAAACAAAGCAATGTCTTGTGATCGTTCACGAGATCGACGATCGCCTTCATGGTTTCATCAGTAGCACGAACTTGAAGCGCAATGATTCCCTGACCACCAGCAGGCAAAAAAACGTCGGGTGAAAGGACTTCAATGGACAATTGTCCGCCCTCGAAGCTGAGCTCGTGATGAGCGGGCGATAGGCTGAGTCGTGCAAGCCCTGCGCGAGCCAGCACGATGGCGTCCCAATTGTTATTGGTCAGTTTGCGCAGTCGCGTTGGAACGTTTCCGCGAAGGTCGACGAGTTTGAGATCTGCGCGTTTCCAGAGCAATTGGCGTTTCCTTCTTACACTGCCTGTGGCGACGGCGGCGCTCTGCGGCAACGAAGCGAAACCGCCCGGATGTTTCGAAACCAGCACGTCATCCAGTGGTCCGCGAGGAAGAACCGCAGCAATTTCTACATCCGGGTTTGTTTCACTCGGAAGATCTTTTGCGCTGTGGACCGCGACATCGACGTTGCCTCCAAGAAGAGCCCGCTCGATTTCTGCTGTGAACAATCCCTTGCGGCCAGCTTGACGCTCAAGAAGCCTGGCTTTGTCGCCTCCTGTCATGATGATTCTTGTTTCGATTTTTGTGTCCGGTTGCGCTGCTTGAATTGCTTTTTCAACCAACCGGGCTTGCGCGCGTGCGAGCTCGCTGCCCCGCGTGCCAAGGATGATTTTTCTCGTCATCGCGGAATGTAGTTCGCGATAGTGAATAGGGGAAGCTGCCTGCTTCCCTAAAGCTGCGATGCGTGTAATGAACTGTCAGCGACTGGATGCCCGGTGATCCGCGAGATGCGATTCAGTTCGTTCGAAACTTTCTCGAGGAAATCTGCGACATGTTCGGCAATGATCGCTTCGGCAGAAGCTATTTGCTGCCGGCGCACTGCCAGCGATTGCTCCGCTACAGACCGCAATGCATCGATGTCGTAAAGATAGACGCCTTCCATTTCGTTCACTGCGGGATCGACATCGCGCGGAACGGCGATATCGATGATGAAAAGCGGACGATCGATGCGATTGGCCAACATGGGTCCCAGATTTGTTGGGGTCAGTAACGGAGTTTCCGAAGAAGTCGAAGTAATCAGGATATCGATCTCGCGGCATTGCTGTGGCCACTTATCGAACGGGACGGCCTGGCCACCTACTCGTTGTGCTCACTCCTGGCCGCGATCATTTGAGCGATTGCTCACGCGCAGATCGCTGACACCTCGGGAAATGAGCGCGCGTGCTGTGCGCTCGCTCGTTTCACCAGCTCCCAAAACCAAGACTTTACAATTGCCGAGTTCACCGAAAATTTTCTGAGCCAGATCGACCGCAACGGAGCCAACTGACACCGACCCACGCGTAATTTCGGTGTGCGTGCGGACCTGCTTTGCCACGCGAAAGGCCCGTTGAAACAACCGATGAAGACAGGGCCCAACCGCGCCAGAGCCCCGCGCAGATTGATAAGCCTTTTTTGTTTGTCCAAGAATCTCTGTCTCGCCTACGACCATCGAATCAAGTCCGGATGCAACTCGGAACAGATGTTGTACGCACTTTTCAGCTTCGTAACGGTAGAACGGCAACGCACTACTGTGGCGGCGCTCATTGACCTCACTGTTTTGCAATAAGCATTGAGCAATCTCATCCGTTGACACGCGCTTCTCTGACGCGACATAGACTTCCACGCGGTTACAGGTGGCGAGCACCAATGCTTCCGCGCAGCCTGCAGCGCGAAGAGTACATTCCGCGCCAGGGCCGCCGGCGAAACGTTCTCGCGTTTCTACATTTGCAGTGTGATGACTCAGGCCGACGCAGAAAAGATTCATGGGACCGAGTGCGTCTGCGCTGAGAACGTGATTCCCCAGAGAAGCGTCAAAGCCGCGCTAAATCCGATAATGCAAAGTGCCGCAACTCGCTTTGGCGCGATTCGCCGAAAATACCGGGCTTGGAGGATCGCTGCATAGAGCAACCAAAGGGCAACCGCAGCCACTACTTGCACGTGTGGCAAGGGTCGTCCCGTAAAAAAGCCGCTGCCAATCCCGGCCGTATATAGAATGAAACCCAACCAAAGCAGGCGGGTGATTGCCGCGAAGAGATCAGTGAGCGGCGGCAGGTGATAAAAAATCGAACGCAATTGATGTGTCTTGAGTTGGCGCTCCTGCACCAGATACATTACCCCAGCGATGCAGGCGAGTGCGAAGGCGCCATAGGCCACCAGCGAAACCGATGCATGAAATTCCAGCGAAGAATTGGCGGGCACCTTGACTGGATGACGAACATCGATTGGCGCAATCAACGCAACGCCTTGCAGCAGGACGACCAGCGGCGCCGTGAACGCGCCCATGAGTGAGAGACGGTAGGCTGGGCCGACCAGCATATAGATGAGGGCTACCGACCAGGCGAGAAAGATAAAGACCTCAAACATGTTCGTCAGGGGACAGCGTCCCAGCGCATGACCGCGGATCGACAAAAACGCTGTTTGAAAAACAAAGCCCAATCCAATCGCGAGAAAACTAAATCTTCCTGGTCGAAAAACTCCGGCGCGCAAAGCGATCCCGGTACGCACGACCGCCGCGAGAAAACAGATTGTCGAAATGATGAGAAGATAGCGATCCACTCTAAGGAAACCTACTGTAGGAGCAGGCTCCCTGCTTGGCAATTTGTGGTCTCGTCGCTTCCTTCATTCGTTTTTCCTAAGGGGGTGCCCGGCTTGATTTAAAAAGAGAAGAAGAAAATTCGAGAGGAAGGCAACCGTGCTTCCGTTGCGAGCCCCGATTGACGTTTTGCAACAGCCAGCTAGCATTCGCGCGGATGGCTTTGGACACAGTTGAAAGACTACGCTCGGCCGTACGCGATGTGCCCGATTTTCCGAAGAAGGGTATCGTATTCAAAGATATTACGCCGGTCTTGAGTGATCCCGCTCTTTTCCATGCATCCATCGATCTGTTTTTGGATCGTTGCCGCGGGCGAAGGGTTGATAAGATCGTTGGGATCGATGCGCGTGGGTTTCTCTTTGGATCGGCGGTAGCCTATGAGCTCGGTGTCGGTTTCATTCCGATCCGAAAGCGTGGCAAGCTTCCTTTCCAGACTGAGATCGCCAGTTACTCGCTTGAGTACGGCGAAGCGGAAATGGAGATGCACGTCGATGCTATTAACGCGGGGGAACAAATTGTGCTGGTTGATGATTTGCTGGCCACGGGCGGCACTTCTGCCGCTGCGGCGGTCCTCATTCGCAAAGCGGGGGGACGCCTCCTCGAAGCACAGTTTCTCATTGAGTTGGAATTTCTCCATGGCCGTAAGCAGCTCGAGCCGACACCGGTCGCTTCATTCTTGAAATATTGAACCTCGGCAGGGCATAAGGTCTTGTCGCTAGGGTGAAGGCAGTCGTCACTGACCGATCGTTTCTTCTCCGTCTGAGATGGATTTGGATTTTCAAGATCCAATTTTAGATTGAACAGCAATCCGAATTGCCGATGAGAACGTCCCGTCATCTGGAGCAAGTTTTGGCGCACGCCGCAAGCCGTCTTGCAGCGACGGGTGCCAGACGCCCAACCGAAGTCCTTCCGCTTTACAAGAAGTTTCTCAAGGTCGAGGAGCATCGGTTGCGCCTGAAGCACCAGGCGGGCGGCGGCGGCCGTGAAATTTGCACCCGGCGCGCTGAGCTGGTTGACGTTTTATTGCAGTACGTTTTCGGGGCTGCTGCAACCTCTGCTCGCGGAAACGGGGCCGACAAAATCCCACTGGCCTTAGTTGCTCTTGGTGGATATGGCCGGGGCGAGCTCAACCCGTTTAGTGACATCGATGTGATGCTTTTGCATCATCAGGAAAAGAAGGGAATTTCGCCACATCTGGAGGAGATGGTGCAGCAAGTTCTTTATCTTCTATGGGACAGCGGTTTCAAGGTTGGACACTCCACGCGCTCGATCAAAGAAGCGGTCGCTCAAGCGAATCAGGACATGCGCACAAAGACTGCCATGCTGGAATCGCGGTTTCTCGCGGGCGACGCCGAGCTGGCACTTGAATTTCGGCGGCAATTTCGTTCGAGGTGTGTCAACGGATATGAACGAGAATACGTGGAACTGCGCATGCAGGATCAGGTCGCCCGGCACAAGAAATTCGGTGACAGTGTCTATCTCCAGGAACCGAACCTGAAAAGTGGATGCGGCGGCCTGCGCGATTATCAAAACCTTCTTTGGATGACCTATTTCAGAGAGGGTTCACTGAGCACGAACCAGCTTGTGGGAAAAGACTGGCTGAGCGAAAGCGACCAGCGCCGGATAGAAAAGGCGTACGATTTTCTCCTGCGTTTGCGCACCGCTTTACATTACGCGACGGGACGCGCGACAGACATTCTTCACATTAGTTTGCAGGAACAGATCGCAAAACGGCTCGATTATTCTGGGAACGGCCAGCTCCGCAGCGAGACGCTCATGCGGGATTATTACGAGCACACGCGAAATATCTTCCGGGTCACGGAACGCATCACGGAGCAATTTGTAAGCGGATATGTCACAAGCAAGACCCGTTCTCTGTTTAGTTTTCTTCCGCTGATGCGAGCGCACAAAACTCCCGTGGGAGATTTTTTCTTTGTTCGCAACAAGCAGTTGCACCCGGCCCGTCGCGACCTTTTTCGCAACGACGCCGAGCAGATGATGCAAGCATTTGAAATCGCGCAGGAACGCGGCATTGATCTGAGCCCGGAGCTCGAGGACTTGCTAAGCCGAAGCCTCGGCCAGGTTACCCGCACGTATCAGTATGCACGCGGACCGCGCGCGATCTTCAAGAACATTCTTTCACAAAAGGGCAGAGTAGGTCGCATTCTCAGAATGATGCATAGGGTCGATTTTCTGGGGCGCTACATTCCCGAATTCGGACAGCTTACATGCCTGGTGCAGCATGAGTTTCTGCATCGTTACACGGCCGACGAGCATACATTGGTGTGCGTCGATAAACTTGATGCCCTGGCGCAGACGAACGACCCGAAGCTGATCGCTTATCGCAAGATTTTTGAGCAACTGGAAGATCCATTTGTGCTGTATCTCGCGCTCCTTTTACACGATAGCGGCAAAGCGGTTGGCGCCAGGCCACACTCCGAAGCGAGCGCGCTCTTTGCCCAGCGTGTCGCCGCGCGTCTGCAATTGTCGTCCAAGCAGCGCAAGTCCCTTATCCTGCTGGTTGATCATCACCTCACGCTTTCGCAGACCGCGCAGCAAAGAAATCTTGATGATCCGGCGACGGTGACAGACTTCGCCCACATCGTGAAGCACCAGAAAAACCTAAACGCGTTAATGCTGCTTACTCTGGCAGATGGCCAGGGCACGAGCGCGGAGGGGTGGTCGGATTGGAAGGAATCTCTAGTATGGGCGCTATTTCACGAGACCTCCCGGTGTCTTGCGGACCAAAGGTCTTACTACGAGCAAACAAAAGTCCAGCGGGAGAGCTTGCAGGCGTCGGTAACGGCAAAACTTCCCGCTGATTTTGCAGGAGAGATTGAAGCGCACTTTGAGTTCATGCCTGACAATTATTTTCGCGCGAGCGACCTCGCCGAGATTATCGAGCACCTGGAACTCTTCCGGTCGTTTCTGGAGAATGTCGGAGGAGATTTTGCGCTGGCTCCGGCAATCCTATGGAAGGCCGTTCCGGAACAGGGGCACAGTGTGGTCATCTTCTGTACTTGGGAGCGTGAACGGTTATTGGCAAAAGTGGCCGGCTCATTTTCAGTTGTACCTTTGAATATTTTGAGCGCTGATATCTTTCCGCGGGGGGACAACGTTGTGCTAGGCGTTTTTCGTGTGTGCGACATCAAAGGACGATCTGTCACGCACCAGCGCGACTTTACGCTGGTAGAGCAAACTTTGCAGCGAGCGCTCGAAGACGAGAGCTTTGATTTTCTTCCGTTAATCGAAAAAGCCAAGCACCAAAGCCATCGTCTTACGACAGGAATTGAATTTCCCACGCGGATTGCAATCGATAACAAAACGCATCCGGTTTATGCGCTTATTGAGATTCAGGCACCGGACCGGCTCGGCTTGCTTTACGACGTCTTGACCTGCCTTGACCGCGAAAATCTTCTGATCCCGCTCTCTCGCATCAACACGCAAACTGGCGCAGCCATTGATACTTTGTATGTCGTGGATCGTTCCACACGTGGCAAGATTACCGATCCGCATCGCATCAGGGCGATCCAGCAGCGTCTTCAAAATGCGATTCTGGGTGGAGGCGCTTCAAAATCGAAGTAGTAAGAAGCGCGCACAGCTCTGCTTTCTTAATCTTATGAACGCTCTAATCCTCGCGGCCGGATATGCAACACGCCTTTATCCACTAACCCTCAACAAAGCGAAGCCGCTGCTCGTCGTCGGTGGTAAGCCGATTATTGAATGGGTGGTGGACAATCTTCAGGATGTTCACGATCTGGAGACGATTTACGTAGTGACGAATGACAAATTCGCGGGGGACTTTCAGGCTTGGAGCGAGGGCTATCAAGATCGACATCCGCAATTCAAATTCAAAATTGTCAACGATGGCTCCAAGAGCGACGACGACAAGATGGGAGCAATCGGAGATATCAATTTAGTAGTCACGCGCGAGAACTTGAGCCAAAGCAGCCTCCTCATTGTTGCCGGCGACAATTTGTTTACTGAATCACTCGAGGGATTTGTGGTTTGCGCCAAACGAAGCGAAGCAACCGTTGGCGTCTATGACGTTGGCGATCGCGAAGCAATCAAAAAGTATGGCAATGTCTTAATCGACGACGATGGAATCATTACTCACCTGGAAGAGAAACCACAGAAGCCGCGCGGAACCTTGGCCGCAATCGCCCTTTACTATTACTCGCCTGCGGTCCTCTCTCTCCTGACCACATACCTTGCAGCTGGCAATAACCCCGATCAGCCGGGCCGGTTCGTGCAATGGCTCTACACGCGTAAACCAGTAAAGACGTACCAGATCAAGGGGAAATGGCTCGATATCGGAAGCAAAGAAACATTGGAGAAAGCGGACGCGATTCTCAGGCCGATCAAAACGTGATTGTTAATGACGAAATCCGAATGACGAATTGGGAAAGTTAAAAGCGTTACAAAGTTTAAAGGTTAAAAGGGAAGTCGATGATGAGAAAAGGAATGCCGAATCTTGCAACTTTTTAACTCTTTTAACTTTGTAACCTTGTCCTCATTTCAATCGTCCTTCGTCAAACTCAATCAGATCGAAATAAGTCCGAATATCTTTGCGTCCTTCTCCACCGGCCTCCTTTAGAAAGTGGACAAAGCGCGCCTTTTTTGCGGCCGTATCTGGATGCCGTGAAATCATCGCTTGGTTCCACTGTTCGATTGCTTCGGGAGAATGTCGCGCACCGTTTGTCTGCACCCATTTTAGAATTGCGTCATCCTCATCCAGTCTGCTGACGATTTCTTCAAACGCGTCGCCATCAATTCTAAGGAAAGCCAGCAAATGCTTGTCGAACCCGACGGTTTTATAGTTGTAGCCGTTGAGCAGGCCCTCGCGGTGAAGCCTGGCTTTGTCGATCAAGCGTGGCAGATGAACATAGCCGCCAAGTTTCTCGTACGGACTGCGTGGATGCAGTCTTTGCATGGAGCAGATTGCTGTTACGTCGCGGGTAAAGGCCGCGAATCGACTCCCGAAAAATCGCTCTCTGGAATAGGCGCGACGTCCGGTTTCTGTTCCTGTAACAGTTCTCCCTGCGTAAGATCAGCCCGGCCGATTACAAGCTGACCGGAAAACATGCCGCCTTTTTCCACCGAAATTGCTCTCGCTGTGACATCGCCTTCGAGTGCGCCTTTTTTTTGAATCGCCACGGTTTGGGCAGTGATCTCTCCCGACATCCTTCCTTTGATTTCAATGCTTTCCGCCTGGAGCCGTCGAAAGCAATGAATATCGGCTTTCCGCTCGACGATGACGCGCCGCGCGCTGATCCGTCCTGGAATTTTCCCTGCGAAGTTGATCGTCGCCGTATCGTCGCAATGTAGATTGCCTCGGAGTCTGCCCTCAATTAAGGCGCACCGACAGACCACACTGCTGCTGCCCAAATCGCCTTTGCCCGTGAGATGCACGTCCCCTCGTGTCCGAATCGTGCGGCTGAAACCGCTGGTAATTTTGTAGTCGCGCAGATCGATGTGCGCGCTGCACGACGGGCAGATCGTAGAAGTGGCGCTGCCACAAACCTGCTGTTTCCGTTTACATTCGAAGCACTCGATAACGGAGCTGTGCTGCCGCTTCCAAAAATCCTCAAACTTGCCGAGGATGGAAGAGTTCGCGGGCGGGGGCGCTTCTTCGCGAACCCGCAGCTTCAGGCCAGGTTTCGGCGCAAACGGAGAGAAGTAGCGACCGCATTGGCGACAAATCGAGCTTTTCGCTGCTGCATACTCCATCTGCTTGAAGCCACAATGTGGGCATTCAAGACTGACTTTTGCAGGCGACGGACTGGCCACCGGAT
>Ga0193709_1000595_pt1 | contig 12201 bp, 11 predicted proteins | sample H3c2metaG_FD_160571 | JGI IMG/M metagenome (GOLD analysis project Ga0193709, IMG submission 160571) | Soil microbial communities from a riparian zone of the East river system, Colorado, United States - H3c2 | ecosystem: Environmental > Terrestrial > Soil > Riparian zone | place: USA: East River... | reverse complement strand
AATTATAAAAAGAGAACTAAGCGGCCCGATCAATGTTTTGGGACCCGAGCCGGTCAGGAATGTCGAGTTTACAAAGGAACTGGCCAGCGCGATGCACCGTCCGGCGATTTTTCCTGCTCCGCCGTTCGCGCTGCGCCTGGCGATGGGAGAAATGGCCGACGCGTTGCTCCTCGCCAGCCAGCGCGCCGTGCCGCAGAAGTTGACCCGCGAGGGATATTCCTTCGCGACTCGTAATCTGAAGGACGCTTTCGAAACGATTTGCGCGTGAAAGCGCAATCGCCGCACAAAATCCACGCTACTTGGCGACGTTGAGCGTCACGCTTACTCGATATACGTGCCCATTCAACGGATCGGTTGAGACAATGCTCTCGATCGACTGGCCGTCTTTCAAGATTGGATTCATGTCGGCCCTGAACTGCCGCACGATAGGGTTTGTACCTCCTGAAGAGCTCTCAGGCGAGATGGAGCTCCGCCAAAATCGGCGAGAGCCATCCTCCGCCAAATAGCAACCCCGGCCCAAGCGACGCCACAAATATCGGGCGCCGCGGTCGCATCACAACCGCTCGCGAAGCCTCCAGCGCGAAGTGTAAAGCCGCCGCGCAAGTAGTCGAACCCAAATTCCCGCGTGTATCGGCAACCATGGGAAATCGTTCCAGTGCAACACCAGATTTCTTGGCCAGCAGCGCCACCAGCCGCGGATTGGGCTGATGCGTGGCGAATGCCGCCACTTCGTTTCGCGCGACGCCGCTGCGGCTCTCCAGTTCACGAATACATTGATCGAGGCGCGCGGTGGCCGCACGGGAAAGTGCGTCACCATCAAAAACAACTTTCAATCGGTCACCTGTTTCTTCCGAAACCTGAATCGCCGCACGCAGTTGCGAAGCACATCCAAAAAAGAAATCCCGCAGCGCAAAATACTCTCCGGCGGTTCCGGAGTATACCCGCTGCACTAAAAAGGCGGCAGCACCATCGCCAAACAGACCGCCGAATTCTCCCGCCACACGACCGGGACTGAGCGTGCGCGAGTGCACATCTGCTGTCACCACCAGCACTATGCGTGCCTGCCCGGATTCCACAAACGATTTCGCGACGGCCAGTGCGTGCGGCAGGCCCAGACATGCTCCACCGACGTCCAGCGCGCCACATGATTCGCGGGCTCCGGTCGCCGCGTGCAGCTGCGCCGCGAGCGATGGAATGGAGTGATGTGTTTCGCTCGCAGCGATGATCCAGTCCAGTCCCTCTGGCGAAACCTGCGCGCTTCGCAGCATCTCGGCCGCGGCTCTCGCGGCAAGCGTCACTTCCGTCTCCTCCGCAGAGACATACGCTAGCGATAATATTCCGGCCCGGTGGCGCAATTTTCCCGCCGGCATATCGAACGCCGCATCCACTTCTTCCGATGGAACGATTCGCGAGCCGAACGCTACCGCGGAGAACCGCAACACAGCAGTACTGAGTACGTTGGACATAAAGATCATGCGCCCGCATCGGGCTTTGTCATTGTGAGCGATTGAAGGAACGCCAGCAAGAGCGTCGCCTGTCAAATTCTCGCAAAGTTATCGTTTTCATCGAAATTTCCGAAACAGCGATTCGCATGGCGGAAAAACTTCGTCGGCCATGTGATAGTTTGGAAGGTGCATGTCAAACGCGTCACAAGAATCGCTCCAGTACCGAGCACAGCTTCGCCTTTGCCGTGCGGCGCTGCCACTCCTCTTTGTTCTTGCGGTTTTTGCGAATCCCGCGGAGGCTCAGCGCGAACGCGGCGAGCTGCAAATCGAAGTGCGCGATCCGCAAGGACAAAGCGCTGCCGCCACGGCAGAACTGGTTAGCAAATCCAACCAGGTAAAAAAGAATTTTGCCATTCCTGCCGACGGAAGATACCTGGCATCGGAACTGGCCTTCGGCGTGTACCGCTTGACCATCACCGCGCAGGGCTTCGCGCCCTGGAGCGGTTTGCTGGAAGTTCGCAGCGAAGTCCCGGTGCGAGCCGCAGTCGTTTTGGGCGTGGCCCCGCTGACCACGAAAATCGAAGTCAGCGATGCAGCAACCATCCTCGACCCTTCGCAAGCCGGAACCATTTATTCGCTGGGCTCTGAAGCCCTTCGCGAACATGTTGCCGCGCAAGACGGCCGCGACCTTTCCGACGCCGTAAACGATCAACCTGGCTGGCTCTATGAAGCGAATGGCGTCCTGCACCCACGCGGCTCCGAATACCAGGTGCAATATGTTCTGGACGGAATGCCGTTAACGCAGAATCGTTCGCCGGCATTTGCTCCGCCTCTCGACGCCGGCGATGTGGAATCGATGCGCGTCATGACCGCAGGTTTCCCGGCGGAGTATGGACGCAAACTCGGCGGCGTCGTCGAACTAATGACCGAAAAAAATCCTCCCGCGGGATGGCATGGCCGAATTGAGGCCGGGGGCGGCAGCTTCGATTCGCTGAGCGGCACGGCGGAAATTGGCTACACCGCGGGCAAGAATCATCTGGAATTCGGCGGCCGCGGATTTCATAGCGACCGCTACCTCGATCCACCAGTTCTGCAGAACTTTACCAACTGGGGAAATGGCAATGCTTTTTCCGCCGCGTACGAACGTGATTTTTCTGAACGCGATCGCTTGCGATTCACGATTGCGCGCAGCGAAACTCGCTATGCCGTTCCCAATGAATTGGTCCAGCAAGCCGCCGGACAACGGCAGGACGGCGACAATATCGAAATCAGCGGTCAAATTTATTACCAGCACATCAGCTCGGAAAATTTGTTGTGGACCTTTTCCGGAAGCGTGCGCGATGCTAGCTTCAACTTACGTTCGAATAATCTGGCAACTCCCATCATCGTCTCTCAGGATCGCGGCTACCGTGAAGGTTACGTGCGCGCGGACGTGGCGGGCCATGCCGGACATCACGATTGGAAGGCGGGTGTGGACTCGCTCTTCACGCCAGTACACGAAGCGCTCGCCTACCAGATCACTGACCCGTCGCAGTTCGAACCCGCCACCGCGCAACAGTTTGCATTTGCAGAGCAGCAATGGGATATCGAGCCCGCCTTCTACGTTCAGGATAATTTTCACCAGGGAAACTGGAACGTCAGCGCAGGCCTGCGCTTCGATCATTATGGATTTGTCGCCCGCGGATCGGCTCTCAGCCCGCGCGTTGGCGTATCGCGCTACTTTGACCGCTGGAAAATACTGCTGCATGGTTCCTACGACCGCGTCTTCCAGACGCCGGCCATGGAAAATATTTTGCTCGCCAGTTCCGCGCAAGTCATCTCCCTGAACCCTGAAGTTCTGCGCCTCCCGGTACGTCCATCGCGCGGAAATTATTTCGAGGGCGGAATTTCCCAGGCGCTCTTCGCGAAGTTGCGCCTCGACGCCAATGTGTTTCGCCGTGATTTCCGCGATTTCGCCGATGACGATGTGCTGCTTGATACCGGAGTGAGCTTCCCAGTGGCCTTCAATAAAGCGCGTATTTTCGGAGAAGAATTGCGTCTCGCCATTACCGAGTGGCACAAGTTTTCGGGGTTCTTGAGCTACTCGAATCAATCCGCCATCGCGCAAGGGCCCACCACCGGCGGGCTCTTTCTCGGCAGTGAAGCCAGCGAGGTCCTGACGGATACCGGGAAATTTGCAGTAACCCAGGACCAGCGGAACACCGTTCGCGCCAGCGTCCGCGCGCAGATCGCCAAGCGGGCGTGGGTGGCGGCCAGCGCCGATTATGGCAGTGGCCTGCCGGTGGAACTCGATCCCGCCAGCATCGACATGAATTTTCTTCTGGCGCAATTTGGACCGGAAATTCTATCGCGCATAAATTTCGATCGCGGCCGGGTACGGCCAAATTTTTCCTTAGGTGCCGCCTTCGGCGTAGAGCTATACAGGAAAGAAAGTCGCTGCCTGAATCTGCAAATCGAAGCAGCCAATCTCACCGATCGCGTAAACCTCTTGAATTTCGCCGGACTATTTTCCGGCACGGCTGTGGCCGCCCCGCGCAGCGCCGCTGCGCATCTTCGTTTTGTGTTTTAAGCTTTTTTGTAACGCGGGACGAAGGGCCGAGTGCGAGTGGGAATCGTACGAGTCGGGCCGACCGAAGTAACGCGTCAGGGATTGCGGCAAGAGACGTGTTCGGTGCGCGCTTCGGCGGAATTGCCGTTCGGGCCGAATGCGCCTCAAGTAGGTTTTGTGGATGGCCTGAATCTGTTCGAGGTCGGCATAGCATTCGCCCGTGAATTCTGGAGGATGGCCGGGCATCCATACGGCGGAGAGAACTTTTCGGTTCTTCAGTTTGCCCAAATACGCGGTGTCTGCGCCGACTGGGAAAATGGGCGCGATTTGGAGAAAATTCTGGCTCTGGAGATCACCGGTTTGGAGCTAAGGACCCCTGCGGGTGATTTGTCGAGGACGCCATTCCAGTCGGTCGCCCAGATCACGCGCTGCGAAGATGGCCGCTGCGATGATGATGGCTTGCTTGCGGTCTTGCTGGCGTTGTTGGTCCATGAGTCCGGCCAGGATGGGAGGTTTCGCGGAGGAAGGGGACAGTATTCGACAACCGTCGGCTTCGCGCTGTGGCGGGTGGTGCGGGCCCTGCGGCTGCGGCGCTGCTTACCGCACGGGCGCCGCCACGGCCCAGTCTAGAGGAGGAGAAGCGATCGGCCAGAATTCAGGACTCTGCCGGTCAAATTCGAATGCGGTCGCAAAAGATTCTTCGGAAGCTCTCTGAACTTTTAGCACGCGACAACGGGCTTCCTTTCTGGATTGCGGAATGACTAGAGTGATCCTTTGCCCGGGGCGAATCCTGACGGGAGACTCCAAGAGGCCTCCGTGAGCGTTCACCCATGTAGTAAAACCTAGCGTAGGCGGAGGCTCCTGATTTGGCGTCTCAATGCCTAGCAGGACCGCGACTTGGACCATAATCCTCTGACTCCTCCTGCGCTCATAAGGAGTTCGATCGTGCGACGATTGCAGCGCCAGCGGGCGGATCACTGCTGGTAACTTAAGATTGCTCATCAGTTCTGCGTCGTTGTGCGTCGGTTTGGTGTTCAAATACTTCCGCCACCGCAGCCAAGTTCCGAACGATACGGAGGTCACTATTATTCCGAGCGACAGCATTACGCCGCCGGCGAGGACCGAGTCGTCTGAGGTTCCGGCGGCCCCAAAGAGGATAGCTGCGCCCAGTAGACAGCAGAAGACACCGAAGACCATCAAGAGTTGATTGAACATAGGGCAAACCGTCTTTAGCTAATTAGAGCTTCTCTTTCTCCGGCCGAGCAGTTCCGCGAAACTTAGGATTAGTTTGCGGTCTCGAGCATTTAAGCTGGTGGCTACCTGCCGGATCTTCCTGAAGGTGCGAAACCCTTTGCCGAGGGATGCCCAATCTCCATTGGATTCGTGGTGCGACGGCACCTCTGCTTTCGGAGCTTCGTCGCCCTCATAGAATATTTGGTAGAGCGGAACTTCGTAGGCCCTTGCAAACTTCTCCAGCGTTTCGAGCGAGGGCACCGTATGGCCGTTTTCGACGCGTGAAACGTAGCAACGAAGAAGCCCGGTCCGCTTCTCGACGTCGCCCTGGGATAATTTTTTTGCTTTGCGCAATGCCTGCAGCCGTTCGGACAGATACACGTAGCATCACCTTTACTATTCTACGTTCGCTACGTACTGTACACCTATATATCGCCGGCGGGAATACTGTAATTAGGAACTGCTGTTTGTACGTAGGTGGCTCCGCAGATCTGGTGGTTTGAGCGTGGTGGTTAGTGGGGTTTGCCGGTGCAGTTGGTGTCCGGGTCTTTCCGTTCGGGATGGGCGGCTGTTAGGTCGGCGAGTTCTTTCGCAGCGCGCTCGGCGATCCGATTCCCGAGCGTATTTGCAAAAGATTCTGGTACCGCTAACGGGAATCGAACCCGTATTTTAGCCTTGAAAGGGCTACGTGCTAACCGTTGCACCATAGCGGCATGGAGCGAAAAACGACTGCGATAATTATAAGGGAAATGCGGAGAATCCGCCATTCTGCTACCATCGCCAAGATTGCCAAGCCATGTAGTTTAAGCTGCGCGACAGAACCGCGCAGCTTGACGCCAACCCGCAAGCATCGTACTTTCTGGTAATCGAGTTGGCCCACGGAGTTGTACTTGCCGCAATCTGTAGCTACCCAGCGAGCGATTGTTTTCCTGTTTGCTCTCAACGTTTCTTGCTTATCTGCTTCCACGCCTGGCCAGCGTTCTCAGATGCCTACGGCGGCTACCGATGCCACCGTGAAGGCCGATACAGTCACGGTATTTGGAGAAATGGACGCTTCCAGCGACCAGGTTTCCACTCTTAAAAAAGGCGTCACCGTCTATGTGGATTTGCGCATGGATCAGGGCGGCAAGAGCTGGTGCGGAGTTCGTCCTTCGGCACAGGCAAACCGGATTGGCTTTGTAGATTGCAGAAGCCTGGAACGGATAGCCGGTTCAACTCCAGCGGTTATTTCTGGACGCAACGCGGCAAACTCCGAATCGACGCATGGTTCAGCAGCGGACATGCCGCTCGAGCGTCCTGCGACGCCGACTGCAAACGGCTATGCGGCGATGAAAAACGAAGTTGTCAAGGAAGGCGTAATCGATGCGGGTTTGATCTCGACGTTGGAGGCGCAAGCTTCGCATGGCGGACCAACAGCGATCACGCGTGCCGCGCTGGCTCATCTGGCTGCGGGTGAATTCGAATTAACGCAGCATGAACCGGACAAAGCACTCGAACAGTTCGAAGCGATGGAACCTTTCGCCGGACGTCAGCGTGATCTGGTTCTTGCGAGCTTGGACGGCCGCATCTACGCGCAGCTCATGAAGAGCGAATACAGCTCCGCGTTGGAACTGATCGAGAAGGCCAGAAAACTTTCTCCGCAATCGTCGAACTTGGCGGCGTGGTCGGGCTACACCCACTACCGCATGAACCAGCTCGACGCAGCGATCGTGGATTTGCAGACTGCGCAAAAGATTCTTCCCAGTCAAGGTGCTGCGGCGCTATTAGAAAAAGCCAAACGCGACAGAGACGCAGAAGGCGATTTCCGTGAAGGCGAATCCAGGCACTTCGTATTGCGCTATCACGGAGGCGCCAGCCGCCAACTAGCCTCTGAAGTGATTCACACGCTGGAGGATCAATTTCAGGTTTTGAAATCGGAGTTGCACTACACGCCGCCGGAACAAATTGCAGTGATTCTGTATACCCAGGAAAGCTTTTTTGACGTCACACGAGTACCAGGCTGGGCGGGTGGCCTGAATGACGGACGTATTCGCGTTCCGGTGCAGGGGCTGGAAACAGTTTCCGATCTGCTGGCAAGAATTCTGAAACATGAATTGACACACAGTTTTGTGTTTCAAAAAACCGCAGGACTCTGCCCGACCTGGCTGCAGGAAGGCGTCGCGCAGTGGATGGAAGGGCGGCGCACCGGAGCGGACGCGGCGCAACTGCTGGCATTCTACCAGGACGGAAAAGGAAAGCAGTTGCGCTATCTCGATGGACCGTGGATGGTGTTGTCGAGCGGGCAAGCGCGCTACGCGTATGCCTGGGCGCTGGCGGTGGTCGAAACAATTGAAGCCGATTCCGGAAGCGATGGCCTCGATCGCTTGATCGATGCGGAACGCACGGAATCGTCCGGCGAAAACGCAATGCTGCAGGCTTTACGCACCAACTACTCCAGCCTGGACGAGGCTACCGCCGAATATCTTCGCAGAACTTACCTACAGTAGAGCGCTCGCAGCGCGCACGCTACGACTTCGTGCGGTCGGCCCATTCCTCGTGCCAGGCGGTCTGAATCGCTTCCAGCTTTCCCTCGTTGGACTTAGCGGGGTCGCCGGAAAATCCGGGCAGTTCGCTGATCCACTTATGCATGTCGGTGAAACGCACGGTATAGGGATCAACGTCCGGAAATTTGTCGGTCAGCGCAATGGCGATGTCTTCAAAATTATCCCAATCAAACGTTGCGGCCATTCTGGCTCCTTGTGGAATTTATCGTTGATTCCATCGTTTTCCAAACGATTCAATATGATTCAAGGTGTCCTTCATTCCGCGCCTGCCTGCGCAGCAGGCGCGGCGGAATCTCTCTACTCGATGATGCACTCGCGTCGAGCGAATTTTCTCCGTGGTTAATGATCTAATTCCTTGGCGTAGTTTTTGTTCCAGCCGGGAATTTCCACCACGATGTCGGTTGTGCCGTCCGGCACAGTCTGGCAGCCCAGCCGCGATTTTGGCGTGATCCCCGGCGCTTCGTCCAGTTCATCGAGTTCCGCATCTGTCGCTTCGTTGCAGGATTCCAGGCCCTCCTTCACCACCACGTGGCAGGTAGAGCAGGCGCAAACTCCGCCGCAAGCGTGATCCAGCCCGGCCTTGAGTGCTTCGGAAAAATCCAGAATGCTGCCCGGCAGGCCATTGTGGCCGTAGGGAATTTTCTCCGGATCGACTTCCATGGTCTTGCCGCTCGGCAGAAACGTGACCTTGAACTTCTTCGTTGCCGGTTTGTATTTTACTTCTTCAATATACGGATTACTGCCGCCCATTTTTCACTTCCCTCCCGACAATTCCAACCACCAGCTGGTCTATCAGAAATCTTCTAGCCTCTTGCCCTGAAGCACGCTATTGACAGCGCTATTCATCATAACTTCAGCCAGATGCTGCGTAGCCCCGTTCAACTCGTCAATCTTCTTGCGCATCAGCCGATAATCGCTGCCGCTGGTCGATTCTTTCAACGCCAGCACGGCAGAATCGATTTTAGCGCGTTCTTCGGATGGCAGCGCACTGGATTGCGGATTGGCCAGGGCTTTCGCGGTGGCCGCCAGAATGGTTTCGGCTTCTGTGCGCGCTTCGATCGCCTGCCGCTCTGCGAAATCCTGCTCGGCGTATTCGATCGACTCTTCCAACATTCGCTCGATTTCGGAATCGCTGATGCCGTAGCTGGGCTGCACTTCGATGAAGTGCTGCTCGCCGGTGCGTAAATCTTTCGCTGCAACCTGCAGGATGCCGTTGGCGTCGATAAGAAATTTTACTTCGATGCGTGGAAGCCCGGCGGGCGCTGGCGGGACTTTCAGCGTAAATCGCGCCAGCGACCGGCAATCTTTAGCTAGTTCGCGTTCGCCCTGCAACACGTGAATGTCTATGCCGGTCTGGTTGTCCACACCCGTGGTGTACATCTCCTGCGCGCTGGCGGGAATCGGCGAATTGCGCGAGATGATCTTTGCAACCGCGCCGCCATAGGTTTCAATTCCCAACGAGAGTGGGGTGACGTCAAGCAGCAGCATGTTGCTGACGCCGTGTTCCAGAATGTTGGCCTGCACCGCAGCACCCAGCGCTACCACCTCGTCGGGATTTAATTCCGCGTGCGGAGTACGTCCGAAAAAGTCCTGAACCGTGCGGCGAATCAGCGGTGTACGGGTAGTGCCACCCACCAAAACCACTTCATCGATTTCCCCGGGCTTCAGTTTGGCATCGGCCAGCGCCAGTTTGACTGGACCCATGGTGCGATCGACAACCGAGCGGATCAAAGCATCGAGAGCGCCGCGGGTAAATTTCTGCGTGAATATTTTTCCGTTGGGCAGCGGAAATTTAAGCGTCGCGGATTCCTTTTCGGAAAGTTCGTGCTTGACCGCAATCAGCGCTTTGCGCAGTTCCTGCGCGATTTCGCCATGTGGCGAGAAATCGATCTCATCCGTCTGCAAAATCTTTTCGTGTACGAAAGCCTGCAGGAGATTGTCGATATCGTCGCCACCCAGGTGCGTATCGCCATTGGTGGAAAGCACCTGATAGATGTCGCCTTGGTCCGTGGAAATTAATTTCAGCAGCGAAATATCGAAGGTGCCGCCACCGAAATCGTACACGGCAACTTTGCCGCGCTGCTTTTCGTGCAGGCCGTAGGCAAGCGCAGCAGCAGTTGGTTCGTTAACGAGGCGCAGCACTTCCAGACCGGCGATTTTCCCTGCGTCTTTGGTGGCCTGGCGCTGCGCATCATTGAAGTAAGCGGGCACAGTGATGACCGCGCGGTCAACGGCTTCTCCGAAGCAGGCCTCAGCCCAGTTTTTCAGTTCACGCAGAATGAACGCGGAAATTTCCGGCGGAGTAAAAACCTTTTCGCCCAGACGCACGCGAATCACATTGCTGCTGGACGGATCGAGGCGAAATGGAAAAAGCTTCAACTCATCTTGAATGTCTCTTACACCGCAACCCATCAGACGTTTCACAGAATAAATCGTGCGCTCGGGCTGAGTGATCAATCGCCGCCGAGCTGGTTCACCAACAATAATATTTCCATCCGGATCGAGACTTACCACGGAAGGACAAAGCGTCGACCCGTGGGGCCCGACAATGCACTTCGGCTGCTTGGTCTGGGGATCGAGATACGCGACCAGGCTGTTAGTGGTGCCAAGATCGATTCCGACAATTTTCCCCATCAATGCAAAACCTCTGAGACCTTCGTCGCTACCCGTGGTTCATATCCCGCGCCTACTGCAAATTTCTGGTAGCCCATTATGCTTCCAATTCCTTCCGCACGTTCGCGACCAGATTACGGATGTAGCTGCGTCGATTCAGCAATTCGTTCATGCCGGCAAAAATTTGTTTGCGCGCCGTCTCATCCGCCTTTGCATCCACCGCTTCGTCCCAATCTCTTGCGGCCGATTGCAACTGGCCATCTACTTCTTGCAGTTTCTCCTGAAAATTAGTTTCGGCGGATTGCAGTTTTGTTTTCAATTCAGCGAGATTGCCGCCGGATTCATGGGCATCGCGTAATTCGTCGAGCGATTCGTTCAGCTCAAAGACTTCTTCGAGGAGTTCTGGCGGCGCCTGCTGCTTAGTTTGGCCTTCCTTGCGTTCGCCTGCAATTTCCAAAAGGTGTTCGATGCGCCTCAGCGGATCACGCAGCGCGCGGTAGCCATCATTCAGTTCGCTACTTTTTTTCAAAGACAGTTCGCGTTCCTGTTCGCCGGCGTTCACAAAATTATCCGGATGCAATTTCCAGCTGAGCTGTAAAAATTTTTGTTCCAGCGCGGACAAATCGATCGCCAACTTGTGCGGCAAGCCGAAAACGGCAAAGTAGTCAGCCGGAGCGTTCGCGGCCTGAGAAGGTGCGGTCATTGCGAAGCTGCGTTTCCTCCCGTAGGCGATCGTTGCCACTGCGGTTACGGCAAATTTAGGCGAAATAATAGGAACTATCAGTTCCTATTTCGTAGCCAAGAAGCGGTGCTGACCCTTTTTCCCGTCAAAAGCGAAAAGGCTGGCGAGTTCGCCAGCCGGGTAAAATCCAAGCGCCGGGCCCTTCGAAAACTCAGCCCGGCACTACAAACCTAGACTGCTTTACGCCGTGAAGGAGCTGCCGCAGCCGCAACTTCTGGCGGCGTTGGGATTTACGAATGCAAATCCCTGGCGCATCAACGTTTCTTCGTACTCGAGGGTGGTGCCGTTCAAGTACAAAAGGCTCTTCGGATCGACGAAGACGCGAGCTCCGAATTCTTCGAAGACTTTATCGCGGTCCCTGGCCTGGGTGTCCAGGCGCATGGCATAGGACAAACCAGAGCAACCGCCGCCTTGTACGCCTACCCGCAGGCCGCCTCGTTCTGGAGACACGCCGTCTTTTGCGAGCAGCTCCAGGATTTTTTTGGCGGCGCGCTCGGAGACGTTGATCTTCGGAGTTGCTGGTGACGCGATTTCTGCCGGCATAAAGTTCTCTGTCGCTTCTATTACCAAAGTAAACCCAAGACCCACCCTAAAAAGCGCAGGGCACAATTGCGGCGGCCAACAGGCAGCTAGTGCGCAGCATGATGCCGCCCCTACAAAAGCATGCAGAGCACAGCCAAGAACGACTGAGCCGTTTAGTGCGCGGCCTTTTCGGAAGCTGGAACCGCGATGCCCTTTTTGTTCTTCCAATTGCCAATGGCGGCCTTAATAGCGTCTTCGGCCAGCACTGAGCAATGAATTTTGACCGGGGGAAGCGCGAGTTCGCGGACGATGTCCGTGTTTTTGATGGACAGCGCCTCTTCCACGGTCTTGCCCTTGACCCATTCAGTGGCCAGAGAAGAGCTGGCAATCGCGGAGCCGCAGCCAAAAGTCTTGAAACGAGCTTCCTCGATGACCTGCGTTTCCGGATTGATGCGCATCTGCAGCTTCATGACGTCGCCACATTCCGGAGCGCCGACGAGTCCGGTCCCGACGTTGGGGTCTTCTTTAGGAAGACTTCCGACGTTGCGGGGATTG
>Ga0193709_1000594_pt1 | contig 12209 bp, 12 predicted proteins | sample H3c2metaG_FD_160571 | JGI IMG/M metagenome (GOLD analysis project Ga0193709, IMG submission 160571) | Soil microbial communities from a riparian zone of the East river system, Colorado, United States - H3c2 | ecosystem: Environmental > Terrestrial > Soil > Riparian zone | place: USA: East River... | reverse complement strand
GGTTTTGTTGATTTTGCGCGAATGGCTCACCGCATCTCATGAAAGAATCGCTGCGTCCACAAATGCAACCGACGCCGAAAAGCGTCTGCTCTCTGCGCAGCAGCGCCGCCAACGAAATTGGATGATTGCCGCAGCTTCCGCGTGCTTGGCAGTAATTCTTGTGCTGACTGCGGATTTTATTTATGTAAGGGCGAATTCTGTTCCGCCATCCGCGCGCGCGATAGCCGCCTCTGGAGCAGGGAAGGACGAATTACGCGTTCCGCTCAGCGAAGTGCAGGATGGCAACCTTCATCTTTTCACCGTGAAGTCGGGAGACGAGTCGTTCCGTTTTCTAGTGATCAAGAAGCCGCAAGGCTGGGGCGTTGCGCTCGACGCCTGCCGCATATGCGGCGCGGAAGGCTACCGCCAGGACGGCCAAAACGTAGTTTGCCGCCACTGCGGTTCTGCGATTTATGTTCCGACCATCGGTGAATCCGGTGGCTGTAATCCCGTAGGTGTGCCATTTCGCGTCGATGGCCCAGAGATCGTCGTGAATGTCGGCGCCATTGCAAAATCCTGGACCGAAGTCCCCAAATGAGAGTGACTGGCAGCGATTTCTCTTCGGGGTTGAATCTGCTCTTGAACTGGTCGGTTCGTTTCCGCGCTTTTGCGTTCCCCCTCCTTCGCGGAGCGAAGGGTGGGGATTTTGAATTTGTTTTTAACTGGTTGCGGGCCGCTGATCTCTAATTTGTATGTTCTTCCGCCTCATCGCCGACAACTTCACCCGACGCCCGCGCCGCAAATTTCTAACCGCCGCGGCCCTTTCGCTCGGAATGGCCGTAGCCACTGCCGCCCTCAGCGTCTCCCTGGATGTAGGCGACCGCCTCTCCGAAGAATTCAAGTCTCTAGGCGCAAATCTAGTGGTCACTCCAGAAGCCGATTCGCTCCCGCTCGAAATCGGCGGCGTAGACTTCCGCCCCGCCAACTCCGGTGCCTATCTCCCCGAATCCGACCTCCCCAAAATCAAATCCGTCTTCTGGCACAACAACATCACATCGTTCGCTCCGGTTTTGGATTTGAAAACAATGCTTGACCCAATTCGAAAGGTGCCCTCCTCAGTCGAGGTCCCGGTGATCGGAACCTGGGCAAATCACAGCCTGCGCCTCTCGGACGGCAATACTTTTCTCACTGGTGCGGCGAGGACAAATCCGTGGTGGAGTGTCACGGGTGACTGGTTCAAAGAGGACGCCAATGAATGCATTGTGGGGCAAAATCTCGCCAAGCGTCAGAGCCTGAAAATTGGTGACAGAATCGAGTTGCAAGGCGGGGAGTTGGCTCCGCGCGGTCGTGCCCAGATTGACGATGAATCGCTAACGGTCACGATTCGGGCTAACGTTCCCTTGGTTGTCACGGGCGTCCTCTCTTCTGGCGGTCCAGAGGATGACGCGATTATGGTTCCACTAAATATCGCGCAGCGACTCGCCGATAAGCTGGGCCAATACCGAAAACTTTACGTTTCAGCACTGACCAAGCCCGAAGACGATTTCGCGCGCCGCGATCCGAAAACAATGAAGCCCGACGAACTAGAGCGCTGGTCCTGCTCGCCCTATGTTTCTGCAATTGCCTATTCGATCAAACAGGTTCTGCCGGGCTCCGACGTGCGCGTGATTCGCCGCGTCGCCGACGGCGAAGGAAAAATTCTCACACGCGTGCGAGCGCTGCTCTGGCTAGTGACGTTCGCCTCGCTGCTCGCTGCCGCCCTCGCTGTGGGAGCATCTTCCGCATCTTCAGTGATTGAACGCCGCACGGAAATCGGCTTAATGAAGGCGCTCGGAGCAGGCTCCGGCACCGTCGGCTGGTTACTCGCAGCCGAACAACTCCTGCTCGCGTTCGTAGGCGGCTGCACAGGCTACGCGCTGGGCCTGCTGCTGGCGCGTAGCCTCGGCACAAAAATCTTCGGCGTACCTCCCGAGCCCTCGTTTCTAGTCCTCGGCCTAATCCTGGTTCTCGCCGCCGCCGTCACACTCCTCGGCAGCGCACTCCCACTTCGCCGCGCCGCGCGCTTCGATCCCGCGGCCATCCTGCGAGGTGAATGATATGAGTTCTGTGTTCAAAGCACGGGATAAAAGCACCGGTCTAAAGACCGGCCATCATCACTCCGATCGAGTCGCTGTTTCCTGTAGTGGCCGACCTTCAGGTCGGTGTTTTTTGTTTTCTCCGGGGCATCCGCATGTCTGACCGCCGCTCCATCAATCGCAGCATGTTCTGGCGCGTCCTCCGTCGCTCGGTCTTCGCCAACCGCGGACGTCTCTTCGTCATCCTACTCGCCCTCGGCGCAGGCGCCGCAATCACTGCCGCCCTGCTTAATCTTCAGGTAGACGCAAAGCGCCGCATCACCACCGAATTCAGAGCCTTTGGGTCAAATGTCGTCGTTAGCCAGCGAACCAGTCGGCAAACCGTTTCGAATAGCGGCACATTCTCCGCGAGCATTCTGGGAAAGATTTTGGAGGACGCTGCGGGCAGGGGTGAAAACGCTTCCGGGAAGAGTATTATCCCATCACCGTTTCTCTATGTTGTGGGAGAGGTTGCGACGGAAAGCTCTCCCAAGTTCAAAGTGGTCGTCGTCGGCACTGAGGCGCTTGGTCTCGTCAATTCGGTTGCTCCCACTTGGAAGTTTGAACCCGCAAACGGACCCGAGTGGACTGGCGAGAACTGCTTGATTGGCTCTAAGGTTGCCGCTCGCTTACACACCACTGCCAACTCCATACTTCACATCACGCTAAACAACGAGGAAACCACTTGTAGCGCCGCGTTTACGATTTCAACTGGCGGCCCGGAGGATGACCAAGTATTCGCGATGTTAGGAAAGGTTCAACGCGCTGCCGCCCTACAGGGCCGGATCAGTTTAATTCAGATATTTGTGCCCGGCCCCCCGCAGCAAATTCAAAGCTACATCGCTACACTTCAACAAGAATTTCCGGACGTTGAAGTTCGCCCCGTCCGGCAATTCACGGAAGGAGAGGCGCGGCTCTACAGTCGGATTTCTGGAATTCTTACGGCGACGGTTGCGGTGGTTTTGATTCTTACGGCGTTATGCGTCATGGCCGCCATGACCAATGTCGCCATGGAACGCAAGAACGACGTTGGCCTAATGAAAGCCATCGGCGGCTCAGTGCGTCGAGTGCTACGCCTGTTCCTCGCCGAAGCCGCATTGCTGGGACTCGCCGGCGGACTAATTGGCGCGGCAATCGGCATCATAATTTCCATCGGCCTCGGTAAAGCAGTCTTCGGCGTAGCCGCGCAGCCGCGCCTCATCGTGTATCCTATTTCTGTGGCTCTCACCGTCATCGTAGCGATTCTCGCAGCCTATCCGTTGCGTCGCCTGGTGCTTATCCGTCCCGCATCCGTTTTCCGAGGCGAAGAGTGACCCCGCAAACACAAATCGCGACACAGATCGTCATCGACGCGCTGGTCAAACAGTACGGCTCTCTCCGCGCGCTCAACGGCGTTTCCTTCGACATCGCCTCCGGCGAATGGGTCGCTCTGATGGGTCCCTCCGGCTCCGGCAAAACCACGCTCATCAATATCCTTGGCGGACTCGACACTCTCACGTCCGGCAGCGTGGTGGTCGATGGCGTCGATTTGGCCAAACTCAACGAAAACGCTCTGGTCCGTTACCGCGCGGAAAAAATCGGTTTCGTCTTCCAGCAATTTCATCTGGTGCCGTATCTGAACGCCGTTGAAAACGTAATGCTCGCTCAGTATTTCCATTCCGTCACCGACGAAGCGCAAGCCGCCGAAGCTCTGAAACGCGTCGGCCTCGGCGAACGCCTCACGAATCTTCCATCGCAGCTCTCCGGTGGCGAACAGCAACGCGTAGCCATCGCTCGTGCGCTGATCAATCAGCCGAAATTAATTCTTGCCGACGAACCCACCGGCAATCTTGATGAAGCCAACGAAAAAATTGTCATTGATCTTTTCCGCGACCTGCACAAATCCGGCCACACCATCCTGATGGTCACGCACGATCCAGACATCGCGCGCCAGGCGGACCGCCGCATCGAGCTCGCGCACGGCCATCTTTCGTTTGACACTGCGCGGCATGGCCCCAATCATCCGATGGCCTGCCCGCTGGCCAACACCGCCGATTGTTGCACGGCAATTCCCGCCGACGAAGACATCCGCGTTGATCATCTGCTCGAACAAATCTGGATTTGCGGCGAAGAGGGCAAGCCCGCGCAATCTGAACTCTTGCGCGCCGAAGGTCGCGCTGGTCATCTTCCGATTGTAGGAGGGGAACCCGCCACGCGCCTGCTCGCGCGTATGGCCGATTCGCGCCTCATCGAATTCAACGGAAACAAAATCGCCAGCGCGCCAAACGGGAACGCAATTGCGGTGAATGGAGAAGTTCACCTGACCGAATCCGGCTCACGTCGCGCCCGCGATGTAGTTCGTCGCCACCGCCTCGCCGAACGCCTCTTCACCGACACCTTCGCCATCGATGAAGGCGAAGTCCACCGGCAAGCCTGCCGCTTCGAACACATCATCACTCCCGAACTTGACCAACGCATCTGCTCATTTCTCGGCCATCCGAAAACCTGCCCGCACGGCAACCCGATTCCGCCGGGTACTTGTTGTGAAACAAAAGAAGCGAAGTAACAGGTAATGAGCAACGAACGAAGAAACGACTGGAAGAAACGGACCGCAGGTCCTTTTCCGTACCTCTTTTGCTCATTGGGTTTTTTCTGGTTCCCCCGGCCCTCAAGAGCCGGGCCACGCCGCCCTCCGCTGCCGAGCAGGCGCTTCGTGGAATAGAAACGGAGATTGCCGGGCTGGAGCAGCTAAATGATTCGACATTCGCGAAATTCTTTGCGAAGGACTGGATTTGCCTCGGGCCCAGCAGGGTTCTTTCCAACGGCGAGTTCGTCGAAAACGTGAGGCTGAATTTTATTACTCACGAGAGGGGCGTCAATCCTTGCAGGATCGAGAAAAAGAACATGCAAGCTCATGTATTTGGAGACGCGGCTGTCGTCACTTATGTTAAGGAATATCGCCAGACAAGGGACACCACAAAATTCTTCAACGAAGGCGATACCGACGTCTTCACCCGTGAAGCCGGTGCTTGGCGTCTGCGGTTTACAAAAGTCGTGCCAGTGCCGACACAAGCTGCCGCAAACTGACATTTCGTTTTCTTCGCCCCATTTCCGGCTTTGAACATTCGACGGTAAACTATCCTTGTCCGTTTCTTCCCGGACTTGGGACCGATCCCTTTTGCCCATGCCAATACCCATCGACCAACGACGCAAGCCCGCCAGCGTGAAAATTCACGTCAGCAGCGGCGCGGGTGTGGACATCGCCTGGGCCGACGGCCACGCCAGCCATTTCGATTTCGCCTATCTCCGAGAGAATTGTCCGTGCGCCACGTGCAATGACCAACGCCTCAAAAAAGAATCGCTCGGCGAAGCTTCACCGGTTTTTGCGTCGTCACCGGCATTGCCCATGTTCAAGCCCAAAGCGCGAGCTCAATCGGCAACGCCCGTTGGACAATACGCCATTCAACTTTCTTTTTCCGATGGCCACTCGACTGGCATCTACTCCTATGAGCATCTTCGCTCTATCTGTCCCTGCGCAGAGTGTGCATGGTCAGGAAAACAGGTGTAAACAAACCTCCGCTTAACCATTTGCAGAGTTTTGAGTTTTTGCCGCCGTCCGAATTAGAATCGCGGTATGCCAGTTATTCCCTGGAAAATGGCGGAAGCTCCGGTTGCTGGTAACCGCTACCTGGCGTTGATTTCGTATTTGCCACTCAAACATTTCCGCGCAATTCCGAATTTCTTTCGATTTACATCTGAAATCCGGCGGCAGCTTCGAACTGCGCCAGGACTAATCGGCTATTCGCTTGACGCGCGCCCGTTCGCGCGAATCTTTTGGACCTTATCGGTATGGCGCGACCAGCAATCACTAACGGATTTTGTGAACCAGGCTCCGCACAACCGCATCGTGCAGGAACTTGCGCCACACCTTGGCAAATCACAATTCGCACAATGGCAGGTGGAAGCGGGGGAAATTCCGCTGGACTGGCGCAGCGCGAAAGCGCGCATCACGCAATCTTAACTTGTCGGCCGCGGCAGCGTGTGGAATCCTCTGACAACCTTGCTGACAATTTGTTCCGGAGAGGTGGCCCATGGGATGCAATGCTGAGGAACTGAAACGTGTACCGCTGTTTGCGCTTCTGGATGACGAGGAAGCCGCGGTCCTGGCTTCTCAAGTCGAAATCAAAAAATTCGCGCCGCGCCAGCGCATCTACAAAATCGGCGACACCGATGGCCGCGCCTACGTAATGTTCTCCGGCAAAGTGCGCGTGACTACCGTCGATGAAGACCATCAGGAAGTGGTCATCGATGAACCAAGCCATGGCGAATTCTTTGGCTTCGCCAGTATGCTCGAAAAAACTCCGCATCAGACCAACGCCACCGCGGTCGAAGAAACTACCTGCATCGAACTGGACCGCGGCGACATCGCCGTATTATTAGAGCGCAAGCCCATGGCCGGGATGGATATGCTCACGGTGCTGGGGCGCCAATTCCACGCTTCGCAGCACTTAGTGCGGCTGCGTGCGATGCGCAATCCCAACGAAGTGATCGAGAAAGATGCCACCTTCGGCGAACGTATCGCCGACAAAGTCGCCGGCTTCGGCGGCTCCTGGACATTTATCATCACCTTTCTCGCCTCGTTGGTCGCCTATGCCTGCCTCAGCCTGGTGCTGGGCCAGACCTCCTGGGATCCATATCCGTTCATTTTGCTGAATCTTTTTCTATCCATGCTGGCCGCGATCCAGGCGCCGGTGATTATGATGAGCCAGAATCGCCAGGACACAAAAGACCGGCTGCGCGGCGAGCTCGACTACGACGTCAACCGCCGTTCGGAATCGGAAATCCAGGGTCTGGCGCGAAAGCTCAACGCGCTCGACGACAAAATAGCGGATATTCACGGCCACCTGCATGGCCCAGCAACCAGCGGCCCTTCCAGCGATACCAGCCGCTAGCTCATGTAGTGCCGGGCTTTAGCCTGGCTCCTTCCTGACCGCGCGTAGCAAACACTTGTTACAAATTCGCGTCGCCGCTGATTATTTTTCCTTTCCGCGCTTGTGCGCGCGCTAGGATTTCCTCGGAAAGGTTCACCATGTCCGTTGAACGCCGCCGGTCTTCGCGAATTCCATTTGCCGCCAGCGCAGAAATTATCGACGAAGCGGAAAACACGCGCAGTACGTCGCAGGTTTCTGACCTGAGCTTGCACGGCTGTTTTGTGCAGTTGCCGAATCCGTTTCCAGAAGGCACCCCGGTCACCATTGAAATCTATAAGGATGAGGATTTTGTCGAAACCCCGGCGACGGTAGCCTACTTCATGGCCAAGCGCGGAATGGGGTTAACGTTCACCCGGACCGAGCCGCAATTCGCGGCCATTCTGAAAAAGTGGATCTCGCAATCAAAAGCTACCGCGCGCCACGCGTGAACTCGTTTGCCCCGTTCGTCATCGTTTTGTGGAGCCAGTGACAACGGTTTCTAAAGTCCGCACAACGCGCTCTCTCGGACCGGCCCTTCGCCGCGCGCAACTGTTACTCTGTCGGAAGAGGCCGCGTTGGTCTTGCTCTCAAAGACTCCTCAAGTGGCGTGGGAACTTCTTCCGGTAGCTTTTCTGCTATTGCCGATCGCCCTGACGCTTTACATGGTTCGCAAAGCGCAGCGTGTTCAGGAAGTGAACTGCGTCGCACTCTGGTTCTCATGTGTCCGTTTTCTTCGCTGGCTGGTCATCGGTACGTTTGTTGCCTGGTGGGCCTCGACGGATTTGCTGCATTGGCGAGTGCGATTCGATCTTTTGCTGGCCGCCCGTGGATTCTTTTCCCTTACTGGCGCTCCCTTCGCGGCACTGATCTTGTTTTGGCTGCCTCCTGTGCTCGTGGTTTGCTATGAACGCGACAAAGCACGTAAGCACGACGATGGCGCAAACACGCATTTCCGCGTTGGACACCAAGAGTCAATCGTTTGTTCCCCAACTGGACTTCGCCTGCCAAATTTGCGAGCATTTTAACCTGCGAGTTCAAACAGCCTCTTAATGAGCACTACCCCTATTAATCCCGTGGGAAGCGGAGCACGCGCCAATAGCATTCCGCGCGTTATCGTTGCCACCACCGCGCTTCTCACCTTTATTTCTTTCTGGCGTGCGGCTGCCATCGTCTTGAATGACCTGGCGTCATCGGCGTATTACGCGGGCGGCGAAGCGGAAGGCTACATCGGCAAGACCGCGCCCTGGTTCATTCTGGCGATCATGTTGTTTTCCTACGCCGTGCGCGCGGTGTATGTGGAAAGTTGCAGCATGTTCGTGCGCGGCGGCGTTTATCGCGCCGTCAAGCAATCCTTGGGCGGAGCACTGGCAAAGTTCAGCGTATCCGCTCTAATGTTCGATTACATTCTGACCGGCCCGATCAGCGGCGTGGCCGCGGGACAATACGTCGGCGGACTTCTCAGCGAACTTCTGCCCTATGCGCACCTGGCGACCGGCCCGCTCTCCCCGCGCTCCATCGACATCATCGCCTCTTGCTTCGCGATTATCGTGACTGTGTATTTCTGGTGGGAAAACACCAAGGGCATTCCGGAATCCAGCGAAAAAGCCCTGCACATCATGAAGTTGGTCACGGTCATGGTGGTCATTCTTATCGGCTGGTGCATTTACACGGTCATGGTGCGCCATTCGGCGTTGCCGCCCCTGCCGTATCCGCGCAATTTGCATCTCACTGCCGGCTCACTCGGCTGGCTGGCCCACAGTTCGCTGCCCCACATGTTCGGCATCATCGCGATATTTATTGCCCTGGGCCATTCCGTCTTGGCCATGAGCGGAGAAGAATCGCTGGCCCAGGTCTACCGCGAAATCGAAAGTCCCAAACTAGTCAACCTGAAGAAGGCCGGACTGGTAATTTTCGTTTACAGCATGGTTTTCACTTCGCTGGTTTCGTTCTTCGCGGTGATGATCATTCCGGACGATGTCCGGCAAAGTTTCCTGGAAAATCTTATCGGCGGATTGGCCATGAACCTGGAAGGGCCGTTTTTGGTGCGCCTGATCTTCCACGGCTTCGTGGTGGTGGTTGGCGCTGTGATCCTTGCCGGTGCCGTCAATACTGCAATCGTCGGTTCGAATGGCGTGCTCAACCGCGTCTCGGAAGATGGCGTACTCAGCGACTGGTTTCGTCAGCCGCATCCGCGCTTTGGCACCAGCTACCGGCTGATTAACATCATCGTCGTTCTGCAGATCATCACCATTTTTATCAGCCGCGGCGACGTAACGTTCCTCGCAAACCTGTACGCCTTCGGCGTGATCTGGAGTTTCGCCATGAACGGGCTGGCGGTGCTGGTCTTGCGCTACACGAATCCCGGCCAGCGCGAATTCCAGGTGCCGTTCAACTTTACGATTCGTGGAAAACAAGTCCCGCTCGGACTCGGATTGATCACCTTGACGCTGTTCTTAATCGCGTTCGTTAACTTATTCACCAAGCCAGTCGCCACCATGGCGGGCGGCGTGTTTTCCGTTCTGTTGTATTTCGTTTTTACAATTTCCGAGCGGCGTGGACAACACACCGGCGTTAAGCACGTGGAAATGGACCAGTTCAACCTGGAATTGGAAGGCGAACTCACACCGGAATCCGTCGGAGCCAAGCCCGGCAATATCCTGGTTCCGATCAGCAATCATTTCAATATGTATCATCTAGGTAATGTTCTGGACCGCGTGAAGCCCGGGCGGCGCGACGTGGTCGTATTGCACGTGCGCATTTTGCGCCGCTCCGCTTCCGGAGAACAGGAGTTCGACGCCGATCAGCTTTTCGGCAGCATCGAGCAGCATCTGTTTTCGCAAGCGCTGAGCATGGCGGAAAAACGCGGCAAGTCCATACGGCTTGCGGTGGTTGCCGCCAACGACCTCTGGGATGGTATTTTGCGCGCCGGACACGGTTTGCAATCGTCCACCATCGTGGTGGGCACGTCGAGCCACTGGCAGAGCGAAGAGCAAGCGCGACAGATTGGCGAATCGTGGGAAAAGCTGCCGGATCCCAAGCCGCAATTCAACCTGGAAGTGCATTTGCCGAACGGCGATAAAGTTTACAAAGTGCTCGGTCCGCACGCGCCGAACCTCACCGCCAACGAAGTGAATTTGCTGCATCGCCTATGGCTTCGATTCAGCGATCAGGTTGCTCCGGAAGAGTTGCATCATCACGATGTGGTGCACTTCAGCCTGGAAGAATTGCAGCGCGAAATCGACGAAGGCCGGGAAGAACAGGTGGTCGAACGTCTGCGCAACCACTTGATTGCCAACCGCAAAAAGAAAACCCCTGGAATCTGAGCCCCCCGGCGTCCTCGCGGCAAATATTTGAAAAACAATTTAGACAGCTGACGTGCAATGGCCGCACTTTTTTGCGGCGATGGGAATAGCCATCAGGCACTGTGGGCAATCCCTGGTGGTTGGCGCGGCGGCTGGCGCCGGCTTCAGGAGCCAGCGATTGACCATGCGCAATAGGAGGAAAATTGCGAACGCGATGATCAGGAAATTTACCACCGAGTTCAGGAACAGGCCGTAGTTCAGCGTCGGCTGGCCGGCGGCTTTTGCCATCGCGATAGTAGGATAGGAATTGTGGCTTAGGTTAACGAACAGGTTGGAAAAATCCACATGGCCCAGTGCGCCAATCGGCGGCATGATGATATCTTCCACCAGCGATGAAACAATTTTTCCGAACGCCGCGCCGATAATAATACCGACAGCCATGTCCAGTACGTTGCCGCGCATTGCAAATTCTTTGAATTCCTTGAGCATCGCAGGTCTCCTCGCAAACTAAGTGTCAGAAGTAGCGCGCATCATGCCGCGTGGAGATTTAGTTTCGCCGAAACACTAACACGGAACCCGCCAGCCCGCGCAAGAGCAGAAGCAGGCCGGCGACGGAGAGCAGCGGGCCGACCCAGGAAAAGGCAACGCGCGAAATGGCGAGCATCACCGCTCCGAGCAGGAGCAGCGAAAGTCCGCGAGTGAAATTTTCCGTGGGTGACCAATATTTTCCCGGCCGGTAAAGTGCGCGCCCTCCCCAGAGAATCAACGCGATACTCAGCAATAGCCAACTGATCCGGCGCCGGTCAAAGAAAATGTGTTGCGTCGCTCCCAGCCAGATGACCAACGCACCGAGCAGAACAAAAATGAATTCAATCGAGAGGCGCAGCGTTTTGTCGGGCGTAAGCGGCATGGAAAAAGTGAAAGGTCAGGTGCTCAAGTTGAAGCGTGAGCTGTGCGAAAAAAAGCGTGTTACGAAACACGCTCGATTTTTACATGATTGATGGTCACCGGCGTATTGGGGCGGTCGCTCGGGTCGCGCGGTACGCCGGAAATCTTGTTGGCCACGTCCTGGCCTTCCACGACTTCTCCGAAAATAGTGTGCCGGTTATCGAGGTGCGGCGTCGGAGCAACGGTGATGAAGAACTGGCTGCCGTTGGTATTAGGCCCGGAATTGGCCATGGACAGCTTGCCGGGCTTGGAATGCTTTAGCGAAGGATGAAATTCGTCGGCAAATTTGTAACCCGGGCCACCCATGCCGGAACCGTGCGGGCATCCGCCTTGAATCATGAAATTGGGAATGACGCGATGGAAAACCAGTCCGTCGTAGAAAGGGCGATTTTCTTTCTTTCCGGTTTTCTCGTTGCTGAATTCCTTGGTGCCCTCCGCCAGGCCGACAAAATTCTCGACGGTCTTCGGCGCTTCTTTTTCCATCAACTTGATGACGATATTGCCTTGCGAAGTTTCAAAAATGGCGTAAGTGCCAGCCGGACGAGTCATGCGATCTCCTTGGAATGGGTGGAGAAATTATCGTACACGACGCGGTGGCCAGTGACCAGCGACCGCGACCGAAACGGGATACAGAACGGACTTAGCGCAGAGTTCAGAGAGACCGAAGACAGAGGACACAGGGAGCTTTCCGTTTCGGCTATCACTTCGCATCCTCGATTCGGAATTGCGCGACGGTGCCTCTGCCTCCGGCGGCGTAGACGTGTTGGGAATCGAGAGTGAACAGAGCATTCAGCGACGGTGCGGTGAAAGTTTTCCAGTGCAGGCCAGCGTCGATGGAAATATCGGAACCGCTAGGACCGACTGCCAGAAGCGCCTGGCCGTCCGTAGAAACGACCCCGGAGCGGTAGCCGGCAGGT
>Ga0193709_1000593_pt1 | contig 12226 bp, 14 predicted proteins | sample H3c2metaG_FD_160571 | JGI IMG/M metagenome (GOLD analysis project Ga0193709, IMG submission 160571) | Soil microbial communities from a riparian zone of the East river system, Colorado, United States - H3c2 | ecosystem: Environmental > Terrestrial > Soil > Riparian zone | place: USA: East River... | reverse complement strand
ATATCGGCGACCCTCGCGCTTTCGCCGTTCGGAAGGTGGAGGCGGCCGCCGCGCAGGCGAGTGAGGGCGGGATCCACGCCGGCGAACGCGGCGCGGCCGCCCTTTACCGCCAGTTCAGCCAGCGTGTGTCGCAAACGCAGCGATGCTTTGACGATGGGAATCGATATCGTCGCCGCGCCGGTAGCGCCGGAGGTTACGTGTTGCGGCGGCACGATCGTGTCGCCGATGAGAAGCCTAAGCCGGCCAGGCGGCACCCCAAGCTCGTCCGCTGCGACGGCCGCAATCGCGCTGCGAATCCCTTGTCCCATTTCATGCGCGCCAACGGACAGATCGACCTTTCCGTCGGCGTGCATGCGAATGCGCGCGACCGCAGGCGTAATGTAGGCCGGATAGGCGCCCGCCGCGACGCCCCAGCCAATCAGTGTGCCGTCGCCTGTTTGCATGGAGCGAGGAGCGGGGTTGCGTCGGCTCCATCCGAAGCGCTCGGCGCCACGCTGCAGACATCGGACCAGATAGCGCGAGGAGAACGGTTTACCGCTGATCGGGTCGTTCTTGGCGTCGTTCAAGATACGTAGTTCCACCGGATCCATGCCAAGCTTCTCGGCCAGTTCATCAACGGCACTCTCGAGCGCGAAAAATGACGCCATCTCCATCGGCGCGCGCATGAAGCCTGGCGTTTGGGTGTCGAGCTGCACGAGCGTCGAGGCTCCGCGAAATGCTGGCCATCCATAGGTGCGAGAGGTTGTTTCCTCCCCGGTATACGGCATCAGGTCGAACCGTGAGGTTTGCGAGCGGACCAGGTGCAAGCCGCCGACAAACCGACCGTCGCGATCGGCGCCGATCCGGATATGGTGTTCGGTCGCAGCGCGGAAGCTGGTGGCATGAAAGATTTGCGCCCGAGGCACCGTGAGTTTGACCGGCCGGCCGACACGCCGCGCCGCCACCGCGGCCAGAATCGTATGGGGCGATATAGCGCCACGCTGTCCGAATGCTCCGCCAATAAAGGGCGAAATCACACGCACCTTATCCTCGGGAAGGCCAAGAGCGATGACGAGACCAATCTTCATCGCTTGCGCCGCCTGCGTCCCTTCGTGCACGACCAGGCTCCCGTCGCGCCATTCAGCGACGGTCGATAGCATTTCCATCGGGTTGTGGTGCTGTGCGGCGCTGTAATAGATCGCATCGACCGAGACCGGCGCCGCATCGATCAACGGCACCGGATCGCCTTTCACAAAATCTGGAAAGTAGGCAGTTGCCTTCGCCTGCACGACTTCAGTGCCGCCGACGGCGGTCATCTCCACCGCGAAGGGTTGCTCCTCGTAGGTCGCCAGAACGAGCGAGGCAGCCTCGTACGCCGATTCGGGCGTCTCCGCAACACACAAGGCGATGCATTCGCCGCGATATCGCACCACCGGCCCCTGCATGGGGAAATGGCTCTGAATCGCCTGGCCGCCGGCAAAGGAGAATTCGACTTTCTGAAGCCGATCCATGCTGCGATAGGTGAGAACGGCCAGGACGCCCTTGACGCGCACGGCCGCCCCCGTGTCTATCGCAGTAATTCGGGCCTTGCCGACCGTCGCCGCCACCGGCACCGCAAAGACGGTCCGCGCTGGCAGTCGGTCCACCCCGTATATCGGCTTGCCCATCACTTTTTCTCTGCCGTCGACCCGCTGGGCGTTCGCTCCGATCCCGATTTCTGCCATGATTTCAGACCCTTCGCTTGGCGATCATGAGTGCCTGTACCACCGTATTGATGCCGAGAGGCAGGCGAAACTGGTTTTGGGGACGTGTTTGTGCACCCTCAAAGGCCAGAGCGCCCGCGTGGCGCGCCGCCGCCTCGTCAAGCGTCTTACCAATGAGACTTTGCTCAGCCTTTTGCGCTCGCCACGGAACCGTTGCTACGCCACCCAGCGCAATACGCGCTTCACGTACCCGATCGCTCTCCATCGATAGCGCCACCGCGACGGACGTGAGCGCGAAAGCATAGGACTCGCGGTCGCGAATTTTCAGATACGTCGATGCCTTGCCGAGCGGCGAGACCGGAACGCGCGTTCGAATGATCATCTCGTCGGGTGCCAATGCATGGTCTATCTGCGGAGTGTTGCCCGGCTGACGATGCAGCTCGGCGACAGGGATACGCCGTATACCGCGGGGGCTCAAAGTATCGATGGCGGCATCCATCGCGATGAGCGCCACCGCCCAGTCACCGGGGTAGGTCGCGATGCACTGCGAACTTGTGCCCAGGAGCGCGTGCCCGCGATTGATCCCCTCCAGCGCCGCGCAGCCGCTGCCCGGCACCCGCTTGTTGCATGGAAACTGTGTGTCGCGGAAATAGGCGCACCGTGTGCGCTGGAGCAAATTGCCCCCAAGCGTCGCCATGTTACGAAGCTGTTGAGAGGCACCCCGCCATAGCGCCTCCGAAAGTACCGGATAGTCGCGCTTAATCACCGGATGATCCGCGACGTCGCTCATATGGACGAGTGCACCGAAAAGGAGTGCGTCGCCTTCGGTACGGATTTCGCGCATATCCGGTAAGCGAGTGATGTCAATGAGCAGTTCCGGCTGCTCCACGCCCAATTTCATCAGGTCGATGAGCGTCGTACCACCCGCGAGCAGGCGTGGCCTACCGGGAGAGGTGGCCAAAGAATGGATGGCTTCCTCGGCACTCGCGGGGGTCAGATGGCGGAAGGGTCGCACGGGTCCCTACGTCGCTGCCTGTTGGATGGCTGCGACGATCCCCGCATAGGCACCGCAACGACACAAATTGCCGCTCATATATTCGCGGATTTCCTCGGGAGATCCTGCATGTCCTTCGCTGATGCACGCGATCGCCGACATGATCTGTCCCGGCGTACAGTAGCCGCACTGCAAGGCGTCATGATCCAGAAACGCCTGTTGGACTGCATGCAGGCTGCCGTCCTCGCCCGCGATGCCTTCGATCGTCGTGATCGCCTTACCTTCGGCCTGCTTGGCGAGCATGAGGCAGGAGAGCACGCGGCGGCCGCCGACGTGAACGGTACAAGCGCCGCATTGACCGTGGTCGCATCCCTTCTTTGTCCCGAACAGGCTGAGTCGCTCACGCAATGTATCGAGCAGCGTCGCCCGCGGATCAAGCGGCAGCCGGTGGCCATGATTATTGACCTGCAATGTCACGATCATGTCCTCGGATTCGAGGGTCGCGTCAGGGGACGGCACTTCAGCGGCACCTGCCACCGGCGGCAGCAGGGCCATCGTGACGCCGGCAATCACTTCACGCCGAGTGAACTTCGATGATTCAGTCATGGCGCTCTCTTGTTGTGGCGAACCTCGCCGCGCTCGCTGAGCGTGCTTCCGAGGAGAGCTTAGGTGCTTTCACGCTGACAGACGATCTCTCGAGGTTGCGTTTTGGTGACGGTGGTCGCGGGCCGGTTACTTCACCGCATCTGGGCAGCCCAGACGGGAACATGGATGATAATTGTTGCACGGTACCTAGGGTGTCCCTATCTAAGACGGTCGAATATCCCCATAAGAGCTAGACTCACCTTATCCTTTTGGGTGATTCGTCGATCCCCATTGTTGGGATAGTAAGGAAAACACCTCTGGAAGCCCTGCGATGAAGAGCACTGTCTTATGGATTGTGGCATTACTGCTCTGTGGCGGATCGTGGTCCGCCGAGGCCGATCTCACGTTGCAGCAGCTGATTCACAAAGGCTGGACAGTTGCTGACGGCGCCCCGGACAATATCATCGCAATTGCACAAACGACGGATGGAACCCTGTGGCTCGCGAGCCCAAGCGGACTGAGCCGATTCGATGGCGTCAGTTTCGTTCGCTACGGCGGTCCCGCCGGGCGGCCATTCAAATCAACCGGCATCTTCACGATCACGGCATCTTCGGACGGGGGCCTCTGGATCGGATTCACGTGGGGGGGAATCAGTTTCCTCAAGAACGACACCGTTGTTCACTACGGTGAACACGAGGGGCTGCCTGTCGGTTCAGTCAGACGAATCCTCACGGATGGGAACGGAGTCACTTACGCCGCTACGACGCGGGGCCTGTATCGGCTGGAGAGCAACCGCTGGGAGAGCGTCGTCGTGGACGCAAGCGATCCTAAACCGCGCATATACACTGCAGAGGAGGACCGTGCGAGAACATTCTGGGTCTCGACGAGCGCGGGTGTCTATGCGCGCCCTGTCGGGACAACGAATTTCCGCGAAATTGCCAAACCTGATATGAATAATTTTTCTGTGCCCTACGAGATTGGGCTCGCGGGCGGACCGGATGGCGATATGTGGGCGACGGATCTGAGTCGGCCCGGGGGGATAACGCGCGTCAAAGCGCCAACGGATTCCGCTCAAATCGGGCTTCGCGAACTTGCTTCCGGCGACACCTCACGCGCTGGTGCAATATTCTTCGATCGCGAAGGCAACCTCTGGATTGGAGGCAGCAAAGCGATACACCGGTTTGCGGCCGAAACGCTGACAGACGACTTGAATATCGCGGCGCGACGAATGGCATTATTTACCGCAGCGGACGGGCTCACAGGCACCTCAGTTGCATGCTTCTTTGAGGACCGTGAGGGAAATATCTGGGCAGGTACTGAGGCGGGACTCGATCGATTCAGTCAAAGCAATGTCACTAAAGTGGTCGGTACGAGGTTTACAATTCCAGCCGTCGTAGCCGGCGAAGGCGGCACCGTCTGGGCTTCAAAAGTGTCGCGCGAACCAACCTCCCCGCTCCTTGAGATACGCAATAACGCTGTGGTAAAAGAGTTACCCGCACTTTACGTCTCGAGCGCCTACCGCAGCCCGGACGGCTCCATCTGGTTCGGAGGTCGGCAGGGCTTATCGCACTTCGACGACGGGCACGTCATTTCAATTGCCCTGCCGGAAAACGAAGACGTCCAGGCGATGGTGCAGGATCGAACGGGTGCCCTGTGGGTATCGGTGGTACGCAAGGGCGTTTTCCGTTTTGCAGATGGACAGTGGTCTCTCAATGGCAATCTTCCGGCGTTGCCGCATTTGTTCGCCGTCGTTGAAACTGCCGATGCCAGCGGAAGCTTGTGGTTCGGATATACCGGCGACCAAATTGCTCGAATCGATGGGTCAAGCGTGAAGCTCTTTGGAACAGCGGATGGTCTTCATGTGGGCACCGTGATGGCTATCGCAGGGGGGCGATTCCAACACCTTTGGATCGGCGGTGAACTCGGTCTGGCGCGATTCGACGGCACACGCTTCGTTCCCGTTTCGAGTGCTTCGGGTGGCTCCTTTAGGGGCATCTCTGGCATCGTCGAACTGAAGAGCGGAGATCTGTGGCTGAACACGAGCGTCGGCATCGTGCACCTATCCGAACCCGAACTGACCCACGCGGAGCGTGATGCGGAATACCGCGTCCATGGCGAAGTGTTTGATCATCTCGACGGTATGACTGGGTATGCCGTGCAGGTGCGGCCGACGCCGTCGGCAATCGAAGGAACCGACGGCCGGTTGTGGTTCGCCTTGACATCAGGGCTGGTTTCCATTGATCCACTCCAAATCAAGCGCAATGCCCTGCCGCCGCCGGCTACGATCTGGTCCGTCAGCGCCGGAGGGACGCAGTACCCCGCTGCATCACAGCCCCGACTGCCGGTCCACACGACAAATGTACGCATCGACTACACCGCCGGAAGTCTCACCATCCCCGAGCGCGTCAGCTTCCGTTACAAGCTCGAAGGATCGGATCGCGACTGGCAGTATGCGGGGAACCGCCGCGACGTCTTCTACACGAACCTAGGGCCCGGGTCGTACACCTTTCGCTTGATCGCGGCAAACAACGACGGCGTGTGGAACATGACCGGTGCGTCAGTCCATTTCACCATCGCTCCGGCGTTCTATCAAACGGCCTGGTTTTACGCGCTCTGCGCGCTTCTGTGTCTCGCGTTCCTGCGGTTCCTGTATATGATTCGAATCCGACAGGTGAGCGCCCAAGTCCGCGGTCGCCTGGAAGAGCGCCTCATCGAACGTGCGCGAATCGCACGCGATTTGCACGACACGCTGCTGCAGAGTGTTCAGGGTCTCGTATTGCGCTTGCGCGCCACGGTCACGCGCATGCCGACGCAGGGGCCGATTCGTTTGCAGATGGAGCAAGCGCTCGAACGAGCCGATGAGGTGTTGGCCGAAGGCCGTGATCGGGTGCAGGACCTACGCTCGCCGGGTGACGACTGCGATCTTACGGAGACGCTCGCGGCTTTGGGCGCGAAACTGGCGATAGACCAGACAGCGCATTTTCGCTCGACCGTTGAAGGATTGCCTCGTGCTCTACACCCTATAGTACGTGAGGAAGCGATGTTCATTGCCCGCGAGGCCCTGGTCAATGCCTTCAGACACGCGAACGCTCATCAGATCGAGGTCGAGCTATCGTACGGCGAAGCCGAACTGCGGATGAGGATCCGCGATGACGGCCGGGGTCTTAATGTCGAGGTGCAGGAGGACGGCGGACGCACTGGACATTGGGGAATGGTTGGCATGCGCGAACGCGCGAAGAAAATCCGCGCCACCGTCACGATCTGGAGCAAACCGGGAGCCGGAACCGAGGTGGACTTGCGGGTGCCCGCGCATATGGCCTACCGCTTACGCCAGAGAGAACCCTTCAGATGGTGGCGGCGCGAATCGTCCGTCGATGCACAAAAGTGAGGCCGGCCGCGCCCCTTCAGCCGTCGAGGAAGCCTCGCTTTACCGCTATTGTGACTGCATGCGTCCGGTCATTAGCTCCGAGCTTGGCGAGAATATTCTTCATATGCGCCTTGACCGTGGCTTCCGACACCGAGAGTTCAACCGCGATGATCTTGTTGGCCGTGCCCAAGGCAACGCGACGCAATACTTCCACCTCGCGCTCCGTGAGTGCGTCATCCGCGACGTGCTCCACGAGCGCCTGGGCGATTTCGGCCGGTATTCGTCTGCGGCCGGCATGCACGACGCGAATGGATTCCGGCAAATCCTTCCAAATCATATTTTTCAGCAAATATCCCGTTGCTCCCGCCTTGAGCGCGCGAAGCGCTTGTACGTCTCCTTGGTAGGTGGTGAGGACGATGAAGCGGGAGGCCGGAAACTCCCTGCGGATGGCTTTGATCGCATCGATACCGTTCATAATCGGCATCTGTAAATCCATGAGCGTGACATCCGGTCGATGTACGCGGAACATCTCGAGTGCCTGCTGTCCGTTATCGGCGTCAGCCACCACGATGATGTCCTCCGCGCCTTGAATCACAGCGTTGATCCCTTCCCTCATCAAGGGATGGTCATCCGTCACCATAACCCTTATCTTTTTAGACCCCACCACCCTGACTCCGATGTTGAAACAGCCCTAGATCCTTAAGAGGCGATTACCTGACCATCTGACATTAAGCGAAGCTCGCAGGGATGGCAACTCAGTGGGGCTGGCGGTAGTTGAAGAAGTTGATTCCGTCTCGATGCCCTCGGATTCGTCGGTAAGTCTCGCGGACTGGCGTGAGGACGGATTCACAACCAAAATGCAACCTCGGCAGAACGATCATCAGCGCAAATGACCCATGAGCACCCTTTGCTCGCTGCTGCGGTTTTATCTGGCGTTTCTAGAATTGCGGGCGCTTCGTACACGCTCCCCTGCGAAAGATCTCCGGTCGTTTTGACCAGGAGTTGAAGACATATTGCGAAACCGAAGCCGTAGACTAAAAGCAGCCAAGTTAACAAAGCCACGTTCCACCCCTCGGCGCAGATACAGGCTAAAAACCACTGCGCTCAATCAACACTAAAAATCCATCTCGACACCTGCGATGCGATGCGCCGACATCGCCGGCACAGGACTCTCGAGCAAGGCGCGTATGCTGCTGAGCACGGCACTCGCGCGGTATCCTTCCCTGACGATGCGTTTCGCAGCCTTACGCGCTCGTGCCAAATCCGGCTGATCCGTGCCAAGCCAGTTCAAACAGGCATCGGCATTCGCCACTATGGCAGCCAAAGGCTGCTTAACTTCATGGGCGATCGATGCGATCTGCTCCCTCATCGTCATGGCGCGCGGCGCCTGAGACGCGGCGGCTCGCGAATCGTGCAGCGAGCCGGCCGGTACCTCGAGGGAACCCCATGCGCCCGCCAGCCATGCCGGTGGATTTCTCATATCCTCTAGTGCGATTTGGTGCGCGGCAGTGGTACCGCTAGTTTTCCCGCCATCCGAACCAACTGAGCGAGCGATTCGGCCTCCATCTTGCGCATGACGCGGCTGCGGTGAATCTGTAGCGTGGTCTCGCTGATGCCGAGCTTGGCCGCGGCCTGTTTGTTGAGGAGACCACCGACAACCAACGGTAGGACCTCCCGCTCGCGCGGCGTGAGGCAGGAGTGGCAATACTGGAGCCGCATACGCTCCACTCTCTCGGCGCGCACCTGGCAGTCCTGAGCGAAGGCGGTCTCGATCGCGGCCAATAAGTCCGCTTTGCGGCAGGGCTTGGTCAAAAAATCGACGGCGCCCGCCTTGATCGCGCGCACGGCGGTCGGTATATCGCTCGCGCCAGTGAGAAAAATGATGGGTGGGTGATCCCCCGTGCTCAGCTGCCGTTGCAGGTCGATGCCGCTACCTTCTGGAAGCGCAACATCCAGAATCAGGCACGAGGGCAAATTGGGCTTCAGCACACGAAAATAGTCACTGGACGACGCGCAGGTCACCACGCCCATGCCCGCCGATGTCAACATTTCATCCAATGCATCGCGGATACCCGCATCATCATCCACCACATAGACCGTGGGTTTCATTGCGAACTCTGGCACGTCAGCGCCTCTCATTACGGCGCACCCCGCGTGTCCGGACGGCCCGTCGGACTTCGAAGCAACACGATGTGAGTGCCGTTCGCTCCCTCACGAATCTGCACGCCGGGGATTTCCTCCAACGCATTGCGGTCTCCGGCGCCGGCGGCGATCAATAGCTCGCCATCGGACTTTCCGGAGCGATATCTAGTGGCTACTTTCATCCGTCGTACCCTAATGTTCTTGTCCCCCCACTTGCTTGCAGTCGGCACAAAGTCACCGTACGCGCCTTCGCGCTAACAGTCGTCTGTTTCATGTTCAGTTGCGCTTATTTCTTCAGGGATAAGTCTCCCGCATGCGCGGTCTTCCCGAAACGCCCATTCGGATATGCGGGTCCTACTCATTTGGAAGGGCAACGCATCTGTACATCCACGCGGTTGATTTGGCGAACGTACGAAATCACTTGTCATCACCGGACGGCAAGTCGACTACGCGGCGGCCGAAGCGCAGCGCATCTAAGGAATACGCGCCGGCGCCGAGCAGCATGAGCGCCAGCGCGTTCAATATCGATATTGTGACACACCCCGTACTCGATACGCCGAGGTCCCAAGGCCCCCCTAATTGAACTGCCATTGCCATGAACGCGACAATGGGCGTGAAAAATCCGACAATCACCGCGATCGCCAGCAAGAAAAAAACGGCGAGCACCATGACTGCCATTGCGTCACGTCGTGCGTAACAGTGAAGGAGTACCGGGCATGCGACGGATACTCGCAAGAGCAACAGGGCAATCCCCGGCAGCCCAGACGGGAACATGGAAAATAGTCGTTGCACGTCAGTAGGCTGCCCCTGTCTCGGACGGTCGAATATCCCCAAAAGAGCTAGACTCACCTTATCCTTTTGGACGATTTGGGATCCGGATAAATTGCCGGAGGCGTAGCTCGGCATCATCGATCTGTTTCGCTTTATTTCGATCGCAACAGGGATTCATCGCCCAGCGTGCTGGGCTCGAGCAGGCCTGCGTTTCCTCAACTTCTCGCGCTCGCAGATGGACGCCTTGGCGCAAATTGGTTTGCACAATCCTTCGAAACTCACAATCAAGAAGTGTCCGTCGATCAGCGAAGGCACCTGCGTCAAGGAAGGCAATGAAACGCAGCGCCTTAGGGATCTGCGTATGCTCGACGGACCTCAATCAGCAGTCAAGTAAGGATGCCAAGAATCTCAACCGAAGAACTTGCCGCTGTGGTTATACCCCAAGCTATGCCGAAGAAACTTGTGTTGACAGTAATCTGAACGCGCGTCGACTCAGGATAACGCCCGCCTTATCATGCGCGTTCGCCGTGAGCCTTGGTATCGCGCGTCAATCAACTTGGCAGGTGCGCGTCAATCATGATGGCAAAGGACTCGCAGCATCGCAAACAACACGCCGCGCCTATTTGGTGCGATTTCCTTCATGACTGCAAAAGGAGAGTGCCAACATGCGACCCTTTGCTTTCTCCCACTCCCGCATCGTCGCTAAGAAAATGTGCTTTCCGAGCGCAGCCTTCAATCCCGCCGGATCGATTCCGTGGGCGAGCAGGTTGCGAGCAAACTCGTGGCGGGACCTGGCCCGATCAAGAGGAACGTCCGGATAGATCCCTAAAGAAAGTGTTTTATGCTTGCGCGAAAAGCGATAGGCGTACCGCCAGCACCGTCCTCCTTTCGGTGTGACCAGCAAGTACAAGCCGGCGCCGTCGAAGACCTTTCGTGCGATGCGCCGAGGCTTGACGCCCCGCGCCCTACTTTCGGTCAGCACGCGAGCGCCTGAGCTCTGGTGCATTGGCGGCCGGGCGTCAATCGTGCGTCCTTGCACTTGTCGGTTGTGGCGTGATCGCACACCAGTGCGCGCGTCCAAAGATGCTTAAGGGAGCAAAACCGACTCGGCCTGCCACGGCCAAAGGAAAACTGGCGCTTGCGAATACGATGTGCGAGTTCTACGCCCGCAAACGTAACGGCGGCTGTTCGATACGACTTCAGGGCCAACATCGGCGCGCAGCGGCGCTTGATCGCTCGATGGTCCTGCTCGATGACGTTGTTGAGATATCGACAGCTGCGCACGACGACGGACCGCCCACACGCGATTCTCTTGCCGCAACAGCCGCAGCGCCCTGTGAGTGGCCGCGTTGCCGTCGAGATTTATTTTACTGGGCCGCCGATCATGATTTGTCTTAAGGGCCTTGCTGAAGAATGCCCGGGCAGCCGACTCGCTCCGATCGGTGCAAAGTAGGGAATCGACGGTCTTGCCGTGCTTATCGACGGCTCGGTAAAGGTAATGAGCGCCGCCCCGCACGGAAACTGCGGTCTCATCCATCCTCCAGGATGAATTTATGCGGCGGGCATAGCGAGCCCAACGCCTCTCGAACTCAGGGACGTACCGCTGCACCCACCGCAAAATGGTTGAGTGGGATATGACGATGCCTCGCTCGGCCATCATCTCGACGAGATCTCGATAGCTGAGCCGATACGTAAGATACCAGCGCACGCACAGTTCAATGATTTCAGACTGAAATCGACGATTCCTGTAAATCGGATCGCGCGCGATGGCTATGGTCATGGGGCATTGTCACAAAGGGCCGGATTTTAGGCCCTTCCCTCAACGCACCAGAACCCACGTATACCCAAACTGTGGGTACGCTGTCAACGATTTTACCCGAATGTCCCTGGACGATCTTTTTACAATTTTGCCGCTTTTTCTAGGGTTTTATGGACGTCTCTGGACGTTCTTGGAAGTGGGGTCTGGTGCCGCAAAGAGGATTCGAACCCCTGACCCACGCATTACGAATGCGTTGCTCTACCAACTGAGCTATTGCGGCATTTTCGGAAGGGGCGGCATTCTAACCTGCCGGATCACCCGACGTAAGACTGTTGCCGTGCCTTGCCACGTCCCTAAGCGCCTTCGGCAAAGCGAATATCACGTGTTCCTTGCGGCCGTCCAATTCGGCTGCGACTTCACCGCCCCATTGACGCAGCTGCGCAATGACGCCCTGCACCAGCACCTCAGGCGCCGATGCACCGGCCGTCACGCCGACTGTTTTGACACCCTCGAACCACTCGCGCCGCAGATCTTCCGGCCCATCGACCAAGTAGCCCGGCTTGGCGTTTTTACCCGCCATTTCGCGCAATCGGTTGGAATTGGAGCTGGATTTCGATCCGACCACCACCAAGACCTCGCATTGGCCTATCAGGTCCTTGACCGCGTCTTGGCGGTTTTGCGTGGCATAACAGATGTCTTCTTTGATCGGGGCCTTCAGGTCGGGGAATCGGGCTCGCAAAGCCGCAACGATCGAGGCCGTGTCGTCCACCGATAGAGTCGTCTGCGTGACGAAGGCCACATGCGAAGGATCGCGCACCGCCAAGGCCGCCACGTCTTCCACGGTTTGCACCAGGTAAATCGAGCCGCCAAGCGATGCATCGAATTGGCCAATCGTGCCTTCCACTTCAGGATGTCCTGCGTGGCCG
>Ga0193709_1000592_pt1 | contig 12243 bp, 9 predicted proteins | sample H3c2metaG_FD_160571 | JGI IMG/M metagenome (GOLD analysis project Ga0193709, IMG submission 160571) | Soil microbial communities from a riparian zone of the East river system, Colorado, United States - H3c2 | ecosystem: Environmental > Terrestrial > Soil > Riparian zone | place: USA: East River... | reverse complement strand
GGTGAAAGTTTCCCCATTCTCTGTAGTCGTGAAGATCGGAATTGTGGGTGGAATATTGTTTCCTATCACATAAGGTATGGGACCGGAAGCAAAGTTGAGTGGGTTACCAGCAGTCAAGTAGGTAGCGAAGGTACCTCCAATTGATGGTTGGACTGTGGAAGTGCCTGGTGCAAAGGTGAGGGTTCCGGTGGTGGGAGATGGTAGGGTAAAGGAATCGTTTCCAAAAGCGCCAAAAAAACCGCTGATGGAATCGGCGTGGGCAACTGCAGCGCTGCTAATAGCTAAGGCAGTCAACATGACGAGGCGCTTGATCATGGGTGGTCTCCGCAGTGGATAAGTGTGCAGAACCTTCCCCGCACTGAATTAGGAGATGCCTTTCGGCGCTAATGCGGTTGGCTATTACAAAAAAATAAATTAACTCATTTATTTCCATGACATTATTCGGGAGCGCCAATATTTTCATAAATTCCCTAGTAGAGAAAAGCGGTCCTTACCGTTTGGAATCAGGCTTTTGTCGGACATTGGCTTCCCTGTATTCGATTGAAGAATTTCGACGCTTCCGTCGTCTGGCAAGAAATTTTTCCGAACCCATATCTTATTGATACAAAATCCTACGACAGTGCACCACTGAGGCCGAGGCCGCGAACGTGCCGTCCTTGAATTCACCAGCAAGTTTCGCATAGTCGATCTCGGTCTGGTTCCCGTACGCTTCGGCCCATGCAGCAAGAGATTCACGTAGCGGACTTGAACCATTTCGAACCGCAGCCGATCTTCGAACTCCCGCGTCCATATCTGTCAACGAGGCTCATTTAGCAAGTCGAAGTTGTATCGACGGCTCTATGTTAATTGATCGCAATTGAATCACTAAGTAAGATAGCTGAAAACTCGCAGCCTTTTTGGATAACGCATGGCAGTACGCCATCTTCATCGGTCGACCGCCATTTGACTTAGCGCGTCACGAACGGCGGCCGGAGAAATTTTCAATATTCCATCGAATGGCGCGTACATTTCCATAATGATAAAAATCGCCGCTGACACTGCCAGCGCGCAGACAATTAGCGTTACTATCACAGTCGAGTTAGGGGGAGCGAAGATGCCAAAGCTGATGAAGATAGCCATCAACCATGAGGTCACAACCATCAGGAGAGGCATCGACATCGAAGTTTGCTCCGACTCGAGAAACATCAGCCAGTAGGTCTTTCTCAAACTTAGAATCATGGACATGACCTGGCCTTTTGCCGCAGCTTGAATGTCATTCTTCGGCACAAGCAGTTGTAGTTGCCCGAAGACACCTTCGCTATTGTCCTTCGGTCTGAGTTCGAACAATCGTGACTTCTCTTTTGGCCAGATCCGATTTACCGCATCCTCGACAAACCGGCGAGCCTCAATACGAGTTTGTTTCGTCTCAGGACCGTACACTACGAGCATATTGTCCAGGAGGATGATCTCAGAAGACATCTCTGCGACCTCGCTTTTCTGGCCATCATAGTAAGTCTTGGCCGAAGAGACGAGCATCCCGAGCACCAGACCAGTCATAGTAACAATCAGCCCGATTGCAAGCCTGATGGCATCTTTTGCATCGGTTCCCAGATGGGCCTCCGGCAGGTTTCGGCGGAGAGCCATGCCAACTAGCGCTCCTATGAAGACAAGCGCAAAGACCAAGGAACTCACCATCAATGAATGCATAGACTTTTCGAGCCTCCTTTTGTCACAACGAAGACCAATTCGGCGAAAAATTTTGACTGCTATGAACGCTACTGACCGATCGGCGCAGCTACCAAAAAACGGATTCTCTATGTGGGGTCCTGTACGACCCAGAGATTTCGCAGGCCATACCAGATTCCAGTTGAAATCAAGCTTCGGCAACCTATAGAAGTGCTAGTTGTTCTCTCGAATAATGCAAGTGATCAGCGCACCTACGGCTATTCAGACGGACATTTTCCGGAGTCAATACAAGAAAAATAGTCGAGACACAATAGAGGCTGTCTGCAGTGAGGAAGCTGCCACCCGCGATCACGGGTCTTGGGCCTCACGTATCATTTCCCGCATGAGACGCCTTACTTCGACACGCCGAGCATTCTTGCAGACGACTGCCGTCGCCGGTTCCGGAGCCGCATTCGGTCACATTACGCCAAGCCCACTTTGGGGCCAACCTTTCGCATCTGCGGAGTCCGAGTCCGTCCCTGTCTGGGCGTCAAAGCCGATGCGCTGGATGCAACTTACCCTTGTTGAAGATGACCCTGCTCACTTTGACCTCAACTTTTGGCTCGATTATTTCAAGCGCACACGCTCTGATGGCGTCTGCCTGAGTGGCGGAGGCTGCGTCGCGTACTACCCCACCGAGGTTCCTTTTCACCATCGCAGCGTCTGGCTCGGAGACCGCGATGTTCTTGGTGAACTTATCGCTGGGTGTCGCAAGTTAGGCATGTCCGTCCTCGTCCGAACCGATCCTCACGCTACCTATGACGACGTGAAGATCGCACATCCAGACTGGATTGCTGTTGATGCTGACGGCAAGCTCCGTCGTCATTGGTCTTCGCCCGAGATGTGGGTCACCTGCTGTTATGGCCCCTACAACTTCGAGTTCATGACGGCCGTGCACAGAGAGATCATGTCGCGTTATCGCGTCGACGGTCTCTTCATCAATCGCTGGGACGGCTCAGGAATGTGCTATTGCCCGCACTGTGTCGCTAATTTCAAGGACGCGACCGGCTTCGATCTGCCGCGCTCGGCCAGTGAGAAGGGTCCCTCTCATCATGCGTATCTCCCCTGGCGGCAGGAGCGACTCATCAGCCTACTCGATGTGTGGAACACTGAAATCCGCAAGATCAATCCCGAAGCAGCCGTCATCCCCAACAATGGCAGCGGTGCGTTGACTCCTCTTAACTCGCTTGAAACCAGCCGCCGTGCGCCTATGCTCGCTGCTGACCGCCAGGCATGCCATGGCCTGGCTGCTCCTTGGCTCATCGGCAAAACGGCAAAGGAATACCGCGCCACAATGGGCGACAAGCCTATTATCGGTCTCTTCGGTGTCGGCCTGGAGGAACCGTATCGCTGGAAAGACAGCGTCACCAGCAACGCCGAAATTCGCATCTGGGTTCTGGACGCTATTGCCAACGGTATGCGTCCGTGGTGCAGCAAATTCTCCGGTACTCTCCATGACGAGCGTTGGCTCAGGGGTGTTGAAGAGGTCTATCTCTGGACGGAAAAGAATCAGCAGTACCTCACGCACCAGCGGTCCCTCGCGCGAATCGGCTTGGTCTACTCTCAGCAGACTGCGTGGTACTACGCCGAGGGACATGCCGAAGCGAAGGTTGAGAACTATGCTCTCGGCTGGTATCAGGCTTTGATCGAGTCACGCATCCCCTTTGAGATGGTGCATGACCGCCTGCTCGACCCCGCACACCTTGCTCCGTATGCGACGCTCATACTGCCTAATCTTGCCGCACTCAGCGACGCGCAGTGCGACCAACTCCGCGCCTTCGTCAAGAACGGGGGGAACCTCATCGCTACGCACGAGACAAGTCTTTACGATGAGTGGGGTGTCCGCCGCGGGAACTTCGGTCTCGCGGATCTCTTTGGAGTCGACTGGACCGGAAAAACAGAGGGGCCGATGCTCAACTCCTACATCCGCCTGGAGCATGAGGCGCTGCCGCATCACAGCCTCTTCACCGGTCTTCACGACGCACCCCGCGTCATCAATGGCGTTTCGCGGCTCGAGGTTACACCACGGGTAACGTTCGCAGAGACGCCGCTCACGCTCATTCCAAGCTACCCTGATCTGCCCATGGAAAAAGTTTATCCGCGGACGACGAAGACTGACATCTCTTGTCTTTATCTCCGCCAAACCGCGGGGCGCGTGGCGTACTTTCCCTGCGACATCGACCGGACTTTCTGGGAGGTCCTATGCGCCGACCACCTCAAGGTGTTGCGCAACACGGTCCTTTGGGCGAACACGGAGGCGCCGGTCGTTGAGGTCCATGGACCTGGTTTCGTTGATGTCACCGTGTGGAAAAACGTTGGCTCCATTACGGTCCATCTCGTAAACCTCACAAATCCGATGGCGATGAAGGGACCGTATCGCGACTTTTTCCTTATCGGGGCACAGACCGTCAAGCTTCGTCTGCCCAGTGGGGTTCGTGCCAATCATGTGCGCTTGCTCGTTGCTGATAGAAACGTCGCCTTCGAGTTTTCCGACTCCGTGCTCACAGTTACGGTACCTTCCATCCTCGATCATGAGGTCGTCGCGATAGACATCTAGCTTTAGAGGCGGTTCAGGTCCGTCGGAGGTGACTAGGCCTATGCAAATGCCTGACGTGATTCGGCCGTGATGTAAAGGCCCCTTGCAATCTGCGGTTGAGGCTCGTAACCTCCTCCATCGGGGGGATTCTGGCATCCGGATCCAACCTAAAGACGATCAGCATCGGAGTTTTGTACACGCAATTCAGCTCGCCGTGACTGTTGGATATTGTGCGGTGACTTCACACGTTCTCATTCAGAGGAAGCGATAAGAACCATGCGACGACGCGATTTTGTAAAGGCAATGGTGGCGGCATCGGCGTCCGCTAAGACAATGTTAGGACAACAGACGCCGACTCCGGTGGCGCCCTCTGTTCCGCCTGCTGTGCCGACGGCACCTGGACCTGTGCCATGGATGCGTGGGCTCATGGAGGTGAAACCGCTGTCGATAGCGTCAATAGTTCCCGATGCTGTGGCGCAAACCAATGCGTATTTTTTCAATGAACAGCAGCTCGCAACCCTGCGTCGATTGAGCGAAATCCTATTGCCACCTCTCAAGGGCTATCCAGGCGCGAAGGAAGCCGGAACGCCGGAGTTTATCGATTTTCTGATTGGTGTTTCGCCGACGGAACGTCAGCAGATGTATCAATCCGGACTGGATAGGCTCAACGCCGAAGCGAAGCAACACTTCGGCGTCGCGTTTTCGGTACTGGAGAAGAGTCAGGCGGACCAACTCATTCGTCCCTGGTTGAGGACATGGATGACGGACCATCCTCCAACGGAGCCATACGCACGCTTCATCAATATCGCGCATAGCGATATCCGCACCGCAACGATCAACTCGCAGGCCTGGAGCGACGCCAGACGACGAGCGCCGGACATGGAGTTGTATTGGTTTCCGGTCGATCCTGACATCCATCGAGAAGGTCCCACTTCAGTCCGTCGGCCCAATCAAAACAAGCGGCCTTCGTAGCGACAGATCGAATACTGCCACTCTTCTTTTCAAAGTTTCCGAGAGGGGTGGTCGCTGCTAGCAATCGAGTCCTTAGGCAAGTGAAATATCGAATCATATGGCACACAAGACGGGGTGACTGAGGAGCTATGGCGGAAGAGACAGTTGACGTTCTAATCATTGGTTCCGGCCATTCTGGTGGGATGGCCGCAAAGATTCTGACCGAGAAGGGCATTTCGTGTCTGATGCTCAATGCGGGTCCGATAGCGGATGTACACAAAGACACCGAACCAAAGCCGGCCTATGCTTTGCCCTTTCGCGGTTTCAGCCAGCCGGGCCGTCTGCCGCACGTCTTTCAGTCGAATGAGTTCAATGCGAACACCTGGGTAGACGAGCGCGAAGTTCCTTACACCTATGACCCGCAGCATCCGTATAACTGGGTGAGGGTGCGGCTGTTTGGTGGACGGTCGCTGTTCTGGTCGCGACAATCGTTTCGGCTTAGCGACTATGAATTCAAGGGAAAGTCCCATGACGGCTTTGGGGATGACTGGCCGATTGGTTTGGCGGACTTAGCTCCCTACTATTCGAGGGTTGAATCGATATTTCGCGTGCAGGGGCGCGCTGATGGGCTACCCCAGTATCCGGACGGAAATTTTGTTCTGGATGAGTCGTCATGGACAGGATGCATGCAACGTTTTATTGCTGCGGGAAAACAAATGGGAATTTCGATCTGCAAACCACGTAGTTCCCTTGGTGTGGATGGGTTGGCAAGTTCGGTCAACCTTCTTCTGCCGGATGCCTTCGCTACCGGTAAGTTGAAAGCCATTCCGAATGTTGTGGTTCGCGAACTCAGCGTGGACAAAAATACAGGCCTGGTGAATGAAGCCCACTTTGTAGATCGTCTTTCGCGACGGGAGATGTCGGTGAAGGCCCGAGTTGTTGTTCTGGCCGCTGGAACGCTTGAGAGCACTCGCCTATTGCTTAATTCCAAAGTGGCGAACTCCAGCGGTGTGATGGGGCACTATTTGGTCGATCAGGTGTATGGACCGGGGATTGTCTGTTCGGTGCCGGAAGCACGCGATGGCAAGGCCACGCCGGAGTTGATCGGCGGCGGTGCGCTGGTTCCGCGCTTTCGCAACATCAATAGCAAGGCGAAGAACTTTATCCGCGGTTATGCTCTCAATGTGCATAGCAGCACGCGCCAGATGGATCCGCGCAACTTTGCGGCATATGGAGAGGATTTGCAAAACAAACTGGACAGTTATAACGGTAGCGGGTTCTCGACCAGCATCATGGGAGAGGTGTTGGCACGCTATGAGAATCATGTGAGCATCGACCAGAACGTCGTCGATGCCTGGGACATTCCAGCGCTGCGCATCGAGACAAAATACACCGACAATGAATTCAACATGTCGCGTGACGCGGTGGATACGAGCGTTGCGCTGGCAGAGGCGGCAGGCTTTGAGGTTCTTTCAAAGAACTACGATCCAAATCCACCCGGCTATAGCATCCATGAGCTCGGAACCTGCCGGATGGGTAATGATCCGAAGACCAGTGTGCTGAACAAATGGAGCCAGAGCCACGACATCAAGAATTTGTTCGTTGTCGATGGCGCCAGCTTCGTAAGCGCAGGGTGGCAAAACCCAACCATGACTATTGTGGCGCTGGCGATGCGAGCCTCGGAATACCTGGCTGAACAGATGCGTCAAGGAAATGTTTGACGTGGACCTTTACCCCAACCGACAAGTTTTGCGACGAAGAAAGAGGTCTTATCTTGAATTATTCGCGAAGAGATTTTGTTAAAACCGGCTCTGCTTCCCTCATCTGCGGTTCTTCGGCGCTCCACGCGGGCAAGTTAAGCGCAAAGACGCTAAGTTTGCCGCTCGGACTTCAGCTCTATTCGGTACGACAACTCCTGCCCACTGACTACGACGGCACGCTCAAAGAGATCGGGGCGTTGGGCTACAAGGAAGTGGAATCGGCCGGCTACTTCAATCACACAGCGGGGGAGGTCAAGACGGCCATGAATAATGCAGGGTTGAAATTAGTCAGCGCGCATCATCCATCGGACGATCTGCATCGAAAGCTGGATCAGATTCTTTCCTTTAGTCATGAGTTGGGCATAACTTACATTGTCTGTTCCTCTCCAGGGCATAAAAATCCGAACCCGGCAGACAAAGGGAACTTTACGCTTGATGATTGGCGATGGAATGCGGATCAGTTCAATGTGATCGGAGAGAAGGTGAGTGCTGCCGGCATGAAGTTCGGGTATCACAATCACGTTCTGGAATTCAAAGAAACGGATGGAGTCATCCCGTACGTCGAGCTGCTGCGCTTGACCGATCCTTCCAAAGTCACGATGGAGCTGGACTGCGGGTGGGTCACTGTCGGAGGCGGAAATCCGATCGAGTATCTGCGCAACTACCCAACCCGCATCACGATGCTGCATGTGAAGGACTTCAAACCGTCAGCAACTCCACCATCGAACACGAACCGGCCTGCCATCGCAGAACTGGGACAAGGCACGATCGACTACCGTCCGATCTTTGAGGAAGCGGCAAAGGCCGGAAATATAAAACATTGTTTCGCGGAACAAGAAGCCTTCAATGTGCCCTGGACGCAGTCCTTGAAGATTGACGCGGACTACCTGCGGAAGTTAGGCATGAGCTAATTCCCGCGGGGTTTTGAAGCCGAGGAATCAGTCGTTCGGAAGCTCTACCCAGCGTCGGTCACGATGGCTTGCAAGCTCGGCTTCCATGATCCTCATCTGTCGTAGGCCATCCGACATTTGCGGATACTCCGAAGGAGATTGGGGCTCGGCGATGGAAGCATAGAATCGCCGGAAGATCTGCTTGAACGTGTCGTCGTAGCCCTCGGAGTGGCCACCCGGGAGGTCGGCATACCCGGCAGCCACTTTCTTCAGCAGCGACGGATCCTTAATTATCAGCTGGTTCGGGTTGTTGCGTTGCCCGATCCACAACTCGTCGGGGCGCTCCTGATCCCAGCGAACCGATGACTTTGTCCCGTAGATTTCGATGTTGAGATGGTTCTTCCTTCCGGCGGAGACCTGACTTGCGGTCATAGCACCTCGCGCATGCTCTCCCATTCGAAACACGACTGCTCCGAAGTCTTCCGTGTGCACTGGCGTGTCCTCGACATCGGCGGCGGTGAGCAACTTTCCACCAAATGTTTCGATACTTTGCTTCGGCCGCTTGCGGGTTGAGTGAAAGGTCTGGAGATCGGCGCACAGAGAGCGAACTCGCAATCCGGTGAGATGTTCCGCCATATCGAACCAGTGCGAGCCGATATCTCCCATCGCCCGCAATGCCCCTCCCGCCTTCGCGTCGATGCGCCAGTTCCAGTCTGTCTCATAGAGGAGCCAGTCCTGCGAGTATGTTCCCTGCACCACCAGCACCTCGCCAAGGTCGCCATCCTCACGCATCCTCCGTATCTGTTGAACCATCGGGTAATAGCGCAGGTTATGGCAGACGCAGTTGCGAAGCGAACGTTCCCGCGCCAGAGTGACTAACTCCTGCGCCTCCTCCACTGATACGGAGAGGGGCTTCTCGCAGAGAACATGCTTGCCAGCCAGCAGCGCATCCTTTGCCATCTGATAATGCGTAACGTTGGGAGTGCAGATGTGTACTGCGTCGATCGTCGCATCCTCGAGCAACTTGCCATAATCGTCGACCACGGTTTCTACACCAAACCCCGCCCCGAGTCGTTTTGCTGGCGCAAGTTCTCGGCCGGCGATCGCGGCCACGTCGACGAACTCCACTCGCCGAAGCGCTTCCAGATGCACGCGGCCCATAAATCCGGTTCCGATTATTGCCGTCCTAAGCCGTCTCACCTTGACTCCTATGCGCGGAAGCGCGGCTTTCTTATACCCACCAGGCTGCGGTGGGCTGCTCTCTAATGACAATCTCGTTCAACAACTGCGCTGCTTTTCTGAGCCCTTCTTCGGGAGAGAGCAGACTGTCCTCATGCTCGATCGAAAGCACGTTATCGTAGCCGAACATTCTGAGCGTGGACGCAAACTCCTTCCACCACTCCGCGCCATGGCCATAGCCGCAGGTGCGAAAGATCCATCCACGGTTCCGCTCGTCGGTGTAGGGCTTCGTGTCGAGCACCCCTGTCCGGGGCAGATTGGTTGCGTAGAACTGTGTGTCTTTGGCATGAACGTGGAAGATCGCCTCGCCGAGAATCCGGATGGCTGCGATTGGATCAATTCCCTGCCAGAACATGTGGCTTGGGTCGTAGTTGCAGCCAACCACTGGCCCGGTTAGCGAACGCAGCCTCAGCATCGTCTCGGGGCTATACACCACAAATCCCGGATGCATCTCCACTGCGATCTTCACTCCATGCTGCGACGCGAATGCCGCGTGTTCTATCCAGTAAGGTGCGACCACCTCGTTCCATTGCCATTCCAGAACATCGCGATAGTCAGGAGGCCAGGGGCAGGTCACCCAGTTCGGCGCCGCGGACTGAAGCGAATCCCCAGGGCAACCGGAAAAATCCACCACAACGGGCACACTCAATTTTTCAGCGAGCAGAATTGTCTTTCGGCTTATCTCGCGGGCTTGCCGTGCCCGGTCTGTATTCGGATGCAGCGCATTTCCATGACAGCTGAGAGCACTGACGCTCGCACCTTGGTCAGCCAGCCTGCTCTTGAACTCGGTAAGTGCGGAGCTGTTCTCAAGCATTGACAGTTTGCAGTGAGCATCGCCCGGGTAGTTCCCTGTTCCCAGTTCCACGGTATCGATCTGAAATTCCTTCAACTTCTTCAACACCTCATCGAGTGGCAACTGCGACAGCAGCGCAGTGAATACACCGACCTTCATGTTCTTAGCCTCCGCGGATCAGTATAGAGAGTTTACTAAGTGCGAAGGGCCTCCGAGCGTTCGCCCTTACGCAGGCATTCTCTGGAGGAGATTAAATTGCGTATTGTTGTAGACTCGCCCCTTGGGATACGGATCGCCAATTCCCTGTTCCAGCCGCCACCGCGACGCCAGATTCGTTGTTCGAACAAGGAGAAAGCAGCATGAAGAGACTTGCGGTCACTATTCTTTGGAGCACAATACTCATTGTAGCGACTGCATCTGCGGAAACTCGCCCGATACGCGTATTGCTTCTTGACGGACAAAGCGCTGGCCCCTATCACAACTGGCAATTGACAACGCCTGTATTGAAAAAGGAGTTGGAAGATACTGGCCGGTTTCGGGTCACGATCGCAACCTCTCCTCAGTCCGGGGGCGACTTCAGCAGCTTCAAGCCTGAGTTTAGCGAATATCAGGTGATCGTATTCAACTATGACGCCCCCGATTGGCCCGCTGACCTTCGCTCGCAGTTCGAGCACTACATAGAAAATGGCGGCGGTCTTGTCATCATTCATGCTGCCGACAATGCGTTTCCCAATTGGCCGGCCTTCAATCTGATGGCTGGGATTGGCGGCTGGCGGGCCCGAAATGAAAGCGCAGGGCCTCTCTGGTACTTCAAGGACGGCAAGCTGGTTTCCGACACTTCTCCAGGATCCGCTGGCTCGCATGGCAATCGTCTTCCCTTTCAGATCGAGACGCGCGTGCCAGAACACCCAATTGTGAAGGGCTTGCCTCCTGTCTGGATGCACGCCGCCGACGAGCTCTATGCGTCGCTTCGAGGTCCGGGAAAAGACATGACCGTGCTCGCCACCGCGCATTCCGACCCGAATAACAAGGGCACTGGCCGCGATGAGCCCATGCTGATGGTCCTCAACTACGGAAGGGGAAGGATCTTCCACACTACTTTAGGGCACGATGTCGCGGCGTTGAGCGACGTAGGATTTATCACGACCTTTCAGCGAGGAACAGAGTGGGCAGCTACCGGCAATGTGACCCAGAAGATGCCAGCCGGATTCCCAACCGCAGACACCGTCAGTTTTCGCGTGGACATCGCTGAGATGGATCCGGCCTTCGTCAAAGGCCAGGTCGCCGTCTCGGGTGGATCCGGGAGTAAAGGTTCGCCTGCTCCTCCGCCACAACCCAGTTCAGAGTCCCTAGGCATCTTCGAAAGTCAGTCTGATGTCGGGAGCGTTACTCCTCCCGGAACTCTTGTGTACGAGCCGGCCGCACACACCTATACCATTACCGCCGCAGGCGCTAATCTCTGGTCTACTGTCGATGCCTTCCACTTTGCGTGGAAGAAGGTCTCCGGCAATATATCGCTTACAGCCGATATCGATTTCCCGATTAAAACCGGCAACCCAAACCCCCATCGCAAGGCGCTCCTAATGTTTCGCCAGAGTCTCGACGCAGACGGCGTCTATGTCGACGCGGCGCAGCACGGTTCGGGACTGACCGCGCTGCAGTACCGGCTTGCAGAAGGCGCCACAACTCAAGACATTGAATTGGACCTCTCCTCTCCAAAAAGACTACGCCTCGAGAAACGTGGCGACACGATCACTATGTTTCTAAGCATGGGCGGCGAGCCGTTGCATCAGGTTGGCTCGTCCATCAAGCTTCACCTCAATGAACCGTTCTATGTCGGCCTTGGCGTGTGCTCTCACGATGTAAAGGCTGTAGAAAAAGCTGTCTTCTCGAATGTAGAACTCAAAGCGTTGGCACCGGGCACAGCCGGCAATCTTGCACTGTACAGCACACTTCAGACGATCGGGACCGAAGACAACTCTCGCAGAGCAATGGTTTACACGACGCGGGGCCGCTTTGAAGCGCCCAACTGGACGAAGGACGGGAACACTTTACTCTTCAACCAGGACGGCAAGATTATGAAGATTCCTGCTGCGGGTGGGACGCCTGATTCGGTTAACACTGGTGCCGCAACCCGCTGCAACGGAAGTCACGGACTCTCATCTGACGGCAAGTGGTTGGCGATCAGTTGCAGCATGCCTGAAAAGCCGGAATCGCGAATCTATGTCGTCCCGTCCAGCGGAGGACCACCGCGCCTGATCACAGAACATCCCAACTCTTACTGGCATAGCTGGTCGCCCGACGGTAAGACGATCGTCTTCACTCGCCCAGATCATGGTTCCCTTAATATTTACGCGATATCGGCCGAGG
>Ga0193709_1000591_pt1 | contig 12256 bp, 24 predicted proteins | sample H3c2metaG_FD_160571 | JGI IMG/M metagenome (GOLD analysis project Ga0193709, IMG submission 160571) | Soil microbial communities from a riparian zone of the East river system, Colorado, United States - H3c2 | ecosystem: Environmental > Terrestrial > Soil > Riparian zone | place: USA: East River... | reverse complement strand
GACGTCGGGGTCGATGTCGATCAGTGATCGTGATCGGGTCTGGGGTTGTTGGCAGAGTCCGAGTTCGAAGTGGTGGTGGTCGCCGGTGCCGCCTTGGGGTGTGGTGTGTGGTCCGGTGCTGTGTTGGTAGACGTTGATGGTTCGTTGGTCTCGGTGTCCGGTTTGTTCGGTTCGTTCGACGTTCTTCGATCTGGTCATGATCACCATTCTCGGGATGGGTTGGGGTTGGTCTTGGTGGTGGCGAGGGTGCCGCCTTCGTGGTCGCTGCATGGTCTGCACTCAGGCTGTAGTCCTGTGTCGGTGCCGCCTTGGCTGCGGGGTGTGGTGTGTCCGATGACGAGCTCGGATGGTTTGGTGATGATCTTCAGGCATGCCTTGGTGCGTCGTGCTGTGCAGGGGATGGTTTGGCCGGCGAGGAGTTGGGCTACGAGTGGCATGCGGTATCGCTGTCGGTAGGCGCGGGTTCCGATGGCGCTGTTGCGTCGTCTGCTCATAGCAGGGCTTCTTGTGGGTCGGGGTTGCCGATGTGGGCTGGGGGCCGGCGGCCGTCGTCGGTGGCCTTCAGGGCGGGGATGTAGGCGTGGGGGTCGGGGATTCCGTGGGCTCGTTCTTTGTCGCCGACGAATCGGCACATGCGTTCGGTGCGGCCGCAGATGTCGCAGGGTGGGCCTTGCCAGGTGCGGTGTTGTTCGGGTGCGGGTTGGTTGGGGTCGGTGGCGAAGGTGAGGGCTTTGGGGGTGCGGCTGTCGGGGTTGTTGGCGACGGCGACGGCGTGGGCTGTGAGTGCGGCGAGGTCGAGGGATCCGCCGATGGTGAGGAGGGTGCGGACGGTGGCGACGTGGTCCCATGCGGGGCGGATGGTGCGGACGAGTTTGGCGAGTTGGTCGGCTTGGTCTTGGGTGATCATCGGGTTCCTCTCGAGGTTCGATCGCGCGCGGTCTGGTGAGTAGCTCTAGGGAGATGAGTTATCCCCCGATCACAAGCAGTCCGGAGTAGGGGCAGTTGGTCTCGCGGGGGGTAGTTACTTCTGTTTGTCTCTTGTTTGGGGGACATGCAGCATGTCCCCTTCAGGGGGGACATCCCTAGATGTCCCATTGAGGTTTTGTCAAGGGTCAGTTTCGGGATCGGTTATCCACAGGGTTGGGGCCGAGTTATCCACAGTTTCAATGGGACATCTAGGGTGTCCCATTGAACTGTTGTCCAGGAGCAGTCGATATCGGTTCCGGTGGCGCCCGTTCGAGTGTCCGAGCTTCTCGAGTGCGCCGGCCTGGACGAGCTCCGAAACGTAGCGTTGGACCCGTTTCCGCGCGGCCTCGAACTCGGCGGTTCCCGGATTCGGTTCGTGACCGATCAGCATGGCCATGATCGGTCGGAACCCGGCCCAATACTCGGCTTCCTCATCGGTGGCGGCGAGCGCCATCCGGAGCAGGATCAGCCGGGCCTTGTCGGACAGTTTGAACCAGTCCGGGCCTGATGCGGCGAGCGCGAGTTTCCATCCCACAGCGGGTACCGGGTCACTGCTCGGAGGGGGTTGTGGGGGTCATCGCGGTCTCCTGACGTGTCGGTGCGGGTGTCGGGGTGCCTCCCCGGAGCGACCGGGGAGGGCTTGTGTCCCGACACGGGAGCAGAACGGATCCTACGGCCTGTCGATCCAGGCGTCGTTCTGCTTGCAGCCGTCCCGGTCGGAATGGGTCCCGGGGTGGCCACCGACGAGCGTGCAGCGGTGCGCGAGGCCGCCGGCCATCACGACCAGGAGCTTCCCGCACTGGTGGGCCCCGGTCGAGTACCCCCCGAGCCAAGCCAGGGTCGCGATGTGGTCGCCGGGGTGGCCCTCAGTCAAGGTGCAGCCGATCTCGTCGCCCTCGACCAGGTAGACCGCTCCGCATCGGATCTCGACGTCGACGACCCCGTCGTCGGTGGGGATCCCGATCTCTGGGGTCCGGTCGGCCGCTTCCTCGAGCGACGCGACCCGGTCAGCGAGACGGCCGATCCTGCGGTCGACAGCCCAATCACGTTTCTCCTGCTGGAGGAGCGCTTTGCGTGCTACATCTGCGCACCCGTCGACCCGTTCGGAGAGGTCGTTGACGAACTGGACGAGGTCGTCGAGGTAGTCGGACATCTTGTTGTGCGCTTCCCGGATCTTCCGGGTGAAGTGGTCGGTCATCGTGGTGCCTTTCTGGGGGTGCCGTACGCCTTCCGGATAGCCCGGGCGAGCGCTTCGGCGTGGGTCGGGTGGTGGCGAGTGCCAGGGTTCGGGTCTGGTCCGAAACCGTACGGACTCGATGTCCATCTGTTGATCATGTTGGGGGACTGGTCCGGTCGCAGTTTCCGGACCCGCCACCTCACGACTGGTCCTTCGCTGCTCGAGCTCGTTCGTCCTGCACGGCGAGTTGGGTTTGCCGGGCCAGCCACCGATCGAACCGGTCCACGGCTTGGGCGTAGGTCAGGGACGTCGTCCGGCGGGTTTCGATGCCGTAGGCGTGGCGGACGTCCGCGGTCGCGGGGAGCGAGAACGAGTCAGGCATGGCCGGGGCCCCATCCGATCGAGCGGAGGTATTGGAGGACCGCGATCGCGTCGGACGGTTCGGGGATTTGCGAGAACGGCAACGCGTACATGAGCCCTTCGGCCCGGTCGATAGGTTCACCTTCGCCGGGTCCGATCTCTTCGGCCAGTACGGCCATTTCGTCCCGGTAGCGGCGTCGGACGGCCCGTTGTCGGCGGCGGGCGACGTCTCGCGGGTTGGTGGATAGTTCAGGATTCATGATCATTCTCCGATGGGGATTTCGTCGATCCGGACCACAACACCCGGGCGGGGTAGCTGGTCGGGCACGCCGGGGGTGTCGGGGTAGCACTGCCAGACTTCGAGGTGACAGATCAGGGAGTCGTCGGCGACGATCCCGCCGGCGACGAGACCGTCCGCGACCGACCTCACATGATGATCAATGTCGGATGAGGACCGGGTTGTCGGCCACTGACGGGCCTTCAGGGACACGGACGGCGGGCGGGGGTTGGTGACGGTCAGGGTGAGGGATACGGGGCCGGTGTAGGGGCCGTGGCCGGCCGCGGCCGCCGCGTGTGCGGCGGCCGCAACCTTCGCTTGCCAGGGCTTCAACTCTTTCTGGTTGGACGTGACGAGTTGGTGCCGGACCTTTCCGGATCCGCCTACACATTTCATCGCGGCCATCCCGACCGGGATCCCGTAGATCGTGATCTTCGGCATAGGTCCGGCCCCCGGTCAGTCGGTCGCGTTCGGCACGGTCACTTGGAGCGTGGCGATGCACTCCGGTTTCCCGTCCCGGTACTCCGAGCCGAGCACGAACGCGTCCAGCGCGGCGCCGGCCTCCCGCGCCGCCCGGACGAAGTCCGCGACCTCGACCAGCGTCAACCCCCGCTCGCCGAACGGGACGGAAGCGACGAGCACGGCCCGGATCGCCGGCATCTCCGGCATCAGACTTCCCCGGACTTCCGGGCGAACGGGTCGCCGCCGTCGATGATCCACGCCGCCAGTGCGAGTACTTCGGTGGCGTCGACCCGGCCGTTAGACACCGACGTCAACGCGATCGCAGCATCCGACACGGCAATCGACCGGCGTTGCTGCGAGTCGAACAGTCGGGCATCGTCGGACATGATCAACTCGCCTTCGATCGGGACGGTCGCGATCTCCTGAGTGTCATCCGTCTTCGCGGTCGTCACTGTGCGGCCTCGTCTTCGATGGTGAAGTCCTCACCGAACGGCAACGGCGCCGACCCGGTCCGCTGCTCGACCAACTTCGCGAACAGAGTCACGAACTTCGGGTCGACGTCCTTCGCCGGGCCCAACGGTTCGATCCTTCGGATCCGGACGTAGGGGAGCCGGGAGCCGTCGTCGGTGTTGTCGACGATCTTCGGCACGTCGTACATGATCACCGCGGCCATCACGGTCCGCGGGTTCGCGATCAACTCCGCCGCGGTGTCATCCAAACCGTTATTCGCATCGTCCTTCGGCAGGGCCGAGGATAATTTCACGGTCGCACTCATGAGGTGGGGCCTTCCAGGTCGGTGGTGCTCAGGGTGGGCTTGTGGAGGTGATCTGATAGGGGCACCCCGTACGGGAGTCGGGTCACGAGCTTCGACCCTTCGACCGCGTTCCGGAGCGCGGTCACTTCGGTCCGGAACACGGTGATCCCGGTGTCGTCGCCGGGGTAGTAGGAGACCCACACCCCGTCATCAGTTCCAGGCATGATGCCTTTCTGGTTGGTGCTGACCGGCCGCCGGACGACGACCGGAAGATCATTTAGAGAGCCGAGAGTTTCGTCTCGAGGTCAGCGAGGTCGGTCACGGTGAGGAGCCGGTTGATCACCTGGTGCGCTTCGCGGAACGTCAGATCATTCGTCGACGCCAACGCGGCCCGCCCGGCGAGCGCAGCTAAGTACGTAAGCCGCATGTCCCTGTTGTCGTCGCCGGTCGCGACCCCGATCCTCGACAGTTCGGCCATGATCTTGCCGCGTTGCATCCCGGTGACCGGCGCGCCGATGTTCTCGACCGGAGTCGCGGGCGGGGTGAGGGGGGCGTTGACCGTGGCATACGGGTCGACCTCGTCCGGCTCCGCCGGCGCGGATGACGGGGACCGGACCTGCTCGGACAGCTCCCGGATCTCGCGTTGGTGCGCCTCGATCTCGGTTTCGTACGCCTTCGTGACCGGCTCCTGGTCAGGGACAACGTCCGCCGATTGCGCATTTTCCGACCGAGAATGAGGGGCTACGCCGGCCGGTATATCTGCCGGTATATCTGCCGCCGGGATATCGGGGGTGGGGACGGGATCGACTGTTGGGGGGGCGTCGACCCCGTCCCCGTCCGCCGTCGGACCGGTAGGGGGGTCCTGCACGGCGGACGTCTCATTCTGGCGGGCCTTCGCCCGCTTCCGCGACACCTGGGTGGTCCGCGGTGCTTCCGGCCCGGAGATCGCCGTCTGTGGCTCCGACGGGGCCGTGACGAGCTCGTCCAGCTCCTCCGTGGACATCAGGCCGTGGATGACGTCGGCGAACTTTGCGCGGGCCAGCTCGGCCGACGCCCTGGCGAGGAGCATCTGGCGGGGATAGCGCTTCCAGTTGGTCTTGGTGGTGAGGTCGGCCCGGCGGGCATCGTCGATCGTCCAGGAGATCGTCAGCCAGTGCTCCTCACCACGTCGGCGGCCGGACACGGTCGCGACCGAGCCTGAGATCGCGTCGACCCGGATTTCGTGTCCGTGTTGCATGATCAACGCCCGCATCGCTTCCGATGAGATCGCGACCCTGCCGTCGATCACATGGGTTTGGGCGAGCGCGGTCATCGGACCAAATCCCACTTCGCGGCCATGCAGGATGACTGCGGCGACGGCGGGGACGTTGTCCCGCATCGCCTTCGGGACGAAGTCGGTTCCCGCGATCCGTTCCGCCAAATGGCCGACCTGGACGAGGACATCGGTCCAGGAGTCGGTCGCAGCGTTGCGGAGGTCGGCCCGGGTCGACAGTGCGCCGGCGGTCGGGTCCACGTGCACTAGCTCGGTCATCGGGAATCCTCCGGGTGATCAATAGGGTCGTGGTCGGGGTCGTGCGGGTATTGGCCATGGATGTTGTAGAACCGGACGACCTCGTCTTCGAACCTTTCCCGCATGCTGTTGATCAAGATCCGGTGCATGGCGGGGGTGGTCCGGCCGATCGCGCGGACCAGATAGGGCGTGATCAACGACGACAGGATCCCGGCGACGATCGCGATCATCAGCGACACGGCCGTCATGATCAGTCGCCCCATCCGAGTCCGCGGAGGTACCGGTTGTTCTGCCGGGACGCGGCCTCATCGGCGACCGCCCGGCCGCCGTCATGTCCTTGGTGCGCGGCCGACGTAGCAACCGACAGGGACTGAGTGTTCCGGTCGATTGTGTAGACCCGGCGCAACCCTGGCCCTTCGATCAGGTGCCGATCCCCATCGGCCAAATCGTCATGCAACATCGTCGGTCACCGCCTCATAGGTGGCCTCGAAGATGTACGGGTTGCACGGGTAGAACTCTCCCTGCACGCCCTTGATCACGAAATCGCCCGGTCGGACGATCATGTCGCCCTCTAGCGTTGCGATGATCAAGTTGGCGAACTCTGGCGGATCCCAGACCCCTCCCGGAGCAAGGACCTCGAGCATTTCGGACTCGGAGGCCGACTCATCGACCCCCCGCCCCAGCATGAAGAGCGCGACCCGTTTGACGGCTCCCGAATACCATCGCCCATCGTCGTCCTCGCCGTAACGGACCGCGTCGATCACGATCGGCCTCTTTCGATACTTCATCAGTTCTCCTCTTCGGTTGGTTGGTCCCACTCGTCAAGATCGACAGGCTCCCCGACCGGCGGGTCGAACTCGTCCGCATCGGAATTCCGGGACGGTTCGAGCCATGTCCGCCACAGTTCGAGCAGCGACAGGAACGCGACTTCGTCCCGGTCGGACAGTCGGCATGGATACATTTCCGCGGTGTCGCCGCGGACGTGGATGATCCACGCCGTGTCGAAGTGGCCCATCGGCAGCTCGGTGATCTTCGGATGTTTCGGCTTCCCGCCCCGCGGCCCGCGCGGGCCCTCTTCGACCCGCTGGACGATGTCACACGCCCCGTAGGCATTCACCTGCAACGCCGTGTCCTGATAGACGCCACGACCGGTTTTGAGGTCCACGATCGCCCGCCCAGTCCGCGGCGAGGTTCCGATCAGGTCGAGGGTGCCGCCGTAGCCGTACGTCGTCGACGCGCACGGTGCTTCCGCCAACTCGACCGTCAAATCGAGCCGGTCCAACAGTCGGGCATACGCCTCCGCCGACGGGACATACTCGACCGGCACATCGACCCGCCGGCCGAGCGCGAGCTGATGCCCGTAGTGGTGGATTTTCGTCCCCGACAATTTCGCTGCGGCGTTCTTCTCGAACCGGGCCCGCCGGATCCGTTCCGCCCGTTCGAGGAGCGGCACCCCGGACAGTTCCGACCAGTTCTCGATCGCGTAGCCGGCTGCTTCCCGCGCGGCCCAGTCGATCAGACCCGGCTTGTCCAACAGCCCTTGGATCGTGGTCACACCCGGGATGCGCCGGCCGTCGAGACGGTATCCGTGTCCGCGGCCGTAGTTCCGGCGGGACAGACGCGGCTCGGTCATCGCGGGCCTTTCGGTTGGTGGCGGGTGCGGAGTCGGAGCGGCCTTTCCCGTTCCAAGATCATCAGGTCCGGCTCACGCTCCCGGAGCAGCCGGGCCAGCAGGGCGGACCGCTCGAGGTCGGTCACAGTTCGACCCATCCGTCGGGCGCCGGCGGATAGGGCCCGGCGAGCCGGTCCTCCGCCACGTTCTCGCCGGCGGCGGCCACACACTCCGGGTCGGTGCATGCCGGTGAGCGGCGGATCTGCCGTGCCCACAGGGCGACGACACCGGTGTCGGGTTCGACCTCCCGGCCGAAGATTTCCCGGCCGATCGTCTCGACGCCGTGCCCGTCGGGGTCGCCGGGGTGGAGTTCCCGTGCGAGATCGATCACGGAGACGACCCCGGCCGCCGCGGCAGCTTTCTCGATCGCGGCCGGCGCGAACAGGTAGGCACCGGTCCGGCCTGGTTCTTTCACCACGTAGGGCAGCCGGCCGGTCCGGGCTCGCCGGTGGACCGTCGTTGTGTCGATGGCTAGACGCCGGGCCACGTCGGCCACGGTCAGCGCTGGAATGTTCGGCATAACGCCGAAGCTAACCCCGCAGCTTCGGCACTGTCAACTCTCAACTTCCGCTCTAGAGTTGACCTACACGGCCTTGACGATGCCGAAGCTGGCGCCGTAGCTTAGGCACATCAGCAGCCAACCGAGAGGGAATCAGTCATGGCAGAGAGCAAGGGTGACGCACTGGCCCGGATCGCGGCGGAGGCCCGCCGGCGGCACGTCGACCAGGAGAAGTTGAACGCCGCGAAACGGGCCGCGCTCGCCGCCGGCGCCAAGCTCGAACAGATCGCGAAGGCGAACGAACGGACCCGGCTCCAGGAGCTTCGGGATATCGCGAACAGGAAGTGGTGAGCATGATCAGCAGGCGGGGTCTACTGGCCGGGCTCGGCGGCATCGTCGCCGGGACTCTGGTCGGCACGGCGGGGGTTGCGGAGGCTGCGTCCTTCCCGAAGTGGAACCGGTCGACGGTCCAGGTGTGGGACCGGCTCGGCGCCGGGTGGCCGGTGCAGACCGCTGCGGAGGCGTGGGACGACTCGTCGAAGCTCGACGTTGTCCGGGTCACGAAACCGGCGGCGGGGGCGTCGGTGATCACAGTCGAGTTCGGGGTGCTCCCGGCGCGGGTGTTGGGTCAGACGTTCGTGGCTCGGGACGGGTTGGGCCGGTACAAGTCGGCGCGGGTCGTGATCAACTCCACGATCGACGCCCGCAGGTTCGACACGACACGGCGCCTGGCGTTGGTACGCCACGAGGTCGGACACGCGCTCGGGTTCAACCATTCCCGGACCGGTACCGATGTCATGCAGGAACAGATCTTGGTCGGCGGGCCGTGCGGCCTGTCCGACTTCCACCGCGAGACGCTCAGGAAGGTTTACGGATGACCAGGAACGAGGACGCGGAACCGATCGGGTTCGTGTCGATCGGGTTTCACGCCGGGCCCACAGCCACGGCCTATGTGATCAATACGGCCGACGGGTCGGGGGAACCACTGTTGTCGATCACTGACGATTCGCGGTGGATCACCCTTTCGTCGGGGGTCCGGAACGAGGGGTCCCGGGCACACGTCGATTTCGCTCGGATGCTGGCGTCGGCGGCGGCGACGTATCTGGCGGCGGTCGAACGGTTCGCCGCCGAGCAGGGCACGATCCCTCCGCCGTTGTCGGCGCTGCCGGTAGCGCATCCGCCGATCTTCGATTCGGAGGAGTCGCCCGACGCGACCCCCGGTGTCGACGACGAGGTCCGGTCATGAGCCGGCTTCATGATCTTGGGATGAAGTACGGCACCGACAAAGCGACCTTCCACGGCTATTGCGACTTCTATCAAGATCAACTCCCGATTTGGGTTCGGAGCCTGCTCGAGATCGGGGTGATGGATGGGTACTCGCTGAGAATGTGGCGGGACTACTACCCGGACGCGGAGATCGTCGGGCTCGACAACTCGCGTACCCCGAAGGTCCCGGGCTGTTTCGTGGTCCGGGGGGACGCGACTGATGTCGCGTTCGTCGACGACCTGGTCGAGGCTCGGGGGCCGTTCGATGTGATCATCGACGACGGTTCGCACATGACCGCCGATCAGCAGAAAACGTTTGAGCTGTTGTGGCCGGCGGTCCGGCCGGGCGGGGTGTATGTGATCGAAGATCTCCACACGTCGCACATGTCGAACTACGTCAACTCGGAACAGACAACGCTCGAATGGTTGGAGACCGTCGGGACCGCGACCGACGTGACAGTGTGGGGTCGGGCGCAGGGTGAGGCGGCGGGGTTCCTCGCGCGGCATGGGTTCCCGGCGGACGCGTTGGAATGGTCGGGGCCGGAGATCGCGGAGTCGATCACGTCGATCATCCGGAAGCCGGGGAGGGTCGGATGAGTGCCCGGCCGATCGCGATCCGGATCAACACGGCCGACGAGTTGCGGAACGTGTTGGGGCGGGTCATATCCCGCCTCCACGCGCTCGGTCAGCCGGTAGGTCAGGATCTGATCGAACGTTTCACCGCGGCCGACCTCGAGCACCGACGACTGTGTCGGGAGTTGGGGGAACGGTTGGGGGTGCGGGTCCGGTTGAAGGACTGATCCACGGTGCCGCACAGGCCTGCTGTGCGGCTGCCGGGACCGGTTCACAACCCGGGCCCCTAGGAGGAGGTGAGGACCATGATCAGCACGGTGAACTCGATCTGACCGAACGGAATGCGAACGGCCCGCAGCGTATCCCCTCGCTGCGGGCCGTTCCCCGTTTCCCACCTGGACCATCACCAACCGGGGACCATCATCACATGCGGACCGCCGACGTCTCCCACGACGCCGCGGTCCCGGTCCGGTACGCGATCCGCGGTTTCACCCGCCGCCGGTTCCGGACCAGCGATTCGCCGTCAGCGTGGTCGACGAGCGATGGCCACGTGTATCCGATCTTGTGCCCGGCCGCTTCGGCCCACCGCGAGATCCGTTCGTCGTACGGCCGGCGGGACCGTCGGACCGTGCGAAGCATGTCGCCGACGAGCTCGGTACGGATCGCGACCGCGACCCCCCAGTGCAGCCGGCGGGACAGGATCCACGCTGCATCGGCTTCGTCCGCTTTCAGCATCGCGACCCGCGCCGCGGCGACGGTGTGTTCCGGGTAGGACGTGCCGAGGTAGAACGACACGACCGGGGACGGGGCGTGAGCGAGCGCGGCCGGCGCCGCCGAATGGATCTGCGCAACCGGTAGGGCGTCGTCTTGCGCGACGACACACCAGTCCGGGGCCGGCCCGGGTCGGAGCCTGGCCGCTTCCCACGCCAGGTCGCCGGTCGCGTTCTCCCCGGCCCCGTCAGTGTCGACGACGAGGACCGCACCGAGGAGCCAAGAGAGGGCCTGTGACGGCCGGTCCCGGTCCGGGTGTGCCATGACTGCGTACGACACCCGCGGGGCCTTCACAGGCCAGCCTCGACCGTCTCCGGGTGCCTGGTCAGGTAGCGGAGGTATCGGGCGTCGTCGCCGAACTTGTCCCGGCCGTAGATCCGGTTGAAGATCCGGACCTGGCCCCAGGTCAGTTCGTCGTGGTCGCGGCCAGCTCGGCGCAGAGTGCGGGACGTGAGGTGTTTGACCCGGGCGGCCGGGACGATCATCGGGTCGTACCCGGCGCCGACGACCTGTTCGAGGACCGCATCGTCGGAACACCAAAACCGGACCCGTTCGTCGAACCCGCCGATCAGCCGATACAGATCCCGGGTCAGGCAGTAGCACCAGCCGGACAGGTGCCTTCCGTTCTCCCGGCCGACCTCGTTCTGCTCGAGGTCGGCCTGTCGGGGATCGCCCGGGTTGTGCGGCGACACGATCGGATGGTCGGCGGCGAGCAGGGCGTGTAGCCAGCCGTCCTCGAACTTCAGGTCGTTGTTCGCGATCATCAGCCACGGCGCGGATCCGTGTTCGGCGCCGGCGTTCGCGGTCCGGTTGTAATTGAACGAGCCGGGCGGGGCTGGGATCGTGACCGCGTTCCGGTAGGCCAGGTTCGGCCGGGCCTCGACCACGATCACGTTCACCGGAAGGCTGTTCGCGCCGGACAGGCATGAGTCGATCGTGGTCTGTGTCATCGCCCGGAGGGACCGGTCCGACCCGTTCGACAGGATCACGACGTCGACGACCGGGGGGAGTGGGCGGGACCGGATCATCGACGGCCGTTCGACCTGCGTTTCAGTCGTCTCGTCGGAGTACGCGTACCGATAGAGCACTCTCGGGATGTGATGCTCCGTCTTCAGGTGGGGCAATAGGAGTTTCGAGAATCCTGAGTCCTCTCCCTTCGGGACGTTAGGGAAGGACGCGTTCCGGGCTACCTCTTTCCGGACAGCGCATATGTGATTCGGGATCCGGCGATATTCCGATGCCGTGTTCGAGTCCCGCTTCCATCGTGTGCTGTAGACGCACGGCTTCGGGTCTCCGCCGTTGATCGTTACGGCCGCCAGGAAGGTAACCACGTCGGGGTGGTGCTCGTCGATCGCAGCCAGTATCGAGGAGATCAGGTCAGGCTCTATCTCGTCGTCGTCGTCGACGAACTCCAGGTACTCCCCCCGCGCCATATCCACCATCATGTTCCGTTTCTCCCCCAACCCGATGATCTTGTTGTCCATCAGGAACAGGATTTCGACGCGCTGTTGATCAACTTCGGGGAGGGTCTCCCATTGTCCGTAGATCTGTTCGATGATCTTGGGTGCGAACGTCGCTCGCCGAGTGTGGACTGAGCACACCAGTAGGGACAACGCGATCATGACGCACGGTCCAGAAGGTTGTTTGTGTGTAGCTTCGACCGGAGATCGGAAGCCGTGCGGCCGGCGTCTTCGATCGAGTCGAACAATCCCCCGTAGTGAGTTCTCCCCCTGCTCTTGACGAACACCGCCCATCGCCCGGCCGCTTTCGACCACGAGACACCCCTGACCCCACTCTTACTCCCTGGCATCGCTCCAGATCGGTTCTCGTTGTTTTCCCTCACCGTCACCGCCTGAAGATGATCGGGGTTCACACACCACCGATTCCGGCACGTGTGATCAATTACCAGTCCGGGGGGAACCGGGCCATGGTGGATCTCGTAGCTGAAAACGTGCGCCCCGATCATTCG
>Ga0193709_1000590_pt1 | contig 12270 bp, 8 predicted proteins | sample H3c2metaG_FD_160571 | JGI IMG/M metagenome (GOLD analysis project Ga0193709, IMG submission 160571) | Soil microbial communities from a riparian zone of the East river system, Colorado, United States - H3c2 | ecosystem: Environmental > Terrestrial > Soil > Riparian zone | place: USA: East River... | reverse complement strand
CGATAGAAGGTGTTACCACCGATGTTCGGCGTCGTCTACTGTCTCGGTGATATGAAACAGGCATCTCGGTGATATGAAACATGCATCTGTGCCGTCGGTCATCAGTGCGTGCAGCGCCAGGAATATCACGTTTTTTAGAGAGTACGGACGCGGGAATTTGCTTGCCTAAACGTCCGGCCTCTGCAATATTGGCGTCCAGTTTCGCGCCCATCCAAATCCCGCTAACAAATTGAATTTGAACAACATCGCTGGCAGCGTGCTCCCGATCAAGCGTGCGGAAGAGCTAATCCTGACGCTACCGGGAGTCGTGTCCGCAAAAATCATCGAAAGCGACAGTGGGGCGGTGGAGCAGATCCACGTTCTCACTACCGCTGAGCTTACGCCTAAACAGGTGGTCAGGAACATTGAGAGTGCGCTGATGGCGCACCTCGCGATGCGGGTTGACCATCGAAAGATCTCCGTCGCAATCACGAGCGAGCCGAAATCGAGGCCGACGCCGGCGCAGCCGATGGCGGCGCATCCGACGCCCCGTAGCCAATTCGTGGTGGGGTCAGCGCCGGGGGACGGAGTGGCAGTGAAACGCTATACCGCGCGCCGCCTCTATTTCGAGGATGTGGAGGTCAGGGGATCCCGGAGTAAGGGGTTGTCCTGCAGAGTTACCCTTAGAAAGGGTGAGGAGTCCTACATTGGCGAAGCCCATGGTATCGAGGGGGACAGATCCCGTCTCGATCTTGCCGCGCGCGCTGCAGTATTCGCGATCGGCTCGGCCGAGGGCAGGGAAGGACAGCTGGCGGTGGAGGGTGTGAAGGTGATGGAGGCCTTTGACCGCGAGTACGTGTTTGTCGGTGTGACGGTGCGTGCGGGGCGTGACAGTCAGCTGCTGGTAGGGAATTGCGAGATCAAGGGGAGCGCGGAAACAGCGAGCGCTCTGGCGGTACTGGCGGCGACGAACCGCTGGGTAGATCAAGGCGCAGAGTAAGCGGGCTCGAGGGCCCGGTGAAGGAATAGAAGGGAATTGAAAGCGGGTCGAAGCGACCTGGAAAATTGATGGAATCGTTGGGCGCAGTTTCACCCTTAACACGAATCCTAGAGGAAAAACAAAAACCCCCGTCCCGGCAACGAGACGAGTTGAGCTGGTAACACTAGTTACACGAGCGGAGCCAACCATGTAGCGCAATTCAGCGGATGCTGATTGCGACTGACTTTTTGGGGGGTGACGCAAAGTGAACTTATTCACTGCCTTGTTTTTCAGCTTTTTTAGGGCGGATGTAATTACCTGGTGGTAGCCTTGGCGGGGGTTTTTTTTCATATGCAGTCCAAGCTTCAACACTACGTGACGGGTGTAACGATCGCCGGCCTGATACTCTTCGGCGCGTTGTATCTAGTCGATCCCGCCACGCCGGCTGGCTATCTGCTGCCTACGCTGTGTTTCTTCGCGTTCGGGCTGATGGCGAGCTCAATGTCTTATCGTTCCAGTAGAAACACTGCGGGATCTGTCGCGTACCTTCCAATACTGACAGGGCTTTTTCTTGTCCCGCATTGGGCTGGAGTTCTAGGCACAACCGCATCAGCCCTCGTTGCACAATTGATTCTCCGGCGAGCACCGATCAAAGTCGTGTTTAACACATCGACGATGCTGTTCGCATCTAGCATGGTCGTGATCTCATATCGGTTCTTGGGTGGTGCCGCCCTGTTGAGCTTGCCGGAGTTCGCTTTTCTTCCGTACTTCGCGGCTTCGCTTCTTTTTTTCGCCACGAACAGCCTTACGGTTAGCGGCATCATCGGAATCCAGGAAGACAAAAACCCTTTGGGAATATGGTTGAAGCAGATGCGCTTTAACCTCGTATACGACGTTTTGTCGATTCCGTTCGTGTTCGTATTCGCCTATGTATACGTGCATTTTGCCGTAATTGGTGGTGCGATTTTCATGATCCCGCTACTGGGCGCGCGAGAGCTTTATAAGAAGAACTGGCAGTTAGAGAAAACGAATCAGGAGCTGCTCGAGCTGATGGTTGCGGCCATCGAGGCTCGTGATCCATACACCTCCGGACATTCCCGCCGCGTTGCGAATATGGCACGCGTTATCGGTCGCGCGTTGGGTGTACGCGAACGCGAACTCGAGCGAATTGTAGTTGCGGCTCTTCTGCATGACGTGGGCAAGATTCACGAGATCTTTGGACCCATCCTCAGCAAGCCCGGCAAGCTTACGGCAGAAGAAAGCGCGATAATGAGAACTCACCCCCAAAAGAGTGAAGAACTCGCGCGCAATGTAAGCTCGTTAAAGGACACTCTTCCGTTGATTCGTCACCACCACGAGAATTGGGATGGGTCTGGGTATCCGGACGGGCTCTTTGGTGACACGATTCCGCTCGGATCGCGCATCATCATGTTCGCCGACACGATAGACGCGATGACGACGGACAGACCGTACCGAGCCGCTCTGGGCGAGAAGGCTGTCCGGAAGGAGCTTGAGAAGTTCAGAGGGAAACAGTTTGACCCAAAGATCTACGACTCCTTGGTGGCGAGTCCCCTCTTCAGCGTGCTGTTTGAGGACGCACGTGAGCCGCGGGAGACTCCGAATACGCCGGCGAGACCAATTCTTAGTATCGCGCGGCGAGCCTAGGTCACGCGCTGCGGCTCGCGCAAGCGAGGTCGCGCAGTCTATCCCGCCTATTGTTCATCGAGTCACGAAATAGCGAGGCCCTCCAGTTCTCGCGTTGTCGCGTTAGCGTCCCTCGCCCGAAGTTCCTGCCATAGGTCATCAAGACTCCTAGGTATTGGCCATTTCTCGCGACGATATGTTGTGACGAAATCCGCGAGAAGAAGAAGAGCTCTCTTAACCTCGCCGCAGTAGGAAAGGCCGAGAATTAGCGCATGGGTTTCAAAATCCTGCAAACCCGCGCTACGATTTTGAATGTGTATCTCTTCCATTTCCGCCGCCGTTTGCCGAACGCTTTCGACAGACGCATGTTGCTGAATCTTGATCCGCATCTTGAGGGCTAACACGGCGCCCCTTCGACTAACGCCGTCCTCGGGCCCTGTTTGAGCTGCCATCAATTCGTATTTCTCATTTGCTTCGGGAAGGTTGCCTTCCCCCAAAGCGATTATTGCTAGCACGTAGAGTTGTTCGCCGGCAAGTATGTGCTCTTCACTGAGGCCCATGAGTGACTCCCACCTTTGCATGGCCTCACGGGCACGAGAGAGTTCGCCAGTGATAAGATAGATTCGAGCCAAGCCGAGAAGTCCAAAAGCAGCTCGAGCCAGGAGCCCGTGTGCCACTGCGTAGTCGACGCATTCACGCAGAACCGCTTCAGCGTCCTCTTGTCGTCCTACGCGGCGAAGCGCCATGCCGACATTCACCATGAAGCGTGTGCGTGCTCGCGGATCCTGTTCATCGCGAACTGCCAGGAGCAGTTGGTCGGTAGCCTCTTCAGCTATGCGTAAGTCGCCACACGTTGAGTGATAAATCATCTCGACCTCGAGACGCGTCGGGCGGGTAATTTCCGGATTCTCGAGGAGAGGCCGAACAAGCTGGTAAAAGTCTCGGACCGCGTCGGTGCGGTTTTCTCCAGTCGCGATCTTAATGCCTAGGACACCGCACATCACACGGTGGGCGATTGGTGCGTCGTTGCTTTGCGCACACTCTCTTAGGTCCATCAGTAGCGATGAGTTCTGCACAGTCACACGATACCGTGCTTCAAAGAGTGCGATTTCGGCATCGTCGTGAATAGCTATGGCCGGGGTGGTCTTTGTCTGAAGTTCTCGCGACTCGGTTAGAACCCGCTTTGACTCTCTCCATCGTCCGCACATTTGTTGAGCTATTGCGAGTCTAGACAACACCAGGACCCGTTGTTCATCGGTTACGCAGTAGTCAAGAACGCGTTCAAATGCCGCCGCCGCATCCCGGGACAACCCTATCTCCAGCAGATGCTCAGCACAGGAGCGCGCGGCCCGAAACGCTCGCTCGCGATCTCCGGCGTTCTTCCAATGAAACGCGCATGCCCAGAGTACGGCCGTCCGGGAACCATCCCCAAGAGTCTCTCGCTCGAGCACGGTACCCGCGCGCCGATGCAAAAAGGCCCGTGGCACGTTCGCCAGCCGCTCGAGTGCGGCGGTGGAAATCAGGTCATGCCCTACCGTCAATGGCTCCGCCGATTCAGCAGATCCTTGCGTCCCGGCGTGTAGCATTCCGGCTACACTCAGCTCTTGAATAGCAGAAATCAATACGTGTGACTGATATTCCAGCACTGCTTCCACACGTTCGATTGTTGCATTCACATTTAGTACCGCGCACGCTTGAAGCGCCAACAGAGCCTCATTCGATAGCCGCGCGAGTCGTTCATCAATAATTGCCGCGACTGATGGTGGCGAACTCCGATCCTTGCCGGTTTCCAGCCAATGATTGCCTAACTCCTGCAGAAAAAACGGATTGCCTTCCCCAACGGAGAGCAGTCGGTGAATGAGTTCCGAAGTCGTCGGTCGTGAGCTCTCCTTGAGGACTTCTGCCACGATTGCCTCGCTAGACAAAGATCCAAGCGGACCCAACGAGAGCGGCCTCAGATCATCGGGCGAGAAATGACTCATGAGATCGTGAGTGCCGAAGCGTTCCGTCAAAACAAAGAGAACCTTCCGACCCCTTGCCCATGGCAGCACTTCCGTAAGAAGTCTCGCGGACGACGCGTCAAGCCATTGAACATCGTCTACGACGATGAGAATCGTCCGCTCTTCAGCAATCGCGTCGAACAAGTCGAAGAGGGCAGCTCTCATCCGCGCGTGCGCACTCATCGAATCATCAACCGAGAGTGCGTTGAAGCTCGCGCGGCCATCGAATTCTGTGAGTCCCTTGAGAACGGCCATCGATTCCTGAGAACACCCGAGTGCACCGCGCAATTCGCTGAGCTGCGGAACTAGATCGACGAAGATTGATAGAGGCCGATCAACGTCTGACCTGCGGCACGTTGTCCTACTGGTTTGCACTCCCTCGAGCATCGCAAACTTCATCAACTCAGAAGCAAGCCTGGTTTTGCCGATGCCAGCTTCTCCCCTGATAAGGCGTGCCCCGCCCTTACCGCGTCGCGCCGAGACAAGGGCGGAGGTCAGGGTTTCCATCTCGTGATCTCTGCCGACAAACGCGCATTCCCGGACGGAAACCGGCGATCGCTCCGGAATTCTGTCGGTGATTCGCTTTCGCAGCATGGTGGCAGACAATCTCAGGTTCGGGTTGTCCGATCCAATGTCAGCAAGGAATCGGTCGAGTAATTCGACTGCCTGCGTCTTTCCGCCTCTCATCGCGCTAGCTTCGGCTTGCGCCAGGACGGCCGATTCGTTGAACGGATCGAGATCGCGGCATTGCCTTGCAAACCGATCGCAAGTCGACCAATCCCCCTTGGCTCTTGCCGTGTTCAACTCGGCCACCAAGCGCCCCGTAACCACAGCATGCGCGTCATCGCGCTGGCCGTCGACCCAATCGCGAAACGGCTCGGAGAAGGAGGGGCTGTATCCCGGCAGAAACTCAAGCGACGTGTGGCTGGCGAGAACGTCAGCCAAAGTTCCCGAGAGCTCCGCTATGTCGCTGCGGGGGTTAGTAGGAAAGCATCCGAGACTATTGCGGTCAGCCGTTACGAAAAAACCGGCCTTCTTCAGTTGCAGGATAGTCTGGCGGAGCCGGTGGTCGCGGGCGGTTTCGGAGACGCGTGGCCAGAGCAGTGACGCGAGGCGCTTGCGGCTCACGCTCTTACCCGGCTCGAGGATCAGGTATAGGGCGACTGCGAACGCTATCTCCTGCGCAGGAGTAAGTGTCGCCACACCCGTGTCGATCTCGGCGTTCCCAAGCGCGCGAAGCACGATCATTCCGACCTCGTCTTGAGTCTTAGGGACAACACTATATGAATTGCGTCAGAGTTGCGTCAGAATAGTTGTGGAGCGATCTAGGCCGGCCTCCGCGAGGCCCGTTTGCCCGCGTGAGACAGGCCCGAGCCATTCCACGCCTGCCTGGGGTTAGGCCTCGGGAGATTCGCTCGACCTGCGAAAGGGTAGGCAAGCGAATACTTTTCTTCGCACCCAATCCGTGCCGACCATCATCGAATGATTCCGGGAGAACAACTGCTCAACCGAGGCCTACTTGCGAGCGCAATGCTGGTGGTCTGTGTGGAATCCGCCAAGGCGCAGATGGCGACGCCAGCCGACACCGCCTTGGCCCGCAAGGTTGACGCGATCGCGAATCAGGTGCTCCAGTCAACAGGCGTCCCCAGTGCCTCGGTCGCGGTCGTCAAGAACGGGCGACTCGCCTATGCCAACGCGTACGGGTCAGCGAAGCTCGAGCCGAGTCTGGCTGCCACGCCGGACCTCCGCTACGCCATCGGATCCATCAGCAAGCAGTTCACCGCCGTCGCGGTCCTGCTGCTTCAGCAGGACGGGAAGCTCAAGCTCGATGATCCGGTCTCGCGCTTCATCCCCGGACTCACGCGCGGCAACGAGGTGACGGTCCGCCAGCTCCTCTCCCACACCTCCGGCTACCAGGACTTCTGGCCGCAGGACTACGTGATGCCGATGATGCTAAAGGCTACTACGCCCCAGGCAATCGCCGACCGGTGGGCCAAGCAGCCGCTCGACTTCGATCCCGGATCGCGCTGGCAGTACAGCAACACCAATTACACACTCGCGGGAATGGTCGTCGAGAAAGCGAGTGGAATGCCGTTCTTCCAATTCGTCCGCTCACGAATCCTCGTTCCCGCCGGCCTCACGAGCGCCGCCGACTTCGACGTCAATCCGAGAGCCGCCACCGCGACCGGTTACATCCGCTACGCGCTCGGCCCCCTTCGTCCGGCGCCCGACGCGGGCTCGGGATGGATGTGGGCCGCAGGCGAGCTCGCCATGACTGCGAGCGATCTCGCCAACTGGGACATCAACATCATCCGGCACGCGCTGCTCAAGCCCGAATCGTACCGCGAGCTCGAGCGCGAAGTCGTCCTCAACAACGGCGCCGGCACCGGCTACGCGCTCGGGCTCGACGTCGCGATGCAGGGCGGCCGCTTCATGATCGAGCACAGCGGGGAAGTCTCGGGCTTCACGGCCGAGAACATGGTATTTCCGGAAGACTCGGCGGCGATCGTGGTGCTGACGAATCAGGATGCGGCGCCGGCGTCGGGCGCGATCGCGACCCAGATCGCGACGGCGCTCTTCGCGACCGAGGACAAGCTGGCCGAGAGCAGGACGGTGCAGGCGAAAGCGATCTTCGACGGGCTGCAGCGCGGGACGGTCGATCGAACGCTATTCACCTCGAACGCGAACGCGTACTTCAGCGATCAGGCGCTCAGGGATTTCGCATCGAGCCTCGGTCCGCTCGGCGCGCCGACGGGATTCGTGCAGACACGCCAGTCGCTGCGCGGCGGGATGACGGGTCGGTCATACCGCGTGACTTTCCCGAATCGAGTGCTGAGAGTCTGGACGTTCGAGACGCCGGACGGAAAGCTCGAGCAGTATCAGGTTGCGCCTATCGGCTAACGGAGATACCGCAACTTCGGACCTCACCGCCTGATAAGCGTGAGGCCGGTAGTTCAACTCTACCCAGGCCCATAAACTTCAACCAATTGTCCCGCATCGGTTTAGGCTGATGCGGGATTTTTGTTCGGCTGCTGAGGTGTCGGTTAGCGGTGTCGGTTTCTTGGCACCTACGCGCTCGCGACCAACGCCTTTCGCGTCGCCAAACTCAGTGCGGCGTGATCAGGAACCGATAGGGACCGGCTGGATACTCCTCGAACGTTGCAGTCGGCTCCGATCGGATGCGGACGAGGTAACGCCCAGTGTGCGGCAGCCCCAGGCCGCTCAGCGCGGCATTCATCGTCCCGACGTTTGCGGCGCGGAGGGAAAGCTGCCCGATCCGGCCGTTGGTCGTCTGATCGATCACCTCGACGATCGCGCCGGTGGTGCCGCCGGGTGTCGTCGGCGCCTGGAGCCCGACGAGGTCCACCACCTGTCCCGCCGTGCCGTTAAAGGTGAACTCGTCCACGTCCATGCCGCTCTCGAGCGATTCGGTCACTGTATCACCCACGGCGAACGCGGCCGGCCGCAACTCCGGCGGGCCGTTCACGTGGTTCACGCTGAAGGTGTACGGTCCTATGTAGTTTTCGGTCGAACAATTAGGAAGGCTGCACACACGAAGCCTCAGTGTGCCGCCGGCGGGAATCTCGACGGGCATCCCCCTGAACGACCCATAGAAGCCAAAGCTCGACGTGACCCCAAGCGTCGTGCCCGACGCCGGCTCGATGGCCCTGACGGACACGGCCTCCATGCCCCCGTGCGTGCTCGCGTGCTCGGGGATCAGCGTGAAGTTCACCACCTCCCACGGCGCGCCCGTGAGGACATAGTCGTCAATGTCGCCATGATAGTCGTAGTTGCTGCGAAGCGTATCGCCGACTGCCACCGCGGCCGCACGCCCTTCGGGTACCGCGCTCGCGCGCTGGATCCCGAGCCGATAGCTGCGCGCCGCGTCCGGCTGCCAGTCCGTCGTGAAGGCGCGCACGGAGACAGCGTAGCGCCCAGGTACGGGATCGATGCGGCGGTTTGCGGCGCCGTAGATATCGTCGGTGGCGACCAGGCGCCCCGAGATCAAGTCCCTCACCACGGTCCGAAAGAAGCTGCCCGCCAGGTTGGTGGAATCGAGACGCACGATCAGCGTGTCCGCCACCGTCACGTCCACCGTGAAGGTGTCGATGTCCCATGGCCAGCTCATGGACTCCGAGACGGTCGTGCCGATCGACAACGTGGGCGCAACGTCCTCCGGTACCGTGTCCAGCGGCGCGAGCACAAGCTGGTATGGGCCGCGATACATCGGCGACGATCGCAGGCCACGCCCTGACTCCACTCGCAGGGAATACGATCCCGCGGCCAACAAGGGCAACCCCGCGTCCGGGACAGGAGCCGGTGTGGGAAGGGGTTCGAGGTTTACGGGTGTTGTTGGCGTGTCGTCCCGATAGACTGCGGCACTGTAGACGCTGCATCCTCCCTCGGCGGTCGGCGCGCAGCGCAGCGCCAGTGCTGTCGGCGCATCGAGTGTGAAGCGAAACACGTCGACGTCGCCGTAGAGCTCCAGCGCGCTCGCAATCACGTTCCGGCTCGGCACGATGACTTCGGCCCGCCCCTCCGGCCGGCGGTCGATGGCGACCGCCACGAGGCGATAGGGCCCCAGATACAACCCCCCGGCCTTGTCCGACCAATCCGTCACGCGAACCGTCACCTGCCCGGTCGACGGCATCGCGAAGCGCCCAGTCGCCGAATCGAGGAGGGCACCGCCGGGTTCCGCGGCAGCGAACGGCCCGGCCCACTCGCCCAGCCCCAGCAACAGTACCTGGGCCTGATGCGGGGCAGTGCCGCCCGCGCTCACGAACACCTCGTACTCGGCGCCGGGTGTGCCGCGCAGCACGAAGTCGTCGTAGTCGCCGACGTAGTCGATCGACTCGGCGACCGTGTCGCCGACCGTCAGCAATTCCGCTGCCTGTTCGGGCTTCGGGCTCACCGTGCGGAGCTGGAAGCTGAACGCGCTCCCTGCGGTTCCGATGATTCGCACGGCGTAGCGACCCGCGTCGAGCGCGATGCGCCCCGATGCGCCCAACTGGAGATCCGCCCAACCGACAGGCGGCTGGATGAAGTCGTCAAACGCGCTTGCGGTGCTGCCCACGCGCACCACTGTGACGTAAAAGAAGTGGCCGACGTCGGAGCTCAGATAGAGCTCCGCCTCCTGCGCAGCGGGAATGTCGACCAGGAACTCGTCCTGGTCGTAGGGGTGATCGATGCGCTCCCCGGAGACGACGGCGCCCAGCGTGATCGACTGACTCACGTGCTCCGGTGCCATGTCGATGAGCGTTGGGCGCAGCGTGAAGTCGGCCGGTTCCGGGGCCGAGAGGACGATCGTGTAGCGTGCACGTGTGCCGGAGATCACGGCAAGGCCATTGACCTCCGTCGTCGGGTCGGGGTACACGACCCGGTGACTGATCTCCTCTGTGGAGTCGCGTAACGCGAGCCGCACCGATCCCGAGGTGACTTCGACGTACACCGCGAACGCCTGTCCCGCGTTCGCGTCGACTTCGAAGCGCTTCTCCTCGCCGGCGGCGAGGTGGCCGGTGGAGACGGTGCCGAAGGCGATCAGGTTGGAGTCTCGCGGATCGGTCGGCGAGTCGCAGGCGGACACCGATGCGCCCAACAGGAGGATAAACGCCAGCAGATGAGGCTGGCGTGTGAAGCGATGCGGCATCGGCCCGCTGAGGCGGGGGGGAGTGGAGGGCAAGGAGAAAGATAGCTGTCCCCGGCACAATCTGCCCAGTTTCTTAAGGACTTCGGGCCTTGCATCCGCAGATTGACCCAGTCTGTGGGTTGGGTGCGACAACTTTCTCCGGGACGCGATCCCGCCCCGGTCAAGGCGCCCCGTAACTCCGCGGCAATCTTATTGCTGAGCTTACCCCCAAATCCGAAAAAATGGGGGAGTCATGCTGGCGACGTTTCGGCGGGTCAACCTGGGCTTTTTCGCTGCAGTCACACTTGTCGCTTCGGGGTGCGTTTCGATGCGACCCTACGATCCAGGTCCGGGAAAGCGCGTCGCCGCCGACTTCGTACGGAATACCTACCTCTCGGGCGAATCAGTCAACGTCACCATCGCAAACCTGAGCGAGGTCACGCTGTTCTATCCCAATGGCTTCTGCAAAACCGAGCTGCAGAAAAAGGATGGGACCGCGTGGAAAACGGTATCGGCGTCCGCTGTCAAATGCCCGGATGCCCGCGACTTCCTCGATCCGCAGCAAACCGTCGTGTTTCAATACCGTCTGCCCAAGGGAGTCGCGGTCGGGACCTATCGTCTCGCCCTGCCGATGCCGATGGTGTACGAGGTTACTCGACCGGAGCCCGCGCTCCAGACTCCGACGTTCACGGTATACGCGGCGGCTGATAATTCGGCTGGACGAGCTCAATCAGGTGATCAAGGACAGCAATAGCGAGTAGCGCGTGACGGTCGCTCCGGGGGTGCGTCAATGACGCACACCCCCATAGGCCGTCCATGTACACAGCTCTGACAGCAGCGACCACGTTCGTGACGCTCGACTCTCCGCTGGCGCCCGTCACGTTCGGGTTGGCGGTGTGGATTTTCCTGACCTATGTCGTCGCACCGATCCGGATGCGAGCGAAGCCCGGGCAGCTCCGTGCGCATTTCATCCCCGTCAATGCAAAGGATGCCGATCCTGGAGCGTGGCATTTCCTCGGCGCGACTGCAACTGTGCTCGCGCGCGAAGGCTTCACGCCTGCTCCGCCGGGTACGCCCTTCACGTCGACCACGTCCCGGACCGCTGTCTTACAACTCTTCGTTCACCCGACGAACGGAGATGTCGCGAGCGTAATCGCCATCGGGAACAAAAAAACAGGCGGGAAGGTCTCCGTCCTCGGCTTCAGCACCGAGTTCACCGACTCCACGTCTTTTTTCACCGGCAACAGTCGACTTCCGTCAGCAATGCCCGAGCGGCGCGGGACCTCGCGATGCCGGTTTCCCGAGGAACAGGATCCCAAGCGGCTATACGCCCTCCACCGCGCCAGGGTGAAGGCGGCCGGCAAACGACAGCGCCCAATCCAGATCGAGGATAGCGTTGCGTACCAGAACAAAACCGAGGATATCGGTTGGCGGTGGATGGTGGAATGCGGCTACCACGAGGTCGATGGAGACCGGCTCCGTCTGACGTGGAAGGGTGCGTTCCTCGGGATCTGGCGATTCCTTCCCCCGTGGCGGCAACTGGAGACGATGAAGGACGAGCGCCTGAGGACCACGCTGTCGTCTCGACTCGGTTGGGCCTGAGATGTGAAGGGTAGCTAGAGAGAATGTCGTCCCAACAAGAGATCAACGATTCGGAGTGGGGAAACCCGGCCAATTGGCGTGGCGGCTTGTTCTACTTCAGCCGCCGGGACAGTCGCGTCTGGATTCCGAAACGGGTCCCGGAGATGGGGATGACCTTGAATCTTGCGCGCCCACTCGGCTTTGCCTTTTTGGTGATTCCTCTCGTCCTGATTGTTGCCCTCATCGTAACAGCGGCTTTGGGTTACTAGCTCAGCGATCGTTGCGGCTCGTCACTCGCTTTCGTCTTTGATGTATGACATGGACACCGCTCCGTTCCGCGCGCCGTGCTACGCTCGCGGCCTGCCTGATCGCTTTCTCTCCCGTGTTGGCACGCTCGCAGGAGTCCGTTCCAGAAGTCTCGCCCAACGCGCCCAGGGACAATCCGGTGCAGGCGACGCAGC
>Ga0193709_1000589_pt1 | contig 12291 bp, 11 predicted proteins | sample H3c2metaG_FD_160571 | JGI IMG/M metagenome (GOLD analysis project Ga0193709, IMG submission 160571) | Soil microbial communities from a riparian zone of the East river system, Colorado, United States - H3c2 | ecosystem: Environmental > Terrestrial > Soil > Riparian zone | place: USA: East River... | reverse complement strand
CGAGACTTGCGGGCAGGTGGGTTTGTCGAAGGTGACGTGAGCGACCAGGCCGCCGCCGAAAAATGTGGAGATGCGATTTTTGGTGCGGTCGACAAATTGGTCGGCGACGAGAAATTCGCCAGGAGCGAGTTCTTCTTTTAGAGAACCCACAGCGCTGACGGAAATGATGCGATCGACGCCGAGAAGCTTTAGCGCATAAATGTTGGCGCGGAAATTAATTTCGCTGGGGAGAATGCGGTGTCCGCGGCCGTGGCGAGCGAGAAAAGCGACCCGCCTGCCTTCGAGGAGTCCGGTGACGATGGCTTCGGAAGGATCGCCGAAGGGCGTTTTAACGCGAATTTCCTTGCTGTCGGTGAGGCCTTTCATGGCATAGAGGCCGCTGCCGCCGATGATGCCGATGGCGGCTTGAGTTTTTTTGGCAGCACTCTTCTTCTGTGTTTTCAAAGCGGCTGTTCCCTTTCCCATTGAAGGCTAGAAGCCTTGTGAGTTCAACACCTGACCTCAGGGGTTAAAACCCCTAAACTACCCGCACTTGACGGCACACCTGAAGCTCTCCCGAAAAGCGGTTGCAAAACAAAACGTGCAGATACTCCCCAGGGCACGAGCGAAAGACATCCACAGGAATATCCGCAAAATAGTTTCTAACCGTTGAGGTCTACGGGTTCGAATGCAATCTTATTTTCCCGCTCATGCAATGTCGCTGCCGGAATGTCCGGGTCGTGACCGAAAACAACGATCCAGTTTTCCTGGACGATGGTCTGTAACCATTTTCGCTTGGTTTCGAGCGTCTGCAAAGGGTAAAGGTCGTAAGCCATGATCCAGGGGAGAGAAAGGTGATGACGGGTGGGAAAAAGATCGGCGACGAAGAAAACGGTTTTGCCGCCGCCGGCGAGTTTGATGGCTTGGATGTCGGCGTTATGTCCGGGAATGGCGATTGTGGAGATGCCGGGGATAATTTCAGCTTCACCTGCGAGCGCGTGCCACTGGCCGGTTTGCTGGATGGGGAGAAAATGTTCTTCGAAATAGCTGGCACGGTCGCGTTCGGTGGGATTTGCGGCGTGGGCGATTTCCGCGGCCTGAACAATGTATTTGGCGTTGGGAAAAGTGGGCACGGCTTTGTCGTTAACGAGCTTTGTGTTGCCGCCAGCGTGGTCAAAGTGGAGATGGGTATTGATGACAAGATCGATTTGATCGGGACCGACTCCTTGGGAACCGAGATTGTCGACGAGCGGATCGCCTTCCTGGATGCCATAGATATCGCGGAGTTTTGCTGTCCACTGGGTGCCGTTGCCGGTTTCGATGAGGATGTATTTGTTTTGCGTTCGAACCAGGAGAGAGTTGGCAGCCAGGCGAATGCGGTTGCGATTGTCGGGCGGAGATTTCTTCTCCCAGAGAGGTTTCGGGACCACTCCGAACATGGCACCGCCATCGAGAAAAAAATTGCCGCCGTGCAGGTATCGGACTTCCAGTTCGCCAAGGTGCATTGCTATGAGTCCCTAGGTTTGCAGACCGCTTCTGCTGAGGATTTCATTGACGGCGGCGAACGGATCTTTGCGGCGCTCGGCCACGTCGGCGGCAAGTTGGTTGAGGGCGGCTTCTCCGCCGGCGGCGTTGAGGACGCGTTCGACTAAGCGGGATTCCAGGAGTTCGAGTAAATGGTTGCGCCAGTGCTCCGTGTGTTTTTTGGTGCGTTCGCCGCTGGATTCGAAATGGGTGCGGAATTTGGCGATGGTGGCGGCGAGATTGTCGATGCCTCTATTTTCCGTGGCGACGGTTCGAATGACCGGAGGATGCCAGCCTGCTCTGGGCATTACCAGCGAAAGCATAGCGCGAATTTGCTCTTCGAGGCGATCGGCGCCCTCGCGATCCGATTTGTTGAGGACGAAGATGTCAGCGATTTCCATCAAGCCGGCTTTCATATTTTGAATGTCGTCGCCGAGACCAGGTACGAGAACGACGACCACGCAATCGGCGAGTCGAACGATGTCAATCTCATCCTGGCCAACGCCGACGGTTTCGATGAGGATTTGATGCTTGCCTGCGGCGTCGAGAAGCAGCGCGACTTCGGCGGTGGCGCGAGCCAAGCCCCCCAGAAATCCGCGCGTAGCCATGGAGCGAATGAAAATGCCGGCGTCACCGGCGTGGCTTTGCATGCGGATACGATCGCCGAGGATTGCGCCGCCGGTGTAGGGACTGGTGGGATCTACGGCGATGACGCCGACACCTTCGCTTTGTTTGCGATGTTGAGCGGCGATGCGATCAACCAGTGTGCTTTTTCCCGTGCCAGGTGCACCGGTGATTCCGGTGAGATAAGCCGCACCCGTTTGCGGGAAAAGAATTTTCAGCAGCGGCTCAGCTTGCGCGGTGTGATTTTCAATAGCAGTGATAGCGCGCGAGATGGCGCGGGTTTCTCCGGCGCGGATCTGCTCCGCCCATTTCTCGATGGCGGTGAGATCACGATCCTGCGGAGTTTGCGCGGGCGAAGCAGGCAGCGGCATGTAGCTATTATTTCTTTCCCAAGAGCTGACGCGCAATGACCAACTTTTGAATTTCGCTGGTACCTTCTCCGATGGTGCAGAGCTTTACGTCGCGATAAAACTTTTCCGCAGGATAGTCCTTGATGAAACCATAGCCGCCATGAATTTGCACGCACTCGTTGGCGACGCGAACGGCGACTTCACTGGCAAAAAGTTTGGCCATGCTGGATTCGCGGGTGAAGCGGACGTCTTTTTTATCGGCGAGCCACGCGGCTTGGTAGACGAGAAGGCGGGCGGCTTCGACTTCGGTGGCCATGTCGGCGAGCTTGAACTGTATAGCTTGAAATTCGCTGATGGGCTGGCCGAATTGCTTGCGCTGCTTGGCATATTTGATGGCGGCATCGAGCGCGCCCTGTGCCATGCCGAGCGCGAGCGCTGCGATGGAGATACGGCCGCCGTCGAGAATTTTGAGGCTGCCAGTGAATCCTTCGCCTTCGTCGCCGAGAAGATTTTCGAGCGGTACGCGGCAATCGGAAAAAATGACTTCGGAGGTATCGCTGGCGCGCAGGCCGAGCTTGTTTTCCTTTTTGCCCGGTTTGAAGCCGGGAGTTCCCTTTTCGACGATGAAGGCGCTGATGCCGTGTGAGGCTTTGGATTTATCGGTGACGGCCATGGCAACGCAAACGTCGGCGTAGTGACCGTTGGTAGTGAAAGTTTTTGCGCCATTAATGACCCAGTGATTGCCCTCGCGTTTGGCGGTGGTGCGCGTTCCGCCAGCGTCGGAACCAGCTTCGGGTTCGGTGAGCGACCAGGCTCCGATCTTGTTGCCTTGCGCGAGAGGCGACAGATATTTTTGTTTTTGCGCTTCACTGCCAAATTTGAAGATGTGATTGGAGCACAGCGAATTGTGAGCCGCTACGATAATTCCTACTGAGCCGTCGACGCGGGAAAGCTCTTCAATGGCGATTACGTATTCGATGTAGCCGAGGCCGGCGCCGCCATATTCTTCCGGGAAAATGATGCCAAGCAGGCCCATTTCGGCGAGCTTGGGCATGATCTCCATAGGGAAGCGGGAAACTTCGTCCCACTCCATGACGTGCGGAAGGATTTCTCCTTCGGCGAATTCGCGAACGCTGCGGCGCAGCTGATTCTGCTCATCGGTATACGTGAAGTCCACGGGGCCTCTTGGTCAGCGTAGGGGTCAAAAAAACGGATATAGCTGAGCAAAGGTAATTTTATACCAAGTTTGCTACCAGCCGACCGGGTTGTTGCTTTTGCGGTTTTGTTCGTCGAGCCAGGTTTTGAGCGGGGCAAAATACTCGTTGAGCGCGCCGGCATCGAGTTTTCGTTCGCCTGTGAGGACTTCGAGTTCGTCAGGCCAGGGCTTGTTGCTGCCCATGCTGAGCATTTTGTTGAGCTTTGCGCCGGCGGCTTTGTTGCCATAAAACGAGCAGCGATAAAGCGGTCCGGTGAAACCTGCTTCGCGGCACATGGCTCGGTAAAACTGGAATTGCAAGATGCGCGCGAGAAAATAACGCGAATAGGGAGTATTGCTGGGAATGTGAGCTTTGGCGCCGGGATCGAAATCGGCTTCGGAGCGGGCGACGGGAGGAGCGACCCCCTGGTATTTAGTGCGCAGATCCCACCAGGCTTTATTGTAATTTTCCGGCTTAATCTTGCCGGAGAAAACGTCCCAGCGCCATTTATCTACGAGCAAGCCGAATGGAAGAAACGCAACTTTTTCGAGAGCGGTGTCCAGTAAATATTTCGTGTCACCGGAAGGCGGCGGAACGGAATCGATCAGGCCGATCTGTTTGAGGTATTCGGGTGTGATGGAGAGAGCAATGGTGTCACCGACGGCTTCGTGGAATCCATCGTTAGCGCTGTTTTGAAAAAGTGGCGGCTGGTCTTTATAGGCCCGCTGATAGAAGTTGTGGCCGAGTTCGTGATGAACGGTACGGAAATCCTCTTCATCCATGTGTAGGCAGACTTTGATGCGCAGGTCGTCTTTTGCGTCGAGATCCCATGCGCTGGCGTGGCAAACGACATCGCGGTCGGCTGGCTTGGTGAACAACGAGCGTTCCCAGAAAGTTTGCGGCAACGGAGCAAAGCCGAGCGAAATGAAAAAGTTTTCTCCGTATTTGACCATGCCGCGGGCATCGGTTTTTCGGTCCTGCAGAATTTTCGTGAGGTTATAACTTTGCGGTGATTTGGGCGCGTCCATGAGGTCGGAAATATTGTTCCATTCCTGGCTCCAGATATTGCCGAGGAGATGGGCGGGAATCGGGCCGTTGGGCGGGACGATGCCCTTGCCATATTTCTTGACGAGTTGCGCGCGGACGTAAGCGTGCAGCGACGAGTAAAAAGGCTGCAACTGCTGCCACAAGCGATCGACTTCTTTCTCGAATTCGTCCGCGGACGTATCGTATTGCAACTTCCAGATTTGTCCGGCGTCTTTGAAGCCGAGTTCGCGAGCGCCTTGGTTGGTTAGGTCTACCATGCGGGCGTAGCGATCACGCATAGGAGCGCCGACGGCCTGCCAGCCGGTCCAGGCTTTTTTCAACTCTTCGGGATCGCGGCTGGTGGCCATCAATTGGCCGAGCGCAGTAACGTCGAAGCATTTGGCTGGCGGACCGGCGGGGCACCACGCGCCTTTGCCGTAGTCTCCTTCGAGGGAAGTTTCAATTGCGGCGAGTTCTTTCTGCAATGCTGGATCGGCTGGCGAAGGGAGAAGGGTCGAAATTTCCAGAAGAAGTATCTTGCGCGCGAGTTCCGGGGGTAAGGAAATACTTTCGAAACGGTGTGCGCCGCGGGAAAGAAGCACTCCCTTGGCCGTCACTTCCTGATTCGCGTCGGCGGCCATCTGCTCGGTGTCAACGGTGATGAAATTTTCTTCGACCCACGCGGCGCGTTGCGCCTTGATTTCAAGTTCGAAGAGCTGTTTTTCCGCGTCATCTACAAAGGCCTGCGCTTCATTGACAGTAGGTTTTATCGGCGGTGTGGCTGCGGGGGCTTGCGCGCGAAGCTCGCTGGTGCAAAGAAATGAGAGGCCGAGAATAAGAGCATTCACGGTGCGTCTTTTCGCGACCCGAATCATGCAGCGCTCCCTTTTGTCTTGGAAACAACAGCCTGTAGAACTTCCAGCGCGCGTTCGCAGCTTTGCGCGTCGACGTCGCAATGGGTGACGAAGCGTACAGAATATGGTGCGGTATCGAGAGCCCAGATGCCGTGCGGCTTTAGCGCGTCGCATAGTTGGACGGCGTCCATGCCGGTTTGTTTGCAATCGAAGATGACAATATTGGTCTTGACGGTTTTGGGATCGATCTGCAGGCTTGGGATTTGCGAGATGGCTTGCGCGAGCTGCTGCGCATTTTGATGATCGATGGCCAGGCGCTTCGGAGACTCTTCGAGAGCAATTCTGCCTGCTGCGGCGAGGACCCCCACCTGACGCATGCCGCCGCCAAACATTTTGCGATAGATGCGGGATTTTTCGATGAACGCGTGCGAGCCGACAACCATCGAACCTACGGGAGCGCCAAGACCTTTCGAAAGGCAGAACATGACGGAATCGACGTCCCGCGTGATTTGAGAAACGGAAACGCCGAGCGCGACGGCCGCATTGAAGACGCGTGCTCCGTCCAAGTGAACTTTCAATCCGACGGCATGGGCGTGATTGCAGATGTCGCTGATTTGGGCTGCGGTGTAGAGCGTTCCGCCGGCCATATTGTGCGTGTTTTCGAGGCAGACCAGCGCGGTTTGCGAGTCGTAATAAATCTTGGGACGAATAACGGCTTCGATTTCAGCCCAGGTGAGGATGCCGTCTTGGCCGCGTGCAACACGTGGCATGCAGCCAGCGATCGCGGACATCGAAGCTAGTTCATAGAGGTTGACGTGGCTGCGTTCTTCGCAAATGACCTCGTCGCCATGATGGGTCCAGACTTTTATGGCGATGAGGTTGCCCATGCAACCGGTGGGTACGAAGAGGGCGGCGTCTTTGCCGAAGATTTCGGCGGCGCGGGCTTCGAGCGCGTTTACGGTGGGATCTTCGAGATAGACGTCGTCGCCGACTTCGGCTTCGGCCATGGCGCGGCGCATTGCAGGAGTTGGGCGGGTGACCGTGTCGCTGCGCAAGTCGACTACGTCGGCTGCTCTCTGTGGCAAGTGCAGTTCCCTTTCCGGGTCGGTCGTGGATTGTGCTGGCATATTTTTCTCCGCGGATAATTGCGCAATTCAGCTAACGCATTAATTCGACAAAAACCTCGTTCGAGATGCTCAAGTGTTTCGGTGCAAGGCGGACGACACTGCCTTCCCGTTCGAGCAGGCCTGAAGATTCGAGCGGCTGAAAACGATCGGATATCGAAACACCGTAGAATTTTTGCAGACGGTCCAGATCGATTCCTGCGAGTTGACGAAGCCCGAGGAAAAGTTCCTCTTCGAGGGCTTGCGAGGCGGAAATCACTTCCCATTGCTCGACGGGAATTTTGCCCGACGCGATGGATTGTACGTAGGCAGCGGCATCGTGCGCTTTGGCCCAACGTTGTGTTCCAGAAAAGCAGTGCGCGCCGGCTCCGAAGCCCAAATACGGCGCGCGACGCCAGTACTTGCGATTGTGCTCGGAAGCGAAGCCGGGCTTTGCGAAATTGGAGATTTCGTAATGTTGGTAGCCTGCTGCAGAGAGGACTGCGCGCGCCAGATCGTACGACTCGGCCATCGCGTCGTCGGACGGAACGGCCGAGGCGGAATACTTTGTGCCGCCGCGTAGCAGTTCGCTGCCGAGCCGGCTGCCTTCGTCGACTTCGAGAAGATAAATAGAAACGTGCTGGGGTGCGAGTTGAACAAGCTCATCAAGGGAGTTGCGCCATGATTCGGGCGTCTGGTGAGGCAACCCGGCGATTAGATCGAAACTGATATTGCGAATTCCAGCGGCATGAAGAACCGGAACGGCGCGGTAAATGTCGGCGCGGCGGTGCATGCGGCCGGCGGCTTGCAGTTCAAGGTTGGAGAACGATTGGACTCCGAAGCTGACGCGATTGATTCCGGCAGCGGCCCAGGCCGCCGATTTTTGCGAATCGATGGTTTCGGGGTCGGCTTCGAGGGTGACTTCGCGAAAATCGTGGATAAAAGTTTCCCGAATCGCGTCGAGCATTGCGTCTAAATGCTGCGGATCGAGCAGGCTGGGTGTGCCTCCGCCGAAGTACACGGTATCGACTGTTTCTTGTGCCAGGGAACCTGGAAGGATTATTCCTGATTGTTGGAGGCGGCGTTGATGTTGGCGAATTTCGGTCTGAACAGCCTCGGCGTAAGGAGCAAACCGGGCGCTCGAGACCACGCCGGTGTGAAAATTGCAGTACGTGCAGCGGGTTTGGCAGAACGGGACTTGAATGTAGATGCCGAGGCTCATGAAGTAAACCAAAACTTTAGCACACCGAACGTGCGAGATCTCCGCGCCAAAATGGCCGGAGACGGCGCGATCGCATTCAAAAGACGCCCGCCTCAAAGGGCCGCCGCTACAGTAAGAGGTGGGAATAAGAGAAGGCTCGCCCGGACGCACTGCGAATCCGCCGGATGGATTCGCAGTACGCGAACGCTAATCTTCGACAACCGAGCGGAGGCGGTCGAACGCAGCGTCCCACTGCCGCGATATTTGATCAAGATAGGAGCGCGCGTCCGCCAGGCGCTGCGCATTGAGCCGCCAGCGTCGTTCGCGGCCGTGGCGAGAGCTGAGAACCAGACCGGAACGCTCCATGACGCGCAGGTGCTTCGAAATTGCCTGGCGCGTGACTTTGGAGCCGGACGTGAGCCGGGTGATGGACATTGGCCCTTGCCCACTCAGGCGAGCCACCAGGCGCAATCTCGTGTCGTCTCCCAATGCCGCGAAGAGGGACGCCCGGACTTTTGGCAGGGCGATTGCCATGTTCTTACGGATTCTTCGCAAGATATTCCTCGATGAGCTTTATCACCAGCGTCCAGCCGCCTTCGTTTGCGCTGAAAGCGTTTGCACGGCGCGCAAGTGGGATTTGGTCAAAGCCAGATTCGGTAACGGTGAGTTGCACGCCGTCCGGCGCTTTTTCCAGCGTGAAGACCACCAGGGTAGTCGGCTCGGAGGCGTAGTCGATGCCTGGCTCGACCGCACCGGGATGCCAGCGGAACGAGAACAATCGCTCCGGTTGCATCTGCTCGATTTTTATTTCGAAAGGAATGCCCTCGTATGGTTTCTGCATTTCGGCGACTTCCTGGTTGACGGTGGTAGGGACGATTACGCCGGTCATGGCGGCGCCGGGCGCGAACGCAGCGTTGAAGCGCATGCCGAACCAGTTGCCAAACTCGGTTGAATCGGAAAGGGCGCGCCAGACGCGTTTTAGCGGTGCACGCAGAAGAATTGTTTTCTCGATGCGATCCGTTGACATATGCAACCTCCTAGTTGCATATTATCAAAGGACTTGATGTGGTGCAACCAAAGGGTTGCACAACGCGAAGCCTGCCAGGAGCGGAGGAGTAAAGCCGCCGTCACGAAGGGTCAGGCACGATTTTTACAAAGACCGTGCGCTGGCGCGGGCCGTCGAATTCACAAAGAAAAATTCCCTGCCAGGTGCCGAGCGCGAGTTTGCCGTTTTCGACGAAGACGGATTGGCTGGTTCCGGTGAGGATGGCTTTCATGTGAGAGTCAGTGTTGCCTTCGGCGTGGCGATAGGGGCCCTTATGGGGGATCAGCCGATCGAAAATTCCTTCGACGTCGCTGGCGACGTCGGGATCGGCGTGCTCGTTGATGATGACTCCGGCGGTAGTATGCGAAACATAGACGTGACAGACGCCGCTTTTCACATCGGATTCGCGGAGAGCCTGTTCGACTTCGCGGGTGATGTCGACAAACTGCGTGCGGCGATTCGTTTTGACGCGAAGAGTTTTCATCAGCGTTGAAATGTTACGGGGTGGGAATAATGAAGTGGGAGCCGACGTTTTTGATCCCGGAGTGGCGCTCGATTTCTTCGAAACCCTGCTGGCCCCAGCGGGCGGCGAAGGGCAGGAAACACAATTCGCGGGACTGCAAAGACTTGTCAGGATACAAAAGGTTTGACAGGAACTGTTCGTGCGCGGCGAGCACGTTTTGCTTGTGATCCAGCGCGCGGCCGATTTTTTGCTGCAACTGCTCGGTTTGGTAGGCGATTTTCTTTTGCGCGGTCTCGACTGCATCTTTCAAGGTCGAGTCAAGCACGGACACCAATTCCGACCATTGCCGAAGGCGTTTCTTGATCTCGTTGCCGTTTTCCTCGAGCAAACTGGAAACGTTTTCCGGCACGCTGGCCCTGCTGAGTCGCTTGCGAAGTTCCTGCGGGCCGTTCCACACGTCCTCGACTGTGAGGCCGTATTGGGCGAGGAGCCGCTGCGCTTTGGTGTCCACCAGCGTGAAGCCAGTGCGTGGCAGCATGACCGGCATGCGGCCGAGAAGATTGCGATAGAGCACTTCGGACTGGGCAAAGTATGAAATCTCGGAAGGGCCCCCGATGCAAGCGACCGTCGGAAGGAGAAAATCCTGAATTACGGGGCGAAGCAAAGCATTGGGGCTGAAGTTTTCCGGTTCGCTCTGAATGGCGCTGAGAAGTTGCGATTGAGTCCAGGACTTAGTGGCAGACTCGAATTTTCCTGCGCTACTCGCGATGGCCTGGCGGCCGTCGCGCGAAATATGAAACAGGACGGTACTGCGCGAAGTCACTTTCACTTGCGCCGCGTATCCGGCCTTTTCGAGGGCCTCGCCGCGGTCCAGGAGTTGCTGCTCCAGCGAATCGCGCTGTTCAATCGCGTGGGTAAAGATCGGCTGCGCAATTTTGTGCAAACGAAGATCGAGAGGATCGAGCAGAATGAGGCCGAAGTTGCCGAGAAGACGGGCAAACATTTTGCCGAAGGCGCTGCCATAGGTTTCTTGCGGGAGGTAACATTCGCTGACAATTTGCGCGATCTCGCTGCCGGTTCCGGCCCCTAGAACTTTCGCGGCTTCGGATTGCAGCGCGGCAATTTCCACGCCTAATGGGATCCTGCCAACCGGCGCATTGTTGCCTACATTCGCGGGCAATTCAAATTTGACCAGCCGTCCTTCATGGAAGAAAGAAACTTTGCGAACTTCGTCGAGGTCGTGGTCTTCGGTGGCCATCCAGAAAACCGGGACGGCGTCGATACCCTGCTCGGTCAAGTCTTTGGCGATACGCGCGGCAGCGATGGCTTTGTACACGGCATAGCACGGGCCGCCAAAGACGCCAACTTGTTGACCGGAAACGACGGCGAGCGCGCCTTTTTCCAGGCGATCAAGATTAGTGCGCGTCGCTGCCCCCGATCCGAGCAGTTCATTTTGCTGGCGCAGAATCGCAGTGACCGCGCTACGGCGGTCAGCAGGAAACTGCAGGTTGCGCGCAACTTGCAGCACACTTTCCAGCTGCGGTTTGTGCTGGAAGAAGGCACTGACACGTCCATAGGAATTCAGATAATCAAGCAGCAATTTAGGCTGGTGCGGGAGTGCTTCGACCGGAAGGGCGCGACAATGCATGGACGTTTGATGATAGCTGGGGGATTCGGTCACAGACAATAGACGGAAAGAAAGTCGCTTGGCGAGCAACTCGCTCCGCGCGGAGGTCAGGCGCGGGCGGAGGCGGGCTCAAATTGGGAGATGACTTGCGCGATGTGCGCTTTCTTTGTGTCTGCGAGCGGGAGCAGGGGGAGGCGCGGTTGGCCGCCATGGTAACCGCGCAAATCCATCGCGTATTTCACTGCGGCAATGCCGCCTTCGGAGACGATGGCTTTGGATGTGAGAGCCAAATGCTGTTGGAGACTCTGAGCTTCGGCGTGGCGGGCGTTCTTGAAAAGTTCGAACAGTTCAACGCACCTTTCCGGCAAAGCCGACGCCAAGGCGAGGATCGCGCCTCTGGCACCGCTGGCAAGCGCTGGATGCAACACGCCTGCCGATCCGGTCAAAATCTGGAAATGTTTCGGCGCCTGTGCGGCAACTTCCACAATGCGCTGAATGGTGCCAGAACTATCCTTGATGCCGATGATGTTCGGGTGCTGAGCTAACGCCACGATCTCCGGAGTTTCAAGGGTTACGCCCGTAAAAATCGGAACAGAATAGAGCAGGATCGGAATCGGCGACGCGTCGGCAACGGCGCGATAGTGGCGCAGGTACGTTTCCGGGTTGTAAGCGGGCTTGTAGTAATAGGGAGTTTTTACGAGGGCGAGGTCATAGCCGAGAGTGGCGGCGCGTTTAGTACGTGCAATCGTTTCAGCGGTGGATTCCGCGCCGGTCCCGGCTATGAGAAGTTTGCCCGGCGCGGCGGCTTCTTTGCCTGCGACGAGTAGCGCTTCGGACTCCGCAAAAGAAAGAAGAACCGATTCGCCAGTTGAGCCGAGGACCGCATAGCCCGCAAGTCCGGTCTTATTGTAACGAGTGAGGTTGGCCTTAAAGTGGTCGACTGCTACAGTGCCGTCCTGGTGATAAGGAGTCGTCAGTGCCGGGAAAATTCCAGAGACATTCACGCGCTAATCTCCTGAACCTGATGTACCGGAAACTGCGGCCTGGCCGCTGTGAAGATCCTGCAGCGCGGAGACTTCGATTCCCTGCTCAATCAAGGCGCGAATGCCGCGGGCCGCTGCATGCCCAGCTGCCAGCGTGGTAATACAAGGAATGTTATAACGAATTGCAGCGCGGCGGATGGATTTTTCGTCGTAGAAGGATTCGCGGCCTAGAGGAGTGTTAATGACCAGATCGATCTTTCCGGTTTTGATAAGGTCGACGATGTTGGGGCGGCCCTCATTTACCTTGAAGACGCCT
>Ga0193709_1000588_pt1 | contig 12313 bp, 11 predicted proteins | sample H3c2metaG_FD_160571 | JGI IMG/M metagenome (GOLD analysis project Ga0193709, IMG submission 160571) | Soil microbial communities from a riparian zone of the East river system, Colorado, United States - H3c2 | ecosystem: Environmental > Terrestrial > Soil > Riparian zone | place: USA: East River... | reverse complement strand
TCCCGGGCCACGAGATCGTCGGCAAGGTGAGCGCCGTCGGCGACAAGGTCTCGAAATTCAAGCGCGGCGATCTGGTCGGCGTCGGAGTGATGGTCGATTCGTGCCGAGAGTGCGTCAACTGCAAGAAGGGACTGGAGCAGTACTGCAAGGTGGGTATGGTTGGTACGTACAGCGCGCATGACAAAAGGACTGGCGAGGTCACGCAGGGCGGGTACTCGAAGCAGATCGTCGTGGACGAGAAATACGTTCTGCGCGTTTCGGACAAGCTGCCGCCGGCGGAAGTGGCGCCGCTCCTTTGCGCCGGCATCACGACGTATTCGCCGCTTCGTCACTGGAAAGTCGGCAAAGGCGATAAACTCGGCGTGGTTGGACTCGGCGGCCTCGGTCACATGGCGGTGAAGCTTGGAGCTTCATTCGGCGCCGAAGTGACGGTGCTCAGCACGTCTCCGGGGAAGGAGAAGGACGCAAAGCGTCTGGGTGCGCAGAAGTTTGCGCTCACGAATGATCCCGCGCAGGTGAAAGCGCTCAATGGATATTTCGATTTCATCATTGATACGGTGTCGGCGAAGCACGATTACAACCTGTACCTCGGGATGTTGGACACCGATGGCGTGATGATGTGCGTCGGAGCACCACCGACGCCGGCCGAAGTTGAGGTGTTCAGCCTGATCGGTGGGCGGCGCAGCCTGGCGGGCTCAGGAATCGGTGGAATTGCGGAGACGCAGGAGATGCTGGATTACTGCGCGAAGCATGGAATCACGTCTGACATCGAACTGATCGACATAGCGAACATCAACCAGGCGTACGAGCGCGTGTTGAAGAGCGACGTGCGCTATCGGTTCGTGATTGATATCGCGTCGTTGACCTAACCCTGGGCAGGGTGGATGTCGAGGCAACAAGCGACTCACGACATGCGGATCGCATCCGATAGGCTCGACCCGGACGATCCGCGGTATCGCGCTGTCGTCGACAAGCAATTCAACAAACGGTTCAGCGCGAATCCGGATTATGTCCGACTCGTCCACTCGACCGCCGAAGTGCAATCGGCGGTAGAAGACGCGGTGAGAGAGGGACGCCGTCTCGTTGTGACAAGCGGCGGACATTGCCTCGAAGGATTCGTATCGGATCCCGATGTGCGGGCGATTATCGATGTCTCACCGATGAAACGCATTTACCACGACGCGGAAATGGGCGCGGTCGCCGTCGAAGCAGGCGCCACCGTCGGCGAAACTTTCCGCACACTGTTCGAGATGTGGGGCGTCGTGATTCCGCTCGGCGAGTTCCCGGAGATCGGGATGGGGGGTCATGTTCCCGGCGGCGCCTTCGGTTTTCTCTGTCGCCAGCTCGGTCTCGCTGCTGACTATCTCTATGCCGTCGAGGTTGTCACGGTGGACACTGACGGACATGCGAGCAGCGTTGTCGCGACCCGGGAGAAGTCCGACCCGAATCGCGATCTGTGGTGGGCACACACTGGCGGCGGCGCAGGCAACTTCGGCGTAGTCACGCGGTACTGGTTCCGAACCCAGGGCGCGTCCCGGAATGATCCCGCCAAGCTGCTGCTGCCGCGCGCGCCGGAATCGATCACGACGTTCAAGGCGGAATGGAACTGGAGCGCCATCGACCAGCCGTCGTTCCTGAAGCTGCTCCAGAACCACGGGACATGGTGTGAACGAAACAGTGGCGCCGATTCTCCGAACGCATCTCTTTGGACTCTGCTCGAGGTTCATCGTAAGCAGTTCGGAAAGATTATCATCCGCGGCGTGAGCACGGCCGGCGCTGGCGCCGAGAGGCAGTGGGAAAGCCATGTGGCCGCGCTGAGTGAAGGGATAGTCGCGCCGCAAGGACGAGAGCTCAAGCGGATGTCGTGGCTCGATTTCGCGCTGAACCCATTCCCCGATCTCTTCGCGATGCCGCCGGGAGGAGTGAGCACCAAGGTTAAGGACGCGCTACTCAAGAAGCGGTTCACGGATCGCCAGATCGGCGTCGCGTACGACTACCTGACGCGCACCGATCACGGCGTCATGGGCGGGATGCTGGGGCTCGCGACCTACGGTGGAGAGATCAATGTCGTCGCGCGCGACGAGACCGCCGCCTCACAACGCAATTCGATTCTCGACATCGCGTGCACAACAGGTTGGCTCGATCCGGGCGAAGAAGCAAAGAATCTGAGCTGGGTGCGTGCGTTTTATCGGGAGATGTTCTCTGAGACCGGCGGGGTGCCGGTTCCGGGCGATGCGTACGACGGCGCATTCATCAATCATCCCGACGTCGATCTCGCGGATCCGGCCTGGAATACCTCGGAGATTTCGTGGCAGGTGCTGTATTACAACGAGAACTACCCACAGCTGCAGCGAATCAAGGCGAAGTACGATCCGCGCAACGTGTTTCGCCACGCGTTGTCCATCCGATGACATCGACCGGTTCGGCCCGTCAGAGATTTTCATCCTCTCTTAATCCGACGCTCATGCTGACGTCACGAGGTGGCGCTACAGTTCCTGCACTCTCGATCAGGAGCGTTACCGATGCGTCGCCGTTTCTCGCTGGCTTTGCTCGCGGTTCTCGTGATTCTCGTGGTTGTGGTGTCGACCCGCTACTCGTCCAGAAACCGTGTAACTCGGAGAGTCACCCCGGCTAATGACTCCCTCGCTCGGCTAGACAGCGCCGCACAAGCTGACGCTCGAGAGGCTATCGATACGATGTGCTTCGCCGCCCGCATCGGCCTGCCGTGCTCGCCACAATGAACTCATGCTGGTTAAGAGAATTCAGTCGCTTGTCATGATGAACAGCGGCGCCCCGTCGAAGTCGTAGATCGGCCGCAGGCGATCGGTGTTGTAGTACTTCTTGACGTCGACGATCTTCTTCTCCGACGTCACGCTCGTGATCGGCACACTGTCGTAAAAACCCTTGTGCACGCTCACGAGGCGGCCGAACTCTTTCTTCAGAATCAAATCGAGCGCGAGATTGCCGAACGCCATTGGCACGATCGAATCGAGCGCGTCCGGGTCGCCCGAGCGGACGAGATAGCCCAACCGCTGGCTGACGACGTCGATGCGGCGGCCGTTGTTGTACTTGGGCGAGTACTCCTTGAGCGCGGCCGCCACCTTGTCGCCGATGCCGCCGAGCTTGCGATGGCCGAACATGTCGGTCTCTTCGCTCTCGAAGCTCATTCCTTCCTGCGCCTTGAGAGAGGCGCCCTCCGATACGAGCGCCACCGAGTACTTGCTTGGATTCCTGTTGTGATCGTAGACCATCAGCTCTGTGAGATGCTCCATGTCCGCTGCGTACTCTGGGATGAGGCAGCGGTCGGCCGCCCCGGCCATCGTCGGCAGAAGTGCCGTGAAGCCCGCGTATCTGCCGAAAACCTCGATGACGAGAAAGCGCTCGTGTGAGCCGGCCGATGTGCGCAGCCGGTGCGTGAGCTCGATCGTTCGCGTGACGCAGGTGCTGAAGCCGATGCAGTAGTCGGTGCCGTAGACGTCGTTGTCCATCGTCTTCGGGATGGCGACGACGTGTACGCCTTCGTCATGCAGACGTTTGCCGTAGCTCAGAGTGTCGTCGCCTCCGATCGGGATCAGTACGTCGACGCCGATGTGCTCGAGGTTCTTGAGGACGTCCTTCGTGACGTCGTTGATCGGCTTGTCGTAGCCGGTGAGATGCGCCGGCACGCGCGCGTGTGGCAGATGGCTCGGCCTGGTTCGAGACGTGTGGAGGAATGTGCCGCCGGTTCGACCGGAGCGATTCACAGTAGCCTCCGAAAGCTCCAGTACGCTCTCCGAATTGTCGGCGCCTTCCTCCCGATTGTAGTCGACGAGTCCCGCCCAACCGCGTCGAATGCCCATCACGCGGTAGCCTTCGCGGAGCGCGCGAATCGTGATCGCCCTGATTGCCGGGTTGAGGCCCGGGACGTCGCCGCCGCCGGTGAGAATCGCAATTGTTGGTTTGGCGCTGGTCATACAAGAAAATTATCGCGAAGAGGCCTACTTCATTAGAGAGCCCCTCGTTTTCCCCTATATTAGCCCAGCAATGCAATTCGCCATCGAGGATCTGACCGCGGTCGACGGCGCTCGCATCGAGCAGGCAGCTGCCCTCCTCCACTCCGCCTTCTTCCCGCTTGGCGCCTGGACCACAATGGCTGAGGCGCGCCAGGAGGTGCTCAACTCACTCGGCACCGATCGTATCAGCCGAGTTGCGTTGGATGCCGGCGGCGCGGTCGTCGGGTGGATCGGCGCAATTCGGGAATACGAGGGTCTCGTGTGGCAGCTGCATCCGATCGTCGTGGATGAGTCCAAACGCCGCCACGGTATTGGTCGCGGGCTCATCCTGGATCTCGAAGCTATTCTGACGGATCGTGGCGCGCTCACGCTCTGGGCCGGCAGCGACGACCTCGCGCAAGAAACATCCCTCGGCGGCGTCAATCTTTACTCGGCGCTCCCGAAAGCGTTCGACGAGGTAACCAGCTGGGGAACCCACCCGCTACCGTTCTATCGTCGGCTCGGCTTTCAGGTTATCGGCGTGATGCCGGATGCGAATGGTCGCGGCCGGCCGGACATCTTTCTCGGGAAACGACTCTGATGCGATTCAAAAGTTTGGTAGGTGACCGAATCTGGACCTTGGCTCTCGTGCTCTACTTCGCGGCCTGCGCGGCGCCACAGTCCGCCCGAGTTGCTCCGGTAACGGCAGGCGCAACGACTGTAGTCGTGGTCCGGCACGCCGAGAAAAGCACTGACGATCCGCGAGATCCATCGCTCAGCCCGGCAGGTCAGGAACGCGCCAAAGCGTTGAGCGATGTGCTCAAGGACGCGGGAGTGACCGACATTTACGTAACCCAGTACAAACGTACGCGGCAAACGGTGGAGCCTCTCGTGAGCCAAGCTGGCATTACCATCGTAGAGCGGCCGATAAACGCGGCAAACGCTGCGACCTATGCCCACGATCTCACGCAGGAGATTCTCACCAGGAGTGCCGGCAAGGGCGTGCTCATAGTCGGTCACAGCAACACGGTACCCGATATCGTTAAAGCGCTGACTGGCACCACCATCCCGGCCATCACGGATTCCGAATACGATCACGTCTTCGTCGTCGTGATCCCCACTTCCGGTTCCCCTCGTCTCATGCAGCTGCGCTTCGGACGCCCAACAGAATAGCGCAACGTTCCGCTTCGCGGATTCGCGGACGCGCACGCCAGTATGAAAGCTTCCCAGCGATTAGCTGCAACGCTAACGGCTCCCTGCGTTGGTATTCGTGTGGCCAGTCAAGCCTCCACAAACGCTAATAGGCAGTGTTAATTTCCCCTTAGCGTTGAGAACGCTTCCGGTCCGCGGAAAGGGCTGCGCCCATCTTTGCTGTAGCGTATTTCATTGCGCCCTCTTCGGGCCGTTTGTGCGGACGCCGGCCATAACGAAGGAGGCGTCCCATGTCGTCCCCGTTCCAACGTACGCTCCCGCCGCGCCCGGCTCTGGCGCAACAGAAGAAGCTCGCGAAAGAGCTGCTTCAATCATTCTCTTCCGGCGACACCGAGGCGCGAGCCCGCGTCCGAGCCGCACTGCCGGACAAAGAACAGATTGCCCTCGCCGACGCGCAGTTCGTAATCGCCCGCGAGTATGGATTCGCCAACTGGGCGGCGCTCAAACAACACATTGAGACGCACGTCGTGGATACGCGTTCGCCTATGGAACACATGCATGACGCGTTCATGCGACGCGACACAGGAGCGATGCGCACGCTCTTCGAGAAGCATCCGGAGTTCAGGAAGATGATCAACGAGCCGATGTTCGCCTTCGACTCGCCGGCCATCGTCGCCTGCGCGAACGATCCAGAGATGGTCGACGTGCTTCTCGAGTTCGGCGCGGATCCCAATCGGCGGAGCAATTGGTGGGCGGGTGGGTTTCACGCCCTCTACTCAGCGACCGGAGCCGCCGCGAAACGACTGATCGCCGCTGGGGCCGTTCCCGATGCGTGTGCGGCCGCCCACCTCGATCGCTCCGATCTCCTGGCTCAAATGATTGCCGACGATCCGGCGCGCGTGCACGAGCGCGGCGGCGATGGCCAGATGCCGCTCCACTTCGCAACGTCTCGCGTCGTTGTCGATATACTCCTCGCCGCCGGCGCGGACATCGACGCGCGAGACGTTGATCACGGCTCGACTGCAGCCGAGTGGATGCTCGACCAGAAACGCGGCGCGGGTCGGTTCGACCTGGCGCGTTATCTCGTCGAGCGCGGAGCCCACACCGACATCTTCCTCGCCGCCGCGCTCGGACTCACCGACAAGGTTCGCGCGATGCTCCAGGACAATCCTGCGCTGCTCGACTTACGGACGGGGCAGGGTGACTACGGCGAGAAGCCGCCGAGCAGCTATCACATCTACTTCTGGACAATCGGCGACAGTCGTTCGCCGCTGGACGTCGCGCTGCAGTTCGATCAGCAGGAGACGTTGCGGGCGATGCAGGAGTTCGCGTCTCCTCTGCAACACTTCCTTGTCGCCGCCGGACGGGGCGACGAGGCGCAGGCGCGATCGATATTGCGCGAGAATCCGGGAATCATCGAATCGATGACCCTAGACGATCATCGGGCAATCAGCGATGCCGCCTGGAGCGGCGATGCAAAGGCAGTGGCCTTGATGAGCGAGCTGGGCTTCGACCCGCGAACTCCGGGTCACGATTCGGGCACGGCGCTGCACTGCGCGGCCTGGCAGGGCTCGGCGGAAACCGTCGAGGTGCTACTGCGTCGCCCCGATGGGCGCTCGCTCCTCGAGATCAAGGACGCGCACTACGGCGGCACTCCGCTTGGCTGGTGCTTCCACGGATCGCTAAACGGCAACAAAAGCCACGATCATGCGGGCGTGGCGAAGGTGTTGCTCGAAGCCGGCGCCTACCTGGCGCCCGATAACGAGGCATCTCCGGCGGTCAAAGCCGTTCTTGCTGCGTGGCGGCGGACGCCGCGCGAAGCTCGATCATAAGGGTCCAGCCTTCCGCAAACCTGTCGCCGGGTTTGCGGAAGGCGCCCCCAACCGCGAATATGGAAGTCCGCCATTCAGAGTTTGAGAAAATGAGAGTGCACATGGTCGTCGTTCTTCCGTGCCTTTTGTTTCTCTCGGCTTGCTCAGCACTTAGCAATTGCCGATGGGAAGAGCGTTCTGTAACAGCGAGGGGCGTTTTCATTGAAGATGGCACCGAGATCGTAAGCGCTGATGTCACCGTCGGGGGAGCGAAAGGTTCGCTCAACTGGAAGTCACTGGATCGAACTATCGCGGGGGCTTCGCTAAAAGGACACGTGACTTCGATCACTCTGGTTAGTTCGGCGGACCCTACGCGAGTGCTGTTGGAAATTCCGTACGACAGCTACCTCACAACGTTCATCTCGAGCGGGAGCATGCTCCAACACCCTGGCGAGACTGACCCGGATCTGGGCGGACTCTTTGAGATAGTTGCCGCGAATCTCGGAGTGATCGAAATCACGACCGATCTGCCAGATCGTACTCACGTGTCGATTCCTCTTCAGGTGAACCATCAAACGGACTGGGTTCGCCCCAGCAACTGCTATTAGCGTGAAATCGCCGAGGCTCATTTTATGAGGCGCTCATTTCGAGAGCAGATGATCTTCTTCCTCTCGATCCTCTTCGCGGCCCTGCCCTTTGTCTTTGGACTCGTCCGTCGCCTGGAAACTGGCTACGACTCTCGCCTTTTATGGATGGCACTTGCATCGCTCGCAGGGGCCAGTGGGATCATGGTCATCGGAAAGGGACACGGTAAAAGGCGGGTACTCGCGCGATCGGCCGCGACCTTCGTCAGCGCGATGCTGTTTACGGGAATTGCGGCGCTGCTGCTCGGTGCTACGTCAGCCCCGGGTGTCTGGGGAATTGCGTTCATCTTCGGCGCCTGCTGGGCGGCGAGTTACGCGCTCCACGCGCTCTCGCGTCCACGATCAATAGCGTGAGACCCTAACGAACGCTCCAGTTGAGAAGCACCTTTTGGGGACAGCTCCGCTGAAATAATCGTCGGCAATTCACCCATGAAGGCTTCAACGAGGAGGCAGTAATGGCACAGGCAACGCTTAAGAACCAGAAGGGGATCATCTCAAACCAGAGAATGATTATCTCGAATCAAAAACGGATCCTGCAGAACCAGCAGGCGATCGTGAAAAATCAGAAGAAGATCCTTTCGAGCCTGGGCAAGCTTCTCCGGAAATAGTCATGAAGCCGCTCCACTGCGCGTTGGTGGCATCTCTCCTCGTTGCCTCGACGCTCTCCGCCCAGACCAAAACCATCGCTGAGCGTCTCGGCCATCCGGCCAATTCCAAGCTCCTCATTATTCACGCGGACGACCTCGGCCATTCCCACTCCGCCGACGCCGCAAGTTTCGACGCGCTCGACAAGGGAGCCATCACGTCGGCGAGCATCATGGTGCCGACGCCGTGGATCACCGAGGTCGCGACCTACGCCAGAGCGCATCCGAACGCGGACCTCGGCCTTCATCTCACACTCACCTCCGAGTGGGAGACGTACAAATGGGGCGGGATCGCGCCTGTGGACAAGGTGCCGAGTTTGTACGATTCGACCGGCACATTCCCGAATGACGAAGCCATTGTCGCGGCCAGAGCAAAGCCCGCCGAGGCCGAGCGCGAGATCCGTGCACAGATCGACCGCGCGCTGGCACTGGGAATTCGTCCGACGCATCTCGACAGCCACATGGGCTCGCTGTTCACGACGCCGGACCTGATGGCCACATACGTCAAGGTGGCGCGCGAGTATCATCTTCCATTTCTCGCTCCGAGAGGCGACCCACGCACGCCGGTTCAGCCGCCGCTCAGGGCCACCGATCCTCTGGTCGATGCCGTGATCATCGCCGACCGCCAGACTCCTCGCGATGGGTGGAAGGCGTGGTACCTGCAGCAAGTTGCCGGCATCAAGCCGGGTCTCACGGAATTGATCGTCCATCTCGGCTACGACGACAGCGAGCTGCAGGCGGTGATGGTGAATCACGAGCCGTACGGCTCCGCTTGGCGTCAACGCGATTACGACGTCGTGAACAGCGCCGAGTTCAAGAAAGCACTGAAAGACAACGGCATAATCCTGGTCACATGGAAGGAGCTGGGGAAACTCGCGCAGCAATAACCACATCGGCGGAGGATCCGTGGGACGAAAGATCGCGTACTGGGGCAGCACGGTACTGGTTTCATTGGCGCTTCTCGGTTCGCTGAGCTACCTCACCGGTAGTGAGCAGGTGGTCGCAGGATTCGCCAAAGCCGGCTATCCGCAGCACCTTCGAATAGTTCTCGGCATCGTCAAGCCGCTCGCGGCTATTGTCCTGCTGTTGCCGGGCTTTGCCTTGTTGAAGGAGTGGGCGTACGCGGGCGTGACGTTCGCGCTGACCATGGCATTCATCTCCGCGTATCTGTCGGGAGAACCCGCGAAAACGTTGATCCTTCCGCCGGTGCTCCTCGCACTTCTTGCCGTCTCTTATGTGACCAGGCCTCCGGGCCGCAGAGTGACACAGCAAGCGGCGTAGCTCTCGCATGAGCGCGCCGATCAGATCGCCGAACGACACGGGGACTCCGCCCGAGCAACCCCACCTCGTCCGCCGCTTCAGTCTGCTGCCCGCGACGGCGCTCAACATGACCAACATGCTGGGCGCAGGACCGTTCATCACGATCCCGCTGCTCATGACGGCGATGGGCGGCCCGCAAGCGATGCTCGGGTGGATCGTCGCGCTGGTGATCGTGATCTGCGACGGAATGGTCTGGAGCGAGTTGGGCGCTGCGATGCCTGGTTCGGGTGGATCGTTCGTGTATTTGCGCGAGGCGTTCGGTCGAGAGCGGTGGGGACGGCTGATGGCGTTTCTGTTCGTCTGGCAGTTCGTGCTCAGTGGTCCGCTCGAGATCGCGTCCGGATACATCGGCTTTGCCCAGTACGCGAGCTTCATCTGGAAGGGACTGACGCGCCCCGGTGTGATCGCGCTCGTCACAGTGGTGGGGTTGATCAACATCGCGCTCCTGTACCGGCGCATCAATTCGATCGCCAAAATCACCGTGTCGCTCTGGGTCGGAACTCTGATCACGGTGTTGGCGGTGATCTTCGCGGGCGCGACGAACTTCGATCCACACATCGCCTTTGATTTCCCCCCGGGAGCGTTCAACTTCTCGCTCGGATTTTTCCTGGGCCTCGGTGCCGCCTCGCGCATCGGGATCTACGACTACCTCGGCTACTACGACGTCTGCTACATCGGCGACGAGGTCCGCGATCCCGGGCGCGTGATTCCGCGATCGATCCTGATCAGCACCGCCGCGGTGGCGCTCATTTATATCGGGATCAACTTCTCGATCATCGGAGTGGTGCCGTGGCGCGAGTTCGTGCCGGCCAACGCGCATCCGGAATCGAACTTCATCGTGTCGATCTTCATGGAGAAGCTTTACGGTACCGGCGTCGCGACGATTTTCACGCTGCTGGTGCTCTGGACCGCGTTCGGGTCGGTGTTCGCGCTGTTGCTGGGTTACTCGCGCATTCCGTTTGCCGCGGCGCAAAGCGGCTATTTCTTCCGCGCGTTCGGCCGGCTGCATCCGACCAAGGATTTTCCTTACGTCTCGCTGCTGGTGCTCGGCGCGATCTCGATCGTGGCGGGATTCTTTTCATTGGGAACGGTGATCGACGCGCTCATCGTCACACGCATCCTCGTGCAATTCATGGGACAGATCTTCGGCCTGATCCTGCTGCGCCGACGTGCGCCAGACATGCCACGTCCGTACCGGATGTGGCTCTATCCAATCCCGGCTCTGGTCGCGTTGTTCGGTTGGATTTTTGTGTTCGCCACCACACAGATCGCGGTGATCCTGTTCGGTGTTGGGGTACTGGCGCTTGGTTGCGTGGCGTTCCTGCTCTGGTCGTGGAACACGAAGGGATGGCCGTTCGTCATCGCTGAGGCAAAGTCGTGAAGCAAGTCGCGATGTGGGCACTCGGTGCCACGAAGTGCGCACTCGGAGTCACGTCGCTTCTCCTGTCGGCTGCTGTGGTAGCGCGGGCGCAGGAAAAGTTGATGCTGCACAACGGCTGGCTCATTCAGTCGTCGGCAAAGACCGGTGCCGACGGCGCGACGATCTCGGCGAGCGCGTATCGTCCGGCTGGTTGGTACCGCGCGACCGTGCCTTCAACGGTGGTCGGCTCGCTCGTGGAGGACAGCGTCTACCGAGACCCGTTCTTCGGCATGAATATCCGCTCGCTCCCCGGCATCACGTACCCTATCGGCCAGAACTTTACGCGGATGTCGATGGCGCCGGAGAGTCCGTACGCCGTGCCGTGGTGGTACAGGACGACCTTCCGCGTACCCGCCACGATGCGCGGCAAGCGCGTGACGCTCCACTTCGATGGAATCAACTACCGCGCGAACATCTGGCTGAATGGCCGTCGTCTCGCGGATTCGAGCATAGCAGCCGGCACCTACCGTCATTTCGAGCTGGACGTCACCGACGCGGTGAGACGGGATGGCGCGAACGTCCTCGCCGTCGAGGTCTTCGCACCGACACCGCCGGATCTCCAGATAACATGGGTCGACTGGAATCCGACGCCACCGGACAAGAACATGGGGCTGTGGCAGCCCGTGTATCTCACCGCCAGCGGCGACGTCGTAGTGCGCTTTCCGGCCGTCGTAAGCCACGTTGACACTGCCACGCTCCGGAACGCGGATCTCACAGTCGTCACCAATCTGAGAAACCTCGCGTCGCAATCGGTAGCTGGGACTCTGCGCGGGCGGATCGGAAAGATCGCCTTCAGCCGGCCGATCACGCTCGCCGCCAACGACAGCGCGTCGGTGCGTTTCACGCCTGACAGTTTCCCGCAGCTGCGCATCGCCAATCCACGACTCTGGTGGCCTGTGGAACAGGGTGGCGCCAGGCCCGAGCTGTACAACCTCACCGTCGAATTCGTGACCGGCGCGCGAGTGTCGGATAGTCAAAGCATACCTTTCGGTATCCGCGAGATCACGTCCGAGTCGACGCCGAAAGGCGGACGACTATTTCGCGTCAACGGCCGCCGGATTCTCATTCGCGGCGGCGGCTGGTCGCCCGACATGCTTTACCGGCAGCAACCGGAGCGGCAGGACGCGCAGCTCCGCTACGCGCTCGACATGCATCTCAACACCATCCGCCTCGAGGGGAATTACGAGAACGACCGCTTCTTCCAGCGGACCGACAGCCTTGGGCTGCTCGTGATGACCGGATGGGTGTGCTGCAGCTCGTGGGAGCAATGGCCAAAATGGGGGCCGGAACAGTACGCGATTGCCGCGACCTCTCTGCGCGATCAGATCAGAAGGATGCGAAGCCACCCAAG
>Ga0193709_1000587_pt1 | contig 12321 bp, 9 predicted proteins | sample H3c2metaG_FD_160571 | JGI IMG/M metagenome (GOLD analysis project Ga0193709, IMG submission 160571) | Soil microbial communities from a riparian zone of the East river system, Colorado, United States - H3c2 | ecosystem: Environmental > Terrestrial > Soil > Riparian zone | place: USA: East River... | reverse complement strand
GTTCATGAACGCTTCCTCCAGAATAAAGTCGATAATGAACTGCGTCGCAGGCGCCGGTTAGTCTGCGTTGCTGCACACGAATCACGGGCGAAGATCCACGAATATTCGCCTTTTTGTTGCGGGAGCATCATCGCAGCGGCGGGCATACTTTTAAAGTACGGCAAAGGCACTCTCCGTGCCGATGCCAGGCGCGCTCGATGATGGCTCCGTTTCAATTCCAGGGTTGCTAAGTACAAACCCTGGAACCCTGATCCTAAACGGAAAAGAAACCCGTGCCACGGCCGGGAACCCCTTCCCGGCACACCCGCGGTTTTGCCAGATTGCAGCAAAAGTCAGGGCGTGGCGAAGGTCTGATTTATAACATTCCGAGCGCACATTTTCAAACGACGGCAAAAGAACAAAAGACGAGGTTCTCGCCGAAGACGGTGGCGCCGCGAAAAGGTCTCATCATTGCGGGGCGAACCTCTGGTAACATGCGTGACGATACTTCAAGGAGAATCGATATTAATGAACCACAGTACCCTGGCTGCAGAGGCGATGATTCCAGCGTTACGGCACGATTGGCAACGCAGCGAAGTTGCCTCCATTTATAGGACCCCGTTGCCATCGCTGGTGTATCGCGCGCAAACCGTGCACAGACAATTTCATCCCGAAGACCGCGTGCAAACCTGTCAATTGCTTTCGATAAAGACGGGAGGCTGTCCGGAAGATTGCGGATACTGCCCGCAAAGCGCTCGGTACGATGCCGGAGTTGGGCGCGAAGGCTTGCTCGACCCGGAGCATGTGATTTTGGTGGCGCGCGAGGCCGCGGAACGGGGGGTTACCAGGTTTTGCATGGGGGCGGCCTGGCGGCAAGCGCCGGAGGGAAAGGAATTCCAGAAAGTTCTGGATATGGTGCGAGGAGTTTCCCAATTGGGGCTGGAGGTTTGCTGTACGCTGGGAATGTTGAACGACCGGCAAGCCGAGCAATTGAAGGATGCAGGGCTGTCTGCGTATAATCACAATCTAGATACTTCTCCCGAGTTTTACGGTTCGATAATAACTACGAGAGTCTATGATGATCGCCTGAAGACTTTGGCGGCGGTGCGGAAAGCGGGAATTACCGTCTGCTGTGGCGGGATTTTAGGAATGGGTGAGCGCGAAGAAGATCGTATCGGACTGCTGTTGCAACTGGCATCGCTTGAGCCGCATCCAGAAAGCGTGCCGATCAACATGCTGGTGCGGGTGGAAGGAACGCCACTGGCGAAACTGCCGGCGCTCGATCCGCTGGAAATGGTGCGAGCGATTGCAACGGCGCGAATTTTGATGCCGGCATCGCGTGTCAGGCTGGCGGCAGGCCGCAAACAATTGTCTCAGGAAGCGGTGACGCTGTGCTTTCTGGCTGGCGTGAACTCGATATTTGTCGGCGAAAAACTTTTGACTACGCCAAATCCAGGACGCGACGAAGACCAAGAACTGCTGCAAACTTTAGGAATGAAGCCGCTGGAACCGCATGCCGTCTGAACGGCGCAATAAAATCGTGAAAGAAATGGAAGCTGCGCTGGCGAATTTGCGCGAGCGCAGCCAGTTGCGCGAATTTGCGGAGTCGCAAGGCGTTAATTTCTGTTCAAATGATTATCTTGGTCTCGCGGAAGATCCGCGGCTGAAGCGCGCGGTGATGGACACCGTAGCAAAAAGCGCGCGTATGGGTGGAACCGGATCGAGGTTGCTCTCGGGGCATGATCCGGTCTGGAACCAACTGGAAGAGGAGTTCGCGGGTTTTGCAGGAACGGAAGCCGCCCTCTATTTTTCCAGCGGATATGCGGCCAATGTAGGCTTGCTGACGGCGGTGCTGGGAAACACCGATGTGGTTTTTTCCGATGCGCTGAATCATGCCAGCTTGATCGATGGAATTCGGTTGAGTGGAGCGCGACGGGTAATTTATCCGCACCTCGACTTGAACGTACTGCAAGACGAATTGCGGGCACGGGAACGCGAAACGTGCCGCAGGATTATCGTGACCGAATCGGTGTTCAGCATGGACGGCGACATCGCGGAGCTGCGAGCGATGCAGAATTTGGCGTCGCGGTATGGCGCAAGCCTTATCGTCGATGAGGCGCACGCAACGGCAGTTCACGGACCGGGCGGGGCGGGAATCGTTGCCCAAGCCGGGCTGAGTGCAGACGTTCTGGCAGTGGTGCACACTTGCGGGAAAGCACTGGCAAGCGCCGGCGGATTCGTTTGTGGGGCGAAAGTGTTGCGCGATTATCTGGTCAATCATGCGCGTACTTTGATTTTCAGCACGGCGATGCCACCGTATTTCGCGGGACAGATTCGCGCGGCACTAAAATTCGCGCGGCAAATGAATGACCAGCGGGAATTGCTGCAGCGCAAGGCGCGCTCGTTCGCTGCAGCGCTGCGTTCCGACGGATGGGATATATCCGGAACAGGCTCGCAAATTATTCCCGTGATTATTGGCGCAAATAACGCCGCGCTGGCCGCCGCGCAATTGTTGCAGCAGCACGGGTTTGCGATTCGGGCGGTTCGTCCGCCGACGGTTCCAGCGGGCAGCGCGCGATTGCGGCTTTCGCTTACCGCGCCGATTACGGAAAACGCGTTACAGCGTTTGCGTGAGTGCTTAAGGACTTTGCAGCTGCCGCAGTTGGCCGAGGCCCCGCATAGCGAAGCGGTGGAGCAGGCATGAGGCACCACTTTTTTGTCACGGGAACCGATACCGGTGTCGGAAAGACCACGCTTTCTGCGTTGTTGTGCGCTGCGTTGGACGCGATGTATTGGAAACCGATTCAAACCGGCACGCTCGAAGGATCGGATCGCGCCACCGTGATGCGACTTGCGGGAATTGGAACGGATCGCACCATCGACGAAGTTTACAAATTTGTACCGCCGGTTTCACCGGACTTGGCGGCGCGCTGGGCGGGCGTGGAAATCGATTTGGCGCGAATCAATTTGCCAAATCATTTGTCGAACGACTGGCTGGTGGTGGAAGGCGCCGGCGGCGTGCTGGTGCCAATCAATCAAAAGCAGTTTGTATTGGACCTGATGGTGAAACTGAAATTGCCGGTGATTCTTGCGGCGCGCAGCACGGTGGGAACGATCAATCACACGTTGCTTACGTTAGCGGCGCTGCATGCGGCGGAGTTGCCGGTGCACGGCGTGGTGCTGATTGGCGATCAGAATCGCGAAAACCGCGAAACCATCGAGCGCTTTGGACATGTGCGGGTGATTGGCGAGGTACCACGCCTGCCGAACCTGCATCGTACGGCGCTGATGCAGGTGTTCCTCAATCACTTCGACCGTGCGGCTTTCTCGCAATAAACTGGTCTGCATGTCATCTCCTCTTAAGATCTGGCATCCATTCACGAACTCTGCGCTTGATCCTGCGCCGATTGAGGTCGAACGCGCGGAGGGGGTATGGCTGTCTGCAAAAGGCGGGCGAAAGATCATCGATGCGGTTTCTTCGTGGTGGGTAAATATTCACGGCCACGCAAATCCGCGGATTGCTGAGGCGATTGCGCAACAGGCGCGGAAGATGGAACACGTGATCCTCGCTGGCTTTACGCATGAACCTGCGGAAGAGTTGGCAGCGCGATTGCGGAAGTGGGTTGCGCCGGAGCTGACGCATTTATTTTTTTCCGATGATGGCTCGACCGCGGTCGAGGTTGCGTTGAAGCTGGCAGTGCAGCACTTCAGCAATAGTGGGCGGCCGGAGAAGCGCGAAATTGTTGCGTTGGAACACGGGTATCACGGCGATACGGCCGGTGCCATGTCGGTCAGCGATGATTCGCCGTTTACCGATCCGTTTTGCACGATGCGATATGCAGTGCATCGCGTGCACTCGGCGTATTGTTACCGGTGCCCGGTGGGATTGCGGCGCGAGACTTGCCACATCGAATGCGTTGGTCAAATTGAGACATTGCTTGAAGAACGCGGAGACAAGATCGCAGCAGTGATTGTTGAGCCGTTGCTGCAGGCGGCGGGTGGAATGATTGTCCATCCGGTGGAGTTTCTGAAAAGAGTGCGCGAGGCGTGTTCGAAGCACGACGTTTTGTTGATTGCTGATGAAGTGTTGACCGGATTTGGACGCACGGGAAAAATGTTTGCCTGCGATCTGGCGGGAGTCACGCCGGATCTGATGTGTTTGTCGAAAGCGATTACCGGCGGATTCTTGCCGATGGGCGTAACGCTGTGTAGCGATCGGGTGGAGATGGCGTTTCGCAGCGAGAACCGGCTGCATACTTTTTATCACGGACACTCCTACACGGGGAACGCGCTGGCGTGCGCGGCAGCTAATGCGAGTTTGCAGATTTTTGACGAGGAACCGGTTTTTGATCGAATCGCTGCTATCGCTGAAATTACTTCCGGACGGCTGGCGCAACTGAAGGAACTTACGCCGGTGGGAGAAGTGCGGCAGATCGGAACCATCGGCGCGATTGAATTGCGTACGGATGACGCCGGGTACCTCTCGGCGATGCGGCCGAAGCTATATCAGTTTTTCCTCGAACGCGGGGTGCTGCTGCGACCATTGGGAAATGTCGTATACGTTTTGCCCCCTTACGTAATTTCGCCAGGCGAATTGAACCATGTATACGACGTAATTCTGGATGCGATTCAGACAGTTTTCTGAGCGGGCGCGGCCGTTTGCTACACTACACGCGCGGTTTCTACGGTGACTTCGATTTGGACGTAAGAGTTAGCGGGTGGAAACAGAAAATTGTGGCATTTGCGGGGGCGCTCGGCGCGCCGGGGCTATTTCTGATTTCGTTTTTGGATTCTTCGGTTCTCACTTTTCCGGTCATTAATGATTTGTTGTTGATCGAGCTGTCTATCCAGCATCCGGCGCGGATGCCATTGTATGCGTTGATGGCGTCGTTGGGATCGGTGCTGGGGTGCGTGCTGCTGTATTTTATTGCGCGCAAAGGTGGCGAAGCATATTTCCGCCGGAAGGCCGGAGCTCGCGCGGAAGTGATTAAGCACTGGGTGGAGAGAAATGGCTTCGGCGGAATGCTGGTGGCGGCGATGCTGCCGCCGCCAACGCCATTCAAGTTTTTTGTCTTTGCGGCTGGAGTTTTCGAGGTGCCGTTGACGAGTTACGTTTCGGCGATCTCACTGGCCCGGTTTATTCGCTATTTTGGGGTTGGGTATCTGGCGGTGAAGTATGGGAATGACGCGCTGCCTTTTCTGGGACGACATAAAGTGGAAGTGGTGATTTTTCTGGCGGCATTTGTGGCAGTGAGTTATCTGGCCTCGCGGTGGATTTTGCGAGAGCGGCCGCGGGACAGAAAAGTATAAAAGAGCCCTGCTACGGTCGGGTCGAGATTTTCTGCCATTGTAATTCGGAGGAAACAACTTTTGCTGATTTGTCGAGATTGATTTCTGCGAAGACAGCGTGGTTTGGCGTTTGCATGGCTTGATCTTTCAAGTCGTTTATTTCCACTGAGTAGCCTTCCGTTTCTCGTTCGACAATCGCTTTGGGGAAGCGTGCGGTCTTCAGAAATTCCACAGCGGCGGCTGAAGTTTGCGCTGCGGTTAGGATGGGCGACGGCTCCGGCTTGCGCAACGCGGTGATGCCGGAGGCGTAGCTGACTTCTCCGCCCATGCTGCGCATGGTTGAGAGATGCAGAGCCGATTCCGTCTCGACGACGCCGTGCCATAGAAACGGCGAAATGGAGTCTGGAAAGGCAGCGAAACGGCGTGGCATTTCACCCGAAACAGAGCGCGATTCCAGCGCGGCAGCTACGTTGGCGTGAAATAGCGCCCGGGTGCCCGAATAGACGAGGGCGATGGAAAGCCCGATGATGGCGCCGGTGAGTCCGTGGGGACGTTTGCTGCGCGAGCCGATTTCGTCTCCGACCAGCCGCAATAGTTCGGGAAAGAGAATGGCCGAGGCCAGGACTACGATCAGCCACGGATCGATGGCCGGGGAAACATCCAAAGAGAAACGTCTTGGCGAGAAGGGCCACAGCAGACCGACGGAGTCGGCCTGAAGAAAATCCATAAGCAGATGGAGGAGCGCGGTTGCAGCGACGGCGGTCCAGGAAAGTCCCATCCACCTGGCGGAGCGCTGCGGACCGCGGAGGGTCTGGGAGAAGAGAAAAGCCGCGATTGCGAGCAGGACTACAAACGCCAGGGAATGCGTGGCGGTGCGGTTCCAGCGTAAATACGCGGACGGGCCAAAGCTGGCGCTGAGAAAGTCTACATCTGCGATGAGGCCAGCGAAGAGAATTGTGAGGACGACGCGCCAGGAGGCTTTTGGAAAAAATCCGCGTTGCAATGCGAGGGAGGCAAGACTGTGCGTGAGCGGGTCCACGTTATTTATTTTTCAGTGGTGGCCGCGCCCGCAGGTCCAGGCACCAGCAAGCGCAGCGCGCGCGGCACGATGCGAAATTCGACAGGCAAGCGAGCGAGCGGTTCGCCATCCACTTGCGCATAGATCGGATTGTTGTCGATTGGTTCGCAGACCAGCCGATCGGATTTCCAAAAATAGACACCTTCCTCCTTGCGCAAGTCGCCCATCCATAGTGTCGGCAGGTAGCTGAGATATTTGAGGCCACTTTGGGTAGTCAGGCCGAGAAATTCGAATCGGTCCTCGAACAAGTCAGCTTCGGTCGTGATTTTGAATGGGCCGCCGTAATGCTTGGTACGGCCAACGATGACCAGGGAGACTTCGCGAGATTGTCCTTCGCCGGTTACGCGGAAGTGGTGGAATTTATAGTTGATGACCTCGCGAGCGCCCTGCCACCAGTAGGCGAGAATCCCGAAACGAGCTTTTAGCTCCAGGTCCACGGCGTAGGTGATGCGGCCGTCGGGACCGGCGCCAGCGACGCTAAGAAAGTAGCGGGCTTTTTCTGGTTGTTCGAGTGGAGTGGCCAGGCCGAGAGCGATTTCGCGCACTTCGCCGCGCGCCAGCTGCTCGGCGGCTTTTGGAATGTCCCAGGAGAGTTCCAACTCTTTGGCCAGAACATTTGCAGTGCCGGCGGGAAGCAAGGCCAGAGGCACGCGGTGGCCATTTTGCGAGTTGGCGAGACCGTTGACGACTTCGTTGATGGTACCGTCGCCGCCGCAGGCGATCACCAGTTGACGGCCATCCGTCGTGGCGCGTTTCGCGATTTCAGTAGCTTCGCCGGGCCCGGTGGTTTCCTGCAGATCGGCGCGGATGCCACGGGATTCGAGGATACGGCGGGCTTCATCGAGTTTGTTACGCCGGGCATTGCCTCCGCCGCCGGCGTTCGGATTGTGAATCAGGAGAGCGTTATGGAGTTCGTTCATTGATAAGTAAGCGGATCCTATCCGAAGCTTAACAGTCTTTTCGTATGGCATCATTCTATATGATACGGTTTGCAATCGGATGAACGTCACGCGGAGTCGCGATATGGCGAAGGCAGCCCCTGCATCGGTGAAAAAGGAAGCGGAAGAGCTGCGTGAAAAGCTCCGGCACCACGAGTACCGCTATCACGTTTTGGATGATCCGGAAATTTCTGACGCTGCCTACGATCGCCTGATGCAGAAACTGAAAGAGCTTGAGGCAGCGTACCCGGAAATTGTTACTCCAGATTCGCCAACTTCGCGTGTTGGCGCACCGCCGCGCGAGGGATTGGAAACGGTCCGCCACACGCGGCCGATGTTGAGCCTGGATAATGCATTTTCGTTCGATGCGTTGCGAAGTTTCGACCGCCGGGTGCGCGAAGGGATTGGACGTGATTCGATTGAGTACATTGCGGAACATAAATTTGACGGCCTGAGCATTGCACTGATTTACGAAGATGGCGTGCTGGCAGGCGGGATTACGCGCGGAGACGGAACGACCGGTGAGGACGTGACTCCGAACGCGCGGACGGTCCGGTCGATTCCGCTGCGAATTGACAAGGAGACGCTGAAAAAGGCGAAAGTGCCGGCGTCGTTTGAAGTGCGCGGAGAAATTGTCATGACGCGCAAGTCCTTCGAAGCACTGAACCGTAATCAGGAAGAGACGGGTGGAAAGATTTTTGCGAATGCGCGCAACGCGGCAGCAGGTGCGGTACGCATGCTGGATTCGAGCATCACTGCGCGGCGGCGACTGGACTTTTTTGCGTATTACTTGCTGCTGGATGGAAGAGCTGCGTTTCCGAGACATTCCGAGTCTTTGCTGGCGCTGAAGCAACTGCGATTTCGCGCTTCCGATGACTGGAAATTATGTGCCGGGATTGAAGAGGTGGTGGCCTATTGCGGGACGTGGGATACGCGGCGCGAGAAGCTGCCGTATGAAATCGATGGCGTGGTGGTGAAGGTAAATTCAGTTGGTATTCAGAATGAGCTCGGCTTTACATCAAAGTCGCCGCGGTGGGCGATTGCTTACAAATATCCCGCGCGGCAGGAAACTACGGTGGTGAACGATATTATTGTGCAGGTCGGGCGAACGGGAGCGCTGACGCCCGTAGCGGTGCTGGAGCCGGTACAGATTGGGGGCGTGACTGTGAGCCGGTCCACTCTGCACAACATGGACGAAGTGGAGCGGCTCGGCGTGCAGGTTGGCGACACAGTGTTGGTGGAACGCGCGGGCGAAGTGATTCCTCACGTCTTGAAAGTGGTGAAAGAAGGCAAGAACCGCAAAGCGTTCCACATGCCGAAAACTTGCCCGGAATGTGGCAGCAAGATTCATCGCGTGGAAGGGGAAGTGGCGTTTCGATGTGTGAATGCAGCGTGTCCAGCCAAGCGGCGCGAATCGATTCTGCACTTTGCCGGGCGCCACGCGATGAATATCGACGGGCTGGGAGACAAGATCGTGGATCAGTTGGTGGAAGAGAATCTGGTGAAGGATGTAGCGGAGCTCTATTCGCTGAAAACGGATGATGTCGCGAAACTGGATCGGATGGCGGAGAAGTCGGCGCAGAACTTGATTGATGAGATTGCCGCGAGCAGGAAAAATTCATTGGCTCGGCTGATCTACGCGTTGGGAATCATTTTTGTGGGAGAGCGAACGGCGCAACTGCTGGCCGAACACTTTTCTTCACTACAGGAATTTGCTGCGGCCAGCGAAGAACAATTGATCGAAGTGCCGGAGGTCGGGCCAAAGGTCGCGTCGAGCATCGTGGAATTCTTTTCGGAGCCAGCGAACCGACAGTTGATCAAAAAGCTGGAGAAGGCCGGCGTCAGGCCCATTGCGGAAAAGCGCGAAGTGAAGAGCAAAAAGTTGGAGGGGAAGTCTTTTGTGTTCACCGGCGGCCTGGCGAACCGGTCGCGAGAAGAGGCCGGCGAAATTGTGAAGCAGCACGGCGGACAAGTAGTGAGCTCGGTCAGCAAGAAAACCAGTTATGTCGTTGTGGGCACTGATCCCGGCTCCAAATACGACAAGGCGAAAGAGCTTGGCGTGCCAATTCTCACCGAACCCGAATTTGAAAAGCTAATCGGCCTCAAGTGAGGTTTCTGGGTCGCTCCACGTTGCTCGGTGCTACCCTGAATCGCTAGGCATCCGTTTGTTGTTCTGACGATTTTTGCCGGGTTCGCTGAGGAAATGGTTTTTCGAGGGATGCTACTCGCCAAGTTGGTCGACCGATGCGGCCTTCATCGGGGAATCTTCTTCACTGGCTTCTCCTGGGCCGCGATGCATTTTCACTCGGATGGTTACCCGGGGCTCTCGGTCGGTGGAGTGTTGCTGCACCTGGCCAGTCGAATTCTTCTTTGCTCAGGTCTAAATTATGCATTTGCCGGGCTGACTTGCGGCAGGGGTCGACACTTCCGGCCGCCATCGTCCACTTCCACGCAACGTGGAACCTACTCACCACTTTTCCTAATCAGTTCGGATTTTCGTGGGAACCGGAATTTGGACCGCACTCTTAGCGGTGGTCACGTATGCCCTCTATCGGTTCTGGCCAATAAGGCCTGAACGGTATCCGAACGCCGTCCACCCGGACGCGGCACCCGCGCCAGCTGCTCTGTAGGACCCGCCGAATAACGCAACAAGCGCGAAATTTGGAGGCATGTCGCGATATAATAGTCTTGGCGGGTGAGCTGGATGATCGCTGGCTTCGAGCAATCGGGGCGGGAGGAAAGTCCGGACACCACTCTGCGTCAGCAGAGAATCTCTTCGGTCCGCTTTGCGGATCTCAGGGTAATGGGCAACGCGCCTGGTAACGCCAGGGGAGCAGCAGCGCAGATGCTTTGTGCTGCAGGTTCACGGAAAGTGCCACAGAAAATAAACCGCCGCGAAAGGTAGCTGCTGTGACGGGCGGCAGGGAAACCTGCTCATCGTCGTTCAAAGGCGCTTTTGCTGGTAAGGGTGAAACGGTGGGGTAAGAGCCCACCGCTCGTCTGGCAACAGGCGAGGCAAGGAAAACCCCGCGTGGTGCAAGGCCAAATAGGAGGGGAGAGCCGGCCCGGCTCGCCGAGCCAAGCGAACGAAAGTTCGCCGAACTCCCTCGGAAGCGGAACGTCCTGCGTTAAGCAGGCGGGCCGTTGACGAGAGCAACCCTCGGGTAGGCTGCTGGAGCTGCAATGCGAATTGCAGCCTAGAGGAATGATCGTCAGGATACGCTTTGGCGTGTTCTACAGAATCCGGCTTACAGGCTCATCCGTCATAATTATTTATTCGCAGATTTTTAATTAAAAATGCTGCGATAAAATTTCCCTCCGCGAACTCCTGTGATTCTCAGAAACGAGTGATTTACCAAGGGAAACCTGTCCTATTCCCCCGACTCTTGCGAGACCTGCACCCTGCACACTAACCGCTATCCACGTAGAAACGATAAGACGCCAAAAGTTTTTCTCCTGGCGTCGCGGCGCACCGTTCAGAGATGAGTGCCTCCCAGAACATTAAGGCAAGCGAGACCTCTGCGGAGCTTAGCGCCGCCAGTGCGCGGCTGTTGCCGTGGCTGGTAGCGGTCGCGTTTTTCATGGAGTCCCTGGACACTACGATTTTGAACACTGCAGTGCCCAAAATTGCGGCAGCGTTGCATGTCGCACCACTCAACATGAAGTCGGTCCTGGCCAGCTATACACTAAGCCTGGCGATTTTTATTCCGATTAGCGGCTGGATGGCGGACCGGTTCGGGACGCGTCGCGTCTTCGCTTCGGCAATCGGCATCTTTACCTTGGGATCTATCCTCTGCGGCATTTCCAGCAACATTGATTTGCTGGTCGTATGCCGTATTTTGCAAGGCTGCGGCGGAGCGATGATGATCCCCGTCGGACGGCTGACCATCGTGCGCACTTTCGCAAAATCCGAACTGATACGAGCGATGAGCTTTGTCGCGATTCCTGGCTTGATCGGTCCGATGCTCGGACCGGTCACGGGCGGCTTAATCGTGGGCTATTTCCATTGGCGCATGATTTTCTTCGTGAACTTGCCGATCGGCTTGACGGGATTATATTTGGTGCATCGGCATCTTCCCGATTACCGGGAAAAGAAAACGCCTCCGCTGGACGTCGTCGGACTGATATTGTTCGGCTCAGGTGTGGCGCTGCTTTCCTACGTGCTGGAAGTATTCGGAGAGCACACGCTAAGTGTTGAGGAAATTCTCGGGCTGCTCGCGGTTGCGATCGCGCTGCTTTGCGGCTACGCCCTGCACGGTTCGCGGACTGAATTTCCACTTCTACGTTTAGCGCTCTTTCGAGTACGCACATTTCGTGCATCGGTCGCAGGCAGTTTTGTTACGCGCCTCGGTGTAGGCGGAATTCCGTTCTTGTTTCCGCTTCTTTATCAGGTGGGGCTTGGCTATTCGCCGATTCAGTCCGGCTTGCTGATGATGCCGCAAGCTTTTGCGGCTATCAGTTTGAAGATGACCATGCCGCATATTTTGCGGCGTCTAGGCTATCGCACCGTTTTGATTTCTAACACCATCCTGATCGGCGCGATGATCCTGTTGTTCGCCACAATAGGGCCATCCACTCCGGCATGGCTTATTGTGCTGCAGGTCTTTTGCTACGGTTTTTCTACGTCGCTCCAGTACACCAGCATGAACACGCTGGTGTATGCAGACGTAAACGACGAAGAGTCCAGTAGCGCAAGTTCGCTTGCGGGCACGGCGCAACAGATGTCGATCAGCTTTGGCGTCGCCACTGCTTCTCTAGTGACAGCTTTTTTCCTTCCCGATCGCTTCCGATCAAACCCGTCGCAAATGATCCACGGAATCCACGAAGGATTCATCGTGCTGGGAGCGCTCACTGTATTGTCAACGATTGTTTTCCGCGGACTACGCGCAAACGACGGCAATACCATCAGCAAAGCCAAAGTCCTTCCGGGATGAGCTGAGGAACGTCGCGTCACTGCGACCGACGGATACAACGCACGAAAATCGCCGACACGATTCGCGGGAGAGTTTATCGCCGTTGCGATAAACTATTCGTTTT
>Ga0193709_1000586_pt1 | contig 12355 bp, 13 predicted proteins | sample H3c2metaG_FD_160571 | JGI IMG/M metagenome (GOLD analysis project Ga0193709, IMG submission 160571) | Soil microbial communities from a riparian zone of the East river system, Colorado, United States - H3c2 | ecosystem: Environmental > Terrestrial > Soil > Riparian zone | place: USA: East River... | reverse complement strand
TGTCGCTGCTCACCAGAAAAATTCCTGTGCCGATGGTGTCGCCAATCACGATTGCCGTCGCCGACAACAGGCCCAGCCCACGAATCAACTCCGATCGGTCCGATGGGCTTCGACTCACAGCTGATTCGGGATCGCTCTCACTCATAAAGTTCACCGAGCCTACTATCAGCGATGCAAGCGGTCAACGAACCTATCGCTGCTGAGACGGCGTCATTCCGAGCCTGCCTGCCGCAGGCAGGCGGAGCGAGGAATCTCTCTTCCTCTTCGCTATATACACAACTGCAGTTTCTTCCCGCGCCGGGCATGACGAACGACGCCCTCTCTGGCCATCATCCACATTTGAGCGTTATCATCGCCCTTGTCATGTCCACGCAAAAATTCATGCTCACTGAATTCCCGTGGGACCAGCGCTATCAACTCTCGAGTATCGCGGACGTGCTCACACCCGCGCTGCTGCTGTACCCAGAAATCCTTGCCGCAAATATCGACCGGACGGTGGAGTTACTCGACGGCGATCCAGATCGCTGGCGTGTGCACATCAAGACCGCCAAGCTCAGCTACACCGTGCGCACGCTCGTCGCACGCGGTATCCGCAATTTCAAGTGCGCCACTACTTTGGAACTTTTACTTGCGTGCCAATGTGGCGCGGCCGATGTGCTTCTTGCCTATCCCTCGGTAGGCGCAAACGCCCAGCGCGTACAAGCAATCGCCGCGCAGTTTCCCGGCGTGCAAGTTTCCATCCTAGCGGAAAGTGCAGAGCAAATCCGGCAATGGCGCGGCAGCCAGGTCGGAATTTTTCTGGATGTTAATCCCGGCATGAACCGCACCGGCATCGACCAAAATAACGCAGAAAAGATTGTCGCTCTTGTGCACGAGATCCCCGCGAATGGCTTGGACTTCCGAGGTCTTCATTATTATGACGGCCAATACGGCGGCGTCGCAGAGCCCGAGCGTACCGAGCAGGCTCATGCCGGTTACCATCGTTTACTGAATCTTGTAAACGAAGTAGAGCGAGGCGCAAGGCATGTCCCCGAAGTCATCACCTCCGGAACACCCACCTTCCCATGCTCGCTTTCCTTTGCAGGTTTTCGCAACGCGCAATTTATTCACCGCGTTTCCCCCGGCACAATTGTCTATTGCGATGCCTCCAGCCTCGCCCAACTTCCCAACCTGCGCGGTTATCGGCCTGTTGTATTGGTTTTAGCTCGCGTCGTCAGCCAGCCTAGCCTTGGCATCGTGACTTGCGATGCTGGTCACAAAGCTGTCTCTGCCGACGCCGGTGTTCCAACTTGTCTTGTAATTGGCCATCCCGAACTCGCACCACGCGCGCCCAGCGAAGAACATTTGCCTTTAGCCGTGCAAGAAGGAGCCACACCACCGCAAGTTGGCGAAGCCGTGTATCTCCTGCCGCGCCACATTTGTCCCACCGTCAACAATTTCGATAATGCGCTCCTAGTGCGCAAAGGAGCCATCGAGTCGATTGAACAAGTGTCCGCCCGCGGCCACGAATCGTCCCTCCTGCGCACCAAGCAAAAAGCTTCTTCCTGATCTCGCGCTCATTTCGGTTTTGTAGCGCCGCCAAAATTATTCTACAACCCAGCGTTTACGTTTACGGCTGCATCATTTTCGCTGATTTAATTAGTTACCATTAGTAAACGCCGTGCGAAGATATTCTTCACGCCAAAAGTTGATCCTGTCACCGCGACATGCACGGAAATATTTCTGAACGTCAACGGCACCTTGTCCCAGCTCGAAGTGCAACGATCGGAACACTTCGGCCGGGTCAGGATCAGCTTCCTGGAACCATGCGGCGCACGCATTTCCATTTTGCAAGATATCTATAGCCTGATCGCGCGCCCGCGCGATCGTGTCACCCCGTGTGCCCGGGGCCGACAACTCCAGCACGACGCAATCGTCCTGGTTTGGCTTATGCGCCCGAATAAGGTCGCCTCGGCGCAAACAACACGCATGAGATTACGGCAGCAGCAATCAATCGCTGGCGCAGCACAAGAAACTGGTGTCATTTCCGCCCACCGGTCACAGAATCGATGTTGGCAGCCACTCTTATTCTCCGTTGAGATGGCAATTGTTTGAAACCCAAGAAGCGCTGGGCCGCTTCTTGAGCACTCTCATCCAGCCAAACTATTTGCGCGAGCGATGGTGAACCGTGGACCGAATCGCTTGCTCGCCCACCCTGCGCGCGAGAGTCGGGCTACCTTTTCCTGCTTGGGTCATCGTCAGGATTGACGTAGTTGAACTGCAGAGGAGATTGCCCGTGGACCTGCACGACGGTTTCTCCGCAAGCCATGGCGAAGTGGTGCATGTCGGGATCGAGAAAGGCAAAGCTCCCGGCAGTGAACGCCTTCATTTTGTCGCTCTCAAATTCGTCCCCCATCCCCAGTTTGAACGTTCCGGAGATGACGGTGACGTTTTCCCGGTTTGGGTGCCAATGAGGCGCGATGCGGAACCCGTCAGGCATCTTCAAGCGAATGGTGAAATCGCCGCTAGACGCGGTTGGGTCACCCTCAAGCACTGCGAACTGCGCGCCCGGACGGACTACCGGCGGCGCCGGCCCCCACGGAATGGTGTCCGGGGTAAACGCGTTTTTTTCGTGAGAATGATCGTGCGTGACGCTGGCGAAAAGCAGACCCACCCCAGCGAACAATCCAGCCACTGCCAGTGCGAGGAACAAGTAACGCTTCATGATTGAGCCTCCATTGCTCGGTATCGAACGGTGGATGATCTCTTGGGCAGAAGTTCAGTACAATGAAGAGCGAATGCAGCTGGCATATCTTTTCTATATCGTCGCAAATTACTGATTCCTAGGGGATAATGTCCTGCGAGAGACCTTATGCGACGTACACCCCCGGCAGCAAACGACATCGAACTCGACCTTGGGCGCTACGAGCTTCGCCGCCAGGGACGGCGAGTGAAACTAGAAAAGAAGCCCATGGAGCTGCTGATTTTTCTGGTGGGGCGGCGCGAACAACTGGTTTCGCGCAGGGAAATCGTCACGAAATTGTGGCGCTCGGATCTGTTTATCGATTCCGAGCCGAACATCAACAATATCGTGAGAAAGATCCGTGCGGCTCTCGGTGATAACTCCGCTAAGCCGCGCTTTCTAGAGACCGTGGTAGGCAAAGGGTACCGATTCATCGGACCGGTGCGGGTGATTGATGCTCGTTATCCGCCATCCGATTTTGGGCCGGGCGCCATCGGCCCAGACGAGGCCGGCAGGTGGAACGAGCGCTCGTCGTTGGCCGTCTTGCCCCTGATTCTTCTCGGGAAGGTTGCCGATGACCATGGCGTATGCCTGGGATTCGCGGACGCACTGATCACGCGCTTGGGCAATCTGCCGGGTGTGGACGTACTCCCGGTTTCCGCGGTGCTGAATGTGCCGATCGAGGCCGCACCTTCGGAGACCGCTTCCCGCCTTGGTGTCCGTTTTGTCGTCCACGGCGCCATTCAGATGTCCAAGGGCGTATGGCGCCTTTCGATGGAAATGTTTGACATCCACATGCAGAGCGCTTGCTTCACCAGGAAACGCGATCTCGATGTGGACCGCCTGTCCGACATTGAGGACGAGATTGCCAAGCAAATCGCCGTTGCCTTGAACCGGCCGTTGGGCCCAGGGACCGGGCAACGCCGCGCACGGTATAGCAAGGACCCTATGGCGTATGCGGAATTCGTACGGGGCTACCGGGTCAGTTCATCCGGCGATCCAACGCTGCTCGACGAAGCCGCTCAGCACTTGAGCAATGCGGTCACTCGAGATCCCGGTTTTTCCCTGGCTCATGCCGCGCTTTCCGTAGTGTGCGCGACTCGCCACTTCGAACTTGATCCAGCGAGCGAGTGGTTGGAGAAGGCCGAGTTTCATTGTCGGCGCTCGCTTGAACTGGATCCGGATTTGCCCGAAGCGCACGTCGCCAGCGCTTTTCTCTTGTGGGGGTCGTCGAAGAACTTCCAACACCTGGAAGCGATTGCCGAACTCAAGCGAGCCCTTGCTCTACAGAACAATCAGCCCCAAGCCTACAACCGTCTGGGCACAATCTTGGCGCACATCGGGCTGCTCGACCACGCTCGTGAAATGTATGCGAGAGGCCGGCCCTTTCATCCCAGAAAAGCCATTAGCCACAGCATCGTGCAAGTGTACGTTTGGAACCAGGAATATGACTTGGCGCGGGAGGAGATTCAAGCGTGGCGGGCCGAGAATCCAAGCAACAAGTATCCACTCTACTTTGCTCCTCAACCGGCCATGATGACCGGAGATTTGAAAGAGGCAAAAATCCTGCTGGATGAGGCCGTCCAACTTTTACCCGAAGAACCACTCATTGTCAGTTTACAAGGCGTCTTTTACGCGTTGACGGGCAAAGAAGGAAGGGCGCTCGACTGTTTGACCAGGGCTAGCACCAGCCCAAAATCCTTTGGGCATGCGCACCACAGCTACTACCAGTTCGCATGCATTCTTGCCTTGCTGGGGCGACGTGAAGCAGCGTTTGAATGGCTGGAGAGAAGTGTTAGCAGCGGATTCGCGTGCTGGCCCTTCTTTCTCAAGGACCCTTACCTCAAGAATCTACGCGAGCTTCCGGGGTTTGAGGTTCTGGTGAGCTCGTTGCAAGCCAAGTATCCCGACCAGCTCGGATTCCTCTAACCATGCGCGTCCTGGTGTTCTCCGGAAGCGCCTGTTTCACCTGTAATCTTCAGAGTCTGAATAGCGCGCCAGGACGGGTGGCCGACAGATGAAACGACCCGAGCGACCTTGGGTGGCGCACCCTTTAGAATTTGCTTTAACAAAAGGTGCGGGTTTAGGGTCAACTTCATGCTCAATTTGCCTAAACTCCGCAACTCAACCTTTACCCCTGGAATCTCTCGGTTGCCCCAGTGGCTTTCGTGCCAAGGCGGGTCTTGAATTTGATTCCACTCACGGAAACTGAAAGTTTCACCGCTTCGCCGGTTCCGGCATTACATATCCGGACTGCGCCGGCAGCCCCGCACGTTCCAGTTGCACCGTCACATGCCCAATCGAAAATTCTTCCTCCAGCATTGCCTTGATCCCTGACAAGAGACTTTCGCATTTATCCAGGTGCATATCGGGTACCCGCGCGTGGCAAGACATGGCAATCTCTCCGCCGCCCAGCGACCAGATATGTACATCATGCACTTCCATCACGCCTTCGACCTTGAGGATCGCACGCGCCACTTCCTCGATACCCATTTCCTTCGGGCGCCCTTCCAGAAGAATGTGCGCCGAATCACGTAGAATCCCTATGCTTGACCATAACACCAATAATCCTATCGCCAGGCCCAGCACCGGATCGAGCCAGCGCCATCCGGTCATGCCCATCACAATCGCGCCGATAATAATCGCCACGTTCGAGAGTGCATCGCCGAAGTTGTGTACCAAAATGCTGCGCAAATTCAGGTCGTTCCGCCCGCGCACCAGCGCCAAAGTAATTCCGCCGTTCACCGCCAGCGCCGCCACCGATGTCCAGATCATCCACGATTCGATCACGTCCACTGGAGCGCGCAACCGTGCAATCGATTCCCATCCGAGCCATAGCGCCAAAATCACCAGCAGCACGGCGTTGGTGAATGCGGCCAGCACTCCTGCGCGGCGGTATCCGTAAGTTTTTTCGCTATCCGCCGGCCGCTGCGCCCAGCGCATCGCCAGCCACGATATTCCCAGCGCCGGAACGTCGGAAAGATTATGCGCCGCATCATTCAACAGCGCCACGCTGTGTCCCAGCCAACCGCCAAAAATTTCCGCGATCACCAATCCAAGTGTCGCGGCCATCGCCCATGCCAGCACCGCGGGTTGCATCGGCGGATGTGCGTGCCCCGTGTGCCCACCATGATCATGCCCGTGCGAATGAATATCTCCTTCGCCATGTTCGTGCGAATGAGTATGTGATTCGTTACGCTTATCGTTGCGCATCTTTTCCACTATAAACCGCTATTGTACTCGCCATTCTCTTTTGCGTTTTTGCCGGTTACCATTCGGCAACCCTTATTACGCACTTTGACACCTTGCTTCGGCGAATCATTTGACGCTCTCTCTTGCCGCTGACAGTATCAAAGTACACTCGCGCGACTGCGCGTGCGTTGCAACTCGCATCGCACAGAAATAAAAGCTACGTTGCAATTTATGTGCACTGTCTTAGGTACCTTGAATAAACAATGAGCGGCCCGGTGACAAAACTGAGCTTCTGGGGAGTTCGCGGTTCCACGCCAACGGTGGATCCCGCGACGTGGCGCTATGGCGGAAACACGCCCTGTCTTGAGCTCACTGCGCCGGACGGCACACAATTCATTCTCGATTGCGGCACTGGTCTCCGCGTTCTCGGCAGCCGCTGGACAGCTCCCGCCGCAGGAGTGATTGCTTCCGGCGTGCGCAATCCCGAGACGCATATCCTTGTCACGCATTACCACTGGGACCACATTCAGGGCGTGCCATTCTTCGCACCGCTGTATTCGGAGAACAATGCATTTCATTTTTACAGCTTTCGTTCCAAACATCTCGGCCGCGACAGCCTGAAACAGGTATTTGAAACGCAGATGGCCACTCCGTATTTTCCCGTGAACATGTCGGCCATGACCGCCAAAAAGAAATTCATGGAAGTCAGCGGCGGTGACTCCTTCACCATCGGTGAAAACAAAATTACCGCTCGTTACATCAATCACCCACAAGGCTGCCTGGGCTATCGCATCGAAACTCCCGGTGGCACCGTGGTTTACGCCACGGACAACGAGCCCGGCGATCCGCAACTCGATCACGAATTGCGTGAGCTCGCTGCCGGCGCGGATATTTTCATCAACGATGCGCAATATACTCCGGAGCAGTTGGCCAGCACGCGCCAAGGCTGGGGCCATTCTTCCTGGCGCGAAGGCGTGAAGGTTGCGCGCGAAGCCGGCGCAAAAACTCTGGTTCTATTCCATCACGATCCGGATGCTACCGATCGTATGGTGGACGGGTTGCTGCGTCAGGCGCGCGAAGAATTCGACTCAGTATTTGCCGCCAGCGAAGGCATGGTCATCAAACTTGGCTCCGCCGACGGAACGCTGGAAACGCACATGCCGGTAACGCGGACGGCGTTGCGCCGCGAAGCGCAGTTCCGCGCGAAAGTCAGCGGCTTCACCGAAGGCGGCCACGCATTCGAGGAAGAAACCGTGGTGCGCGATTTAGCGCTGCAGGGCGCGCTGATTTCCATGCAGCATTGCCCGCGGCTGCAATCGGAATTGCAAATCACCATGGAGACTCCGGGTGTGGACGGACCGAAAGCGATGAAGATGCGCGGCTACGTGGTGCGCATCGAAACCAGCGAGGAAAAAGGGCACAGCGCGGTGGGAGTGGTTTTTACCGAATGAAGGAAAAATAATTCTTGAAATAAATTCTCTCGAAAAGTGTTCAGCGAATAGAAAAACATCGCAAAACATTCCAACTGATTTTACAAGAACTTTTTTCAAAAAATCCGAAATTCTCTACTTTAGTTCTGCCAGCTTGTGATCGAGGTGGGCGAGCGCTGCTTCCAGCTGCTTTTTGTGATTCGGGTGCGTTGCGGTCTCCAGATCGTTGATGATATGTATGCGCGACAGTTCGATGTTCGCGCGTTCGCGGTCTTTTTCCAATTGGTCCTGAGCTTTCCTGGCTTTGCCTGGTGCCGCCATGTTCTCCCTGCTGGCTACCTGGGATTCAACGTCTTTTGATTCCCAGCCGCGTGCCATACATAAATTGTCCCACATTTCGCGGCACAAGCGGAAAATCAGAATTAATTTTTATTGCCCAGAAAAGCATCAGGCCCCGGCCGCTTTGGCGCGGGCGCGCGCAACTGAAGAATGTTCCTTCTGCTGAATCAGGTGGCGCAAACCGGCTTCGGCCAGGCGCGCGCGGCGTTCGGCAAAAAGGCCGTCAAAAATAAATTCCGCGGAATTTTCCTGCCAGCGCACGCGCAGAATCCAATCGCTCTGCGACGGAAACGCGGTGGCCATGGAAATTTCGTTGGCGGGGATCACGGCCAGCGGGCGCAGCTGCGAATCGAGTGCCCATACGCGGGTGGGAGTGAGATAAAAATTTACCGCACAAGGCTCGTCGTCAATAGAGGTTTGAACGGAATCTGCTCCCGCACAAAAGTTTCCGCCGTCGAGAAGCATATAGGCGCCGAGTTGTTCAATGGCTTGCGCGCTGCCGCGATCCTGGCGCAGCGGCGGAAGGAGCACGGCCAGCAGAAACAGCGCTAGGCCAACGGGCGCGAATGCCCAGGCGTTCCACAAACTGAGCGGCAAAACCACCAGGGCAGCGCCAGCAATGCCGAGCAAAATGCGGAAGCCGGTCCAGGCGCTGGGGCTGGAGCGCAGCGTTAGAACCTTGGGAAAAGTGCGGGAAACGAAGAACAGCGAATCGGCGACGGAATCGCGGAAGCGCGCGAAGGTAGACACAACTTCGCTGCTGGGCATTTCGCCGGGAAGAATTGGGGGAGTGGAACTGGCGCTCATAACGGTCTGGAGGGTGTTTATGTTAGCAGGTTGCTAGAGGATTTTTGCAAAAGAGTTTCCTCATTTTCACTGGATTGACCGCTTTTCGGGGCGAGTGGCAACGACGACAGGGTGGTAATAGAACCAGGAGAGCAGGGAAAGGGCGCACAGAAACACCGAGCTGCCGAGCGAGAACAGCGAGCCGACCGCGAGACGACGCGGAGAAGCCGAGGCGGGGATAACGAACCATTTTGGAACTGCTGTGGCCTGGTTGGTAAGCGTTGCCGACTTTGACGCGGGAGGAACGAACGGCGAAGGCGAAGGGTTGCGATCCGCACGCGATTTGGTTCGAAGCAGCAGGTGTTTCTGGACTTTGTGCTGTCGCAATGTGTGATTGCGGGATTGCAGCAGGAGAAGGTTTCTCCGCTGCTGCGTTTGAAGTATCACACTTCGATTGCGGACGCAGTGAGATTGGGCCGGGTTTTTTCCAGGTTTCCGAAATATTTGTATCAACAAGTGGCCTGAAAATAGTCACGGTTGAGCGACTCGCGGCAAGGCCCCCTCCCGTGTCTGTAGGAAACACCGAAAGGCGCGAAGTTGTGCACAAGTGAACAGACGTGTGGCCCGAGGAATCCTAAGATGGACTTGTCTAGAAAAAGTCTGACAGCTCAGAGGGAAAAGGAAAAAATTGCGCGATGGCAGGAGGCATTACGTCCATCCTCAACGGAGTCGTCGTCATTAGCGCTGTGCTGTGGCTGCCAACCATGTTTGGAGTGATTCATTGCTTTTCGCGAATTCGCGTCGGATAAAGCGAATCGCAGGGCGAGTGCAATACAGAACCCCGCAACATGGCCAACAAATATCGCGCACGGTCTGCAAAAGACAGAACCGCTAGATACAACGGAGAAAAAAGATGAAACGCATCAAAATCAGTGCTGCCAGCGCGTTCTTGCTGGCGCTGGGGATTGCCGGGCCGGTGGTGGCAAGGCAGGAAAAACCTGACAAACAACAAGAAGAGAAGGCCAAACCACAAAAGCAGGAAGAAAAAGGGAAAGCTCAGAAGCAGGAGCAACAGGCCAAGCCTGAGCGGCAGCAGCCAGAAAAGTCCGCCAAGCAGGAACAACCGCAAGCGAGAAGTCGGCAAACTCAGGAACAGAAACAGCAGCAGGACAATTCTGCTAAACAGCAGGCCCGGACTGGGAAACAAGAGCAGCAAGCGAAGCCGGAAAAACAGCCAGAGGCCAAGACTCAGCAACAGAGCAGGACTCAGCAACAGGCGGGGGACCGTCAGCAACCGGGTGGCTCCGCACGTCCGCCGGAGCGCACGCAGGAAGCAAAGGCCAGACAACAATCGCACCGGGAACTTCGCCTTAGTGCGCGAGGCAGCGGGCGAATCCCTGAGGAACGGTTTCATTCCAATTTTGGCCGCGAACACAATTTCCGTATGCAGGAGCCGGTTTTAGTCGGCGGATATTCGCGCTTCCAGTATGGCGGATATTGGTTTGGATTCGTCGAGCCGTGGCCTGCGGACTGGTATTACACCGATGACGTCTACATCGATTATGTCGATGGCGGATATTACATGTACGACCCGTACTATCCGGGGACGCGGTTCGCGATCAGCGTCGTACTTTAAGTTGACCAGGGCGAGCGGCGCGAGTAGCACGTGGAGCAATCCGCAAGAAAAGGGGAGTAAACATGCTTGGAACTATCTTGATCGTGTTCTTGATCCTGGCACTGGTAGGAGCGTTACCGCGTTGGTCGCATAGCCGGGACTGGGGCTACCTGCCGACGGGCGGGTTTGGCCTGGTGCTCACGGTGGTAGTGGTATTGATTCTTCTGGGACGAATCTGAGCAAAGTGTGGGTTAGTGCACAGACGCACGCTGCGAGCCTGGCTAGTATGGAGTTGCAGGAAAACGAGCTTCGTCAGAACCTGACCCTCATCTCTGGTCTGATTGCCTGGGCCGAATCGTACAACGTGTAAGAGCCGCAGATGGTAGCAGCGGGCAGGACTTGAAGCTGCTGCGCGAAGTGCAAACGCAAAAGGCGAATCGATGAAACCAATGGCATGGCTGGGAATTCTACTGATCGTACTTAGCGGACTGGCGCTGGCCTATCAGGGATTTGGCTACACGCACCGAGAAAAAGTTTTGGATGTTGGCCCGATTCACGCAACGGCAGACGAGCACGAACACGTTTCGATTCCTCCCTTCGTAGGAGGCCTGGTGTTGATTGGCGGAATTGTTCTGGTGGTTGCCGGAGCAAAAAAGAATTCGTAGTGGCGGATCGCGGAAATGTCCGGGGTGGGAGCGGGGCAACGAATAGCTCTCGCAAACAAGTTTTTACGAAAAATCTTCAGTGAAATATTTGGTCTGAAGCAAATCGCAACGCAGCAGTAGGACCGTGGAGGTCAGTAATGAAGAAATACCTGGTGGCAGCAGCCTGTCTTGCGCTTGTTTCTGGCGCGGTGTATGCCAGAAAATTGAACAAGGAACAAAAGCGCCTGGCGGAATGCGGCGTGGTGATGCAGGAAGTGCTCAACGTGCCGGACAACATTCCGCATGAACTTCTGGAAAAGGCGGAATGTGTGATCGTGATTCCGTCGGTCAAGAAGCTGGCATTCGGAGTTGGCGCGGACTACGGACGCGGCGCAATGATTTGCCGCACCGGAGAACATTTCCGCGGGGCCTGGGGCGCGCCCGCAATGTACGCGCTCGAAGGCGGCAGCGTTGGTTTCCAGATCGGCGGAGAAGCCACTGACTTGGTTTTGTTGGTCATGAATGGAAAAGGAATGGATTCGATTCTGAGCAGCAAGGTAAAGCTGGGCGCCGACGCTTCAGTTGCCGGTGGACCAAAAGGACGTGATGCTTCCGCGGATACGGATGCATGGATGCGCGCAGAAATCTTGAGCTACTCGCGTTCACGCGGGCTGTTTGCAGGAGTTTCCCTGGAAGGTTCCACGATTCGCCCGGACAATGAGGCCAGCGAACGTGTCTATGGCCGCGAGATCAAAGCCGCGGACATCGTGCGAAGCGACAAGATGAGCGTACCCGCAACTGGCCGTCATCTTGCTGCCGTCCTGCAGAAGAGCGCGCCGCGCAACGAATCGGAGCGGGCTTCGAATTAGTAATTAGAAGCAAGCGATGTGATTCAGCAAAAAGAAAGCCAGGCTGCAAGGGCTGCTTGAAGCGACGCGCCTTTTGTAGTCTGGCTTTGGCTTTTTTGTACTGCGATCGGTGAGTTCGGATAACCACGGTCAACAACGACTTATTGACTTATATTCTTCCGTTGTATTCGATAAAGCCGAGTTTCCTGAATTTGTTCATGAAGAAATTCACCCGCGAGCGCGTAGTTCCGACCATGCTCGCCAGGGTTTCCTGCGAAACTTTTGCCAGGAGGTTCAGCGGCCTCTCCGTAGCGCGCCAAAAGCAGCAGCGTCCGTGCCAGGCGTTTTTCGCCGCAGTTGAAGAGTTGATCAAGTCTTCCTCGACGCGAATGTTGTGCGCGAGCATGTAGGCGGTGAAATGGTCGGGCAATTCGTGTTCGGCGTGCAGTACCCGCGGCAATTGCTCCTTCTGGATTGCCAGCAGCGTTGACTGCGTCGCGGCGGTGGCGGTGCCCATGCGCAGCGCCGGGCTGGCCATGCAGCCTTGGTCGAAAAAGTCGCCGGGACCAAACATCGCGACCACAGCTTCTTTGCCGGAACCACTGACCACCGACAACCGCACGCCGCCCTTTTGTACCTACATTACCGTTTCCGCGGAATCACCCTGAGTAAATGGATTCATTTCTGCGATATTCCATGACTTTTCTGGATATGCCGGCAGTATCCGGAAACTTTTGTGCCTTGCAGGAGCTGAGAGGTGGAGCGGGCTTGGAATTCCT
>Ga0193709_1000585_pt1 | contig 12390 bp, 10 predicted proteins | sample H3c2metaG_FD_160571 | JGI IMG/M metagenome (GOLD analysis project Ga0193709, IMG submission 160571) | Soil microbial communities from a riparian zone of the East river system, Colorado, United States - H3c2 | ecosystem: Environmental > Terrestrial > Soil > Riparian zone | place: USA: East River... | reverse complement strand
CTGGAAAAGGCGCGAAGACATACCACCGCCGAGAAGATTGTTGAGCAGAGCAATGCCGAAGCGGCGTTCATGCGCGATGGGAAGTGACGGGACACCGAGGCAGAGATGGACTTGCTCGAGATCTTTCTTGCGCTCGACGTGGATGGGCGCGCCGGTTTTCGGCGGTTCATCCTGTTCAAGGCCGCCGGTAGGAGTCAGGTGGCCAAATTCGCGCTGTACCAGTTCAAGAACTTTTTCGTGCGGCACGTTGCCTGCGGCGGTTACCAGCAAATGATTTGGCGCGAACCATTCGCGGAAGCGGGTCTGCAACGCTTCACGCGAAAACTGGCGAACAGTGTCCGGAGTGCCTAGAATCGGCCGGCCAAGGGGATGCCCAGGCCAGAAACCGCGTGTGAAAATTTCGTGCAGCAGCGATTCCGGATTGTCGAGATCCATCTTGATCTCTTCGAGAACTACCTGACGTTCTTTTGCTACGTCGCCGGAATCGAAGAGCGGACGAAGACACAGGTCGGAAATAATATCGAACGCAATGGGGAGATGATCGTCGAGGACTTTGGCGTTGAAACAAATTTGTTCTTTGGAGGTGAAAGCGTCGAGCATTCCGCCGATCGAATCCATTTCGCGGGCGATCGATTCGGCGGAGCGGCGCTCCGTGCCTTTGAAGACCATGTGCTCCATGAAATGCGCGAGGCCGTTTTGTTCGCTGGCTTCGCGGCGAGAGCCGTTACGAATCCAGACGCCGACGGACACAGAGCGCACGTGGCGCATGGTTTCCGTAACGACCACCAGGCCGTTGGGTAGGAGGTGCCGCTGGATGTCGCGCTGTTCTGCAACCATATAGAGATTGTGACACATGACTCGGGGCTCTCGCCAGCCAAGCCGCTTGCTCAGATGCGTTCACTTCACAATACCCCGGGGAAAGCCGAAACCGAGATCGTTCCGTCGTCCTTATTAGCCACCGCTATCAGGTCTTCCATCGGAATTTAGATCGACAGTGCAAATTCACGTTGGCGTCTGACCGGTACGGAGCGCAGTTTCATTGAAGTACTAGGTCTGCGCCAGCCCCGCCGCGCAGATTGAAAGCACACACAATACCAGAGACAGACTGCGCCAGGGTCGCATTGCTCCGCCAGAGAAAAGAGGTGGGCAAGTGGACTCGGCGGGCTGTGAGCCGGCTCGTCGGCCGCGAGAAATGCTGGAACCGGCGCTGCGCGCAGGCTAGAGGAGCTTTTCGTCGGGATGCAGTTTGCCGTACTCGCTGGTGTAATGGAGCGGAACGTCGGCGTAAGTTCCTTTGTCGCGGTAGTAGACTTCGCACATGTCGAACGGCTTGGAATAGATGTGGATGCTGACAGCGCGCTGATTGAATTCGGGAAGATTCAAAACCTGGTGAACCGGTTCGAGCGGATTGACATAAGCGGGATGCGTCGCGTCCATTTCGTAAATGTCAGTAGCGGCGAGATTACATGTTCCGCAGTGTTCTCCATCGGAATGGCGCTCTTGGACACGAAAGTTTTGTACTTTGAGGCGGCCGATCGGTGCGGACATCCAACAATTCTGGTCGCGATGATTGTGGATGCGGCTGAATTGGCCGATTTCCCAGCAGATGGCCATACACTCGAACATATCGTTCTTGAAAATCAGGTTGCGGGTGTAACCGCCTTTGGAAAAGAAGAGATATTTTTCGAGAGATTCGGGACGGATGGCGTGGTGGAGAATGTAGTCCTGAACAGTTTCCAGGGTGAAGTTGCGGTCGGGTATGGCGGCGAGATTTTTGACCCAATCGGCGATATCGAGCTGTTCGACGGCGAGCTGTTCGGACATAGGAAAGCCTCCGATTTTAGCTCAGGGTTCGTGAGTACGAACCTTTCTACCTCAGTGGCCTGTAAGTACAAGCCCTGAAACCCTGAACCCCGGAGGAAAGTATAACGCTAAGTGCGATAATGGGAGCAGTGGCCGGAAAAGACGAGGGCATGGAATTACTGGGAAAATCGCGAGAGCGGTTGCGGGCGCTTTGCGTGGCGATGGGCGAGCCTGCTTATCGTGGCGACCAGTTGTATCGCGCGCTGTATGCCGATCGACTTTTCGATTTGTCCCGGGTGACAAGTCTTCCTGCGGCGTTTCGGGAGAGACTCGCTTCGGAAACTACTGTGACGTTGCCAATCGTGCGACAACGATATTCGTCAACTGACGGATCGGTGCGATATTTGCTTGGGCTCGGAGAAAAACAGGATTTCGGCACAGACAACACAGAGGACACGAAGAAGAAAGAGATAAAGAGGCCCGCTTCGGTGGAAGCGGTGTTTATGCCCAGTGAGGCGCGACAAACCATTTGCATTTCTACGCAGGCGGGCTGCGCGGTGGATTGCCAGTTTTGCATGACGGCGCAGCTGGGATTGATTCGCAATTTGACTGCTGGAGAAATTCTGGCGCAGGTTCTTCTGCCGTTAGAAGAGCACAAGGAAACTTTAACGCCGCAGACAAATGTTGTGTTGATGGGGCAAGGCGAGCCGCTGCTGAATTATGAAAATGTGATGGCGGCGATGGGGATATTGCTGGATCAATCGGGAATCGGCTTGGCGCCAAAACACGTAACGCTTTCGACGAGCGGCATTGTGCCAGGGATCGAGCGGCTGGCTAAGGAGATCCGACGGCCGAAGCTGGCGATTTCATTGAATGCTTCAAATGACGCGCAGCGCGATGCACTAATGCCGATCAACAAAAAATACCCTTTGGGCAAATTGCTCGCGGCATGTCGGGATTTTCCGCGCGGCTCGCGCGAGTACATTACGTTTGAGTATGTTTTGCTCGGGGGCGTGAACGACACTGTGGACGACGCGAAGCGTGTGGCACGATTGATGGCGGATCTTGGCCGCGTGAAAGTTAACCTGATTCCGTGGAACCCTGGTTCCCTGCCCTATAAAGAACCGAGTGCAGACAGCATCGAGCGATTCCACAAAATTTTGTTGGAGAAAGGTATTCCGGCGTTCACTCGTTATTCGCGAGGGCGAGATGTGATGGCGGCCTGCGGACAATTGTCGTTGAACGAAGTAAACAGTAATCAGTTCACGGTGCTCAGTTAAGAAAGGTTTTCTTCCCTCAGATAATATTGCTGTTGCGAATGCCGATGGTGGCGAGCAGGCGGCCGGAATTCGCTCCTTCTTTGCGATAGCTGAAGAAAAGGTCGGTGTGGCAGGCGGTGCAGAGATCGCTGACAAAAATGTTAGCTTTGTTGAGGCCTGCGGCGAGGAGCTGCGAGCGGCTGGCTTTGCGCAAGTCTAAGCGAACATTTTTGGGCGGTGGCTGGTGGCCGGGAGGCATCATGTTGAGCCATTGCAGAGGGTTGGGCTCTTCGCCGGTGCGCAGCTCGTCGAAATATTCTTCAGCGTCGGCGAATTGCGACGTGAATTCCGTGACCAGTTCGGTGCCGACTTCATAGCAGCAGCCGCCAATCGCTGGACCGAGAGCGGCGAAAATGTCGGCGGGATTTGAGCCGAAGTGCATGCACATTTCGCCTACGGTTTTTTGCGCGATGCGCGCCAGAGTGCCGCGCCAGCCCGCGTGGACGGCAGCGACCGCGCGTTTTTTAGCATCGACCAGCAGAATCGGAACGCAATCGGCAGTTTGGATGCCGAGTAGTAAGCCCGGTGCATTCGTGAGCGACCCATCGCCTGCCTGCGCAGGCAGACCTGCTGTGACAGGTAGGTCGCGGCGAGGCTCGTCTGGCGGCATTTGAAACCATCGGACAACAGACGAGTGAATTTGTTTCAGTGGGACGAGTGTGTGCTCGCTGTCATCAAGCGCTGACTGAAACGCTTGGCGATTCTTAAGGACGCTCGCGCGAGCGTCCCACTCCGTGAAGCCGAGATTGAGAACCCGTTCACCGGAATCGAGAACGCTTGCGCCGCCAAAGCGCGTGCTAAAGCCATGCATGAGCCACGGAATTTTTCGTAACGGAGCGAGTTCGAGTATCTGGACGCTGCGCACGTTGCGCAGCGACCAGGGGGAGGCGATTCTTGGACGTACCGCTGGGCGCGGAGCGGGTTTACCTGGAATTCGGCTGACACGCGAACTCTTAGCGGCTCTTGGCATCATGTCAGTATAATCGGAAATTCAGATCCAGCATTTGGCGCGGCGGCGAGCATGATGGGAGCTGCATGATAATCGGGATGGGAATCGACGTGGAAGAAGTGGAGCGGGTTCGAGGCGCGATGGAGCGCCAGGGCGAACGTTTCTTGAAACGCATTTTTACGGAAAAAGAGCGCGCGTATTGCGAGCAGTTCAAGGATAAGTACGAGCGATACGCAGGGCGTTTTGCTGTAAAAGAAGCGGCGATGAAAGCACTGGGAACGGGTTGGAGCCGCGGGGTGCGCTGGGTCGATATTGAAGTGCTGCGACTGCGCGGCGGACGGCCGACGCTGGAGTTGAAGGGCGAGGCACGCAAAATCGCAGACAAACTTGGCGTGAACAATATCGCGATCAGCATTACGCATACGTCGAAACAAGCCATGGCGCAAGTGATTTTCGAGAGCTAACCAGGACCTGCCGGCGCTCAATAGTTCGGGAATGGCAAGAAAGGGCCGCATTGCGATTTTCCGGGCGTTTGCGGGTTTGTTTACAATCTTGTTTTTTGACTGCTACAAGCATGCCGATTTTGGACTACGCGCAGCGCGAGACACTTGCCTACATGAAGGAACCGACACAACAGAACCTCGACAAGCTCCGCGCCAAGCAGAACGAGGAAGTGAGAAAGCGTTGGCTATCTGCCACGCTGCTGGGACTAGTCGCCGTAGCGTTTGCGATTCCGCTCTATCTCGGCATCGGAGAAAAACAAAAGCGCAGGGCTGAAGCTAAGCCCTGCAATACAAAATCAATTTCAGTACGTGGCTTCTACTTGACTACGAGAAAGGGGCCGATGGCCAGGACGTCCGCGCCGGAACAGTAGAAGCTGCGAACGGCGGAGCGCGGATCAGTGACCAGTGGCTCGCCAAAAAGATTGAATGAAGTGTTGACGAGTATTGGCGCGTGAGCGGATTCGCCGAATTTGTGGAGAAGTTTCCAGAACAGCGGATTAGCTTGTTTTTCGACGGTGTGAACGCGGATCGCGGCGCCATTAAAGGTGAAACGCTCTAGCCCTGCAATGGAATTTTTCAAATCGCCGAGAGACGCCATGAAGCGGCAGTTGGGGCCACAATCGAACCATTCATGGGCGCGCTCGGCGGGAACGGAAAGAGCGAAGGGATGAAACTCTTCGCGATGTTTGATGAACTGATTCACGTTGTCGAGAACGTATTCGTTGAATGGTGAAGCCAGCAGGCTGCGATTGCCGAGAGCACGGTGACCAAATTCGCTGCGGCCCTGGCACCAGGCGACGATTTTCCCGCGGTCGAGATGATGAGCGGTTTCCGCAAGAAGCTGGTCTTCGCCGGATGGATATCTGTAAACAATTTTGCAGTTGTCGAGAACCGATTTGATTTCCTGGGACGTCGGCTCGGGACCCAGTGCCAGAGAATCCAGAGGAGCGCGACCGGAACGGCCGGACGCTTTTTTGCGCGCGAGAAACGCCGCGCCGAGTGACGTACCCGCGTTGCCGGCGACCGGCTGGACGTAGACATTGCGAAAGCTGCTGCGTTGTTCAATCGCGCGCACCAGCAAAACGTTTTGAAATACTCCGCCGGCCAGGCAGAGCGAATCGGCACCGGTCGTTTCGCGGAAGTGTTCGGCAATTTTGAGGACCATCTCTTGCAGAACATCTTGTGCACTGCGCGCCAGCGCGGCACGAACGAAGCGATCGCTGGGAGTTGCGGACCGCGACAAGCCCAGTTCCCGGAAGAAGCGCGGCGAAAAAACGCCAGCGCCATCAGCACCCGCGGAAAAATATTTGCGATCCAGCACCGGCAAACCTTTTGCATTCCAGGCGAAGAGTTTTCTGAAGAACTCGCTGTATTCAGATTGACCATCCTTGCTGAGCCATTGCAGTTTGTGTTCATCGCGATGCGGGCGGAGGCCAACAATTTGCGTGACGCGGGAATAGAACCAGCCGAGCGAATTTGGAAAAGGAAGCGAATGCAGGCTCTTGATCTGGTCGTCTTCGCCGACTGCGACCAGTCCCGAGCTGCCGTTGGCTCCGTGATCCAGGGTGAGAACGAGGGAACGGGAAAAATCGGACGTGTAAAAGGCGCCAGCGGCGTGACAGAGATGATGATCGAAATTGGAAAAACGGCGTCCGGCGAAAAGCTGACGAAGATGAACCAGCATGGATTGGTGCTCGGGATTTTTGCCGTGATTCTTTCTTGCCGCTGCGCCGCGATCCGCGAGCGCTATTACGCCGATATCGGGCAGGCGCAGGCCGGACGAAGCGAGAACGCTTGCCAGGGCGAGTTGCGGAAGGGCGTGCGGATCGTTGCTGCGGCTGAGCTTTTCTTCTTCGATCGCAGCAAGGATATTGTGGTTATCGAAAAGCGCAACGGATGTGCCGGGGCCTGGAGTGGCGATGCCGAGGGTGTTCACGCTGCAGATTTCCGGGTGGTGCGAAGCCAGTGGCGTCTCATGGCCGCGCTTCAAACACCAGGTTAAACGGCGTCTCGGTTGCTCTGCGGAATCGTGTGAAGCCGCCCGACGTCACTACGTCGCGAATTTTCTTTTCTCCCGCTTGCGCGCCCAATGCTAAGCCCACTTCCTGCGAGAGTGAAGCCGGAGTGCACAATAGCGTGGACGCTCCATAGAATGCGCGCCCGATCGGATTCAGGTTGTCTTCGATTTTGTCCCCCGCGAAGGGCTCGACGATCATCCATGTGCCGTCTTTTTTCAAGCTGCCGTGCACATGCGCGGAAGCGCCGGCTGGATCGCCCATGTCGTGCAGGCAATCGAAAAATGTCACGAAGTCGTAGTCTCTGCCCGGATACGTTTTTGCCATTGCCACTTCAAAAATAATGCGATCCGCGACGCCAGCATCCTTTGCGCGTTGTTTGGCGGTTTCGATGGACTTATCGTGATAATCGAATGCGGCAAATTGCGATTTCGGATAATGCTTGGCCATCAGAATCGTGGAAGCGCCCAGGCCGCAGCCGACATCGGCCACGCGTGCGCCGGCTTTCAACTTGGCGTCCACCTCGTGCAGCGAAGGAATCCAGGCGCTGACAAGATTTGCCGCGTACCCTGGCCGGAAAAATCTTTCGGTGCCCACGAACACGTTGGCATGATGTTCGTGCCAGCCCATTCCCTTTCCGGTCTTGAAGCGCTCTTCCACTTGATCCTTGGCCTGCAGAGCTCCGAGCGCCGCCTGAAAAGCCCCCGGCAAAAATGCCGGGCTATTGTCATCGGCAAGTACGAACGCCTGCTCTTCGCTCAAATAAAATTTTCCGCTTGGCGCGTCGTAGCTCACGTACCCGCCGGCCGCCTGGCTGCACAACCATTCCCGCACGTAACGTTCTGCAGTGCTGCTGCGCTTCGCCAGCTCGGCAGGCGTTTGGTGCCCGCCGGCCGCCAAACCCTTGTACAAACCCAGCTTGTCGCCAATCCCGATCAGCGCCGCATGAAACGTTGCGCCAAAATCCACGATTCCCTTGCCCAATAATTCGTGAAGCTTTTGCTCGTTGATAGCCACAGTCATGCCTCCGTCAAAAAAAATGGGATCCACGCTGGGAAGCGGACCGGTTTGCACCGAATGCATTGAAGTCTACGGAACGACGCGACGCGAAACAAGCCCCTTGGAGAGCACTCTTTGTCTATGAACGCTTAGAGACGCACCGCTACTTAGGCAAGTGCAATGCGGTGCTGAAAGGCCGGCGCAATGGCGGAAATTGTTCTTGTCGCTTCAGTTGCCCGCAGGGGCCGCGTGCGCTTGCCCGGAGAAATGAATCGTGATCAGAAAACCGTTGCTGCTGTCGTAAGAAAATTTGTGGTCCTTACCTTCGAATTCTTCGTGTTTGCTCTTCCACATGCGAAATCCGTCGTTAGACTGCGCCGTCCAATACTTCAAGTTCTGAACGACGATCTCGCGGTTCGGATCGTCGCCCTTGTACTTCTCCAGAACCACTTCTCCTTTCCCGTTGTTCATCTTCGCGCGGGCCACTCCGGTCTTTTCGTCCACGTTCCAGGTGAAGCCCTGCGTATCCACGTCAAACTTTTGCCATTTGAATGGGTATAGCTGCCCGATGATGTCGTTCAAAGCCGTCTTCTGCTCGGGCGTGACACTGGGATCATAGTTCAGGACCGCCCAGGAATCTTTTCCCGTGCTCCAGTCACTTCCCAAGTCGGTGGCGATCCAGACTTTCGCGCCATCCAGCTTGGTATTTTGGTAATGGCCCTGGTCGACTTTCAAAACCAAATTGGCGCGGCAGAAGTGTTCCTTACCGTGATGCGTGGAATGAGTGTTGAAGTAGCAGGGACAAAACATGTCGCAACTGCACGCTTCAATGTAGGAAGCAGTAATGTCAAAGTCTGGTTTTGCCGCGCCGGACGCTTTCTCCTGCGCAGCCGCAACCGCGAACGCTAGAAACACGATGACCGTCAGTGAAATCAAAATGAGGTACAAAGAATTATGCCGCATGGCATCCTCCCTTCGCTGCTCGATTTTTTGGGAACCCACCCTGGGGAATATGCCTGATTCTATTCCTGGGATTGGCTGGAAAACAAGATGATTTAAGTCAAGCGGCTGGCGCGGCGCTGGCTTCTAGCAACAGCGGCTTACGCGTGAATATTTTTTCTGCAGTTGCGAAACGTAAAATTCCTCGCGGCTTAAGACAGCGCCGGCGCACAAATGCTTCGCGTACGACTCCAAGTAGCGATCGTACGCCGCGTCGCCACACCACTCGCGAATCCCACGCCAGATTCGCAGTAGGATTGCTACGGCGCGAATATTTGATTTACTGGAAATCGCCATCAATCGCCTCCTGCGGCCGCGGTCCACGCGGTCGGAACGTATGGGCTTTCATGTAAAACAGGTTCACGTTTCCCGATTAAGAGCCCGGCCCATTGCGTCACTGCTTCCACCAACAAAACCAGAATCATGATCGCGAGTATTGCAGTCACTACCGCATCGAGCCGTTGATTGAAGATCAGCCGCTGCGTTTCCACAATCTTTGCAGCAGGGATTTTTCCTGCGGCGATTTGCGCGGCCATCGCGTTCGCCGCGGAAAGGAAGCCGATGCGTGGATTGGCAGAAAAGATTTTCTGCCAACTGGCGGTCATGGTGATGATCACCAGCCAGGTCATCGGCAACAGCGTCACCCAGATCCAGCGCAATTTTCCCATCTTCAATAAAATCGTGGTCGCCACTACCAGCGCGACCGCAGCTAACAATTGATTCGAGATTCCGAACAGCGGCCACAATGAATTGATTCCACCGAGCGGATCGATCACGCCTTGATATAGAAAATATCCCCACGCTCCTACGATCAGCGCGCTCGAAAGCAAGACTCCCGGCAGCCAACCGGTTCTTCCGAACGGTTTCCACAGGCGGCCCCCCAGTTCCTGGATCATGAATCGGCCGACGCGTGTACCTGCATCCAGCACCGTTAAAATAAACAGCGCCTCGAACATGATCGCGAAGTGATACCAGATGCTGAGCAATCGTTCGCCGCCGATGGTACTGGAAAAAATCTGCGCCATGCCGACCGCAAGAGATGGTGCGCCGCCGGTCCGATTGAATAGCGTTTGTTCGCCGACGGCGTGCGCGAGACCAGTCATCGTCGCGGGATCCACGTGATAGCCCCAACTGGAAATTGTGGCCGTGGCCGCCTCGGCGGTCGAACCAACTATCGCGGGTGGCGAATTAATCGCAAAATAAACTCCCGGCGGCATGGCGCAAGCCGCGACCATGGCCATGACGCCAACAAATGATTCCAACAGCATTGCTCCGTAACCGATGAAGCGCGCATGGCGCTCGCGCTGAATCATTTTCGGCGTGGTGCCGCTGGAAATCAGCGAATGGAAACCGCTGATGGCTCCGCACGCAATGGTGATAAAACAAAACGGAAAAATCTTTCCCGCGAAGACCGGCCCTGTGCCATCCACGAATTTGGTCAGTGCCGGCATGTGTACTTCCGGCTGTACAATCAAAATTCCTGCCGCGAGCGAGAAAATCGCTCCGGCCTTGATGAAAGCACTCAAATAATCGCGCGGCGCAAGCAGCAGCCAGACCGGCAAAGCCGACGCGGCGAATCCGTAGGCCATCAAAATAGAAGCTAGCGCCACTCCGCCAAACGTAAATGCCTGCGCCCAACTTTGCGATTCGGCCACCCACTGCCCAGCCACCACCGCGAACATGACCAGCGCCACACCGATCAGCGACGCCTCCAGCACTCGTCCGGGGCGCAGGTAGCGCAGATACAGACCCAGCAGCAGCGCGATCGGAATGGTCATAGCCAAGGTAAACGTCGCCCACGGTGAGGATTTCAACGCATTGACAATCACCAGCGCTACTACGCCCAGCAGAATCACCATGATCGCCAGCACCGCGATCTGCGCGATAACTCCGCCGCGCTTGCTGACCTCATCACGCGCCATTTCGCCCAAGGTTTTTCCGTCACGCCGGATCGAGCAGAACAAAATAATAAAATCCTGCACGCATCCCGCGAACGCGCAGCCTGCAATCAGCCACAAAGTTCCTGGCAAATACCCAAATTGTGCGGCGAGGGTTGGCCCAACTAGCGGACCAGGGCCAGCGATTGCGGCAAAGTGGTGCCCGAACAAAACCCATTTGTTGGTGGGTACAAAATCGCGGCCGTCATCTAGCCGCTCCGCGGGCGTGGCCCGCGTATCGTCAAGAGCGAGCAGCTTCGCGGAAATGAACGCGGAATACAGGCGATAGGCAACCAGGTAGCAGCAAACCGCAGCAACCACAAACCATGTTGCGCTGATGGCTTCGCCTCGATACAGCGCAATCTTCCCGAGGGCAATCGCGCCGCCCATCGCGATCGCCACCCATGCTGCAACCGCCAGCAGTCGTTTCACTTTGCCGCACCTTTCTGCGTAGCGGCCGCCTGATCGGTGCCGGCACGAATGAATTGCGCCAGGTCCTGCTTGAGTTTTGCGAGCGATGGCCGGTGCACGTACATCATGTGGCCAGCTTCGTAGTAGCCGCCGGAAAGATGCGAGCGCAGCGATTCATCAAGACTTAAGTGATCGAAGGTATATTCGGCGGCAAAAAAGGGCGTGGCCAGATCGTAATATCCCTTTCCGACAAACACGCGCAAGAAAGGATTTTGCGTCATCGCGCTGCGCAGCGTCTCCGCCACGTTCACATATTTATTCTGATACGATTCGTAGCTCCACGGCTGCACCCGGCCCGTCAAGTACTCGTAAAAAAGATCGCTCTCGAATTTCAGGTCGCCGCGTACGTAGTCGTGAAAGGTTGCAGTATACGGTCCGACAATGGCCGCAAGGCTGGGATCGTAATCCGGCCGCGCCCCGGCCGAGTTTTCGTCGATACCGGTGAAGCGGCCATCGAGGCGTCCAACGGTGCGGCGTTGCTCGCGCAGCAGTTCCTTGTCGAAGCGCTGAATTTCAATGCGCAGATTGCTGCGTTCGATGTATTCGGCGGACAGTCCGGTAAGCCGGGAAAGTTTTTGCGCGATTTCCGCACGACGCGGGGCGGGCAAACTGTCACCGCCCATCAGCGCGTCGGCGTACTCATGCGCAGCAAAGCTTCGCGATTCAGCAAGCGCTTTCTGCAAATCGCCTTGCAGATCCGCGGACAATCTTTTGTGGTACCAGGCAATCGCCGTATACGTCGGGAGATACAAGATGTACGGAAGATCGTTGCCGGTATCGAATTCCGCCGTCTGGAAATTCAGGATCGAGGAAATCAGAATGATGCCGTTCAAGTACATTCCGTAGCGCTGCTGCAAATATCCGGAAAGCCCCGCAGCGCGCGTGGTTCCGTAGCTCTCCCCTGCCAGAAATTTCGGCGAAGTCCAGCGCTTGTTCCGCGTGGCGTAAAGCCGAATGAAGTCGCCGACCGACTGTATATCTTCCTCTATGCCATGAAATTGTTTAGGCGCTTCACCGGGAACGGCGCGGCTGTAGCCGGTTGAAACCGGGTCAATAAAAACTAAATCTGTCATGTCCAGCAACGAGTATTCGTTGTCCACCAATTTGTAAGGCGGCGGAAGCAACGCGCCGGCGTCGCCCATTTCCACGCGGCGCGGACCAAGAGCGCCAAGATGCAGCCAGATTGAAGCCGACCCCGGCCCGCCGTTGAAAGTAAATGTCACCGGACGCTTCGCCGTGTCGCTGACATCGTCTTTCGTGTAGGCCACATAAAAAACGCTGGCCTTCGGCGTGCCGTCTTCCAGCTTCAACAGGATGGTTCCGGCCGTCGCGGTGTATTTTATTTCCTGCCCGCCAATTTTGACCGTGTGCTTGGTCTGGACAACTTTCTCTTCC
>Ga0193709_1000584_pt1 | contig 12392 bp, 13 predicted proteins | sample H3c2metaG_FD_160571 | JGI IMG/M metagenome (GOLD analysis project Ga0193709, IMG submission 160571) | Soil microbial communities from a riparian zone of the East river system, Colorado, United States - H3c2 | ecosystem: Environmental > Terrestrial > Soil > Riparian zone | place: USA: East River... | reverse complement strand
CCAAGCCTGCCTGCTCCGCTTCCGTCCAATTCTAATGACCACCATGGCCGCGCTCTTAGGCGCTCTCCCGCTGGCTCTTGGCCAAGGTGTCGGCTCCGAACTGCGCCGCCCCCTCGGTATCGCCATCGTCGGCGGCCTGATCGTCAGCCAGCTCCTGACCCTCTTCACCACTCCGGTCGTTTACCTCTATCTCGATCGTTTCCAGTCCCGCATTCGCCAAGCCGCCCGCCCGGGCCGCTCCCGATACCCAGTCCCCGCCCACTCGGACTGATTTAGGCCAGCGCGGGGCTGCCTGCCTCGTGGACCAGCGGTTTTATGCCGCTGCGCTTTCCTTTTCCGCACCTCCCCACAGCGATTGCCCGAAATCCAGCTCCGAGTGGTGTCAGCAAAAAAAATCCCTTTACATATTCCTATATGGGTATATAGTTCTCTCATGCCTCGCGCCTCCACCACCTCCGACGCTTTCAACGCTGTCGCAGAACCGCGTCGCCGCGCTATCCTCTCCTTCCTGGCTCGCGAAGAGCGCCCCGTAGGCGACATCGTAGACGCGCTCGGCTTCGAACAGCCCAGCGTCTCCAAGCACCTCCGCGTACTCAAGGACGTCGGCCTGGTCACCGCCCGCCGCGACGGCCGCAACATGCTCTACCGCACCGAAGCCGAAGCCCTCCGCCCTCTGCACGAATGGACCCAGTCCTTCGAGCGCTTCTGGCGCCATCAACTCAGCCGCATCAAAGAACGCGCCGAAGCCAAGACAGATCCCAATTTCGATCCAACTCAAAAGGAGAAATCATGACCGCAACCGCTTCTGCTTCCATCCTCGACGATCTGACTCTGTCCATCACCCAGGAGATCCGCATTAATGCGCCGATCGACGTCACCTATACGGTCCTCCTCGAGCATCTCGGCCCTTACAGCGAAAGGCCGGACGGCACTCCCATGTCCATGGTGCTCGAACCGTGGCCCGGTGGCCGCTGGTACCGCGATCTGGGGGAAGGCAATGGCCATTTCTGGGCCAACGTTCAAGCCATCAAGAGGCCCACGCTCCTCGAACTCGCCGGCCCGCTGATGATGTCTTACCCCGTCGCCAACAACGTCCAGTACCGCCTCAGCGAAGAGAACGGCGTGACCGTCATCAAGTTCCGTCACCGCGGCTTCGGCCTGATTCAGGAGGAACACAGGAAAGGCGTTGTCACTGGCTGGTCTTACATCCATGAAGGCCTTCGCAAGCGCGCGGAAGCGGGCCGCACCAAATCCGCCGTCCAGTAGCGCAGGCAAGCCTGCTTGCGCCCGCTCGGCGGCTTAGCCTTCTCATCCCAGCGATTTTGTCCATCCCCAGCCAACCGGGGTCCCCGACGAGCCGGGTTTTGGCTCGTTGGGGTGGGGAAGCGAGGAATCTGCTTTTGCCTTAACGAGTTCGAAGTGAAAATCAAAAAGGAGAATCACGATGTCCATCGCAAAGTCACTGCTCGCCGAGTTCGAAATCCAGGCGCCCATCACCCGCAAATTCCTGGAACGTCTGCCGGAAGACAAATTCACCTGGAAGCCCCACGAAAAATCCATGACCGCAGGCCAGCTCGCCTATCATCTCGCGTTCGTGCCGGGCGGCGTCGTTCGTCTCGTGAATGCCAATCCCACGCCCGAACCCAATTTCAATTTCCCCCAGCCTTCCAGCCGCCAGGAAATCCTGAAAACCTTCGATGAAAGTATCGCGACCGTCCGCGATTCTCTTTCGAAAGCTGACGATGTCAGCATGAACGAAAGCTGGCGATTGACCGTCGGCGGCCGCGAAGTCCTCGCTCAACCGCGCGGACTGTTCCTGCGCGACGTCATGCTCAGCCACTGGTATCAGCACCGCGGCCAGTTTAGCGTCTACCTGCGCATCCTTGGTGTTCCCGTCCCCGCAAGCTGGGGACCTAGCGCCGACGAGCCCCCAATCTTCATGCAAAAGGCGCAATCGGCCTAGGCCTGGATTTCCGTGTAGGGGCACGATATATCGTGCCCTTCATCGCGTTAAAATGAGAGTTCTGATCGACGAGTGTGGCCCGAGAGCGCTTAAAAAATATCTCATCGACCGTGGTCACGAGTCTCGCACAGTCCAGGAGGCTGTTTCTGCCGCCACACACTAGATTCGTCCAGTGTTCAACTTCTCTGACGGCCTTGCGGAACCTCGATCTCGGGCACATTCTTCCACCGACCGGGGTCTAATATTTGCCGTATGGGTCAGACACGGGTGTGCCCGGAGCCGTGGGGACCGCGAAGCCGTGGAGAATGGATGCTCGAGGCCCGACAACTCACAAAATTCTACGGCTCAGTCCCTGCCGTTCAAGACATAAGCTTCCAAATCGCACCCGGCAGCGTCCTCGGCTACCTCGGCCCAAACGGCTCCGGCAAAAGCACCACAGTAAAAATGTTGATCGGCCTACTCCAACCGACTCACGGAGAAGTCCGCTTCGGTGGTCGCAACATCCAGCATGATCTCCTCGCCTATCGTCGCCATCTCGGTTACGTGCCCGAAGAACCGAATCTCTATCCGCACCTGACAGGTTGGGAATATCTCGAAATGGTTGGAACGCTTCGCGAAATCTCTGAAACCTCCCTTGCAACGAAAGCGGACCAGCTTCTCGATTTGCTCGCGCTCGGTGCGTACAAGCACGTTCAGATGAGCGCCTATTCGAAAGGCATGCGGCAAAGAATCCTTTTGATTGCCGCGCTAATGGACAATCCAGACGTTCTGGTCCTGGATGAACCGCTCTCCGGCCTCGATGTCACTTCCGCAATGGTTGTCAAAAATCTCATCCAGATTCTAAGCTCCAGAGGCAAATTCATCTTTTACTGCTCGCACGTGCTGGAAGTGGTGGAAAAAGTCTGTACCCAGCTCATCGTCATTCGCAAAGGCCGCATGATTGCCTCTGGATCCACGGATGAAGTGCGTTGCCAGATCGGCCAATCCACGCTCGAGCAGGCTTTCGTCCAGTTGGTGGAAGACAAAGACGCCGGCCATATCGCCTGCGATATCGTCAGCGTAATGATGTCGCCCCGTTGAACGATCGTCTCAATTCTCGCCCTGCCGCCGCCACTGCCTCGTCAAATAATCCATTCCGCCGTCTTCTCACCCTCTTTGTGGCGCGCATGTTCCGCGGTGGCAGCGAACTCGGTACCGACGACCTGGACCTCGGAATCGGCATTACCGTAGTTCTCCTGGCGCTTCCCGGCCTCTTCGTTTCTCTCCTGCTCTTCGAAAAATATGGCTCGCTGATTCGCTTTCTGCGTGGTGCTGGAGAGTTCGATCCCTTCGAAGCAACCATACCCGACGAATATTTTTTCATCGTTCTCTCAATGGCCATTACCGGCATTGCGACTCTCTGGAAATGGACCGCCATTTTTCCCGACCGCCGCGACTTTGCAAACCTTGTTCACCTTCCCATTTCGCTGCGCAATATCTTTGTCGCCAACTTTGCCGCCATCGCCGCCCTAGCTTCTCTTTACGCCATCGTGGTCAACGCCGCTTCCATCGTCCTGTTTCCGATCGTCGTCGTCGGCTCGCAGGGCAGTCTCGCGGTCTTCTTGCGGTTCTTTCTTGGCCACGCCCTCACCGTTGTCGCTGCCGGCTTCTTTGCCTTTTCCCTGGTTTTTGCTATAACCGGCATCCTCCTGGCGCTTTTTCCCTACGGAATGTCGCGACGGATTTCAACCGTCGTGCGCTTCGTCGTAATCGTCTTTCTTCTTGCCCTTGTCGCTAGCAGTCTTTCCGTTCCGGGCTTTCTCTGCAATGGCGTGGCAACAACTCAGCGCGTCCTCAGCGCCCTGCCCTCGGTCTGGTTCCTCGGCCTCTCGCAAAGGCTTTGGGGCCGCAGCGCCGATCCCTTCTTCTCGCACATGGCTTTCCGCGCGGTGGTCGCTCTCGTTGCAACTCCAGTCATCGCCGCGTTTGCCTACCGCGCAGGCTTTCGCCGATCATTTCAGAAAATTCCAGAGGCCGCCGATCTTCCCCTGATCTCAAAGCTTGGCAATCTTCGCTCGGGAGTTCTCAGCAAAATCTTCTATCGCGCGGTGCTCAAGACTCCAACGCAACAAGCATTTGGGCGTTTCATTCTTCAGGCTCTCGCGCGCAGCGAAGTCCACCAACAAGTGTTGCTATTTTCTCTGGCCATCGGACTCGTGGCTTCGGCAGGAATGTTGGCTGGCGTCCCTCTGCACTTCCGCCAAGGCGAAATTACGCCATTGTCCGCTGACCTGCTCTCCATCCCACTGATCCTTGCTTTTTGCGTCATCGTCGGTACGCGCTTCTGCTTCGAAATCCCCCTGAACCTTCAAGCCAACTGGATCTTCCGTTTCTGGCTAGATCCAGCGGTCGCCGAGACCCGCTCCACCGCCCGCAGGCTTCTTCTCGTCTTCTCGCTCTCTTGGCTTGCCCCGCTCACTTTCTTCTCGACGCTCTACCTCTGGGGGCTCTTTATTGCGATCCTGCATACTTCCGTGCTCATTGCGTGCTCAATCCTGATCATTGAAATTGCCATTCTGAGGCTGCGCAAAATTCCGTTCACCTGCAGCTATCCGGCCTTCCAGAGCCACTCGCCCCTGATCGTCCTGGGGTACCTTTTTGGCGCCATCATCCTCGCAACCTACATCCCGGAATACGAAGCGCGCATAGCTGCCATACCCGCGGCCACACCCCTACTCTTTGTCCCGCTTGCACTGATTCTTCTCGGGCTCTTTCACTACCGCAAAAACCTGCTGCCGATGGACAAGGAACTGATCTTCGAAGAACCCCAAAACCACTGGACCTAACCCCTTTTTGTTATTTATCCCTCGGTTCTTCTTATTCCGATTCGGGGCGCGGCACGCTACAGCCCAACTTGGCCAGGCGGGCACTTAGGCCGCTGCCTCGTGTGGGCGCGATTCCACGCGCCCGCAGTTGCTGCGTATTCGTTGCAAATCCCTCACGAACTCCCAATCAATATCCCGGTCAAAAACACCAGCACCCCCCCCACTACCACCAAAAACGCCGCTTGCAAAAACGGCGTATCCATATACTTATGTCGAATCCAGCTGATCACTCCCAATTCCACGCACACCACAAAAATCGCCACGGTAATCGCCACATGGAAATTCTTGATCAGAAAGGGAAGCGTGTGCCCTAATCCGCCCGCGGTCGTCATTCCTCCGATAATCAGCCCGCGGATCCACGGTGACCCTCTGCCCGTCAGCGATCCATCGTCGGAAAGCGATTCCGCAAATCCCATCGAAATTCCCGCTCCCACCGACGCCGCCATTCCCACCAGAAACGCTTCCCACGTCTTGTGCGAAGCGTATGCCGCCGCAAACAGCGGTGCCAGCGTGGACACCGATCCGTCCATCAACCCCGCAAGTCCCGGCTGCACCACCTGCAGCAAAAACAATCTCTTGTGCGAGGCGTCTTCCGCCAGCCGCGCATGTTCCGTCAGGTGTTTTTCTTCCAGGTTTCCCGCAGTCTCGGTATGCTTTCGTTCCTCATCGGCAAGCTTATTAAGCAGTTCTCTCGTCCCGGCGTGTGTCACCCGCCCGGCCGCCCGCTGGTAAAAACGCACCGCCTCCATCTCCATCACTTGCGCGTGTTTCCGGGCGGCATTCACGCCCAGTGGCCGCACCAGCCACAACGGTCGTCGCTGTAGAAATCCCTTTACGTCTTCGCGGCGTATCGGCGGAATCTGCTCGCCAAATCGTCCCCGAAATTCTTCAAACAAACGATCCCGGTGCCCCACTTCCTCCATCCGCATCTCCTCGAACATGTCCGCAGTCGCCGGATAGCTTTCCCGCAACGCGTCCGCAAACTCGCCATAAATCCGCCCATCTTCTTCCTCGTTTTGAATGGCCAGCGCCAGAATTTCCCGTTCTGTCAGTTCCTTAAATCGTTTCTGCATCCAGCTCCATCCTTTAGCTCGCTTCGAACCGCGTTGCTGCAAGAGAATCGCACATTTCGCCCATCCCCGTCATCCAACCCAAAATCTCGCGATTTCCCCAGCATTCTTGCGTCCCATACGCAAAAGTACCAATTCCAGTTAGTACTTCCGTAACGCCAAATCCCCAAACGTATTTCCTTTATTTTAGGTACTTCTCATCTATAGGAACATCGCATCCGTCCGCGTACACTTCAGGTAGTAAAAGTTGTAGAGTGAAAGGGCGGTTCTCAATGGCCACGCAAGATCTTATGACGAAGACCACCGGCAATTCATCCATTCTCCGGAGCACTTCCCAGGCAGAACGCCGCGGCAGCCGCCGTTGCAAAATCAATCAGCTGATGCGCATCCGCCCATCGGATCCAGAAAAAGAACACTTTGAAGATCTGCGCGGCACCACCAGCGTTTCCCGTAGCGGCGTCTTTTTTCAGACCAGCGAAACCGGCTACGAACTCGGCATGCGCCTGTTCGTCACCATGCCCTATTCGCGCGACCCCGCCGCTATCAACCGCGAATACCTCGCGGAAGTGGTGCGCCTCGACGCGCTGCCCAACGGCCTCAACGGCATCGGAATCAAGCTGCTGATGGAAATGGGCATGCAGCATTCCTACTCGTTCACGCCTCCAACACCGCCCCGTCGCTAACAGCGACTGAATCTTCCGCCTAGGTGCTCCTCATCCCGAGCAGAGCGAGGCATCTGCTTTTCGCCTGGTGGCTCAACAGAATTGAAAAACAAAAAGGGGCGCCGGAGATTTCTCCCGAGCGCCCGTTTTTGCTGTTTGAGGGGTGAAACTTTGATTACGAATTGCCGAACATTCCCAACGTTCGGTGACGAAGCCGCCCGATCTGCCGATTCAGCGGATGCCTGCGTGACAGGAACGAAAACACCGGCGGCCTCCGCTCCACCAAACGGTTGATCGCCAGATTCAAGCGCACATCGCGGCGCGCGTACTTCAATCCCGCCTGTAGAGTTTCCACCGCATCATCTTTGCGGCCCGCGGTTGCGTACACTTCCGCAAGATTCAAATAAAGTTGCGCTTGATTGCGTTTCAACCGCACCGCGTTATCGCAAAGCTTTTCCGCTTCCGCCCATTTCTCTTCGGAGCGCGCCAGCACCACACCTAAATAAGACATGTAGTAAGGATTATTCTTTTCCAGCTGCGCCGCTTTCTGCATGTGCGACAGTGCTTTGTCGGCGAAGTTATCGCGCAGTAGCGCCAGTCCCTGCTTGAATTCCTTGAAAGCTTCGGTTTCTGTCATGTCCACCTCGTCCGCCTGCTCGAGCGGAGCTAGTTGCCGGCGTTGGAGAAGTGCCTGTGCGCAGCCCCTGTCATATTTTGTATTTCCACCACCTGAAAGTTAGGCAGGAAGTACGCAGGAATCTCTACCGATACGCCGCTGAAGAACCATCTGATGCCTGTTTTTTCGAGAAGCGCTGCAAGAAGTTTTGTCATTGCCGGCATGACCCACGATAGACGAAGGTCGCTCTGAAATCTACTGAACGGATGGACAGTCTTGGGACAGCCGGACAGTAGTGCAGCCCGTGCCGCTCGAACGGACAATCAACTTCCGCCGTGCCGTTGCTTCCACGCTTTTCCCCAAATCTTTCAGTCTTTTCGGGTTTCCGCAGCCATGGCTTTGCCGGCTTTGTGCAACCATCGCCCACGCCGCGCTCCCAAATCCTTCTTAATAGCGCTGATTTTCGTAGCGCTGCCCAGATGGATGTTCGCGGTTTCCCAGCCCATCGCGTATAGCAGCCGTTCTTCGTCGCGTTGCTCGGGCAGGGAAGCCAGCTCAATGCGGCAGCAATCGGGCGCCAGCCGCCGAATCACCCAGTTATCGTGAGAAGGCAAATGCGGATCGCGAACCCGCACCGCGCTTCCGATGATCTGCTCCTGCAACAACGTCGAACGCATGAACGGGAAAACCGCATTGGCCATCATGCGATGCTTCAGAACCAGATCGCCGCGCGCAATCGAAATTTGTTGCGACTTCCACCTCTTCCAAAGTAGCGGCAACAATAGATGGCAGATTCTTTATGGACGGCTGGATCGCTTTCATTTAATCGAAAAATCTCTTCCGTTGTAGCGTACGCAATCTTACCTGCGCTTTTTTCAAGTCAATGCATCCGCGCATGTTCCGCCGCCGTAGTCCCACGCACTCGCGATTCATAAATCGGAAATTTCCCCGCCAACTCCGCAACTTGTTTGCGCACGCGTTGCTCGATGTCAGCATTCCCAACCGCCGCCAAAATTTCCCCGATCCATCCCGCGATCATTTCCATCTCCGCTTCCTTCATTCCCCGCGTAGTAATCGACGGCGTCCCCAACCTTATCCCGCCCGCCTTCATCGGCGGCAGCGGATCAAACGGAATCGAATTCTTGTTCACGGTAATCCCCGCCCGGTCCAGCGCCTTCTCCGCTTCGTTTCCAGTAATCCCAAGCGAGTGCACTTCCACCAGCAACAAATGATTGTCCGTCCCTCCTGAAACCACCCGCAGCCCGCGCTTGGCAATCGCCGCCGCCAAAGTCTTGGCATTCTTCGCCACCTGCTGCTGATACTCCTTGAACGACGGCTCCATCGCTTCCTTCAAGCACACCGCCTTGGCCGCGATCGTATGTACCAGCGGCCCGCCCTGCGTGCCCGGAAACGTCAATTTATCCAGCTCTTTCGCAAAAGCCGACTTGCACAGCACCAGCCCGCCGCGCGGCCCGCGCAACGTCTTGTGCGTAGTCGTGCTTACCAGATCCGCATGCGGCACCGGACTAGGATGCACTCCCGCCGCCACCAGCCCCGCAATATGCGCCATATCCACAAAGAACAGCGCGCCCACCGATTTCGCCGCCGCCGCAATCCGCGGAAAATCAATCACCCGCGAATAAGCGCTGGCTCCCGCCACAATCATTTTCGGTTTGTGTTCCGCTGCCAGCTTTTCGATTTCGTCGTAGTCAATCTGCTCGTTGTCCTGCCGCACTCCATACGCCACGAATTTGTACATGCGCCCGGAAAAATTCAGAGGATGCCCATGCGTCAAATGCCCGCCATGCGATAGATTCATGCCCAGCACCGTATCGCCTGGCTGCAGCGTGCTCATATAAACCGACACATTGGCCTGCGTACCGGAGTGCGACTGCACGTTGGCGTGCTCCCCTCCAAACAGCTCCTTGGCCCGGTCAATCGCCAGCTGTTCCACTTTGTCGGCAAATTCGCACCCGCCGTAATACCGTTTACCCGGATACCCCTCGGCGTATTTATTAGTGAAGACGGAGCCCATCGCCTCCAGCACCGCTTCCGACACCAAATTCTCGCTCGGTATCAGCTCCAGCCCCGTAGCCTGCCGCTGCCCCTCCTCCCGCAACAAGGTAGCAATCTGCGGATCAACCTGGCCCAGCCCCCGCTCCATCCTCGTGTTCGCTTCAGTCGTCGTGGTCATTTGCTTTTTTCCTCGTCGCAATCTTTAGGAGGTCGGAGCTTCAGCTCCGGCGTTCAGAGCCAGGAAAGGGCCGGGCTTCAGCCCCTGAAGAAACTCCCCTTCTGTAGGACAGTCCCTCTTAGCGGTGCGCGGTGTAAGCACTACAACGGTTGTTCGCACAGGCCCGCCGCACAACATCATACCGCTAGTCGTGCGTGGACGCAGAATCCCTGCCCAGCAGCGCATAGCATGCCAAGATCCTGGCTTGGCTTGCGCAATCCAAGCCGGACGAACCTGGTCACTCGCGTCCTCGGGCTATTCCGCGAAGAGGCCGCCGACAACTGGATGGGCTGCTTCGTCGTTGTTACCAGTAGGGCCGTAAAGCCCCGTCTTTCAGGGAAGCAGATCGGCTTGTTGACCGATGAGCGCTTGCCGGTTTTCGGCGTCGAGACAGCGAGAAAGCTGTTGGAGCTACAGAGTGCCGCGGCGATATGAGAATGGGTTCTGGTTTGCGGGGCCGACAGAAGGCAAGAGGCCTGGAGATGGAGCCCGGCCGAACGGAGTGGAAGCAAGAGCCGGCGACGCGGGAGTGGAGCGAACCGATTCGCGGAAAAAAAACCGGAGCGATGGTCGCTCCGGCTCAAGTGTCAAATGTAATGTCGAAAGAACTACTTCTTGCAGGATTCGCTGACCATCTCAACCTTGGTTGCCTTCAGGTGTCCATGCTCTTTGGCATCGGCGTCCACAGTTTCTTTGGCCTTTTCCTTGGCTCCGTGCATATCCGGGTGCCAGACTTTGCCGCTCACCGTCACGGTGTGTCCCAGGTGGGGAGAAAGTTTAACGGTGGCGCTAGTTACTTCCCATGTGCTTCCGTCCTCGCCGGTGATCTTGAATTCTCTTGCACTATCGCCTTTTGACAGACAGCCTGTGATGCTTCGCACATCGTCACTCTTGTCCTGGCCGAGCGTCGCCTGCGCCGCGAAAATCGGTGCAAGGACCAGGCCGGATGCTACAAGAAGCGGCAACGACCATTTCGCTTTCATTAGGTGCCTCCTCGCGAGAGCAGACCGACCAATGCACAACCCTCAGTTTCTCTCTCGCGTTCGAGAAGTGTGCGCTGAGGAGCATATGGAAAGCCATGCAGTGAAATACCTGGGAAGGCAGGTATTTTTCGTTAGGCCTAATGCGCCGCTCTTGGCCTGACACGGGCAACGGCGTCGTTCGCCACCAAATAGGCACGATAGTTCCTACGAAGAAGGTGCGCAGGACGCCCGCGCGAGTCAGCAAGAGCGTCCGTTCTCGGTTTTCTGGCGGGGGGAGGAGGCGTGCTGCAGGATGGTACGGACCGGGCGACAGGCAAGAACCGGTCTGCGTGTTATGGCGTCAGTTGTATGTCGAACCGGATTTTGACTTCGTCTTTGGCCCTGACGCCTGTTTTTCCCGGAGGCTTGATGCCGAAATCAGTCTGCTTGACCGAGGCTTCGCCAGTGTAATGGCCGTCCTTCAGCGTGACTTGCGCGGTGACCGGCCGTGTCTGCCCAAGCAGCGTGAGATTTCCACGCAGCGTCCAGCGATCTTGACCGGCGGACTCGGCGGCCGTGGATCTGAACACGATTTCTTGATGCTGCTCGCTATCGAGAACTTCCGGGCCGAGCATCGTCTTCTGCACTTCGGCGCGCTCTTTTTCGGAAGCATCCTTGTCGATCACGCGGAGCTGCCGCGCATCCACGTGAATTTCGACCGCGGGGCGAGAGCCGGTTTCCGCAGTACCGCTGTGAATCGGAGCACGCACTTCGTGCTCATGACCGAACCCGGACAACGCGCCAGTCTTGCCGACGTGGATCGTCAATGTGGACTTTTGCGCGTCAATGTTGCGCTGTTGCGCGCTCCCGCTCAGTACGCACATCAGACTCGCTGCTGCCAGGAACATAGTTCGCTTCATGGTTCGCTCCATGAAATTCCATTTTAGCTCCAAGGCGGACCGTAAGACTACGGTGTCACCCGGCTAGGATGGCAAGGAGTCGGCCGCGCAGGCGGCCGCGCGCTTCAGCAACAGCGTGCGCTCGCGCGAATTTTGCGCCAGCGAAGCAGCGCGATTGAATTCGGATTGCGCTTCGGACAAGCGGCCTAATTTTTTCAGCAGGTCGGCGCGGACGGCAGGAAGCAAATGGTAGGACTTAAGCGCGGGATCGGACGTAAGCAAATCCACGATGTCGAGGCCAGCTTGTGGTCCGAACGCCATCGAAACTGCGACGGCGCGATTCAATTCGATAATCGGACTTGGCGTCAGCTGCGCGAGCGCGGCGTAGAGCGTCGCGATACGCCGCCAGTCAGTTTGCGCAGAGGAGCCGGCGCGGGCGTGGCACGCGGCAATGGCCGCTTGCATTGCGTAAGGACTTCGCGCGCCATTGAGCCGTTCGGCCTGCTGAAGTTCGGCTAGGCCGTGGCGGATCAGCGCGTGGTCCCAGCGCGTACGATCCTGATCGGCAAGCAGAATCGGCTCGCCAGCGGAATTGGTGCGAGCGTGCGTACGCGAAGCCTGGATTTCCATCAGCGCGACCAGACCGTGGGCTTCCGGCTCGTCCGGAGCGAGTCCCGCAAGAATGCGCCCAAGTCGCAGAGCGTCTTCAATCAGCGCAGGGCGCACTTCGAGAACAGAAGAAAGACGCGCGGCGAGCTCGGCCCCGCGAGGAACCTCAAACGGGACGCGAGCTTCTGCGAGCGTGCGTTTCGCGCGCACAATGCGTTGCGCAATCGTCGGTTCGGGAACCAGAAAGGCCCGAGCGATTTCCTGCGTAGTCAGTCCGCCAAGAAGACGAAGCGTGAGCGCCACCCGCGCTTCGGTCGACAGTACCGGATGGCAGGAAATAAAGAGCAAGCGAAGAAGATCGTCGCCGAAATGTTGTTCGTTGGCAGCGTCGAATTCGGCCTCAAAATTTGCCACGGCGGATTCCTGCTGGGAGTTGAGTTCGCGGCCGAGCTCTTCGTGTTTGCGCTCGAGAAGTTTGCTGCGGCGAAAATGATCGAGCGCGCGATGCTTGGCG
>Ga0193709_1000582_pt1 | contig 12410 bp, 8 predicted proteins | sample H3c2metaG_FD_160571 | JGI IMG/M metagenome (GOLD analysis project Ga0193709, IMG submission 160571) | Soil microbial communities from a riparian zone of the East river system, Colorado, United States - H3c2 | ecosystem: Environmental > Terrestrial > Soil > Riparian zone | place: USA: East River... | reverse complement strand
CGGTCGCCCGGTCCGCGTGCGCAGTAGCTGAAAAACTCTCGCTCCCGGCCGCCGATGACCCGCTTGAAATCGCCGGGACCGTCGCACGCGGTTAGTCCCCAGACGTCTCCGTCATAACCCTTCCAGCCACCCGGATTGCGAATGGCATAAGTGCGCTGGGCGATTGTCGCGCGGCGGCTGTTCTCATGAAGGTCGATCCCCTTGGTGCGCAGCCACGGGTCGGCGATGCCTTTGAAGTCGACCCAGACATGGCTGTAGTGATGCCCAAACATTGGCGGAAAATGAATGTGCTGCTGGCCCCAATGCATCCCCCAGCTCTTGCCGAACTGGGCGGCGTAACGGGTCCAGATCTTCGGATCGATGGCGAATGTCGGGCTGCCCAATGCCAAGAGGTAAAGCAATGTCGCTTCATTGTAGCGATCCCACTGGCTGGGGATGAAGCCCTTTTCCGGCGTCCAGCCCATCGACACGAAAGGCCCGCGGCCGAACATCCAGCGCCAGTCCACGCGGTCGTTGATCGCTTTCGCGAGCCGGCGGATCTCAGCCTCGTCGGCATCGGCCCGATCGAAATATTCGGCGGCGAACAAGATCCCGCCGAGCAGCAATGTCGTGTCGATCGACGACAGCTCGGTGGTCTCGAACCGCCGCCCGTTCTCCATATCGATGAAGTGATAGAAAAAGCCCTTGTAGCCGGTGCGGCCGGTTGCCTCCGGCCCCTGCGGTGCGTCGGCGAAAAAGCGCAGGGTGGCCAGCGTTCTTGCGCGCGCCTTTTCCCGGCCGATCCAGCCGCGCTCGACACCGATCGGCAGCGCGGTCAGTCCAAATCCGACCGCGGCGATCGAACAAAAGCTCTTCGAGGGCCAGCGGTCGCGGACCAGCCCATTGGCCGGGTTGGCGAGGTCCCAGAACCAGTCGAACGTCCTCCGCTGGAGATCGTCGAGGTCAAACGTCCCCGCGCCCGGCGGCTCTGGGGCCGCACAGCCGATCAGCGCGGTCGCGCCAAGCGCCGCGCCCATCCCGCTTACTTGCCGTCTAGTGAACATGTCCGACGCCTAACCTACCCCCGATAGTCGCACCCGCGCCGCTCATGAAGCAGCGCGGGTGGCGAGACTAGAAGCGGAAGGCAGTGCCGAGCTGGAGGCTGCGCGGCGGCCCAAACAATGTGTCGGCCCTTCCATAGGCCGATGGACCGCAGCAGATGTCGTTCTGCCCACCATTCTTGGTGTTGGTGAGGTTGAACACTTCCGCCCAGACCTGGAATTCGCCGGTCCCAACCTGGAACGCCTTCATCAGCCGAAGGTCGAGCTGGAAGAAGGTGTCCTTTGGCCCGAAGTTGCCCTTGCGGATATTGACGCCGAAGCCGTTCGTCTCTCCATCGGTCACCAACGCAGGAACCCCCGAAGCCAAGGTCATCAAACCGGACGCCTTGAACCCCCAAGGCAGGTCCGCAATTCCGTTGACGACCACGCGGTGGCGCTCGTTGCCCGCGTTGGGCTGGAACTCAAGAAAGTCGAAGTTGGGGACGTCAAAGTTGAATGGGTAAGCAAAGCCCTTGGACCAGGCCAAGGTGTAGGCAATACCGAATCCGTATCCCGATGCCTTAGTGTATGGCTTATCGATCTGCAGGAACACGCCCTTGTAGCGCGTTTCGCGCTCATTGAAGGCGGCGACCGCATTACCATAGCCGTTGATCATGGGGATAAAATCGAAGAAGCCGCCCGCATTGGGGACGCTAGTCCTATTCAACGGCACGTAGGCGACCTGGTCCTTGCCGATTATGTAATTGAATGTGAGCGACGTACGCAGCGCCCCAAAACGTTGACGGATGCCCAGGCTGAACTGATCGGTGTATGGCGTCTGGAGGTCGTTCGGAATGACGCGAAGTTCTCCGCCAAGTTGGTTTGTGGCCGCGAGGCTGTTCTGAAGCGTCGCAAAGCCCTCCGGCGTGAGGTAAACAGGATCCCACAATATCGTCGGGCGTCCATTTCTGGGAAGCCCGTCGGGCGAGAAGAAAATCTCTGACTGGACATATTGCGTGAGGAGCGACTCCTCGGCCGAGTTGCGATAGAGGGTGCGGTCGTAAAAGCGGCCGTACCCACCGAAAAAGACCGTCCTCTGATCCGCGTGTAAATCGTAGGAGAAGCCGATCCGCGGCGCGATATTATTGTAATCCACTTTGCGGTTGTGGCCCGTCGAGATGTAGTCGTTGACATCGTAGAATGCCGGCTGGATTCGCGGATCCGCCCCGAGTGCCTGCAGCGCCTCGACGGCGCGCTGCGGCGTCTCAAAATCGCGGTTGCGGGCGTTGGTATCAACATCCCAGCGAAGGCCAAGATTGAGCACTAGATGATCGTTCACCGCCCAATCGTCTTGGACGAACAGTCCGAACTGCGTTGTATCCGCTTTGAACTTCGGATCGCCACTGCCGAAGCGTACGAGCTCGGGAAATGAGAAATTCAGGCCTTCGGAGGGCCGATGAGTGAATTCGAATTGTGGATTGTTATTGGGCCCGCTGCCAGCGACGCTGAAGTTCTGAAACGATAGTTTCCCGCCCGCCTTGATCAAATGATCGCCGTGCCACTGCACGTTTTTCAAGCTGAAATTATCGCGAAAAGTCAGCCCCTCCTGCTCTGGATTCTGGAAGTCGGCCCTGCCGCCGATCTGGATCACGCCAGCGTAATTTTGGCCGAAGCCCGCGCTGAAATCGGCGCCGAACACAAGTTTCGTTTTCAGATAATCGACTGTGAATTCATTCAGGAATCCGTCACCTTCAAGTTGGTGCCGAATCTTGCCGGTATAGACGTCGTTGTCGATGCTCGACGCTTTGGAGAACGCCTGTTGCCCTCCGAAGTCCCGGAAGTCGGTCTCCTTCCGAAGGCTTCCGCTGACTTCGAGAGATTGTCGGTCGTTGATCTCCCAATTGAGCTTGGCGAAGCCGAGATGTTCGCGAAACTTGCTCGGGAAACTGCCGGCAAACTCTTCCGGATCGAACGGCAGGGTTTCTCCGGCCGGAATGACGCCGGGCGTCACCGTCAAGGCGCGGTCCTGGAGATTGCCTTCATAATTGATGAAGAAGAACAGCTTGTCCTTGATGATCGGCCCGCCAAGCGCGGCGCCGAACTGATAGCGCTTGAGCTTGACGTCGTCGTTGTTGCGCTTTTGCAGAAAATCGCGGCTGATCATGCTGTCGTTCTGAAATGTTCCGAACGCTTCACCGTGAAAATCATTCGTTCCTGATTTGGTGATCGCGGTGATGATGGCGGTGCCCGCATCCTCATATTCCGCCTTGAAATTGGAAGTGAGGACCCGAAATTCCTGCACCGCCAGCTGCGAGAAGGGATTGCCCCGGCTGGCGTCCTGACCGACGATGCCGCCCTGCTGAAGATTGGACTTCAGGCTGACGCCGTCGATGAAAACATTGACCTGCGGCCCACCGAGGGGCTCACCGTTGCGCTCCGCCCCGACGCCGCCCCCAGCAAAGGTTTGGCGAATATCGGCCGTGCTGGTCTTGATGCCCGGCGCGAGATTGGCGAAATTGAGGAAGTTGCGGTTGTTCTGCGGGAGGTTTTCGATCTGCTCCTGGCTGACATTGGTCGCGACTTCCGACGTCTTGGTTTCCGCCAGCCGCCGACCGACTACGAGAATTTCGCCCGCTGCCGCGATCGCTGGAGCCTCGGTCCCGGGAGCAGCCGGCGCCGCGGCATTGAGATTTAGAGTATTCGTCTCGCCAACGCCGATGATCACCCGCTGCTTGGCCGCGGCAATGCCCTCGGCTCCGCTGGCGCTGATGTCATAGGTGCCGGGACGAAGCCCGGTCAGCACGTATGCGCCGTCGGGTCCGGCCGTTGCCCTCGTGACGGAATTGGTACCGACGTTGACAGCGGTCACGACCGCCCCCGGAGCCGCCGCCGTGCCGGTCGAAACCGTCCCGCGGATGGTCGATGTGGTGAGCTGGGCATATGCCGGCGTCGCGACGGCGACCAGTGAAACGCTCGATGCCCCAAGCAATAACGCGCGGATCATCATGTGACGGGTGATGGTCATGGTTGGCTTTCCTCCTGTTCGGCAAAATCATCTTGTCGTGAAATGCTGAGCGCGCTGCGTGTCGTCGAAGCGCGGACGACGAGTTCGGGCGCGAGAATCTGGAGCGCGGGCATGCCGCCCGTGCCGCGCATTCTCGACAGTAAATCGGTCATCGCTCTCTCGCCAATTTCGGCGATATGGACCTTCATCGTCGTCAGCGGCGGCGTCGCATAATGCGCCAGTGGAATGTCATCGAAGCCCGCCACGCCGACATCGCCGGGGATCGCCAGGCCGGCTTCGGTCAGCACGCCCATGCAGCCCAATGCCATCATGTCGTTCGCGCAGAAAATCGCGTCAAACGGGACCTTGCCGGCGATCAGCAGCCGCGCCGCCTCTGCACCGCCAGCCTCGGTGAAATCACCGGGAACGATTACCGGACCGCGCTCGCCGATCGTCGCGGCGAGCGCATCCGTGAAGCCGCGCTGGCGCTCACGGGCATCGCGGTTGTGCTTGGGCCCGGCGATGTGGGCGATGCGACGGTAACCGCTCGCCACCAGATGCTCGATAATCGCCTTGGCGCCGCCGTGATTATCGACACCGACGGCGCTCGCCTCGCCATGGGTTTCGTCATGATTGAGCAGGACCGCTGGCAGGCCAGGCGGCAGCGCGTCGTGCAGATAACTGCCGTCGCCTTCGGGTGGCATCACCAGCAATCCGTCAACCCGGCCGCGCATCGTCCGGATCGCGCTGGCCGTCTCGTGCGGGCTGCCGTGCATGTTCGACAAGAGCAGCTGCAATCCGCTGGCGTGCGCGACGCGGTCGATCCCGCGCACCAGCTCGCTGAAATATTCGCCGAACAAGTCGGGCAGGACTACGCCGATGACGTCGTTGCGCCGCCGCGTCAGGCTGCGCGCGCCCTCGTGGGGAACATAGCGCAACCGCCGAGCCGCTTCATGAACCCTGCTGCGGGTTTCGGGCGTGACGTTCTGATGTTCGTTGAGCGCGCGCGATGCCGACGCTACGGACACGCCCGCTTCACGCGCAACATCGCGGATGGTCACCATCGCGCCTCTCCTGTTGACCCTTCCGCTCATGCCGGCGGTTCGGATCTTGCTGGGAAGGCTTTCCCCAAGCGCTTTGTATGTAACCGGTTACATCGCGGCGCCGCAAGCCGCAAACTGTCGCCAAAATGTCACTAATGCGAAAGAAGGGCGCTGCCCTCGGCGTTGAACAAATGGATGTGGTCCGGCTCCGGCACCAGGGCGATGCGTTGCCCTTCGGTGATCCCGATCGGCTCGCGCTGCTGCCAGACGAGCTCGCCCGCGCCCGTGTCGTCCATCAGGTGCACATTAGCACTGCCGCCGAGCCGCTCGATGAAGCGGGCCGTGCGGGTCAGGCCAGTACCCTCCTTGGCCTCCGCCAGATGCTCGGGGCGAATACCAAGCGTGACCCGGCCCGCCCGGGCCAGCCTCTGCGCCTTGCCCGGCAAGGCTATCAGCGCTCCATCGTCCAACCGGATCTTGGGAATGGCGTCATCGCCGCTGACGATCTCCCCGCTGAGAAAATTCATCTGCGGCGAGCCGATAAACCCGGCGACAAACAGATTGGCGGGATTTTCGTAGAGTTCCGAAGGTGTCCCGATTTGTTCGATCGCGCCTGCCCGCATCACGACGATGCGGTCGGCCAGCGTCATCGCCTCGACCTGGTCGTGGGTGACATAAACTGTGGTCGTGCCGAGCTGGCGGTGAAGCGCGGCAAATTCGAAGCGCATCCTGACACGCAGCGCGGCATCGAGGTTCGACAGCGGCTCGTCGAACAGGAAGACTTCCGGCTGGCGCACGATCGCGCGACCGATTGCGACCCGCTGACGTTGGCCACCCGATAAGGCCGCGGGCTTGCGATCGAGCAATTGCTCAATGCCGAGTGTCGCAGCGGCCCTATCGACCGCCTCGTCGATTTCCGCCTTGGGCTTTTTCGCCAGCTTGAGCGCGAACGCCATATTTTCGCGCAGGCTGAGGTGCGGATAGAGCGCGTAGCTCTGGAACACCATCGCCACGCCGCGTTTCGCCGGAGGAAGCCCGTCGACCGGCTTGCCGCCGATCGCAATGCTGCCCGAATCCAATTCCTCGAGTCCCGCGATCGCGCGCAGCAACGTCGATTTGCCGCATCCCGAGGGACCAACGATGACACAGAATTCGCCATCGGCGACGTCCAGGCTGATCTCTCGCAGCACTGCCGTCTCGCCAAATGCCTTACTTGCGCCCGTGATCGATAATTGGGCCATGCGTCGGGCCTCCTCGTGCGCGCATGCTAGGCGAAGCGCATCGCCGACGGCAACGGCAGCCAAAGGTCACTAACGTCCGATCAATGTTCGCGGAACGCCTTCCACATCGTCTCGGTCAGCGGCTCGAAGGCATATTGCAGCGCGGTGCGCTTCTTGAGCGGGATGAGCACCGCGACCGGGGCACCCGCCCGCAGCGCGAAATCCTTGCCACGCATCATTTCCAGTTTGGCCAATTGGTCGTGGGGAACGCGCACTTCGGCGGTGTAATAGGACAGGCCGCTCTTCTCATCGGACAAACTGTCCGCGGAAAGCTTGGTCAGCTGGCCGAAGATGATCGGGATGTTGCGTTCGTGCAGGCTTTGGAAGCGGACCTGGGCCTGCTGGCCAATGCGCAGATCGTCGGCGTCGTCGATCGAGACGCGCGCGCCGACGACCAGGTCGGCCTTATCCGGAACGATGTCCATCAAAGTCTGGCCCGCCGCGATCACCCCGCCGACCGTAAACACGTTGAGCCCGATCACCGTGCCGGAAACGGGTGCCCGAATCCGAAGCCGTTCGAGCTGGTCGCTGGCCGCGCGATATTTGGGCATCAACTCGCCCAGGGCGAATTCGACTTCGCGCAACTCTGACGAGGCGCGCTCGCGATAGGTCTTTTCCGCTTCGATCTGGCGCAGGCGACCGCCGCCGGCTGACGAGCGCGCTTCGGCGACACTCGCCTGATAATGACCGCGCTGGCCCTGCAAATCGGCCTTCGCCCGCTCCAGCGCCCGGATCCGCGTCTGCGACACAAAGCCCTTTGCGGCGACTTCCTTGAGGCTGTCGATTTCCACCTGGATCAGCCGTTCCTGTTCGGCCGACGAAGCCATTTGCGACCGATACCCGACCGCGCTTTCATTGGCCTGCGCCGACTGCTGGCCGAGCACCGACGACTGCGCCAGGAGCAATGAGCGCCGGGCGCGAAATTCATTGGACTGGACGCGGATCGCCTCGTCGACTTCGGCGCGCCTTGCACCGGTGGCGGCGCTGAATTCGGCCGGCCAATGGATTATCGAATTTCCTTCGAGCTCGGCCTCAAGGCGGGCGCGCTGCGCCTGGTAATTGACCATCTGGGCGGCAAAAGCGCGTTCCTGGGCGCGGACTTCGGCGCCGGCCAGTTCGACCAGTAGATCGCCCTTCTTGACGCGCTTGCCCTCAACCACGTTGATCGCCCCGACCACGCCGCCATCGCGGTGCTGGACCGACTGGCGTTGCCCGGAAACGACCAGCTGGCCGTTGGCATAGGCCGCGGAATCCATCGGCGCCAAGGCGGCCCAACCGAGGAACAGGACGAAGAACAGGCCGGCGACCATCGCTCCGAAACGAATGTCGCTGCGCGCGTCGTCGACCGGCGCCGCCGGCTGAACGGTCTCGCCGTCGTACGGGACCAGCCCGCGATAGCTTCCCCCTAGCCGTGCCGTCATGACCGTTCGCTCCGTTTGCGTGGTGCCTCAGGAGCCTCGATCGGCGCTGCCGCTGCTCCGCTCAGGCGGGCAACGATTTCGTCGCGCGTGCCGAACGCCTCGATCCGCCCGTCCCGAAGCACCAAAATCTTGTCCACCGCGGCGAGCACGCCCATGCGGTGGGCGACGACCATCACCGCCGCCTTGCGCGCCTTCAACGCCACCAACGTCTCGACCAATTGGCCCTCACCGGCGGCGTCGAGGTGGGCATTGGGCTCGTCGAGCAGGATGATCGGCGGTTCGCCGTACAGTGCGCGGGCAAGACCGATGCGCTGCGCCTGCCCGGCCGAAAGGCCGCGCCCGCTCCACCCGAGCATCGAGTCATAGCCATTCGGCAGCCCGAGGATCAGCTCGTGGGCGAAGCTGGCCTTGGCGGCGCGAATTGCCTTGGCGTCGATGTCAGCGTCATCGTCACCCGATCCATCCTCGAACCGCGCGATATTTTCCTTCACCGTCCCCGCGAACAGCGACACGTCCTGCGGCAGGAAGCCAATATAGGTGGCCAGCTTTTCCGGATCCCAATCCATCACATTGGCGCGATCGACGCGGATGATTCCGCGATCCGGCCGTCCCGCGCCAGCGAGCATCCTGAGCAATGTCGATTTGCCCGCGCCGCTCGGACCGACCACGGCGATGACTTCGCCGGGCAGCAGCTGAAAACTGATGTTGGCGAGGATCGCCCCGTCGCCGGCCGCATTGGCGACTGAAATCTGCTCGACGTCGAGCCGGCCTTCGGGTGGCGGCAGCTGGGTCTGCGCAATGTCCGCTTCGCGCGCGCCGAGCAGGTCGTTGAGCTTAGCGTAGGCACTTCTCGCCTGCGCGACCGAGCGCCATGTCGACAGAAGCTGCTCGATCGGCTGCAGCGCGCGTCCGGCGAGGAACGACGCGGCGAACACCGCGCCCCCTGAAATCTTGTTGCCGACCGCCAGCCACGCCCCGAGGCCAAGCGCCAGCGACTGGAGCGACAGGCGGAGGAACTTGCTCAGCGTAACATAGCGGCTGGCGGCGAAGCTGGCGCCGGTCTGCAGCGACATCATCGAATCGCGCTCGGCCAAATGGCGGCGGACCATCGCCCGGCGCATGCCCAGCGCCCGGACGTTTTCGGCGCCGGCCAGCACCTGCTCCTGGCTGGCATAAGCCCGCGCCGCCGCCTCGCTGGCGCGTTGCAGCGGTTCGTGGGTCGCTTTCTCGTTGCGGAGTGCGACCACTCCCAGCGCCACCGCGCCGGCCAGCACCAGCAGGCCGAGCAAGGGATGAATGAGGAAGCAGATGAGGACATAGATCGGCGACCAGGGCGCATCGCACAAAGCGATGATCGCCGGACCCGTCAGCACTTGGCGCAGCACGTCGAATTCGCGCATCGCCTGGCGCGCGACCGCATCGAACGTCCGGTCGCGCCGCGCCAGCGAAGTGTCGAGCAGGATTCCGGCGAGCTGGCGGTCGAGCCGGATCGACGCGCGCACCAGCAACCGCGATCGCACGAAATCGAGCAGCGCCAGGCTCACCAGCCCGAACAGCAGCACAAGGGTCAGGAAGAACAGGGTCAGGGTGCCGCGGGTCGGAATCACCCGGTCATAGACCTGCAGCATGTAGAGCATCGGCACGAGGAACAGCAGGTTCAACAGTGCGCTGAATGCTGCAACGGCGATGAAATGCCGGCGGCACGCGCGCAGCGCGGCCGCGATGATCTCATTGGGTGGAGCGATGATCTGCATGATTCCTCGAATTTGCGAACCGTCGGCCTAGCGAAACACGTAGCATATCACGAGACTTGGAATGATCCGCGTCTCGAATTGACACGATGGTTAAGCTATTCGCCCGTCCCCCGCTGGACAGGCTGGGCGATAACTAGTTGAAATTCACCGCATTGCGCAAGTCGCTCTTTCCGCCGTTTGCAGCGGGGCGGCGGGGTGGTAGCGCCGCCTATCGCCACTCGGTCCAAGGACGCCGCATGAGCCTGCCCGCAATTTTCGACCGCCTTCGCCTGCCGGTGATCGGCGCGCCCTTGTTCATCGTCTCCAACCCCGATCTGGTCATCGCCCAGTGCAAGGCGGGGATCGTCGGCAGCTTCCCTGCTCTCAACGCTCGGCCGCAAGCCCAAGTCGACGAATGGATCCACCAGATCAGCGAGGAATTGGCCGCTTACGACCGCGACCATCCGGATGCTCCGTCGGCGCCGTTCGCGGTCAACCAGATCGTCCACAGATCGAACGACCGGTTCGAGGCCGACATGATGAGCTGCGCCAGATATAAGGTGCCGATCGTGATTACTTCGCTGGGCGCGCGGACCGAATTAAATGATGCGGTGCACGGCTGGGGCGGGATCACGCTGCACGACATCATCGACGACCGCTATGCGCGCAAAGCGATCGAAAAAGGCGCCGACGGGCTGATCGCGGTCGCCGCCGGAGCCGGCGGGCACGCCGGACGCTGGTCGCCATTCGCGCTAGTCCATGAGATTCGCAAATGGTTCGACGGGCCGCTGGCCTTGTCCGGCGCGATCGCGACCGGCCGCTCGGTGCTCGCGGCAACCGCGATGGGCGCGGACCTGGCCTATATCGGCTCGCCATTCATCGCCACGCCCGAAGCCCGCGCGTCCGACGACTATAAGGCGGGGATCGTCGCCGGAGGCGCGGCCGATATCGTCAATTCCGACCTCTTCACCGGAATCCACGGCAACTATCTGCGCGGCTCGGTGATTGCGGCGGGGCTCGACCCCGACAACCTTCCCGCTCCCGGCCCCGAAGCGATGAACTTCGAATCGGCCAGCGGCGCCAAGGCGTGGCGCGACATCTGGGGCTCGGGCCAGGGCATCGGCGCGGTCGACAAGGTCGTGCCAACCGCCGATCTGGTCGCACGGCTGGCCGGCGAATATGCCGAGGCGAAGGCGCGAATCTGCGCCTAGGCGATCGTTTTCAGCGTCGTTCGCCACCCGTCGGGGATCGCGATCGGGCGGCGCGTTTCGCGATCGACATAGACATGGACGAAATCGCCTTGCGCAGAGGCCTGATCCGCCCCCGGCTCGAAGATGCCGATCTGATAGCGGACGCTCGACGTACCGATATGTGCAACCGCAATGCCAACATCGACCGGCTCGGGAAAGCCTAACGGACCGAAGAAGATGCAGCGTGTCTCCGCGACCAGCCCGATGGGATTACCGAGCTCGACGTCGAGCAATCCGGACTCGACCAGCCAGCTATTCACCGCGCTGTCGAACCATTGGTAATGTACCGTATTGTTGACGTGCCCATAGGCGTCCATGTCCGCCCAGCGGGTGGCGAACACCCGCCAAGCCTTATATGCCGCGCGGTCGAGCGGCTCCTCCCGGCTCAAAACGCGGCCTCATAGAGCCGGCGGGCATCCGCTTCCTCGATCGGGCAGGGATTATTCACCAGCAATCGCGTCTGCTTCATCGCCTCGCTGGCCAGCATATCCAGATCCCCTTCCCCGATTCCATGATCGCGCAACTTCAGTTTGAGCCCGGTCGCGGCGGACAGCTCGCCAAGCGCATCGATGAAGCCGGCAGCGCGCGCTTGGCTTCCCGCCGTTTCGCATGCCGGATCGAGGATTGGGGCGAGCTCCGAATAAAGCTCCCGCGCGGCCTCTGCATTATGCTCGAGCACCGGGCGCAGCATCAGCGCATTGGTCAGGCCATGCGGCAGATGGAACAGGCCGCCCAGAGGATAGGCCAGCGCGTGCACCCCGCCAACCGGCGCATTGGCGAAGGCAACGCCAGCGAGATGCGCACCGAGCAGCATTGCGGAGCGCGCTTCGAAATTGCTGGGGTCGTCGCAGGCGGTCTGCAAATTGGCGCTCAGCAGCCGCAACGCCTCACGTGCCAGTGCGTCGGAAATTGGATTTTTCAGTCTCGCCGAAGTGTAAGCCTCTACCGAGTGGACCATCGCGTCGATTCCGGTCGCGGCGGTGACATGCCGCGGCAAGCCGGTGGTCAGGGTCGGATCAAGCAGGGCCCAGTCGGCGGTCAGGGCTCGGGCGTTAACCGCCAGCTTCACTCCGCCCTCGCACGTGATGATTGAGATTGGGGTCGCTTCGGAGCCGGTGCCGGCGGTGGTCGGGACCAGCACCAGGGGCAAGCGCGCGCCTTGCGCAATTTCGACACCCCAGATCGCGTCGAGATCGTCGCCCGATCCGAGCAGGTAAGCCGCGAGTTTGGCGACATCCATCGGGCTTCCGCCGCCGAAGCCGACGACAGAGGTAGCGCCCGCGGCCCTGCCCTGCTCGACCGCGGCGAGCAAAGTCACCTTGGATGGGTCCGCCTCAACCGCACTGAACAAAGTGACCTCACGGGTTTCGCGCAGCGCCGCCAGCCACGGGTCGGCGAGACCCAAGCGGATGATGCCGTCGTCCGCGACGAACAGGCAGGGCCCTTTCGGCAGCAGCTCGCCGAGACGTGCGGCTCCGTCCGGGCCGCTCATCACCCTGGGACCGTAAATGAACTGGAAAGCTCGCATCGTGCGAGCTTAGAGCCTGATCGGTTGGGGTGGAAGCGCGTCGCGCTTCCACGACGAGCGTGAATCAGGCTCTTAGAAGACTCCGCGGATCAGCCGCGTTGCCAGATAAGGTCGCGCTCCAGCCGGCCCATC
>Ga0193709_1000580_pt1 | contig 12430 bp, 4 predicted proteins | sample H3c2metaG_FD_160571 | JGI IMG/M metagenome (GOLD analysis project Ga0193709, IMG submission 160571) | Soil microbial communities from a riparian zone of the East river system, Colorado, United States - H3c2 | ecosystem: Environmental > Terrestrial > Soil > Riparian zone | place: USA: East River... | reverse complement strand
AAAGACTTTAGCATAATTGGTTAATGCCGTTCGCTCATAATGGATTTTATTAAGGGTTCGAGTCCCTTAGGTCTTATATTATTAAAAATTTAAATTTAATTAATAATAATTTATGTTCAAAAATTGTTTTTTTATTGGCAAAATTCAAATACAAATTAGCCCAAATTACAAGAGGTAAAATTCAAATAACATAAAGGGGTATTTGGTCGAGTCTGGTTTATGGCCCTCGTCTTGAAAACGAGTACTTTATTTATTTTAGTCGTCGGTTCAAATCCGACAGTACCCGTATTAAATAAATCTTTTATTTGTTAAATTTTATATAATTAAATTTGAATAACTTAAATTATATAATTTTTATTCTATTAATTTTATTTTATTTAAATATAAAAATGTTTAATTACTATTTAATTTTTAAAATTGATTTTTATTTTATTTTATATTACTCTCTTGATTTAATTATTTTATTTAATTTAATTTAATTTAATAAAATTTAATTTCTTCATACAAAAATTTTTTATTTATTCAAATTTAATTTAATTATAATTTTAATTTTAATTTTATTATAAATTTTAATCTCTTTTATTTAAACTATTTAGGCTATAAGTAATTTATTTAAAAGCCCTGAATAATTCGAAGTTAGTAAGTCTCCTTTATAAAATATGTTTCTATACTAGCTAAATTAAATTATTGATGGAAAGTAAGTTATTCTGTTACAGGAGGTGTAGGAATAATAGCGGGAGGTGTCGCGATAGATCCAGTGCGTAGAAGCTGGTTGGTTGTGTACCTAGTCAGGGTGAGGTACAATAGATACTTATAGAGATAGATATATTTTTATTAATTATTATTATTCTCAGTATATTCTTATTAAAATTTATTAGTTAGAATTATTAAGTTAATTTTAATTTGAAATAAAAAATTATTTTGTTTAACAAATTCTATATAATATTTAATTACTGCGAATGCAGGTTTTGTGAATGTACTTTCACCTAATTAAAATATATTTGTATTAATTTATATTTAATAAATAATTTCTTTAAGTTATGGTCTAGATACTTCCCCTTAAGAAAAATAATATTAGTATAAATTTATATTTAATAAATAATTTCTGAAAGTTATGGGGGGGGAAGGTAGTCAGGGGGTGCCTCAACATATTACATACATCCATTATAGAGAGATATATATTTTTATTAATTATTATTATTCTCAGTATATTGTTAGGGGGAAAAGGTAGTCAAAGGGGGCTCAACATAATAGATAAAGCCATTATAGAGATAGATATATTTGTATTAATTATTATTAGTATATTGTTATTGCTTTATTAGTTAGAATTATTAATTTAATTATTTTAATAATTATTTTGTATAAATTTAATTTAATAAAGATTTTCTGAAAAAAAACAAAAACAAAAACAAAAACAACAAAACAAAACAAAATATTTGTATTAATTTATATTGAATAATTATTTTCTGAAAAGTTATGGTCTAGAAACTACCCTTTATAAAATAATATTTGTATTAATTTATATTTAATAATTAATTTCTGAAAGTTATGGTCTAGATACTCCCCCATAATAAAAAGAATATTTGTATTAATTTATATTTAATAACTAATTTCTGAAAGTTATGGTCTAGATACTCGCCTTAATACAAACAAAACAAAATATTTGTATTAATTTATATTTAATAACTAATTTCTAGATTGAGTTTGAATAATAAATGATTAAAATAATAATAAAAATAATAATAATAATAATAATTATTTAAATAAATATCTAAGCTCCGGCATGAAACTTCTTTAATCAGAGGTAACTATTCTATCCGTTAAATATCTTGCTTCTTCTTATTTTAATTTAATTAATTTAATAAATATGATGGAAAAATTAAATATTATTTTAAGAGGAGTAATGTTTGTAAATTTTATTTTCAGAGGAGTAATTAATAATTAATAATTAATAATTTCTGGACAATTTTAATAAAATAATAAATTAATATAATTTATGAGTAAAATAATAATAATTAATAAAATAAAATTTCTAAGCTCCGGAATAAAACTTAAAACTTATTTAATCAGAGGTAATTATTCTATCCGTTAAATATTAAAAAACAAACAAAAATAAAAATTTATTGGTTGCAATTTTTAACACTGTAACACAATCTGCCGAATTTATAAAAAGTCGAGGTAGAAAAACAATATTACCCTCTGCATATATAGCTGATAAGGAAGTTTTTATACATAGAAACATCCACTTAACAGAAGATACCACATTGCAAGAATATTTAGATATAACAGATAAATATGTCAAGAAATTTTATGACTCAGGATATGCTGTAAGTGAGTACGAAAAAATCGTTGTAAAAATGTGAATACTAAATAGTGGCCATAAAATCAGTAATGGAAATACAAATAATTTCGGAAGAAGAGGTTACCACACTACTTGTGTAAATAGCAATGAACTAGATAGTAACTATAAAATGTGTCCATTAAATGAAAAGGAAACTCTTAAAGGGAATAGAATATGTACTATGGATATTGAAACTATAGATATTAATGGAAATCAAACACCTATTGCGATTTCTTTCGCATACACTTTAAGAGCTAAGATAAAAACAATTTTTAATTTGATCGATCCCCAACTTTTAATTAAGAATCCTGATGAAGCCGTGAATCATTTATGACAATCATTTTATAAGGAATTGTTATCTCAAGATAAAAGATCTAAGTTTATTATATATTCACACAATTTAGGTAGATTCGATGGATTTTTTATTTACAAAGGTTTATTACAATTACCAGATATAAATATTTCCGATGTAAGCTCAATAATTGATTTGGAAAAGAGTTTTATAGGTATAACAGCTATATTAGGTAACACTAATTTAGTCTGAAAGGATTCAATAAGACTATTTCCTTTATCATTAAATGAATTATGTAAAATGTTTGAAGTTAAAGGTAAACTATCTGCATATAATAAAGACTTTTCAAATATTGATTTATTTAACAAACCCCAATTGTTACAAGAATTCAAAGAATATTCTATACAAGACAGCGTTTCATTATTATAATCTTTATTAGCCGCTCAGAAAATTTATATTGAAAAAGAATTTGTATTAAAATTATTTAATATTTAATAATTAATATTTAATATTTAATATTTAATCTTTTATTTTATCCCCCCCTTGATAGAATATTTTATTTTTAAATATTTTTTATTTATAATTAATAATAAGAAACCGAAAATACCTTGTAAATATTTACTGTTTTGATATAAACTATGTAATTTTTTAAGAATAGATATAATTTTTAACATTTTAAGTTTAATTTAATATAAAATTGTAGTATTTGAAACTAAAATTGTTATTTAAATTAATAATTAATAATTAATAATTAATTAAATAAATTAAATTATTTGTTCAAATTAAGTAGATATGAATATAATATTAAGAATAATATTGATTTGGTTGTTTTAAATTTAAAAATAATATAGCAAATTATTTAAAAGTTTCTCAAGTTTGAAAGAATTATTTGCACTGTGTCGAATGATCATTAATTTATTAAAGTATTTAGTAAATATAAGAGATTCTATTATTAAAATAGAATACTTATGATAAATATTTATTAAAATATAAGAGATTCTATTAATTAAAATAGAATACTTATGTGTATACTCTAAGAAGATTTGCACTTATATTTATTTAATTATAAGGTAAATGATTTGAATATTTAAATTATAGAGTTTTAATTTAGGGGATAATAGAATTATTAATTAAAGAGAAATAAATTAATTAAGAATTTAATTTAAAAATATGAACGATTATATTATTTTAATAGATAATATTATTTAATAATAGTTTTATTAATTTAAATATTAAAAGGATAGATGTTCATCAAATCTATAATTTACTAATTAAATACATAGGTTCATCTGTAGAATGTGATTGTTTGATTTGATATAAACTATCAATATAATTTGTAAATATTTTATCTTTTTGGAATAAACATTTATGGTGAACCCCCTGTTCAAATTATTAATAATTATTCGGGGGGGGTATCCCAGTATACATATCTACAAATATAACGGACAGTTATAGGATGAAAAATATTATGAAAATTGTAAAATATAACTTTAATACAATCAAAGATCTAATTAATATTAATATTATTAGTATTTGAGGTAGAAAAGTATATAATAAAGGAGTCCAATCTAAAACTGTTAGTAGTTATAACATTAGATTTAACTTAAAATATAATAGTTTGTTTAAAACTAATAGACCTGATTATTTAATTAATAGAAATAGTCCTAATGTTAGAAGTTTCTCAAGTAATGGTATAGTTATGAAAGGAATAACAGAAAATAATATTAATAATGATAAGATTAGAGATATTAGTAAGATAGAAAATTTAGAACAAAGAGATAATATAGGAAATATAATTGTTAATAGTGAATATGGATTTTTTATTAGAGAAGTTATTTTAGGTAATTTAGATCGAAATAATAAATTTATTAAAGTTAATAAAGAATTTTTTAATAAATTAAGTAAGGTATCACAATTTCAAAAAAACAGAAAAGGGATATCTTCTTACAGTGAATCTTTATTTGTAATAGGAAGTTACGATGTATTTATTAATAAACAGTTATTTATTGATAGATTCCAACAATTTTTACAAAATATACCAGATGGTATGGTTGTTTCTATTTTACCACAAATATATAGTACTAATAAATTAACAACACTATGTAATAGTATGCATGTATTAAATAATACTGATAGTGAAGATATAGGTGATTATTTTTATTCTAAAATGATTGAAAGTATTAATAATTATCCAGAAATTGGACTTACAGATCTTATAAACAATCCTGAAGAATATTATGATAATTCTGAAGTATATGATAGTGATTTAAGAATAGTATTATCTTATAAAATATGATTAGACAAAGATGATTATAGACATTTAAGTGAAGAATTAATTAAACAAAAAATGAATAAAATTAAAAATATAATTGATAATGATTTAAAATTTAAATTACGAGAAGTGGCAAAAAATAGTAGTCATGATAAATTATTTGGAATAACTAATAAATCTAATTTACTTAATATTATTAATAATATGATGAGTATTTACAATTATTTAGAAATAAATAATGATCTTTATGGAATCTTAAATGATAATTTAAAAAGTCTTAAAGTTAATAATATTTATGATTTAATGGATATTAAATTTAATAATTATTGTATTGTGGAATTAAATCAAGTTAATTATAATGAAAAAATTTATATTCTTGTAAATAAAAAAACTATTGTTGAAGATTTGAATTTATTTATGAGTGAACCAATAAGATATCATAGATTAGCTTGAAAAGATAAATTAATTGATAAAAATAATGAGAAATTTATAAGAGAATTATTAAATAAGGATAGACAAAAGTTTTATTTTGAAAATAATAATATTACTTATATTGAAATACCTCAATTTTATCCAGACTTACCGATTAAAGTTAATAAAATAACACATAATGATAAAATAGGAAGTCTTGATTTTGAAACTTATTTAGATGAAAATAATAAATTTATAGTATTTGCAGGAGGTATAAGTTATAAATTTAAAGATGAAATAAAATATTTTGATTTATATGGAGATACAAATAACAATTTAATTGGAGATAATTTAGTTATGGCATTAATTGATAGATTATTTGAAGAACATAAAATTAATGGTTATACATTCTATTCTCATAATTTAAGTAGATTCGATGGTTTATTTTTAGTAAGTGCTTTATCTGGATCAGCTAAATATAAATTAAAAGGAACGTGAAAAGATAATGGATTAATAAAATTAGTAATAATTAATATAGAAACTAATGATAGAATAATTTTTATTGATAGTTTAAAAATTGTTAATTGTAATTTAGATAAAGCTCTTAAAGCTTATGGATGTAATTTAAATAAAGGTATATTACCATATTTATTTTATAAACATAATACTCTTCATTATATTGGTAAAATACCTGAATATAAAAATTATTGTAATATAAGTATTGATGATTATACTAAATTAGTTGATGAATTTAATTTAAATAATAAATTATTTGATGCTAGAATAGAATGTTTAGAATATTTAAAAATTGATGTCTTAGGTTTATTAGAATTAATGATTAAATTATCTAATTATTTTAATGAAGAATTTAATTATAATTTAACTGATAAATGTACAATCCCTGGAATAGCTTATGATATTTGAGGAAGTAATTTTTATGATCAAGAAATTGGATTAAAAGTCTTAAAAGGAGATATTGTTAAAGATATAAGAGAAAGTTATTTTGGAGGTAATGTAAATGTTTATAAAAATATAATTAAAACAGGTTACCATTATGATATTAATAGTCAATATCCTTTTGCTCAGTGTAATTTTATGCCTGTAGGTAATCCTCTGTTATCTACTAATCCCGATTTAAATTATTATTTTGGATTTGTTTATGCTGAAATTATTCCACCTATTAATAGTCCTGATCAAGATTATATATTATTACATAAAAATGAAAAAGGAGAAAGATTAAATTCTAGAACTCCTTTTAAATCTATGATATTTTCTGAAGAATTAAAACAAGCTATAAATGAATTTGGATATAAATGTACAGTTTATTGAGGTTATCATTTTCCACACAAAAGTAATGATAATAAATTATTGAAAAATTTTGTTAATACATTTTATATGACAAAATCTAAAACTGAGGAACCTGTAAAAAGATTAATGGCTAAATTAATTTTAAATTCTAATTATGGTAAATTTGGACAAGGAGAAATTACAAGTAAAATAGAAATTGTAAATAGAAATAAAGGAGAAGAAATAATGAAAAAATACAAATATAATGAAATAATTAATATAAATGAAAATTTTATAATTATTAAATATGGGGAAAGATTAAATGAAACATTAGTTAATATTATAAGACAAGAAGAAAATGAAATATTAACTACAGAAGGATTTAAAAAGAAAAGAGGAATACCTAGTAATATAGCTATAGCTGCTGCAACAGCAGCATATGCAAGAATGGAGTTAAATAAATATAGAAAAATAACTAAAATAGTTTATACGGATACTGATTCTATAATAACTGAAGAACCTTTAGATTCTAAATATATTGGAACTGAAATTGGTAAAATGAAATTAGAAAATATAATTATTGAAGGATACTTTATTAAAAAGAAATTATATGGATATTTAAATATTAATGGTGAAGAAAAAATTGTTGTTGCAGGCTTAAAAAAATCAACTTTAAATATAGATAAATTTAGAAAATTAGCTTCAGGACATAATATTATAATTAATCAAAATAAATTCCTAAGTAGTTGAAAAGATTTCTCTATTAAATTAATAGAACAACCTTTTAGTATTCAAGGTTTAAAATTAAATAATACAAATTTATTAAATGGGACCTTAATTCCTTATAAACAAATTAATAGTTGTATACAAATTTATAAAGAACCAAATAAAGCAATAATACCTTATATAAATTATTTATCTAGTGGACAATGAGCAAGTATAGATTATATCGGACTTATACCTTTTAAATCTATCAAGAGTTTAGAATTATTTATTTTTAAATTAAATAATACAACTCTATTAATTGGATCCTTAATTCCTTCCTTCAATAATTACAATTTATACTTGGCCAATTTTATTTCTTGTTTTCAATTTGAACAAATAACAAATAACAAAAACAAACAGTATCTATTCAGAGGTAGATAGTTATAATTTAATTATTTTGCTCTAATTAATTATTAATTATTAATTTAATTTAAAAATATGAACGATTATATTAATTTAATAAATAATATTAATTAATAATAGTTTTATTAATTTAAATATTAAAAGGATAAGTATTTATTAATTTATTATTTTTATAGATTAATTATCTGTTATTTTCAGTTGGTAATAAACTGTAGTAGTATACTACTGCTCTTCTAACTAATTGAAGTTAAAAAAGCTATATAGACAAAAAATCTAATAAAACATGTATTTTTTAGGTAAATTATTTTAACGAATTTTAGAATACTTCAAACTTACTACCAATCAGATAATTAGTGTTTTATTCTTTGTAACCCCATTTTTATGTAATATGGTCGTATTTATCGTGAGCATCTATCTAAAAGCTGTTCACAAATCAAGGGAAATAAATCAGATAAATCATTTAATTTAAAACAAAGATACAAACATCAAATAATCTAAAACAATAAATAGTTCAATAAATACTTAAATAAATACTTAAATAAATACTTAAATAACAATAGAAATATAATTAATTAAAACATTAAAAGTATCGATGACAATTTGGAATTTACATCTAAGCAAGCGATAATATTCAACTTATCTCTTATTAAACACATTTATTTTTATAAAACAAGAAAATTAAACATTAAACATTAAACATTAAACATTAAACATTAAACATTAAACATTAAACATTAAACATTAAACATTAAACATTAAAATAAATTATTTTTTATTCCATATTAAGATTATAATTTAATGGTAAAATATTAATCTTGAACGAAGATTAAATATAATAGTTCGAATCTTTTTAATCTTTGTGATAAAATTTAATTTACACACATTTTCGAGTTTTAATTCTCGACAATCTACAAAAGTTATTAAGACCTTAAAACGTTATTTTAATTCATCGCATAAGCTAGATATGAGTAGTGATTTATCAAATTTTATAACAAATAACAAATATTTTAAAGAAGATAAATGAATTAATTATTTAACTAAATCTAATTTTAATTTATTAAACGATTATTCAATTGAATTTGCTTTAAGAGATTTTTGAGAAATTATAATGGAGAAATTACCAGAAGGTAAATTTATTTATTTTTTATTAAGAATTAAATATGAAGATAATGATTATAAAACTTTAAGTATTATACAGAAAGTAAACAAAAATGATTTTGATAAAATATTTAGGATTTATACAAAAGATTTAAATTATAAAAGTGAAGATTATCAAACTGATCCATTAGAAAAAATAATGGTTACTTATAAAATTATATCTGATGATAAATTAGAATCTAAAGAATCTAAAATATCAGGATCTAAGAAATATAAGAAAGATATTGGAACATTTAAATTTTGAGGATATAATTTACCTAATACAATGGATTTTACTCAATGAGGTAAAATAATTTTATCTACAGATGATGTAACAATTATTAAAAAATATAATTCTAGTGATATTTTTAATATTACTAAAAATAAAGATTACAATTTCATTCAATTAAAAGATAAAGATTTATTAATTTTTGAGTTTTATGATTATTTTAATGACTCTAAAAATTTAAATACTTTTACAAGAATAATTAATGATCAAGAATATAATTTTATTGATGGAGAATTAATAACTAAAATTATAAAAAGAAAAACTAAATTTATTAAATCAATTAAAACTAATAAAGATATAACTAACAATTTTATTACTTTAGATATTGAAACTAGACTTATAAATAATACTATATTACCTTATGCTTTATGTTATTTCGATGGAAATAAATCATTTAATTTTTATTTAAGTGATTATAACAATGAACAAGATATGTTAAAAACAGCTGTTTTATCTTTATTCCAGAAGAAATATCATAATTATATAATTTATGTACATAATTTAAGTTTTTTTGATGGTATATTTTTAATTAAAGTATTTACTCAAATTGAAAATTTAAATATTAGACCTTTAATGAAAGATGGTAAAATGTTTAATATTGAATTAAAGTATAAGAAAATTAAAATTAATTTTAGAGATTCTTTATTAATGTTACCTAATTCATTAAGAAATTTAAGTAAACAATTTGATGTAGAAAGTAAAGGTATTTTTCCTTATGATTTTGTTAATATTCAAAATAATTTAGATTATATTGGTAAAATTCCTACATTTAAATATTTTAATGATTTAACTCAATCAGAATATGTAAAATATTATAAATCATTTAAAAACAATAAATGAAATTTAAAAGATGAAACTTTAAAATATTGTATTCAAGATTGTATTTCTTTATATCAAGTTATTAATAAATTTAATATGTTAATTTTTGAATATTTTAATTTAAATATTCATAGATTTGCAACATTATCTTCATTAGCTTTAGGTATTTATAGAAGTAATTATTTAAAAGATTATAAAATACCAATTATATCTGGTAAAATGTTTAATGATATTAGAAAATCTTATACAGGAGGTTCAACAGAAATGTTTATTCCTTATGGTGAAAATATTTATGCATATGATGTAAATTCATTATATCCAACAGTTATGAAACAACAAGATATGCCAATTGGAAATATTAAATACTTCGAAGGTGATATCCGAAAAGTAGATAATAAATCATTTGGATTTTTTGAAGTAGAAATAACTGCACCAGATAATATTAAACATCCAATAATTCAAACTAAAGTAGATACAGGGAACGGTTTACGTACTTTGTCTCCTCTAGGTACTTGAAAAGATATGATATTTTCTGAAGAAATGGATAATGCAATCAAATATGGATATACCTTTAAAATTATTAGAGGATATTTATTTGATAAAGAGAAAATCTTTACAAAATATATTGATAGTTTATATCAAATTAAACAATCACACTCTAAGGATGAACCTATGTATTTAATTAGTAAATTATTATTAAATAGTTTATATGGTAAATTTGGTATGGATTATCGATTTGATGAACATCTTATTATTTCAGATAATGAAATTAATAATTTAGTTGAGAAAAATTATTTAATCTCTGAATTAATTACTTTAGATAATGATAAATCATTAATTTCTATAGATAAAAATATTGAATCTGATGAATCATTTATTTATGAAGATTCAAATTATAATATATCAATAGGTATTGCATCTGCAGTAACTGCTTATAGTAGAATTTATATGTCTAATTTTAAAAATAAAAATGACTATGATTTATATTATACAGATACTGATAGTATTTTTATTAATAAAGAATTATCAGATAATTTTGTTGGTAAAGACTTAGGTCAATTAAAAGTTGAAAATATATTTAAAGAAGCTTGTTTCCTTGCACCTAAAGTTTATGGGGGTATTACAATAAATAATACTGAAGTAAGTAAAGTTAAAGGATTCAAGAACAAATTAAAATATTTAGAATTAAAATCTTTATTAAATAAAGATACTTCTTTAATTTTAAAACAAGATAAATGATTTAAATCTATTGAAGAAGGTAATATAAATATTAAAAATCAAATTTATACTTTATTACCTACTGAAAATAAAAGACAATTAATGTTTGAAAATAATAAATTAATAAATACTAAATCATTTAAAATAAAATTTGATCAAATAACTTCAATCTAGCTTAGCGAATTATTAAATATTAATATCTAATATATATTTATTTATTATGGAGCATTAACGATAAATGCTTTTGAAATTCAGTCAATTGGATAAATATTAGGTATATATATTGGATTATTAAGTTAATTATATATAAACATTATATTATATATAATTATCCCCATATTAAGATTATAATTTAATGGTAAAACCTTATTTTAACATATAAGAAATATCAGTTCAAATCTGATTAATCTGTAGATATTTATTGTAAATTTAAATTTAATTTAAATAGCTTTTTATAGATTCTTTTAAAGTAGTTTATATAGATTCTTTCTGTTAAGTAGCTTAATATGTTTAGGATTCCATTAATCCATTGAGATTTATTATGACTCCATTGAGATATATTATGACATACTTTTTTAATTATTAAATATTAGTACAATTATTATAAAATTATTATTATAAATATAAAAGGATAAATTTTATAAATTATCCAATACTCTAGTTTATCCACACTTATTTAGTGCACCACAACACATGATTAGCCTACCAAAGATTTTTAAAAATCACAATTTTACATCAAATGTACGAGATATCCATATTAAAAAGTTAAGTCAAGAAAATAAATGATTATTATATATACCTAAAATAAAAATAAATTTATTAAATGAATATTCAATTGAATTACCTTTAAAAGAGTTGTGAAAAAATATAATGAATAAATTACCAGAAGATAAATTCATTAATTTATTATTAAGATTAAAATATGAAGGTAATGATTATAAAACATTAGAGGTTTTACAAAAAGTAAACAAAAATGATTTTAAGGAATTATTAGAATTTTATAAAGGACCTTTAAATTATAAAACAAGAAAATTATAGAACTGATCCCTTAGAAACAATAATATCTTATTATATAATATCTTATGAGAAATTAAAATCCAAAGAATCTCAGCCGCAGGCGGGGTGGATCTAAAACACAACAAAAAGAAATTAAAACATTTAAATTTAGAGGATATGAATTAGCGAATACAATGGATTTTACTCAATGAGGTAAAATTATTTTATCTATAGAAAAAC
>Ga0193709_1000579_pt1 | contig 12431 bp, 15 predicted proteins | sample H3c2metaG_FD_160571 | JGI IMG/M metagenome (GOLD analysis project Ga0193709, IMG submission 160571) | Soil microbial communities from a riparian zone of the East river system, Colorado, United States - H3c2 | ecosystem: Environmental > Terrestrial > Soil > Riparian zone | place: USA: East River... | reverse complement strand
TCCTTGCTCATTCTACTGATATAGCTGGATGGGATTCAGGATCTGATAGGGACTTTATTGGGAAGCTAAGGAGACTAGCTACTTGACTCAATACCAAAGAGGGTACAGATTTGAACTGGAGACTAAGAAACTCTGGGAAGCTAAAGGGTACTTAGTAGTAAGAGCTGCTGGAAGTCATGGGATAGCAGACTTAGTTGCAATAAAAAATGATAGCGGCTATCCCAGTGACTTAGAAGTATGTCTCATTCAATGCAAACTGACAGGAAAGCTTAGCTTACATGATAGGAACTATCTATCAGCTACAGCAAGAGACTTATCTGTTAGTGCAGCTATGGCATACAAAGAAGATGGCAAGTATAGAGAGGAGTTCATTTGATTTGTAAGAATTGTGTTAAAGCTGGAGATCTCATTAAGAGCCTAAGAGTACTGAAAAGTGATGATGTTCTTAATACTAGTATGGTAAAAGGACAGATTAAGTTGCATCATGCTTCATGCAAAGGTGAGACATGGTGTGATTGCCAACACTTTCCTGAACTTAATAAGATCGGTGACACAGGTGACGCTCAAAAGTATATTGAAGAATGTCTTCTACCCACTACCTCGTGATTACACAGGGTATCGAATGGAGAGATATACTACAGGAGTAGGCCAGAAACTACTAGTACACAATAGGAAGAAGTGCAAGGGTAGTTTCTGTGTAATACACAATCCCTCTAACCATTCCATGAGAAGTTTTCCTACTCTATGGAGATACGATAGAGGGATTATGGAAAGAGAATGTCCAGATGGTATAGGCCATCCTGATCCTGATGAAATCAATCCTAATAAAATGCATGGATGTGATGGATGTTGTGTACTAAAGAAGGTTGTAGCAGCAAAGAAGCTATCGTAGCTTCTGAGAAGTCTTACTTTGAGAGACACATGCATTCATGGTTTAACTGGGGGAGACATCTTTACTGCTCTTATCCTGGATGCCAAGCAGTGGTCGTAATAGACGAAGTCGCGCCTTTCTAGTCTTACCACCATATACTCCCCATACATCTCTCTGGATATCAGGAAGTTTCATTTCAATAGATAAAGCCCAATCCAAGCACTCTTCCCTTACAGGGCAGCGAGCGCATATGGAGAGGGCTTTTATCGTGTCTGCACCTTTACTAAAAAATAGATCACGATCATACTGTTTACAGAGGGCTTGTTCAAACCAGTCTAATTGAATAAAGCTGCCCATGTTAATTTGCCTACTATTCCGTCAGGAGAAAGATGATTCTTTTTCTGGAACCAGACTACTGCATCAAATGTCTTTTGTCCAAAATCTCCATCAACAGAGAGGGCAGGAGAATAGCCAAGCGCATTAAGCCTTTCTTGGACCTTGGTTACCCCTTCGCTGTGAGTCCAACCTTTTTGCATGAGAGTATCTTTTGCATAAGGCCAGTCTTTACCGATGGGCTTTGTAAAGGGTGCTTTCTTAAAGGTCCCATCTTGGACCATCTTATAGAGTATGCTCCCAGGGCAACTCGTCGAGTTGAAATCTCTGTGTCCTTTAACCGTGCTGGCATTCCCATGTACATCCATTAACCACTTATGGAGTTCTCGTGTGGCTTCAATTTGAGTACTCAATGGTACTTCTCCGTCACCTAACATCAAAGTACATGAGTAGTAGGAACTATTTCCTCCGGGTTCGGCAGCTTGTTGTTTGTCTACACCTCGTCCCTCAAAGACAAATCCGTGTGGGCAAGCACCATAGGAATAGCCAATATCGAGCCATCCATGGGAACGCATGTGAAAAATTCGAATTGCCTTCCAATATGCAATACACGCCGAATGCGGTTTGTGAGTCAAGTTCAACCCCGGTCCATCATAGTGGATCACAAGACCTTTATTCAAGTTGGCGTGTGGAGCCGCCGACAATCCCCATCCGAATTCAGAACGTTTAACTAAATGCATGGTTTATTTCCCTGTAGGAGTTACATTAGCTCTGGCAATGACTCCACCCAAAGCAACTACTACTGCATTTACAGCAGTACCTAAATCAAGACTGTGAGTCAAGTAGTCTTTAAGGATACTAAGGACAATAGCTACAACAGCAATCCAAGCTACAGGCTCATGTGAGAATGACCATTTCATTTGATCCCCTTCATTACAACTAAAGTAATAATCATGGCGAGAGTTGGAAAGATTGTTCCGGCTACCCACCACTTAGTTTGCAGTTATACCTTCTAACTGCTTGGTGACAGTGTCAAGTTTTACCTTAACTACTTCTAACTCTATTTCCAATATAGCAAGCTGATCGTTAAGTTTTTCCAAATCCGCTATATTCCCCACATCTTCCTTAATTGAGCAGTCATAGTACTATTCGGTCTATAGATCCGCCCTGTACCATATTTAAGGATTTTGTAGGAAACACCAGTCAAATTACTTCTACTGCCGGTTAGGGACTGCATCATAGGTTCGGCTAAGTCTAAAAATCGTGTTGGATCTCCTTTCATCACCCAGTCAGCAGGTCCAAAATCTCCAACTCTTCCTTGTACGGTTTTATTCCCTTTTCTCACTTGTACGATGGTCCCTAAAGGTAAATAAGGAGAAGCAATAGTTGTACCATTCATTCTCTTACCTTCTGCGGTGTTCTCTCCCCAATAGGAGGAAGCTCTTGCAGATCCCCATCCACCTTGTCCAGCACCAACACCAGCACCAATAGAACCTTGGTTTAAATCAAACTGAGAGCCAGCAGAGTTTTGGTTAGTAAACATAGAAGGATTAAATCCGAGCATATTCTTTGCATATTTCTTTCTGTACTGAGATAAGTAATCAGGGAACTTAGATATAGGGTCACCAGCAGAATCAGATAGAGCAGTGACGTGTTTAAGCCTATCTAGCATAGAGTTGTAATCTGCGTATGCCATATCTTTAGTTCCTTATTGTGATTGGATCTGACCTTTAGCTTCTTGTAAGAATTGTAGTACAGCTCCGTATTGCATCATTACTTGGGCTGCTGTTTGATTAATATCAGGAGGTGGAGTTTGAGATTCCTGAGAAGCTTGCATATCAGACAATTGAATCTCAGTAGGCGATTGACCCTGTTCAAGTGGATTACCTGGATCTTGTGCTTGTCCGCTTTCTATTGGGCTTTGCTGATCCATCATTTGTTGTGGCCCTGATTGCATGCGTCTATTAATAGCTCCTGATTGATCAGTTTGCATACCTTGTTTCTGCATAGCTTCTCTGCGCAGAGCTAAGATCATGTCACCAGTAACAGGACTTTGTTGCATCATATTTGGATCTTGTATAGGCTGAGTCATTTTGTATTCCTTTAGTAGTTAAGGTGAATTCCCCACCAACCGGAACCATTACCAATGTTTTGAATTTGAACATTGGATCCAGTGTGTGGAGCTACTAATATCTTACCGCCACCTAACCAAATAGCAACGTGATGTGCAGGATGACCTACTCCTACAAGATCTCCAGGAAGTAGTTTAGAGATTTTAGTAGGAGTTCCCTGAGCCATTTGACTCTGACTTACACCATTTAACTTTGGAATACCCGCTTTACCAAATGCGTAGTTAACTAGACCAGAGCAGTCAACAGGTTGAATTCTTAATGCTCCATGTCCTCCACCCCACGAATAGGGTTGACCTAAAAGCTGTTCCCCATATTTAATAACTTGTGCTCTTTTACCGGTGGCATTAGTAATAGGAGCACCACTACTAGAGAAGTCGAGGTTACCAAACTGTGACAATAGGGACTGCTGTCTTTCTGATAATGCTTGGTTATTTGCTAATGCTCTTCGTGCTGCTGCCTCTTGTTTATATTGGACTGAGGCTGCGACGGCACTATTTGCAGCATTACCAATCTCATTCACAGACTGATTTTGATTCACCTGATTTTGAGTATCACGAGCCTGTTGAGTAATAGGAATTTGAGGATGAGAGATCTGAAGCCAATCAGGAAGAGATGGATCTATAGCATTCGCATTCTGTGGTTGGTTTAGTTGTCTCCTTTGCTCTATTCGAGTTTGTAGAGATTGCTGTTGAGGGTTAAGCCTAGGTGTTGCTCTAAATTCATCGGCAACAGCGAGTGCACCATTTAATGGCATGAACTATTTTCCTCCCTGTTGCTGAGCATACATTTGTTTAATCCATTCAGGAATCTTTCCTTTACTACTAATAGGAAAGCCTATTTGATTAGCATATTGTCTGTACTTTTTATTGTCTGCTGTCTTACCAGGAATCATTTCAAATTGTGCTTGTTTAACGTAAGGACCAGTACCCGTAATACCTGCATTAAATAACCAGTTTAGTGAAGCCTCACCCTGTAAGCCTGTACCTTCTTTTGCACCTCTTGCAGTAGGCTGGCCAAAAGCATTAATGTTAGTCATTCTTGATAGGTTAGACACAACTGGTAACTGCTGAGTTAAATAGTCAGTTCCACCAGGAATAGGAGCATCAGAGAATGCTTGTTTGCCAGCAGCCATTTCAAAAGGAATACGGAACATAGGGTTTACAGAGGATAGAACTCCCTGTTTTATTCCAGTAGGTGTAAAACCTCCAAATTGACCAAAGAGGTCTTGTAATGGATTTGACGGTCCAGCAACTGTATAACCACCGATCGGTTGCCCGGTTTCTTGATCGGTACCTTGCCTACCAAGACCACCGATCATCCCTCCCAAACCTGGAAGTCCTGTCATTCCTAATGGACCAATTCCTTTTTCTTGTATCCATGAAGGAAACAACTGATCAGTTGGAAAAGGATTTGATTGATCGGTATTCTGAATGCCTAGCATCTGTTGTAAGTTGTATTGAGCTTTTGCTGGGATCAGAAATGCTTTTTGGGGACGCATCACAGCACCCTCAATCAGGAGAGGAGTGGATTTTCTCAGCCATGAGTAGAAAGGGATTGCCAAACGAATCTTCTGCTCAAGAGAAGTGAGATCCAATCCGTCAGGGTGCCATTTCCTTACTTCATGAGAAACCTTATTTGCAATCTCAGTAAGATCCTTACCATGTGACTTTTCGTACTCTCCAATCCAGTGAGCGATCTTTACTGAGTGTTCTCTCGTCTCTGCAAACTTACCTATAGCTCCAGAGAGATGACCACCTAAAGGTTTGATTCCACCAGGAAGACCAGGCTTGATGATGTCCTCAATAGCAGACACACCTTGAAGTAATCCATGATTGTGCATCATGATGTAAATCTGGTCTGCTGTCAGGGCCATCCCACTTTTGTTCTTAGTAATAATAGAACCGGGTTTAGTCATAGCAATCTTCTGTGCATCTTTACCAATCAAGTTCTGTACAGATTCAAGATCACTATATTTACCTTTCTGAGACCAGAGAACTTTAGCAGCCTTTGTAAATACTCGTGGATCATTAATACCAGCAATCCACATAAGGAACGAATCACCAATAAAGTTTGCTATGTGGTGGCGAGGAGCGTATTTAGTAACTGATCCTTTCCATATGGATGTTCCTTGTGCAATGAATTTAGTAATAGGAGAATTAGGAGAATAGAAGTCATGCATTCTATCAATAGCTAAAGAGATCTGATCCGCTACCTCTTTAGGAAAATAGAATCCTTTAAGACGAGGATGATCAATAGCGACAGATCCTGCACTTTTGGTTGTACTACCTAATCTAGCGGCGAGGTCATCAACAAATCCGTATTCTTTGGAGAGTTGTTCAGCAGCCTTTTGTGTAGCGAAAATAAATCTCTTTAGCTCATTAGGAGTTTTGAAGGTATGTTTCTCCCAACTGTTTAACCAGTCAGTTCCCTTGCTGTAAGCTCCATCGTTAGTGAATGCTTCTTTAATTCCGTATCTCGCTAATGTTTTATTAAGAGCTGCCATGGTCATACCTGAACGCAAAGCAACAGAAGAGGCTGAAGCATTAGCATCTGTGATTACAGAGGATTTGAAATAGTTTTCTAACCCTCCTTTAATGGTGTCAGCTAATGCAACCTCTTTAGCAGAAGCAAGTGCAGGTGGTTTTCTCTCTGCTGCTACTTCCCATGCTTGAAGAATTTCATCATTAGAGTGACCTTTAAAAGCATTATTCCAAGCTTTCATTCCTGCTTCAGCATTAGCTATAGCACTTGTTTGTGCATCAAGAGCTGCTGGTCTTAGATCTTTGTGTCCCCAGAATGTGAAGAATCTAGCCATAAGACCATGAACTACACCTTTCTCAGAGACTGTTTCTCCTGGTGTAAGCAATCGGATAGGCTCATCCAGAGATCCATTAATGGCAGTAGTAACTGAGTTAACATACTTGGGCCATGTCTTTAATGTGTCTCTAGAGAGTCGGTATCCTGCTTGATCAGAATGTTTACCTTTATTAATTCCAGAGACTATTGCATCTAGCATCCCAGAATGCCTTCTAACGGCCTGTTGTCCTGGACCCTCACTCTTACTCAGAATATCTCTAGAAAGGCTTGTATAGGCTTTCAGGGCTTCTCTAGAGGCATCTGTACCCTTAAGGATCGTCTTAGCATCTACAATGGTAGATTTGATAACTTGGTTAGCTCCCATTGAAGATAAAGCATGACTAGCAGTAGCAGCAGTACGAGCTGTTTGGTCTAATGCCATGTTTACAGTGGGAGCATCTGATGCAGCTTTCTGTGCTCTACCTAATAAGACAGCAGCTTTAATAGGAGCTTTTTTGCCTAAAGCATCAAAAGGAGTCTGTAAGTAAGGAGCAGTAAACGGAGTAACTTTACCTGATCTCAATGCTTCTAAAGAGGTAGGAACAGTTCTTCCTTTAACTGCACCCATTAATGAATTAGCTAAAGGAGACAAAGTAGTAGACGAGTTGCCTGCCGCAGGCAATGTAGTAGCTTCTTCTGCTGCTCTAAGTGCGGGTAATTTAGTGACTTCTTTAACTCCTTTAGCTACTGCTTTGATTACAGGCCCACCAGCATAAGTAGTAGGATCAGCTCCAATATCTAAAAGCATTCTTCCAGTAAATCCAGACACACCTTTAGGATCAGTTCCCATACCTGTGATGTTATGAATGAATGGATCTTTAGACTTTTGAGCTGCTCCAGCAAAAGTAGTTTTAGTTTTACCTTGCAACCCAGATAAGAATCCTGGACCCAACTTGCTCAGTTGTTCCATAGTTGAATCTTGAGGATTAGAAGAAGCATCAATAGCAGAACCAACAGCATAAAGAGGACGAGACAAATAATCAATAATGTGGCTAAAAGTTGATTGTTTGTTCTTTCCACCTAAAGCTTTAGTAGCAGCAGTTGCTCCGCTGGCAGCAGGATGATACGAGAAATCAGGTCCTGTGTTCATAATGTATTTGAACACATTATTCTCAGATGGAGACTGCTGAGATTGGTTCTGAATAATAGAAGCTAATTCTTGAAATAGCTGACTATTAAGATTTGTCATTTAAGCTTCCCAAAATAGATAAGAGCTGCCTGCCATAATTTTTGTTGGTCTTCTGGACTCATGTGCGCATTAGCTGCACCATCTCTAATCATCCTAGCCATCTCTTCTGGTGTATTAGGAGCCTGACCACCATACATTAATTTAGCTTGAGGAGTATTCATCCACTGGCTACCATTACTTAGTTGAGTCTGAAAAGCATTCATAAGATTTGGGTCACTAAGATAAGCACCAGCTCCAGATAAACCATTAGTAGGAATTGAAGAAGAATTAGCACTGGCACTAGACTGTTTTAACTTAGCAACATCTAGCATGTGATTCCATAAGGTGTTCTGCTGTTGTTGTGCAGAAGATGCCGCTTGCTGTTGTAACTGCATAAGTCCTTGTTGATAAGCAGCAGCCTTAGCAGCTTTCATTCCAGCTATTTGACCACCAGATCTATTTAAATAATCATTTAATTGAGTTGTAATAGCTGTTTGATCTTCTACTCCTTCTTGCTTACTAGTAGCTGCACCAGACTGCCAGTATTGTTGATCACCAGTCGCTTGCTGATCAAGAGCTGCTTGGTCTGCTGCTCCAGTAGTGTCTGCTGTAGCTAAAGCATTAGACTCATTACCTACTTGTTCTTGTGTAGCAGAAGGTACAGCCGCAGTAATACCTAGTTGCTTGTACTGATCAACCTGTTCTTTAAGACGATTAGTGTAATCTGCTGTGATCTCACCTTTAAGAGAGGTTGTTCTTTGTTTACTGTCTGCTTTTGCACTAGTGAACATAGCTTTAGTAGGAGCTTGCTTAGAAGCATAGTAGTCAACAAGTCCATTAAAGAGACCACCAATGTCCTTCTTAGCTGCACCAGCTCTTCCCTTTGCTGCTTTTTGTTCTCCTATAAGTGCTTGAATCTGTGGATCGTACGTACCACTAGCCATTGCTTGAGCTTGAGCAGCAATTTGAGAAGGACTAGGACCAGAAATACTACCTTGTTGTTGAATCATTTGGGTTAATTGATCAACAGCGTTAGGCTGCATTCCAGAACCAAGTCCTATACCTGCTCCAATAGCGTTAGATGAACCAACAGCACTTCTTCTAGTAGCAGCAGCAACACGACCAGCCGCAGCAGATGTACCCACATCTTTATTAACTTGATTCATGAAGTTATTAATGATGTCATCCCATGAACCAGAAGTTAAATGTTGATTGGTAGGAACAACAGTCTCTTTAGGTTTACTGATTCTAGACTTCCCATAAGGAGTGAAACCACCAGGCATTTAATCCTCCTATAAGCCTAAGTTACCTGAAAGAGCAGCTCTTCTACGTACTGCTTCTAACCTAGCTTGTTCTCTTTGAAGCTCTTGTTCCCTAGTAAACTGTGTTTTCTCTGCTGCAAGATCACCGTATTGTTTAGTTTTCTGTCTGTTAGTTTCAGCCAATTGCTTACCATATTCAGTCTCGTAGTCTCCTCTTTTTTGAGCATAAAGACCTGAATGAATCATGCCTCTGGCAGCATAGTCATCAGCTATAGAAGTAAGATCTTTACCTCTACTCGTTGCTAACTCATTTTGATAAAGACCTGCTGTAGCAGATTTACCTTTAGTGATTTTATTACGAGCAGTTTTAGTTGTTTTATATATATTAGTTTTTTTACCTGTGTTAACAGTTTTATAGACAGGCACATTAACCGTTTTACCACCTTTTTTAATTTTCTTGTGGCCTGTAACAACTTGTTTAGTCTGATTCTTGGTGCCTGAAAGTTGTTTTTTAATATCGTATATTTGTTTACCTTTTTTATCTTTTACAGCTGTTTTTGTATCTGCGGTAGCTTGATTACCATAGTAAGTACCAGCATCACTAGTTGATCTAGTTTGCTGTGCATTGAAGTCAGCAAGTAATTTGTTGTAGTAGCTAATTTGCTTATTGTATGTAGAATCTGCATAGGCAGGAGCTTTAGCCTTAGGCTTAGCTTTCTTTTTAGTAGCCATGTCTTACTTCCCTGGTTTTGGATGCGCTTTATCGTAAGCAGCTTGCTGAGATTTAGTCTTAGCTAATGTTGCACTTCTACGAGCAGCAGCACTAGATAAAGCTTGATTTCTCTGACCAGCTAATCCTTTCAAAGCTGCATTATACGAATTACCAGCGCCTGCTACACGACTACCATATTGACTTTCATAATCCTTCATAGCTTGTTGGTAAATACCAGAGTTGGCTGTGATAGATCTGTTAGCAAAGTCATTACCCATACCCTGAATGTCTTGTGTTCTCTGTGAAGCTAAAGATTTCTTAGTTGTGTCATAGTTGGACTTGAGTCCTTTAGCACCTTTGCCATAGCCTGCATTAGCGCCACTAATTCCAGTTTTATAAGCACTGTCAGCTTGTGATTTGACTTTACCTAATCCAGCTAAGAATGTATTACGAGCAGTATTATATGCATTCAATCTTGATTGATACTGTGCAGCAGCTTGAGCAGCATTAGAAACTGTAGGTCTTGTGGACTGCACAGATCCAGAGCTATACACAGGAGGTGCAGATGGTCTACTTACTCTTGGTGCACTCCCGCTACTTCGAGGACGACTAGTACCAACTACAGCGCCTAAAGCAGCTCCAGAACCACTAGCACTTGACGAGTGCGTCCCGAATCCTCCACCTGGAATCATTTAATATCTCCTTATCCTTTATCCCTAAGCCAATCAGGGGCATTGAAGTTTTTAGTATTTTGGGCTTTCATTCTGCGCAATACAGCGTTACGCCTTACTTTAGCTGTTCTGTCTCTTTGTTTGTAACCCAAAGGATCAAGAAGAGTATTTGAATGGGGTGAACGGCTAGAACTATTGTATATGACATTACCCGCTGCGTAAGGATTCATGTCTCTGTGTCTTTTAATGGCCATTAGTTAACCGCCTGAGTAACAGTTTCCTTAGTAGAGGTAAATATAGTAAGAGAGAATACTTTAACTGGACCGTCAGTAGTAGCGCCAGAAGTAGATAATTGAACCTGGAAGTTAATTTGTCTATATCTTAATGCTTTAGGAAATTTAAGGAATCTTCTTAATGTACCTGAACCAGAAGCAGTAACTACTGTGCTTACAGAGGAAGAAGTAAGAGGATTAGCCCATGTAGCTAAGTCAGTCCACTTCTTACTAGAATTAAATATAGTTCCCCATGTTGAAACAAATCCAAAGATAATAGGATTAGCAGTACCTGTTACTGAGTTATTGGTAATGACATCTACTCCCCACCAATTAAGTTTCTTATATTGATAAGAGTTAGATAAATCATAGTTTTTAGTAGTAATAGAGCAGTTAATAGTAACTGGAGTAGAAGCTAACTTTTCTTGATCTGTAGTAGAAAATCCATTCTTTATTAAGTACATTCGTTCGTTAGCAAGAATGGCAGAGCCTGCATAGAATTCATCATTAGTAGCTGAAACTACATTAGATGGCATTGCTACGATGGGTCCGAAGTTATGAAGTTCATTATTAGCTGATTCCCATCTACTCCATGTTCTTGTTCTAAGTCCATACACGTAGATACGGTTGTAATACCGAACAACCAACCGGTCTCCAAATAAGCATAAAAACACTTCTTCTGCTCTAGCAGATGGGGCGGTAGCATCATAAAACAGAGGAACTTTAACGTTAATTCGTTGGAAGTCGTAGTTACTCATCTCATAGATGAAACCTTCGTGGTACACAAAGACAGAGTTTTCATAAGAAACAACACAATGACGTGTAGTTGCACCAATAGTGGAGTTGATATTCAGTAACTCAGCATCTGACGGCTTACTGGTATACGAGAGAACATAGGTAGAGTCATTCTTAAAGAGAACCAAGTTGTCATTGTAAGTGACCAAATCCATCAATCTTTGTCCATCACCTGGATGGACATTAATGAATTGTGTAGTAGCCGCGTATGCCTCAGGATTACCAGCATCAGAGAAGATCAAGGAAGACTGATTGGCGGTCTTAGCATAACCAGGGACAATGAAGAGTCTCTCTTTGAAGATCGCAAGATTCCCTCCACCATTATCAGCTCCCATCATAGTTATAAGGTTGCCAGGAGAGATAGCAGCATAAGCCACAGTAGGACTCCACTTAGCCAGTGGTGCAGCTCCGCCAGGAACAGATAAGAAATACATCACATCGTTGTACTGGATTACAGCACTAGCTTTAAAGGCTGCACTAATTAAAGTCCATGCACCTGAATTGAACTGAAATATTCCATTGGTGTTTGAACCGATTAGGTAGTTACCTGATGCGAATACTCCCACACCTAAGAGAATAATTCTCTCTGTCCATGTTGCAGACATATCAATAGTGGACTGAATAGGCGGACGAGAAACTAGAGAACCATCGATGTCTAATTCAAAGTTCACCATGTCTGTAAGCTCGGAGTCTGCTACGGCAGTTTGGTCTGATCCAGTGTTAAGTCCACCTACAAATGGACCAAGACGTAACGGTTGACCTGGCACTAGTTACTCCTATACCCAGAAGTCTTCATCAAGAACTGTGATACGAGGATAAACTTCTCTGTTTGTCCAGTTCTCTCTATCTTTATTTAACTTAATTCCTGCATCATACTCAGCACCCATATTATTAGCAGCAGACCAATCCTCGTCTAATTCGTATGCTCTAGCTAAACAGTAAGCAACTACAGCATTATGGTAAGAGAGAGGTAAATCAATCGAATCTGAATCATTAGCTACATCTACAGGCTGACGTGAATAAACAATCTTAATTCCGTTAGTAGAGTTGTCAGAAGGGATAGGAAATAATTTCAATGTTCCTGTCGGATACACAGTATAAACAACTGGCTGTGAAGCACCATAGGAAGTTCCATCCCATCCATCTATGTATTCATCAAACTCAGACAGTGACATGCCTTCAAGCTTGTAATACGACAAGTCTCCTGTTCTCTTATAACGAATAGTGCGGAGCATTTGTAAATTTGCAGGCAGAGTATAGTCCTGTTGATTAGCTACAGCATTAGTAGTAGAAGAAGTTTGAAGTACAGTTTCATTCTTCATAACACAGTCACGTTGGGCGTCATTAACCCATCTAACA
>Ga0193709_1000578_pt1 | contig 12456 bp, 10 predicted proteins | sample H3c2metaG_FD_160571 | JGI IMG/M metagenome (GOLD analysis project Ga0193709, IMG submission 160571) | Soil microbial communities from a riparian zone of the East river system, Colorado, United States - H3c2 | ecosystem: Environmental > Terrestrial > Soil > Riparian zone | place: USA: East River... | reverse complement strand
GCAGCGCTGCCTCCACCGTAGCTGTTCCGCTGGAGACGATGCTGGCATCGGCGTGCGCCAGCGCGTCGTAGGTCTGACCCTCGATCACACGCACATTCAACTGGCTTGGCCAGCCTTGTTTCACAAATTCGGCGCGTCCCGGCGCTGCGGCTACTAGGAATTGCACCGGCATCTCCGCATGAATCCTGGCGCAGGCTTCGCGGAGTACAGGAAGGTGGCGCGCGAGTTCGGAGTTGCGGCTCCCAGGAAGAATCGTCACCAGCTTTTTCGCTGGGTTCAGCTCATGCGCTGCAAAAAATGCTTCGCGAGTTTGCGTTGGCGCCACATTGCCGACCAGTGGGTGGCCGATGAATTTCACCGGCACGCCCGCATCGCCGAAGAATTTTTCTTCGAATGGGAAAATGCAGAGCGCCAGCGCAAATCGCCGTTTCACGACGCGCACTCGCCACGGCCGCCACGCCCAGAACTGCGGACAGATGTAATAAACGTTACGAACACCGAGAGGTTTCAGTTTGCGGGCCAGGCGCAAGTGGAAACCGGGAAAGTCAGTCAGGATTGCAAGCGCGGGCCGGCGTTTCTCCGCGGCACTCAGCAGTCTGCGCATCGCGCGAATCAATTGAGGAAGATGCGCGAGAATTTCCGTAATACCGAGCACCGAAACTTCGGAATAATCGGTGACGACTTCCACGCCCGCGGCGCGCATCTGGGCACCGCCCATCCCGAAAAGTTCGCAATTTGCCCGCGCTTTCAATGCGGCGGCGAGTTGCGCGGCATACATGTCTCCGCTCGCTTCGCCCGCGGATAAGAGGATTTGCGTTGGCGGCATGGTGCGGATGCGCGCTCAGTCTGTTGCGGGCAGGGGAGCAGGGAAGTTCGGGAACGGTGCCGGAGAGCCGTTGGCGGCCTGAGGCAAATGCAGTTCCTGCTCTTTGTATTGCAGCTGGTACAAGCGGTAGTAAATGCCGCGTTGCGCGAGAAGCTCCTGATGAGCGCCCTGTTCGCGCAAGCGGCCCTTGTGGAACACCAGTATTCTGTCGGCATATTGAATCGTGCTTAGGCGATGCGCAATCACTAGAGCGGTGCGCCCGGTCAGCAATTTGTCCAGCGCTTCGCGAATCAGCAATTCCGTTTTGGTGTCTACGCTCGAGGTCGCTTCGTCGAGAATCAGGAAGCGCGGATTGTGCGCAAGCGCTCGGGCAAAATTGATGAGCTGGCGTTGTCCAACGGAAAGAGTTGAGCCGCGTTCGTTCGTGGGAGTTGCAATTCCTTCCTCAAGCGTACGTACAAAATCGCCCAAGCCGATCTTGTCGATGGCGCGTTCCACGTCTTCGCGCGTGATGCCCGGGGTGCCCAGGCGGATGTTGGACTCGATCGTTCCTGTGAAGAGGAATGGATCCTGCAGCACGATTCCGAAATGGCGGCGCAAGTCCTGCAAATCCAGGAAGCGGATGTCCACGCCATCCAGAAGAATCTGGCCGCGCTGAATATCGTAGAAACGCAGCAGCAGAGAGATAAGGGTGGTTTTGCCGGCACCGGTATGGCCGACGATCGCGAACGTCTGCCCCGGAGAAATACGGAACGATACGTCGCGCAGCACCCAGTCTTCGTCGGCAGGCTCCGCAACGTTCCGATAGCTGAACCACACGTTGCGAAATTCGATTTCGCCGCGGGCTGCCGTCAAACGCTGCGCATCGGCGCAGGACTCGATCGTGACCGGCTCGTCGAGCAGTTTGAAGATGCGTTCGCTGGCCGCCATCGCCGACTGCAAAATATTAAATTTTTCGCTCAAATCCTGAATCGGCCGGAAGAAGCGTTGCGCATACATCGTGAAAGCGGTCAGGACGCCGAGCGTGAGAGTACCACCAAGAATGCGAAGTCCGCCGGTCCAGAAAATCAGTGCGATGGTTGCGAAACTCAGAAACTCCACGCCCGGATAGAACAGAGCGTAGGCCAGGATCGCGTCGCGCCAGGCCAGCATATTGTCGCGATTACGCCGTTCAAATTCGGTCATAGCCTTGCGCTCGCGGTTGAAGAGCTGCACCACGTGCATCCCAGAAATATATTCCTGCAGAAAAGAATTGATGCGCGCAATCGCCGTGCGGATCTTGCGGTTGGCTTCGCGAACGTAGTGCCGAAAAATAAAAGTGACAACCAGGATTCCCGGCAGCACTGCCAGCGTGGCCAGCGCCAGTCGCACATCAATCCAGAAAAGCACCACGGCCATGACCACCAGCAGGAATAAATCGTTGATCATGGTAACCACGCCCGCAGCAAACAAATCATTCAGCGCATCCACGTCAGTAGTAACACGCGTTACCAATCTGCCGACGGGGTTGCGGTCGAAATAGCTCATGGGTAGTCGTTGCAAATGGCCGAAAATGCCGCTGCGCATGTCGTACATCGTTTGCTGGCCGACGCGCTGCATGATGCGTATCTGCGCGTATTGAGCGAGAAAATCAAACAGCAAGATCAGAAAGTAAATCAAGGAAATTACTAAAATCCCCCGCCAGGCTTGCGCCTCTCCAACCGTGCCGTTCATCGCCGGAACGAAGTAACGGTCAATGGCATTCTTGAACATCAGCGGCGGGGCTAGTTCCAAGGGAGTGACAATCGCCACCATGCCCAACGCCAGCACCACCCACCATTTGTAGGGCGCCATGTACTGCAGCAGCCGCCGCATCAAGCGCGAGTCGTACGCTTTACCGAGGGCTTCTTCTTCGTGCGGATTTACCGGTGCGGTGCTCATGCGCGTTCCAGCTCTTCTTCCAAAAGTTGTTTCTGATACAGGTCGGCATAATATCCGCCGGCGGCGAGCAGTTCATCGTGCGTACCGCGCTCGGCGATCTTTCCATCAATCAGCACCACGATCTGATCGGCATCTCGCACCGTCGAAGTGCGATGCGAAATCAAAATCGTCGTGCGGCCATCCATGATGCGTTTCAAGCCGGTCAGGATGCGTTCTTCGGTCTGCGTGTCCACACTCGAAAGCGCATCATCCAATATCAAAATACGCGGATCGCGAATCACGGCGCGGGCAATTGCCGTGCGCTGTTTTTGCCCGCCGGAGAGAGTGATTCCGCGTTCGCCGACCACCGTTTCATAGCGCTTCGGAAAATCCTGAATGTCGCCATCCAGATTGGCAATTCCGGCGGCTTCGAGTACCTGTTCATTGGTAAATGTAGGCAATCCAAACGCGATGTTGCCACCGATGGTCTCGCCGAACAGGTACGTGTCCTGCGGCACGAAGCCAATCGAACCACGCAGCGCGGCCAGCGGCCATTCCTTTAAGGGCTTTCCGTCCAGATATAACTCGCCATCCGGCGCTTCCCACAGACGGGCAATCAGAGCGGCCAGTGTGGTCTTGCCGCTGCCTGTCGGTCCCACGATCGCGAGCGTCGAGCCGGCCGGAATCTTCAGATCGATGTTCTGCAGCACCGCATGCGAACTATTCGAATGACCGTTGGCTTGTCCGTTGGACTTCGCTTTCGCCTTCGAATCGTTTCCCGCGAGCGAAGTCGGGTAGCTGAACGTCAGTCCGCGAAACTCAATCTCACCCACCGGTTTTGTATTCGGCGTGATTTTCGCCTCGGAGTCGTCAATGCTCGGCTGCGCCGAAAGTATGTAGCTGAGTCTGCCCATCGACGCCGCACCGCGCTGAAAAATATTAGTGACCCAGCCCAACGCGATCATCGGCCACACCAGCAGTGTCAGATAGGCGTTGAAAGCAATCAAAGCGCCCAGTGAAATCTGTCCACGCAGCAATTGATGTCCGCCCTGCCACAATACAATAAGGAAGGTGGTGCCGATCAGCGCCTGCAGCGATGGCATGAACATGCTCCAGGTACGAATCAGCTTGATGTTGCGAGCAACATATTCGCGGTTGGGCTCGTCGAACTGGCGCTGCTCGGCTTCTTCCTGTGCGTAGGCTCGCACCACGCGCACTCCGGACAAATTTTCCTGCACGCGCGCAGTTAAGGTCGCCAGCGCCGCCTGGATTTTTTCATACAGATCGTGAATCGTGCGACCAAAGAACCACACCGCCACCGCAACCACCGGAGCCGGCAACAAAACCCACAGTGTTAGCGAGGGCGAAAGAGCAACCATCACCACAATGGCGAAAATCATGGTCACGATGGTCGTGGCGCTGTACATGATTCCCGGTCCCAGCACCATGCGCACCGAATTCAAGTCATTGGTCGCGCGCGACATCAGTTCACCAGTGCGGTTGCGCACGTAAAATTCCGGCTCCAGCAGCAACAGCCGCTTCAACAAGTCATTGCGTATGTCGAATTCGATGTCGCGCGAAACCCCAATCAATTTCCAGCGCGCCATAAAAGACAGAAAACCCTTGATGCTCACGCATAAAATCACAATCAGGCAGTAGATACCGAGAGTTCTGCGGCTTTTGGCTTGGTAAAAGGGAATCGAGCGGCTAAGTCTCGACCCAGCCAGCACGGTAACCGGGATCCCTACGTGCGCCTCAGTAGAGCGTTCGAAAGGAGCTGCACTGCCCGCAAGCGTGTCCGTGATCACTCCTGTAGCCAGTGGAATCACGTTCCCAATGATCCCCATCCATAGAACGCCAAACAGTCCCAGAACGATCGGCCACGTGTACCGCCGCAAATACGGCATCAGGCCGCTCAAGTCCTTTTTGGGCGGCGACTGTTGCACTTTTTCTTGCACCGAAGCACTCACCGTAGTTGCGACCTCTGCATCGTAAGCGAAGGCGACTCGCCCAAGAATTGCTCATACGTGCGATCCAACGATTGGTACCGTTTCGTTTTCGGATTCCAGCGCACTCCGATAGGCAGGACGTGCTTGTCCTCCATGCCTTTCACCGGAGTCAGATACAGCGTCAATCCTTTCGCCGGGTCTTGTTCGAACTGCAGCCGCCAGCCGCTAACCGGCTCAATCGGCGTCATTCCCAAATAGCCTTTGGCGTTCTTCAGATGTTCGTCGCAGCCGAAAATCTCCTTCCACTGCCCGCCATCATTTTCCGCAATCACCGCGCGCGTGACGATGGTTCCAGTGATGCTGTCTTTTGGCGTCTTTGGCACCACGTTTGCCACCAGGACTTGCTGCTTTCCGGTTTTCGCCAGATCGCCAAACGCCAGCACTTGCGATTCGCTTCCCAGCAGCGAATCAGCGGCAGACCGAACTTCGTCCGGCACCGCCGGCTCAGCTGGCTTTGCGGCCACCGGCTCTTCCGGCTTGGGCGCGGGGCTGGTTCCACATCCCGCAACCAACGCAGACAACAGAAGGGAAACGAGAAGCGAGCGCGAGCAACTTGGCGCGACAGACGGCAAAGGTGTCACTACCTTTCCAGACGAACATCGCGCCGCATTGTGAGCAGAATTTTCCATGGTTTGTTTGGCCAGGCTAGCTACAGACTCGATGCCGACAGCGTGATTTCAATCACCCGGCCCGGCTTGCCATCTTTCTCCACCGTGCAGAGCACTTCCATCATCTGCGGCACGTCTGGGCCCGCCCAATCGAATGCGTAATATAGCAATTCTAGCCGCTGCTGGTCTTTGGTGCTAGGACTGCGCGAATCCGGTTCCCCATACAGCTGCAGCACTCGCGAGGCAGCGTCACCGAGCCTCAATCCCATGCCAGTGCTGAACTTCGGCGCCATCGCCACCGCGTTCGCACAAGCGCGCAGAGGCCTGGCTTTCGTCTTGCTCAACCACACCGACTGAATGATTCCTTCGTCGCTAAAATTAACGTTCAATGCGTCCCCATCGCAGCTCTGCCATATGGCCGAATGATTTTGCTCATCGTTCTTCGTTGGATTACGCCAAAGAGCCTGCGCTCTGGCCATGGAAGTACGCCCCGGCGATATCCTCGCCAGGATCGTTTCGTTACGACGGGGATAACTCTTCGACCCCACCGGACCGCCGGCGGCGACGCCGATGACGCTGGTCGCTAACAGCCCTAAACTAACGCTGGCCCAGAATCGCATCCAGGCGCGCTTCAAAATTTTCCTCTCCTTCACTCGACAACTCGTTTCGCTCGACTGGCAATGCCCGTTCAATAGACTCAATCCAGCTGAACAATTGTTGGATGTTTTCCCGCGTCTTGGCGGCATATTCACGCCGGTTCGCATCCACGGACATCCATTGCCGGAACGTTTTCTCGATCGGATGATCGGAACTGTCAAACGGGTTCGAAGCAGCTCCCGGCGCCAGAATTCCCCCGTGCCCGGTAAACAAATGTTCGAATCCCAGATCCACGCTAAATTGCCCCTCGCCCGCCGCTGCGCCGTCATCATACTCCAGCCCGCGGCAAATTATTTCCAGCGGGTTCGGCCCCTGCGTCCACTTCAGCGTTTCGCTCCCGAATGTCCACAGGTCCCACTGTGCATCCACAATGTAGGCACTGTCGTCGTGAATATGCTGCGCCGCTATCGCCGCCACTTCGGGCGCGCCAAAAGTGCCTTCGCGAAAATCCCACTCGGAAACAGGCGTCTCCGTCGGATCGATGGCCTGAATCACCAGATTGTCAAAACCGTTTCGCGGAGCAGACAGCGGCACAGTTGCCAAAAATCGCACAAACTGCGCAACCATCGACTCTCGCGAAAATTCCCGCGTCCAGATACGAAGATAAGCCCGGTTTGCCATGGAAAGGGAATTATACAGGGCATGCGAAGCGGAGGCGAATCACGCAATAACAACTGGCATCGTCAATGAAAGAAGTGCTTACTTCGATTCTGGCCGGTACGTCTTCGAAAACTCCTCGGTAATTTCCTGCAGCCGCTTGCGCAACGACTCTCCGACATTGGAAAAAACCTCGGCGCACGCACTCCGCAGTTTTTCCTCGGCGCTCGCGGACAGCCCTGAAACCACGTCGCGCGACTGGTAGTCCAGCTTGGCCACCGTCGTCAACAGCCAGGTGTTCGAAACATTCTCCAGGCGCGTCTTGAACTCACCTGTCGCGGTGCTGCTTAGGTCGGCCATGGACGCGCGCAATTCTTCTTGTTGCTTCTCGGTCATGGCCTTCCACGATTCCCACAGCGGCAAAAACCCATCGTTGATTTTTTCCTGCGCCTCGCGCACGCCATTCTCCAACGCGGCGGCCATACCCGCTTGGAAGCGCTTCAAGAAGTTTTCCTGCTCATCGGTCAGACGCTGCGCAATTGTTTCCCGCGAAGCCGCGAATTGCCGGTTCGATTCCGCGGCGGTCTGGTTCACCGTTTCCTCAAAACCATGCAACTCCTGCCGCGCGTGGCGTTGAATCTCGTCCATGAACGCCGCAGTCGTAGTGTCCGCGGCTTCCGCGAACAGTTCGCGCGCACGATCAAATGATTCGCGCACCACTTCCTTCATCTGGTTCTGCGAGTGACCGACAAAATTCCGGCTGGAATGATCAAGCTCGGCAGCAAACTCCGCGGAAACTTCTCCGGCGCGCTCGCGCAGTTGATGCCCGCCCTGTTCCACGATTTTTTCCGTCAGGCCATTTAGCTGCGTCTGCACTTTCTTTTCGTACCACTCCGCGGTCTTGTAGATATCCTCGCGCGCCTCGTGACGCACATCGCCGGCCTTGCTCTCGAGCTCCGCAAGGTTGCGGCTGATCACGCCTTGCGAAGCTTCCTGCAGCAATTCTTCCACGCCGCCAAGATTTTCCCGGAATCGCGCCAGTGATTCAGCAAAAGCTTCGTCCGCCGCGCTGCGGATCCGCTCCTGCTGCAGCGTCAGCGAAGCGTCCAGCAGTGACCTTCCCCCCGCCATGCGGCTGATGGCATCATTGGTCTTTTCAATATGAGGTTCCGCTAGGCTGCGAACCTGCTGGTCGAATTTTCTTACCGCATCCTGGCTGGCATCGTCGAACGATTGCCGGATGCGGGTGTTCAAATCATCGAACAGCGTTTCACTGCGCCGGTGCAGTTCATTGCGATGTAGAGATAGCACGTCATCGAGTTGCGATTGAAATCCTTCCAACGCGTACTGGCGCGTGGTGCTCAGGCACTCGGAATACTGATCCAGTTGAGCTGCAGTAGCTCCGGCTCGCGCGATGGAATGTTCGAGCAACGCCGAGTTCTCCTGCAATTTGCCGAACACGTCGCCGTAGACTCGGTTAACCCGTTCTTCGGTTTCCGCTGCGATGCTCTTTGTCGCCTCGCGCAATGCCGCCATCCGCTGCTGCAATTCGCTGTCGAGATGTTCTTGGGTTTGCGCGCGCAACTCAGCAGCGCTCTGGCTCGCCGATTCCGCCGCGCCTTCTTTCAGCTTTGCCACCGCCGATTCCACAAACGCTTGAATCTGCGTCCGTGCCAGATCTACCTGCGCCGCCAGATACGCCTGCATCTCGCCTTGCGCATTTGCGGCTGCGTTTGTCAGTTGCTCTTGCGCCGCGCCTGCCGTCGCATTCAGCCTTTCCTGGTGCGCGCCAAACACTTCTTCCTGCTTCCGCACCCGGCTGTCCAGCACCGCAGAGGTCACGGATGCCTGCTCGGCAATCCGGCGCTCTAGTTCTTGCGATTGCGCGACGATTCGCCGCACCACTTCTTCGGCTTCCCGGCACAGTTGTTGCACACGCGCGGTAATTCCAGCTGCGTGCTGCTCGTGCAGCGCATGTTGCTCTGCGCCGGCTTTCGATATCGTGGCCGTCACTTCGCGGGTTAACTGCTCCAGATGCGGCGCCAGCCACTTCGGCAATTCGTCCTGCAGCGCTTTCGCTGCGGCGCTATACACCGCCCGGCTGCGCTCATCGCTTTCCTGATGAATTCGTTCGACGGCGCGTCCCGATTCCGTTGCAATATCGGACTGCGCCGCGCTGAATTTCTCCTGCCATTTTTCCGTAGCCGTCCCGTGTTCGGTTGCCACCGCTTGTGCCGCCGCTTCGCGAGCCGCTGCGCTGATTTGCTGCTTTGCGTCCGCGATCAGGCGTGCCACTTGCCTTGCCAATTGCAGCGAAGCATCAGTCGTACTGGTTGGCGGCGGCAGAATGTGCAGCGTATCGGTACCGATTGCGGGAGGCGGAAGCTCCGGTTCAGCCGAAGGCTTCGCGTCTCTTAATTTCTCAGCCGATTTTTCCGGCAACGACAAAACAATGTCCTCATCCTTTGCCGCATGGCCCTTTGCGCCCACTGTCAAAACAAAATTGCCCCAATCCTCCGGTGGAAATCCGATGCCCCACACATTTCCCGGGAGCTCCAACTCCAGTGCCACTTGAAACAGTTGCCGCACTGTTCGCGGCCGCTGAATCCATGCCACTCGTCCACGCACCTGCCGCGGCGGTAATCCCGCCTCCGCTTGTGGAATTTCCAGCGTCACCCACATATTTTTCAGGACGTAATGCTTCGATTGGTAACGGCACCCGTGGCAATTAATGATCAAGCTCGATGTGCGCTCGACGAATGGGCGCCCCAGTGCGTCCACGCCGGTCACCAGCAGCGGCACGGCTTGCACAATTCGCGAACTGCGCCGCTTGCGCAGTTCTTCGCCCGCATTCATAGCGTTTTCTTGCACCATGTCCATTGGATGGTCGGCACGATCCTTGCCAAACTGTTCCATGTCCGACGCTACATCCCTTGCTTATCTAGTCTGTTTTGCTCAGCTTAGCGGCGGTCCGTTTTGGGCACATCGGCTTCTGCCTGGGGGCGCTTGCCGGTAAGGAAATCCCATATCTCTTTCGCCACCCAAATCGGGCCAACCAGTAAATAAACTGGCCCTTGGAAAAAAGCGGGATGGTTTCCTTCTACTTTGTGGCCCAAAAACAGCAACATCCAGCCGGCGATAAAAAACGAGCCGCCCCAGATCCACTTCATGAAGAGGAGCAACACGATCCCCGCAAAAATCAGCGGTATGCCAATTCCGTGCAGAATTTTATTCCACACCGAAGAGTGTTCATGATCGTACTGCGCCATGTAGTGCGCCAGATCCGGCATAGCGCACCTCCTTGTGACGGGAAACTCCCTGCAGAATTGTGACTCTATACCGAAAAAACTAAAATGGCCAGTCTGGACTAGGAGTACCACCGCTTCAGCCTAGTACGTCTTCTGACTTGGCCGAAGATTTGTCATCCTAAGCCCGCCAGCGCGGCGAAGGATCTCATGACGGCGCTTGGCGCGCCTCACCAATGCCAGAAACACCCCAAACAGATCACGATTACTGCCACGAAGACCGTGAACGCCGCATGAATGGCCTATCTCGCATTCCAGCGTTAGGCGGTACTCGCGGCGATTCGCCTCTACGTTGCGAGCCCGTCCCGCATATCCTGGTGCAAAAGCCCCGTAACGGCCACGATCACCAGCATGGCCGCTCGACCGGCCAGGACGATGCCCGCCTTGCCGTATTGCCGGAATATCGGCGCCGCGATTCCCGCAAAAATGCCGAGAAAGATAATTACCACTTTTGGGCGGTAAAGCCTCGGCGTTCTGGCCGGGGATATAAGGCTGGCCTTTCTGAATCGGCCATCCTAAAGTTCTTTCGTCCACAAGACCTACGGGCGGGCAGCCCAAAAGTAAAGCCTCTTTCGTTTTCCTCCGCTGAAGTAAAGCGGTTGTGGGAGGAACCCAGCGAAGAGATTCGCGTAAAACCAACGCGGACTCCGTAGGAATCCTCGCCGCTTTACGGCGGGGAGGATGTCAAAACCGTAACTGGCCTCACGCTGACCGGACGATTTGGAAACTCGCTTTCGACTGTGGGGCCGCCTACAAGTCGCGCCGCCCTTCCATTGCTTTCATCATGGTGACCTCGTCCGCATACTCCAAATCCGCTCCCACAGGAATACCCACGCCAATGCGTGATACCCGCACTCCCAGCGGCTTCAGCAGCTTCGACAGATACATCGCAGTAGCCTCGCCCTCCGCGGTAGGATTCGTCGCCACAATAATTTCCTCGACCGACCCGCCCTTCAGCCGTTCAATCAGTTGCTTGATTTTCAGTTGGTCCGGCCCGCGCCCTTGCAACGGTGCCAGCGACCCGCCGAGCACGTGATACATCCCGCTGTACATTCGCGTCTTCTCGATGGCCATGATGTTGTGCGGCTCTTCCACCACGCAAATGGTCCGTTTGCTGCGGTTTGCTCCGGTGCAATATAGACACGGATCAGTATCCGTGATGTTTCCGCACACCGAGCACTCGCGAATCTTCTCCTTAGCGTCGCGGATCGCCTCCGCCAGTCCCAGCGCGTCCTCCGTGGGGATCCGTAGAATGTAGAAAGCCAGTCTTTGTGCGGTTTTCTGGCCGATACCAGGCAGATGCTTCAGTTCGTCGATGAGTCGTTCCACAGGAGCGGCAAAATCAGGCATGCCCACTGTGTAGCACACCCGCGCATGGCCACGCAAACCTCCTCAAAAACCAGCCGTTTTGCCCCGTCTGTATTCCAAATCTATAACCGCACGGCCTGCGGGCCGATCTTGTGTCTGGCCTGACACAACACCTGCACCAGCGAATCGCCAAGTCCTTATCTTTCAGCACGAATTTTCCGGTTCACCAAATGCATTTCTGAATTCGCGTAATTGGAGAACTCAAGTCATGATCGAACAACCTGGCACGGCAACCGTAAAAACGGTCAGTCTGGACTCGGCTTACGTTGCCATCACCTGCGCCGCACTCCTATACGCTGTCTCCTGGGTTATGGGCTGTTCCGCTGCGCCATCTCACAACTCTGGCGGTGGCAAAAAACCGGCCAGTTCTCACGAACTGAATCGTCGTCGGGACGAGGAAAAAGCGCTGACGGCAATTTCTGGCCGCAGACTCACCGTGGAGAAAATGGCGCAGCGCGCCGCAACCTCACTGCAATTTTCTAACGAAGAATATGGCGTAGCCTTCGATGCCCCGAAGGGTTACCTACTAAGGGAAGGAGAGCTGCCCAGCATGGACCGGGGCCTCGGCTATCTCGGGCCCATTCCGATGCATTTCGCCGAACCCGGCGGCATTCGCCTCGCTACCGTCGAGCCGCCACAAGGGCTGCATCTCGGCACAAATTTCGTGAATGAATTTTTCACCGTCAGCGCGCATTACGGTTCCACGGGAGCTTTTTGCGCCGATTTCAATATTCCCGCAGAATCGCGTGGCGCTCCCGTCGCTCGCAACGTGGACGGCCGGGACTTCCATGGCTTCGCTGAATACTCGGCCGCCAGCATGCACGAATACAACGGCATCTATCTGCACGCCTACTCCAACGACACCTGCTACGAAATCGGTTACGGCGTTGCAACTGCAGGCTTCAGTGGATCCTCCGGCGGCGCGACCAGCGGTAGTTCGAACAATCTAAAAAATATCAACCCAGAAAGTCAGCTACACAAACTGGAACGCATCCTCGAAAACGTCCACATAAATCCACCCGAATTCGAGCGCAACACCGCCGATTGAGTTTGTAGCGGCCACCTTTCAAGTGGCCACCTTGGTTTGGTCTCTGTCGTGGCCGCCTACGAGCATTTTGGAATGCGGCGCCCCAACTACCGTCGTTCCGTCCGGGACTTAGACAGTGGCAAGACGCAGCTCGTTCGAG
>Ga0193709_1000577_pt1 | contig 12508 bp, 10 predicted proteins | sample H3c2metaG_FD_160571 | JGI IMG/M metagenome (GOLD analysis project Ga0193709, IMG submission 160571) | Soil microbial communities from a riparian zone of the East river system, Colorado, United States - H3c2 | ecosystem: Environmental > Terrestrial > Soil > Riparian zone | place: USA: East River... | reverse complement strand
AGCGGTGACGGCGACAGGTCCTTCTCCTACGCGGTGTTTGAAGCGCTTCGCGAAGAGCACGCCGTTTTTTCTGACTTGATGGCCTATGTGCCTTTAGCCGTCGACAAAGTGGCCGTGCGCATCGACGAAGATCCCGAAGAAGCGGAAGGCGACATGGTCAGCGGCAACTTCTTTTCCGGCCTCGGAGTTTCCTTTACGCGCGGCCGCGGGTTCGCGCTCGAAGACGAGACCACGCACGCCAGCGTCGCCGTTCTCAGCTATTCCTACTGGACCACGCGCTTCGGCCGCAGTCCCTCCGCCATCGGCCAAACCATTTACGTAAAAGGCGTTCCATTCACCGTGATCGGCGTGACCGCTCAAGGCTTCTATGGCGTCGAGCCTGCCTCTTCCACCGATTTCTGGATTCCGCTTCAGAATCGCCCAGAACTCACTGCGTGGGACGAGGAGCCCTCGCTGGACACTCTCTATGGCACTCCGAAGTGGTGGTGCATTCAACTGATCGGCCGTCTCGTTCCAGGTGTCACGGAATCTCAGGCACTGGCGAAGTTAGATCCTGTCTTTCAAAGCGCCGCGCTTATCGGCCTGGGCACTCCCGATCCAAAGGCGAAGAAAAACATTCTGGCCTTCAGTTCCACGCAGGGAATTCAAGGTCTGCGCGACGACTATCAAAAGCCCATCCAGATTCTCTTGGCCATGGTCGGACTCGTTCTTGCAATTGCTTGTGCCAACGTGTCGATGCTCCTCGTCGCCCGCAATTCCACTCGCGCCCGCGAATTTTCGGTGCGCATGGCTCTTGGCGCTGGCCGCGGCCGTCTTTTGCGGCAGACGCTGACGGAGAGCTTCCTTCTAGTCGCCGGTGGGGCGGCCTTCGGTTGGATGTTTGCGATTTCCGGCAGTCAGGCACTCGCCGCCTGGTCAGGCATGGAAATTCCGTTCGTGCTTGATTCGCGCGTTTTGCTCTTCACTTTGGCAATCTCGATCAGCTGCGCCATTATCTTCGGGCTGGCCCCGCTTCGGAGGGCTGTCAGCGTCCCCGTCGGAGTTACACTCAAGACCTCCAACGCCACCGCCTATCGCGACCAGGGGAGCTCCTGGTCAGGAAAAGCAGTCGTCGCCTCGCAGATGGCCCTATGCCTCATCTTGCTGGTTGGCTCGGGACTGCTCGTGCGTTCTCTACGCAACTATCAGGCCTTGTCTTTGGGGCTTCGCGTGGATGGGCTTCTCGTGTTCGGCACGGATCCCTTCTCAGTGCACAGCGACGAGGAAAAGGAGCATTTTTATCAAAATCTGCTTGCCCGCCTGCGTGAAGCTCCCGGCGTTGAGTCCGCTACGCTCGTCTCGCACCGCCTAGGTTCCGGCTGGGGCTGGAATAGCGTTTGGACCATCGACGGCGTGGAGCCCCAAAGGCCTTTTTCTGAAATCGGCATGAGCGCGAACCACGTCGGCCCCGGCTTCTGCCACACTCTCGGCATCCCCATTCTCCGCGGCCGCGACGTTACGGACGCCGACACGGGGTCCGCGCCCAAAGTGGTTCTCGTCAACGAAACCTTCTCAAATCGCTTTTTCCCCGAGGGAGATGCGCTGGGCCATTCGGTCGGCCAAAACAAACCAGAAAACAGGTCCACCATCGTCGGCGTCATCGGCGACAGCAAGTATAAGCGAGTCGACGAAAAATCGAAGCCCACTCTCTACTTCCCCTTCGCGCAAAACACTTCGATCCCCAACATGCAAGTCGAGTTGCGCACCCACGGCAATCCCGAAGCTCTCATCCCCACCGTCCATGCCGTTCTCCACGGCCTCGATCCCAATCTTCCCATACAGAAGCCCATGACCCAGCGCGCCCAATTCGACGAGTCTTACTCGCAGGCCCGCCTCTTTGCCCGCATCTCCATCTTTTTTGGCGTCATCGCCGTGTTGCTGGTCGCCACTGGCCTGTACGGCACGCTCGCCTATCGCGTCGACCGCCGCACTTCGGAAATCGGCGTCCGCATGGCGCTCGGCGCACAGCACGGGCAAGTGCTGTGGTTGATTTTGCGTGAAAGTCTGCTTGTCAGCGGGGCCGCCATTCTCGCTGGCGTTCCGGTCGCCATTGCTGGCGCACGCCTCATGCGCTCCATGCTCTTTGGCGTCCAGCCCGGCGATATGATCTCGTTTCTGCTCGCTTTGTTCGGCGTAATCCTTGTTGCGCTCGCGGCTTCAGTCATCCCCGCGCGCCGTGCGATGCGTGTCGATCCTATGGTCGCTTTGCGCTACGAGTAGGGCATGGTCCCCTCCGGGGACCACAACGAAGGATGAAAATGGGCTCGAGATGACGTAGCGTTTGTACAGCCACGTGGCGACAGAGGCCGAGTTACTCTGGCGCAAGTTAAGCCCGCTTACGAGTATGGCTCGGACGCTGAGAAGCACAACGAATTGTAGCCTCCAGAAGTTGCGGAGTAACGCTAGAACCACTCGCGCAGACCGCCTGAGGAGGATTTTCGTAGGAGCAGGAGCTACGTATGCCCTTCTTACTGAACATTACAACCGGCCTCCGGTCATTGTTCCGAAAGGAGCAGGTCGACCGAGAGTTAGATGAGGAGCTTCGCGCCTACCAGGACATGGCCGCCGAGGAAAAGATGAAGGGCGGGATGACCCGCAAGGCAGCCCTTCGCGCAGTCCGCTTGGGGCGGGAAGTCTCGAAGTTACGAAGGAAGTCGTCCGCTCTGCCGGCTGGGAATCTTTCGTGGAAACGTTCTGGCAGGACCCGCGCTTCGCCGCCCGCATGCTCCGCAAGTCTCCGTCTCTGATCGGAGATAAGCTTGTGGTTCGGCATCGATAAACGGCTTTGGGTTGCGTCGCCTCGTGGGGACAAGATCACCTCGCCGGAAACGGGAGCTGACTTCCTGTTGGTGCTCAGCTTGAGAACTCTTGAGGAACCGATGCATGAAGCAAAGCAAATGACGATGGCATAACCATTGGTGCGGCTTCACACACAGCGGGCGGAATTCCCTCCGCTGTGCGAATCGGCAGCAAGTCAGTATCGAGTAGGTCTGCTTCGTTTTGAATCAGGCCGCGTCCTCGTTGTTCAGGGGTGCGTTTTTGAGTGCTCGAGCCGGATGAATGGGAAACCTTCAAGTCCGGTTCTTAGAGGGCTGGGCGCCAGCGATGGCGCCCGGCTACTCGACCCTAATCGCGTTACGTCAGAGTTGCGCGTGATACGACCAGAATCAATCTTCACTTTGAGTTCGGTTCCACCTTATATCTTGACGATCGCCTCTAACGCCGGATGATGATTTTTCATTATCTTGGTTAAGTTATGTTGTGAAACTTCGCTCCGCCACCGCATCTTGTTGCCACGAAGAGACGGCTCTATACATAAACGTTAACATAACATAACGGATATTTTATTCTTATGAACATAACAAGGATTAGCCGGATTGGCCGGCCCGCGGTTTGTGCTTCGCCAGCCACTGCCGATTGGATCCGGCGTGCATACGATTCGATAGTCGATTCCTATTTAACTAGCTTGATAATTTGAGGACAATTAAACTCATGGACAGAAAGCGGTCATGCGTATTTTTTGCTGCGCGGAGGGAACGGCGATGATGTCGGCAACGGACAGCGAAGTGAGGCACAAACCTCGGCGTGTGTTCCATGAAACCACGTCGCGGGACACTACGTCATAGTTACCAGAGAGTTCGTAATACTTACTGGAGACCACGTCATATGATACGGATCATCCTCGTAGTATTTCTTTTCTCTTCCCCTCTCTTTGCGCAGGACGACGCAGCAGCCGCACGTGCCGCCGCAGGTTGCGGCTCGTACCAGGTCAATTTCGAGGTAAAGTCCGATAAGCACCGTCACCCTGCTCCGCAACCCGAACCGGGGAAGGGGCTGGTTTATGTGTTCGCGGACGCACCAATAGGCAACTATGGGGACGGCGTTTTGGGAATCACCACCCGCGTGGGTCTTGATGGCGATTGGGTTGGTGCCAATAGCAGTCACTCTTATTTCTTCTTTGCGGTAAGCCCCGGGGATCATCGGGTGTGCACGAATTGGCAATCGAGTGTCGGCTGGCGCTCGAAGGTGGCGAAGGCAGTTACGCTCACGGCGGAAGCCGGCAAAGTTTATTACCTCCGGACGCGGATGCTTCCCAGGTCGGAGCGTCAGAACGAGGTAATTATGAAATTGGAGCCGCTCGATCCCGCCGAAGGCCAGCTTCTGATCGCGTCTTCGGCGCTTAGCACGTCTCAACCCAAGAAGTGAAGTTACCGGCTGCAAACGGCGTCAAACAGAGTTGCCGTCGCGGCAATTGCCGTGGCTCACAATAATATGTTATTACTCCGAGCACTAAATATGTGACATTTATCAACGGGCAGCGTATTGGACGTGGCGTTCGCGAAAATAGTTCTTCACCAGCCTGGGCCTAGCCTGTGTGATCCGAAGGTAAGAGCGAACATTGTCCATCATTTCCTGGACGTTCACGGGACGAACACGGCCCAGTGCATTCGTCTTCACATCTTGGTTCAGCAATTCATCCGGGTTCAGCTCCGGGCTGTAGGAACTTTGCCGAGCAGCTAAACGAAACGCTCTTGGCGCGCTGTCTTTTACCGAGAGCCTTTCGGTAAAAAACTGGCGATTACTCGCCCGCCACTGCGACAGTGGCGAGGAAACTTCCGAAAATAGGGAGCCAACAATGAACCTTGAGAAAAATCCCGGCAGTCCCGGTGCCAAAAACAGCGAATCTGATGCTGAACGGGAGGAAGCTGGTCTCGAAGACGGCATTCCTCTCAGCGTGCGAAGCGCCCGGCAAATGCGCAAAACCTTGTGGCCGCATTTTTGGATGTCGTTTGCGTCGATCATCATTCTTGCCGCTGCTCTAGCGATCCTGTCTTATCGGATGGGAGCGCAGAGCTGCCGCTAAGCCAGTGGCCAGTCTGCGAGAGCAAGACCGCACAACCGATCACACTTTGAATTAGCCCAAATGCGTTTCGATGTGCCTGCTTAAAATGGAAGACGGCATTGGCGATGAAAGAACCATCAGAATTGCTACACTTTAAACAGCAGATGGGCTCAGAGAATTCCTGAACACTGTAATTGGGGTTATTGGAGAGACCTGATTGGCCGTACGCACTCTGCCACCAGCCGCGCGACGACCTATAGCCGCAATCTGGTTTGCGGCGTTTGCGGCACTCGCTACCTTCCTGTTTTTTCTGCGTCTGTCCATGGCCTCTCACGCCGTCATTCTGTACGTCGTTTTACCTTCTTTGGCTGCCGGGATTGCCGGGTATATCTGGGGCGGAGCTATTCTGGACCCATCCCGAGTCCAGAATTACGGCCAGACCGTGCTGCGAGGGTTTTTAGTCGGCGCCGCGACGTTCGTGATATTTGCCGTACTCTACGCTTGTGTGCTTCCCATGTTGGAAGGGCAATGGTCTTTGGGAAGGGTGGGAAGTCTCTTCCTCTTCACTCTTATGCTCGGAATTCTCATGGGCGGGCCGCTGGCTGCCGTGACCGGCATGACCGCCGCAGTTACTCTTTTCAGATTCGGCCGCCACTTCTTTGCAGAGAGTGGCGGCCGAGTTTCTGAAACCAGTATCGTGTAGACGAGACCCTCGCGATCTATTGCGTGCCGTCGATCGCGAAACAGTCAGTGCCTGGAGCGTTGTTACGGGGATGGGAAGCGGCCGTGGCGGAGAGATGGGATCTGCCTCACGTAAGCGATGCGAGTCACCGGCGGAGCGAGTGATGACTTCCGCCGGACAATAGCGTTTTGGCCAGTAATATCAACAGGTTACACGTCCTTGTTCCGGCGGACACTTTGCGCTGCCGTGTCCAGGGAGGAGGAGGAGTTCCAGGCGCAGCAATAGGTATATATAAAGGATAAGCAAACGGTTGCCATTCGGAGGTCTTGCCTCCGACGCACCTATAGCTAAGCTAGCTGTCGCCTCGGCACCGCGACAAAGTAACAAAGGTGTCGTAATTCCATTCCGACCATACGTTGAGGAGGGAAAGCCCGCGAAAAACTTCTCGCACGAGAAACTTTTGGACTTGGGACGGAAGCATTTTGCCGAAGATTTCCCAAATCCAAAGCGTCAAGGCTGCCCGGCCACATTTCGTCTTGCTGGCCGTGCTACCGGGCTCACAGCCGCTTTCTACAGAAGGCACGGCTTTCGTCGCGGGTAAAATGAATGAGCTTCTGGTTACCAGATCCTCCACTCACAATCGAATCGTAAGCGCTGTTTTCTGCGAGAAACCAGGCCGACAACCATGCGTCTAAAGTGGCGTTAGCGTCGGTAACGAGTAGGGGGTGGTATGTCCGTTGTGCGGTATGCAGTGCTGCTCTTGGTCACGCTGAGTGCAGTGTGGTGCCGGCAAGTGCCGGTGAAGCGAGAACGTTTCCAAAATAGCGAAGTTCTCTACAATTGGGTAAGCAACGAGCGAGGTGAGAAATTACGGACGTTTGTTACGCGTCCCAAGAACGCCGCAGGGAAAGTGCCTGTCATTTTCTTCGTTGGCTGGCTGAGCTGCGACAGCATGGAATATCCCGATGGGGAGACGGACGGCTTTGGGACGTTGATGCGACGCTTGATCGAGCAATCGGGGTACGCCACCGTTCGAATGGACAAGCCGGGCGTGGGCGAGAGCCAAGGCAACTGCGCGCAAGCCGATTTCACCAGCGAGCTGCAGGGATGGCGAGTGGCGTTCGACTCGATGAGCAAGTACCAATTCCTGGACAGCGACCAAGTGATTGTCTTGGGCATGAGCAATGGCGGAGGGTTTTCGCCGTTGGTGACCGGCGGCCGGCCGGTGCGCGGCTACATTGCCGCGAGTAGTTGGGGACGCAGTTGGTATGAGCACATGATCGAGCACGAGAGACGACGGTTAGCGGGCGCGGGCAAATCAGCAGCAGAAATCAATGATGGCGTGAAGGCATTCACGCAATTCTACGATCTGTATCTCAACCAAGGGATGACGCCAGGACAGGCGATCGCGCAGCATCCGGAATGGAAACCTTTGTGGTACGACACGCCGGACGGGCAGTATGGACGTCCGGCCGCTTTCTATCAGCAGCTGCAGGCGCTGAATCTCGGTCGAGTATGGCAAAGCGTGAACGCCCCGGTGCTGGTGGTCTATGGGACGGGAGACACGGTCATGAGCCGCGCCGACAGCGATGCCATCTCCGAAACCGTCAATAGGGTCCACCCCGGGGCTGCTCGGAATTACGTTGTCGGCCGCATGGGTCATCTCTTCGAGATCGACAAGAAATTCGATGATGCACTCGTGCCCGAGCTATTAGCGTGGATGAAGGAAACGCTGGGGGCAAGTCCGCACTCGACGCGCTTCGTGAAGCCATCATCGCGAGTTCGAGGCGCATTGTCGGCAGTGTATACCTCGACAGGGAAACAGGTATCTCGAACTGCATTGCAGTGAATGGGGGGTTTTCTTCCGATGTCTATCAGAATTTGATCTTGAACATGGCAATCTGTGGGATGAACCCGAGGGTTCGGAAATGATTTGTTCAAAACGCCGTCTGACACGGTCGGGTAGCGCTCGGCGGAGCGTTCGCCAAAATTATGTCGTGTGCGCCACTCAGGTCACGTACGGCTAAACTACCAATTTCGATCCGCTGGGTTTTTGAATAGACAGAGAGAGCACTGATCGTGCCGTTATCGCGAGAAACGCATTCCACTCGATCGATTTCATTCCACGTGATCGTCTTCCGCCGATTCCCTAAACTGAATGGCGTCCTGCACGAAAAAATGACGACGCTTGGGAAGCCCTCGCAGACGAAGGTCGTTCCCGTTACTCCTATCGAAGAGATGAGGGTCGGCGCCGTAGTGGCAATGCCCACACCGACATAAGCAGCGATCACCACAGGCGCAAGAATGATGAGATAGACAATGAAACCGAAGACCATATGAAGATTTTTAGTTCCCGGTTTTCGTGGCGTGCGTCCCGATACGGTGTTTAAGAAGGTTCTGAATTTGGGCCCGGCCCAGCAAAGCACTGCGATTACAATCAGAACACAGCAGCCAATTACGACGACCTTGCCAAGAGGACTAGCAACAGGAATCTCAATTGGGTCCATTTGGCACTCCGGTCAGATCGGAGTCTGCAAGATTCCGACAGCGGCCAATCCAAAGGCTACCCAATCTGATCACTCCATCTTCAATAAAACTAACGTAAATAGTTGCGGAACCACGCGTCGCGGCCGTCCTGCAAGCGGACTCTTGACCATTCTTCTTTCTGCCCAAGCTGCGTCACTTTGCCACTACAATTCTTTGAACATCCATTGCCATCCTGCTCGGTGAGAAAGCTGCCATCGAGTTCTTTGTACCAGCGCCCTTTGATCCAGAAGTCTGCGAAGCCTTCGCCTTCGTAGGTGTATCTTAAGATCGTGTCGCCCACGTTCAACCCGAATCGCGGCATCGGAGCGGTAATCGTGACGGTATCCGGCTTGTAAACTACGCTCAATTTCAACAAGCCGCTCACGATTGCACCGCGTGCCAGGTCGCCGATCTTGTTTCGTTTCGCTGTCCACGTATCGTAAATCGAAGTGGGATGGTCGAGCTTGAAGCGCTTCACCGTCCAGTTTTCCTCCGACGTTGCCGGGAGCGTAGGCGGTGTCGGCATCAGGGTTCCATCATCCTGAGCACCCAAGTTTGGGGTTAGCAACGGGCCTAGAAGAAGGTGGAGGATAATCAGAACCCGAAGGACTTTAGCCCTACTGTTGACCAGGACGATAGGCAATTGTTTACCCATATCGAGGCGTTTCGACCGTTTCACACTTTCGTTGCTATATTCTAAAGCGTGTGGCAAATAGCGTGTCAAGCGCTCGCAATTTCTTTGTCAAATCATAGCGTGGTGATGCAGAGGCTGTGTTTTCGCAGTGCCTCGCGTTCAGATCTTTTGGTAATACAGAAAAGGAAAGGGCCCTGGCTCTGTGCCGGTACCCGAAGGAGCAGAACACAGGTCAAGGAACAGGCTGGCGGTGATCCGCAAGACCGTCACGAATTGATGCGCTGCAGAAGTGTTTCGACCGCCTTTTCGTATTGAAGGTCCTTTGACGTCGCGACCTCGGAAGGGGTCAGAAGCTGTCGAGGGGCTTCAACGGGCAGGTCCGGCTCAATACCCTTGCGATGCACTTCGTGCTCTGAGGGAGTTTTGAACTTAGTCCAGTCGCCCAGGTAAGTTTCATTCATCCAAACGAAATGTTTCACTTCGCGGAAAGGAAGAGGCTTCGTTTGCGTCGTCGCGTGCCACGGGGCAACGCAGGACCGCGACGTATCCGCTGATTAGTCTCATGTACTGCTTCACGCAAGCAAAGAGCCGGCTTACACAGGCAATCGTTACGCACAAAAAATTGGCATTTCAAGCGCCAGCCTGGTAGTCGAATCGCACCCTTACCAAAATTACTGTGCCGCGTTTAGTTTCTTGAGTATGTCCTGCACGCCGTTACGAATCTCGGCGCGCCGCTGCTCGGTATCGGACCACGACGACAGAGGCGCTTTGTGAGAATCAATCATGGCCAGCGCCTCTTCGGCCAACTGGCGCGCCAAGGCTTTCTGTCCGTCTTGCAAGTAAGAGTCGGCGAGGTTGAAGTGCGCGTCAGCCGAGTCTGGGTAGGCGAGGAGGTTGAGTTTGAAGATCTCGATTCCCAGTTTTCGTTCCGCTTGGGACTCGGATGTTTGGCCGGCCGTCCTTTCCACCTCCGCCAGTCGCATATGGTCAGAACCAATGATGTCGAGGCTAATTTCGGGCCACAGCTGTGCGTAAGGATCCGTGCGGCGTGCTTCGGTGAATTGCCGCGTTACCTGCGCGATGCCGTCCGGCATTTCGAGCTGATTGACGATGACCGCTGCGGCCAGTGGATCGGCGGGAGCGTGCCCTGGAGTTTTGATCAGCGTGGTGACTAACCACTGCATGATGGTGTCGGGCAGATCTGGGTAAGTCTTGAAGAGGTCGGTGCCGTGACTACCAGTGGCGGGAACTTTGCTAGCATCGCTGGTTTCATACCAGAGCCAAGGGGCGTCGTGCTCGCCGGAGTAGTGGATGAGCTTCCTGGTAGGACTGGAAGATCTAGCGTAAAGAAGGAGCATGGCTTCGACGGTGGGCGGATATTCGTCGCTGTCGGCAACCACGAACAGCTCGGGCAATTGCGGGGTTTGATGGAGAAACTCGATGCCCGGGCGCAAGGTTTCGCCCGACATTAAGACGAGGGACTTTATGTTGTTGGGATGGAGGCGGGCGATTTGTACCGAATTATCAACACCAAGCCAGCCGGTGCCCGCGGAACCGATGACATCACGCAGGACTCCGGGCTGCGAGACCAAGAATCGAAAGGCAGTCTCCAGGTCCGCTTGCTGCTTCTCGGGCTGCGTGGCCTCTCTGCGTGTCCCACCGCTTTCGCCATAGCCGCGGGTGTCGAGAGCGAGGGTGTTGATTCCGGCAGCCGCCAGTTGGCGGGCTAGGTCGTTCCAAGAGGTTCGGGTGCGGTTGCTCTGATGGAACAGCAAGATGCCGGGACCGGGCTTAGCGGCAGGGAAGTAAGTAGCTTTGAGGACGATGCCGTCGGCGGATTTCAGATCCACGATCTGTAGAGTAGGCTGCGATTGCTGCGCGCGAGTCGCGCTCGTCACTGTGAGAATGATGAGGATGGTCAAGATCAAAGGCGTTCGCAGCTGCTTCATTCGTATGACTCCCCTCAATCTGATTGCATTAACCAAAGCCATTGGCCATCACTCAGAATTCGGGCGGCTAGCCGGCGGTACAACTCCGTTCATGCGCAGGTATTCGATCATCTGTCCGTAGTGATCGTAAGCGTGAGCGACGCCGAACTCGGCCAGACGAAGGCGAGTAGACTTGCTCTTCCCCGGTGCTTGCAGCATGTTTTCGGCGGTCAAGGTGGCAGCAGCGCGGTGGCCCAGGGCAAAGGAGTCCTTCAGGAATTTGATGATCTCGGGTTTGGACTTCAAGCCGGCGGGACCGTTTCCGTCGTTTAAGCCATCGGGGAGTTTCTCACCGGTAAGCGGCGACCAGATGAACCAGTTGGATGCGGCGATGTGCTTCACTTCGACAGCGAAAGGGCGGACACCTTTGTAGTTGCTGCCCGGAATGTCGAGGGCTTCGGGAGTGAAATCGAATTTATCTTCGGGCATTGCCTCGGCAGCGTCGACGATTTGTTTTTCGACCGCGCTGATGTCGCGATCCACGGCGGAAGCGATGGTGGGCGCAGTTTGCTGCAATTGTTGCAGAGCGGAGACGGTAGCAATGGCGCTTAGTGTGGCGTGCTGATGAAAAGGGGCGCCGTTTATGGGTGCCCCGGCCGCGACAAAAGCAAGGAACAACAATACTCGTGCTTGCTTCATGGAAATTCCTCCTCCAATTCCTGGCATCCGAATGTCGCCCCTATTCGATGAGGTAAAAATCATTACGAACCAACTGCCGGTGGTGCATGACGAATCGAACGCGCTCGCCGCGTCATTCATGCCTCAACGCCGCGATGGGATCGACCGCCATTGCGCGGCGAGCGGGAAGGTAGCAAGCAAAGAGCGCGACGCCAATCAGAAGTAGCGCAACACCGGCAAACGTCAGCGGATCGGCCGGCCTCACACCGTAAAGGACGCCAGCCATCAGATGTGAAACGACCAGAGCGCCAGCAAGACCGATTACAGAACCGGCAAGGGCCATGCCTAGACCTTGGCGAAAGATGATTGCCAGAATGTTCCGTGGCTGCGCGCCCAGAGCGAGACGGATGCCGATTTCATGGCGACGCTCGTTGACCATATAGGAGATCACGCCATAGATTCCCAACCCCGCGAGTAGCAACGCGATCAAGGCAAACAACGCGATCATCTGCATGGAGAAACGCCTCTCGGCCAGGGATGAAGACACTATTTCCTTCAGAGCCTGCTCCCCGAAAACGGGAAGCGTCGGATCAAGGGCCTGGATCTGCTCTCGAACCTCCTCTGCAATCAGAGCACGGTCGAAGTGTCCGAGCAGGAACACCGCCAAGCGTCTTTCACGCCCTTGGTACAAGTTCAGATAAATTTTGGGGACGGCTGCATCCGCCAATGATTCGGTTCGAGCGTCCGCGATTATTCCGACAACGGTGATCCAAGGCGATTCCGCTCTCGTGCTCCGGAAACGCTTGCTGACCGCATCTTGCCCGGGCCAGAAAGTTCGCGCAAAAGCTTCATTGACGACGGCGACTTGAGGCGTGCTTTCGGTATCCAGATCGTTGAAGAGGCGGCCACGCAAGAGCGGCAACCCTAAGAGATGAAAATATTCCGGTGTAACGCTGGAGCGCTCCGCAACTGCAGCCCGGTCGCTCTGACCATCGCGTACTGCGAGCACGAAGAAGAACTGACCCTCTGAGATCCGTTTCAGATCGCGCAGACTCTCATCCAAAGGCACAGCGGCCGGGTCGCCGATGGCTGCTTCTTCCACTCCAGGTAGAGTTTTCGCCCGGCGGAGAACTTCGCGCAGGAATGGCGCCTCCAGAGCAGTCGTTCGGTAGAGGTCG
>Ga0193709_1000576_pt1 | contig 12514 bp, 9 predicted proteins | sample H3c2metaG_FD_160571 | JGI IMG/M metagenome (GOLD analysis project Ga0193709, IMG submission 160571) | Soil microbial communities from a riparian zone of the East river system, Colorado, United States - H3c2 | ecosystem: Environmental > Terrestrial > Soil > Riparian zone | place: USA: East River... | reverse complement strand
TGGCGGGATTCTCGACAACATCGGATTGCCTACCAGCGGCATCAATCTGTCGTACAGCAACAGCGGAACGATCGGCAATGCCGATGCGGATATTCTGGCGTCGCTGCAACCAAATCACCACCCCACGGCTGACTACGTCGCGCACCTGCGGGAGGAACTGCCAAAACGCTTTCCTGGGACATCGTTCTACTTCGAACCGGCCGACATCGTCGCGCAGACGCTGAACTTCGGAGTCCCGGCTCCTCTCGATATTCAGATCGTGGGACAGGATGTAACCGACAACTACGCGGTCGCATCGCAGATTGCCGAGCAGATGCGTACCGTTCCAGGTGCGGTCGATGTGCATATCCAGCAGCTACTCGATCAGCCGCGGCTTCAATTTGATGTAGACCGAGTCCGAGTCCAGCAGGTTGGGCTCACGGAGCGTGACGTCGCCAACAACGTGCTCATTTCTCTAAGCTCGAGCTTTCAAACAACTCCAAATTTCTGGCTCAACACCAAAAATGGAGTCTCCTACAACATTGCAGTGCAGACTCCGCAATATCAGATCAACTCGCTCGACACGCTGAAGAACATACCCGTCAACTCTCCGACGGCACCTTCTCCTCAGTTGTTTGAAAATCTCGCATCGATGTCGCGGCTGAACGAACCTGCCGTCGTCAGCCACTATAACGTTCGGCCCGTCATCGATATTTATGCGAGTGTCCAGGGTCGCGACCTGGGAGGAGTGGCGAAGGATGTGCAGCGAATTACCGCCGATGCCACGAAGCACCTGCCGCGAGGGAGCACTCTCGTCACTCGCGGCCAGGTCGCGACGATGCACTCCTCCTTCGTTGGATTGTTCGCCGGTTTGGCATTTGCCATCGCGCTGGTCTATCTGCTGCTGGTGGTCAACTTCCAGTCATGGACTGAAGCGTTCATCATCATCACCGCACTGCCCGGGGCCCTGGCGGGTATCTGCTGGATACTCTTCCTCACAGGAACAACTCTCAACGTGCCGGCGCTGATGGGAACAATCATGAGCATCGGCGTAGCGACATCGAACAGCGTGCTGGTCATCACCTTTGCGAATGAACATTTCGCAGAAAGCAAGGACTCCTTTAAGGCTGCACTGGAGGCCGGAGCCACGCGCCTTCGGCCAGTCATGATGACTGCCATGGCGATGATCATCGGGATGATCCCAATGGCGCTTGGGATGGGGGATGGCGGGGAGCAGAACGCACCTCTAGGCCGTGCCGTGATTGGCGGGCTCCTTTTCGCGACCGTTGCCACACTCTTTTTTGTTCCTATCGTTTTTGCCGTGATTCGACGAAACACCAAATCGCCCATCTCCGCTTCTGAGGTGGCCCATGGAGCATGAGGCGCCTATGACGAATCAATCTCAATCCTCGCAACCGGCCAACCCGAAGCCTGCCCGCAGCAGCGTCCAATGGTTTCTGTTGATTCCGGTAGCGCTCTGCATCTTCGGATCAATCACGTTCTTCTTACGCGCTCAGAGCGAGAAGAAACTTGCTTCGAATACGCAGGCGCTCGAAGCTGAACCGGTAAGCGTCATGCACGCGCAGCTGAGTGCTCCGGATACGGATCTCGCCTTGCCTGCGACGCTGCAGGCCTATTCGGATTCGCCTATCTTTGCGCGCACCAACGGCTATGTGAGCCATTGGTATGCAGACATTGGCACGCATGTGCATGCGGGACAGCTGCTGGCACTGATTGATTCTCCTGAAGTCGATCAGGAATTGAATCAGGCTCGGGCCGCTCTCGGCCAGGCACGAGCGAACCTTACGCTTGCCAACATTACCGCCAAGCGATATCAGTCGCTCATCAACACAAACGCCGTCTCCCAGCAGGACGTGGATTCGAATAACCAGAACTCTGACGCGCAGACGGCGAACGTTCAAGCGATGAGCGCCAATGTAAGCCGGCTGGAGCAGATGCAGGGCTTCGAAAAGGTTGTTGCCCCGTTCGACGGGATCATCACCCTACGCCATACCGACATCGGCAACCTGGTCAATGCAGGCAACAGCGGTATCGGCCAAGAACTGTTCCGCATGTCGAAGATCGATGTTGTCCGTGTGTTTGTCACAGTTCCGGAAGCATACAGCGAGCAGATCGTTGATGGCCTGAAGGCAACACTCGATCTGACGGAGCTTCCTAATCAGCATTTCGATGGAAGAGTGACCCGCAGCAATCACTCGATTGATTTGAATTCGCACACGCTGCTGGTGGAGATCGATGTACCAAACCCCACCGGGAAGCTGATGCCAGGCGCTTATGCCGACGTGCATCTTCATCTTACTGTGCCGGTTCGGCCATTGATCATCCCATCCGGATCCGTCCTTTACCAGGCTGCGGGACCGCAGTTGGCCATCGTTAACCAAAACAATCAGGTTGAACTCCGCAAGGTAGCTCTCGGGCGGGATTTCGGCAATACGATCGAGATCACCAGCGGCATCAGTGAGCGCGAATCCATCATTGCCAATCCTCCCGACTATCTAGTGGATGGAATGAAGGTCTCTATTCAGTCAGCCCCCGACGCAAAAGCCACAGACGAAAAGAAGAGCTGAGGAAAAATCTATGCTGAAGTGTGGATTCGGTCACGTTTGTTATCGGCACGCTGTATCCTCAGCGACACTCAGCGCACTCGCTGTGATTGTTTCCGGATGCATGGTCGGGCCCAATTACCATAAGCCTTCCGTACCTGTACCCCCTGCCTTCACGGAGCCGACTGCTTCAGCGCCTGCGCCGACTGGTCCGAACGTAATCTCTTACCAGGATTGGTGGAAGGTCTTTCATGATCCAAAGCTCGACGATCTGGAGACGCAAGCCGACGCCGCGAATAAGGACATCAAGATTGCGATTGCCCATGTAGACCAGGCCTCAGCCGCAACCAGCATTGCCCATTCGTTTCTTTTCCCCACCGTGAGTGCCGCACCCAATGTCTCTCGCAATCGGGAGGCACAAAACCGCCCGAACAACGGCAATACTAATGGGCACGCGGCGACATACACCGATATCCAGTTGCCGCTTGTGGCTAGTTATGAGATCGATGCATGGGGCCGTATACGACGCTCGGTCGAATCCGCGAGCGCGACACAGCAAGCGACAGAGGCCGATCTCAGATTTGTACGCCTGTCGATCGAAGCGACCGTCGCGATCGATTACTATAATCTGCGCGAGACGGACCAGGAGCTGAAGATTCTGGACAATACGCTTTCTGATCTAAATCAGGGCCTTGCCTTGACCACCAGTCTCTTTCACCAGGGCCTGAGCGGTGAACTCGCGGTGAAACAGGCGCAGACGTTGCTTGATCAGACGACTACGCAGAAACAGGCGCTTCAGATTCAGCGGGCACAACTCCAGCATGCAATTGCGGTGTTACTGGGTCGTACTGTTGAAGGCTTTTCTCTGCCTGACCAGCCTACGAACCCGGCGCCACCGGAGATTCCTATTGGTCTGCCATCGGATTTATTGGAGAGGAGACCAGATATTGCTGAAGCTGACCGAAATGTCGCCGCTACGACTGCACAAATTGGCGTTGCCAAAGCGGCATATTTTCCGCAGATTTCTCTTACCGGTCTCGCAGGATATGAGAGCACCAATGCCGTTAGCCTACTCAATTGGCAGAGCACGATTGCATCGCTGGGAGCTTCCGCTGTGGCGCCAATTTTCACTGGAGGCAGGCTGAAGGCGGGAGTCGCCCAGGCCGAGGCCGGGTATCGACAGTCTCTCGCACAGTATGAGAAGGCCGTCCTAGTCGCGTATCAGGAGGTTGAAGATCAAGTGGTTGCATTGCACTACCTCGAGGGTGAATCGCAATCGCAAGATAGCGCAGTACGGGATGCCAGAGAAGCGGAAGAGATCGCTATACAGCGCTATAAGGCCGGTCTTGTCGGCTATCTGGACGTTATCTTTGCGCAGGAAACTGTTCTTGCCAATGAGCGGACCGCTGCACAAATCAGCAGCCAACGCCTTGTAGCGTCGGTAGTGCTGATAAAGGCCCTCGGCGGCGGATGGACAGGAGTCAATACACCATGAGCGCTCATCCAAGGAGAGAGAACGGATCGGAACATGCTTACAAGTTTTGAGAGAGCCGTACGGACCTTCCCAAGATGGACCATGCATCTTGGCCTGCTCCTCGGCTTGCAACTTCATGCACAGAGCCAAATCCCCGGCGACGATGTTAACCGGCCATTTCTTTTGTCCGACCCACCTGAGACTCGCTCACCTTTTGTTCTGCAGGCTATCAACGATCCGGGCACTGGAAAAGCTGCGTTCTCCTTTGCGGGACAGGAGGATCCACCCGTCATTCGAGCAAGGCCGGGGGAAGACATCCGGCTAAGTTACATCAATGGGATGTCAACGCACTCACGAGAAAAATGCGTCGACGGACCTTGCATGAATATGACGAATCTGCACTTTCACGGCCTGCATGTGTCGCCCAACGCTCCTCAAGACGACGTGATTACGATGATGGCGATGCCGGGGCAATCGCTTGGCTACGTTGTGAATATTCCGCTGGATCAACCGCCTGGTTTGTACTGGTATCACACACACCCTCATGGAGAGAGCTATCGGCAGTCGTTGGATGGCATGTCCGGAGCGATTGTGATCGACGGTATGGAGCGCTATGTTCCCGAGATTAAACAGATGCGGGAACGAATCCTGGTACTTCGCGACAAAGCGCTTGAAGAGAACGATTCGACGGCCCCTGCCTTAAGGCGTCGAGTACAAATCCCTGCGACAGGGTGCGGTTCAACGGAGGCACCGGAGCGCATCTTCACGGTCAACGGGGCTGTTCGACCGCAGATTGCCATCGGGCCCGGAGAGCGGCAGTTCTGGCGCATCGTCAATGCTTCCCCCGATCTATACGCAGACCTGCAAGTGGATACCGAACGGCTTGAGATTGTTGCGCTGGACGGAATGCCGCTTGCCTTCCACGATCCCAAACACCGCACTGAGTTCGCGGACCACATCCTCGTTCCGCCTGCGGGCCGGGTGGAAGCGATCGTCACCGGGCCAAAGCCTGGAGCCCAGGCGTCACTGCGCACGCTTTGTTTTGACACGGGCCCCGATGGCGATCCAAATCCGGCGATGGTGCTTGCGGACATGATTGATCTCGCGCAATCCACTCCGGGAACTGCCTCCGCTCCTCACGACGCTGGACCGGCAATCTACAAACCTCTATCTCCGAAACAGATTGCAAGGGTCGAGAACAGCGCTTCAGACTTTGTCGTCAAGTTCACCGAGGATAAGAAAGGCTTTTATATCAACGGCAAGAAATATGGTCCGATGGACGCTCCCATGACGAGCGTGACCGTCGGAACATATCGCCACTGGAAAGTTGTGAACAATACGAAGGAGGTCCACCCGTTCCACATTCATCAGGTTCACTTTCTTGTGTGTGCCCAGAATGGGGAACACCTCGCGCACCCGGTGTGGCTGGATACGGTGAATGTCCCGGTCAATGGAAGTGTCGACCTGATGATGGACTTCACGGATCCCATCATTCGCGGTGTCTCGCTGTTTCATTGCCACTTACTGAACCACGAAGACAAAGGAATGATGGCCAAAATACTGTTCAAGTAGGTCTCTATCCTCTAGCTTGCTAACAGCTGCGGTGCATATGGGCCCGAAGACAACGCCTCCCGAGCAACAGGAGCGACGAAAAGACCGCCTGGCTTACACGAGATCCCAAGCTTTCGCATTCGAGAGATGAGCGTGGTCCGTGGAAGACCAAGCCGAGCAGCGGCGCCGTCGCGTCCGCCGACGACCCAATTGGTTTCTTTTAGAATCCCTAAGATGTGCGCGCGCTCCGCATCGGAGAGTGTCTGGGTTGGCACTGATGCAGTCTCCTGCATCAGCAGCTTCAGCTCACTGATTCGCGGAGACAGGACGTTCCCATGCGTCATAATTACAGAGCGCTCGACGAAATTCTGCAACTCCCGTATATTGCCCGGCCAATGGTGGCTTCTCAAAATTTCCATCACACGGTCAGGAACCTCATCGATTGACTTGCCCATCTGACGTGAATATTTTTGAACAAAATGACTTACTAAGGACGGAATATCATCCTTCCGTTCTCGCAACGACGGAAGCCTGATAGGGAAAACGCTTAGTCGATAATAGAGATCGGCGCGGAAAGTTTTCTCTTCCACCATCTGCCAGAGATCTTGATTCGTGGCCGCGATAACTCGCACATCGGCATGCAATGTGCGACTGCTTCCCAAACGTTCGTATTGCTGCTCCTGCAACACTCGCAAAAGCTTCGGCTGAAGTTCCAGAGGCAGGTCTCCAATCTCATCAAGAAACAACGTGCCTCCATGCGCGGCCTGAAAGCGCCCGATGGTCTGTGTAATAGCCCCCGTGAAGGCACCTTTTTCATGGCCGAAGAGTTCGCTCTCCAGCAAGGCAGCAGGAATTGCCGCGCAGTTGAGGCCAACAAACGGTCCACTGTGACGCGGACCGGAGTCATGAATCGCGCGAGCGATCACTTCTTTTCCCGTGCCTGTTTCGCCTTGAACCAAAACAGTGCATTCCGCCGGGGCCACGACCTGCACATCGTCGAGTACCGCCTGGAATCTTTCGCTCGAGCCAATCAAGCCTGAATTCGCCATGAACTCACCTTCTTCCTAAGTGTTATGGGCCGTGGTCCCCGAAGCTTCGCTCAGAGCTATCTTGACGGCTCGAAGCAATTCCTCGGCATCAAATGGTTTACGAATAAAAAAGGCGGCGCCTTGTGCGATGGCACATCGTTCGACCTCATCATCGTGATGAGCTGTGATGAAGATGACAGGCAGTTCCGGGCGCTCGAGCCGGACGCAACGCTGCAAATCCAGGCCGTCCATCCCTGGCATTCGGACGTCTGTAATCAAACAGCTCGTCCCCGCCAGGTAATCCTCCTGCAGGAACTCTTTTGCAAGCGAAAACACCCGCGCCGTGAACCCGGCGGATTCAATGAGGCTTGCCAGGGACTCACGAACCCTCGAATCATCATCCACAACAGCTATGACGGGTTTTGCGATGCGATCCATCAGGAAGACACCCTCTCTACATTCCGATAGTAGCGGGAATGAGATGGGCTGCCTATTATGTCTTTATATAAACCCGTTGATCCTTTTTAAGATCAGAAAATCCCCAGTTTTCCTGCCATTTTGACCAGATCTGCCAATGAGGATGCCGCCATTTTGCGCATGATCTGTCCACGATGAACCTGAATGGTGATCTCACTGTTGCCGAGTTCGGCCGCGGTCTGCTTGTTGAGGAGACCTGCTACCACGAACGGCAAGACCTCCCGCTCGCGAGGCGTCAGAAGTGCGTAACGTCTCCGCAACTCAGCCATTTCCGCCCTTTTCAGGCGCGATTCGCGATCTTTCGCGATTGCCGCATCAATTGCCCGTAGAAGTTCCTGATCATCAAAAGGCTTTAGCAGAAACTCAATGGCTCCTGCCTTCATGGCACGAACAGAGGATGGCACGTCTCCGTGCCCTGTGACAAAGACAATTGCAGGTGCATCCCCTCCGGCAATTTCCCGCTGAAGGTCGAGGCCACTCATGCCCGGCAGCTGCAGATCCAATATCAAACAGGCGGGAGAGTCCGGCTTTTTGAATTTCAGATACTCTGCGGCGGAGGCGAAGACCTCAACGCGAAGCCCCACAGATGACAGGAGGCTGGTCAGCGACTCGCGTACGCGATAGTCATCATCCAGCACGTAAACGATTGGGTTGTCCTTACTCATTCGGGTTGACTCGTTCCAAGCGGCAGAGTGAAAAAGAACGTCGTTCCTGGTCCTTGAGATTCCGGTCCTTGGGATTCCGGACCTTGAGATGGCGAAATCCCTAGTTGGCCTCCGTGCGCTTCCACGATCGAACGACAGATTGACAACCCCATCCCCATTCCCTTTTCTTTCGTAGTATAGAAAGCCTCAAAGACCTTATCCGAATCTGCCACGCCAGCGCCATAGTCCCGAATTTCCACCAGGATGGCATCGGAACCCTGCATCTTCGATCGGATGATAAGTTTCTTTGGCCGATCAGTCACGGCTTCCATCGCCTCAATTCCGTTGAGGAGTAAATTGAAGATTATTTGTTGCAGTTGCACGCGATCGCCTAGCGTTGGTGGCAGCCTCTTTTCCAGATCAGTTTCAACATCGATTTGTTTTGTTACGGTCTCATTGTGGATCAGGCTAAGCACTTCTTCGATCACTTCATTGACGTTCAGAGCAACCCTTTCGAGAGCAGTCTTTTTGAAAAGTGCCCGCATATGCCGCACTACCTCACCCGCCGCCTTGCCATCGCGGATGATTCTCTCTGCGGCCACTTTTGCATTGGCCAAATCAGCAGGCTCTGCGGATAGCCACTGAATGCATGCACGGCCGTTCGCGACAACTGCGCTGAGGGGTTGGCTAACTTCATGGGCAATCGAAGCGGCGAGCTCGGCTACAGTTGCAATCTGCGTCGCTCGGGAAAGTCTTGTCTGAGTGCGGCTCAGAGCTTCTTCGATCCGGCGACGGGATTCTTCAATCCGCTTCTTGGTCTCGACTAACTGGCTTGTCGCGAGGGCCGCTACAACAAAAACTCCGAATCGTAAGTAATGCGATGAAGGGCTTGATAGAGAGAGTGGAGATGGCAAGAAAAGGAAGTTGAAAGCGATGGCGGAGAGTCCAACGGCTAAGAGTCCGGGCCCTGTGCCCCCAAATAGACTGCTCGCAATAATGGCGAGCAAGAAGCACGATGATGGTGCGTCCAAAGGACCAGCGAGCGGCACGGCGACAGAGCAAGCAATCACTGCCAATCCATAATGTTTCAGGCGCGAGTGCTTGCTCATGACTAACTTGCTCCGGTACGCATGATAATTTTTCATCGTATCGGATCGCACCGACGTAGACCAGAGCGCGGAGAGCGTATCAAACAGCATTTGAACCAACCCCGCCCACTCATACTGAGAGAATCAGATTTATGTCAACAAGCGAAAGGGTGCTGCATGCAACCATTACGGCATGCAGCACCCTTCCGATAGAGGCTATTTCTAGATCACTTCCAACTTTTCGGCAGGAATCTTCTCGATCGTGGTCTCGTCGAGATTTAAGTGTGCAGTCACAATTTTTGTGGGAAGACGCCTCAACCAGTTGTTCAAAGAGACGTCCTGAAACTCATCTGCCGCAAACATCTCCAGAAACACCAGGTCGGTATCGCCCGTATTTTCTATGTAATGCCCGGCGACAGCTGGAACGAATCCCACATCGTTGGCGTTGTAGTCCATCGTGCGTGCATTTCCCACCGGCATAAACACGGTCATCCGGGCCTTGCCTGCGATGTAGAACTGCCATTCAGAGGCATTCGGATGCCAGTGTACCTCTCGCATCCCACCTGGCTTGACGGTGACCAGAGCGGCGGCGATATGTTTCGATACCGGGAAGTTATGTGCATCAACTACCCGAACTTCTCCTCCCTTAGTTTTTTTGGTGGGGGTCATCGCCTGTAGCTTGAAGGTGTACTGGTACGGGGACTCCACCTTCGATCCACCTGCCTCCGCCTTATCATGTGCCAACGAGTTGGGAATATCCCCTGGAAAGATGTAGAGTTCATCCGTTGGGAGCTTTGCGAGCGCACCTTTATCCACTTTGAAATTCTTCGACAGAACCTCGGATGGAGTGTGGGCGACCCACTCAGAGAGGAGGAACGTGTTGTCTTCTGAAAACATCCCTTGATTGAAGACAAGCAGAAATTCACAACCATCCGGCCCCAGTCCCTGGATGGAGTGCGGAAACCCTGCAGGGAAGAACCAGAGATCGCCCTCGCTCACATCGTTGATAAAGATTGTCCCATCGGGATTCAAAACGGTTACGCGGGCATTGCCGTACAGCATGAAAGCCCACTCATCTGCCGTGTGCCAGTGCAGTTCGCGGTAGCTCCCGGCAGTAAGCCGCATATTGACGCCGGCGATTTCCTTCGACGTAGGGAACTCACGCTGGGTCACCTGATGCGTCCAGCCGCCCTCTTCAATTCGTTTATGGACGAGGTCGAAGGAGTACCAGATGGGGCCCACATCCCCATGGTCCGACGGAGGAGGCGTGTTGGAGTTCGGGTTTTCGACTAGCAGAGGCTTATTCTCTTGTCCAGGGTTACTCGAGGAGTGATCACCTTCAGCCTTGCGCGTATCGTCGCGCTGCTGTGCATCTGCCGTCAATCCAACGAACGTCGCTGTGGCCAGTGCTGCAGAACCGGCTCCCAAGAAACGCCGCCTTGATAGTCCGTCTGCAAGTTCGTTCTTCTTCACAGTACTCATTGTCTTTCCCTCCGATTTATTCCATCCGACGAATCATCAACGACAGCGAATCCGCCTTCTCTTCCAAATGCAATCGGAGAGCCAATCATCATGAACTTAATTCAGCACAGGAATACAGCGCCGCAACCTGCACATTTGCGAACATTTCTCGGTGACGCCCTACCATTGAACTTCCATCATTCAGCCATTTTTTGCCTGCCGCTCCAACGTCGTATGTGTCGATATAACCTTAGAGCGCGACCGCGCTTCGACAGAGATAAAGAGAAGCGATCGACGTTGCACTAGGATCCTGTTATGAGGCATGGCTCCGAAAATGTGAGATCAACTACACGTTGATCCATCAACGCGACCACACCATAGGGCCAGCTCGAACTCGGGGATGATCATGCAAATAGGGCCCGCCCGTGAGTGCCGAGAAAATGAGCGGCATTGACCTTGGACTGACGATCGCAGAACAAGCAGCGCGTGAGCATGGAGGTTGCCTGAATCTACAGGAATCTGTTCCTGGAAAGACGGTCTTTGTTTTACAGCTTCCGAACCTCGCACCGGAGGCTCCGCTCATAGAAAAACATTCGGAAAGACTCGACTCGTACGCCTGCATGCTCACCAGCAATCGACGGTCAGCACAACCGAAACTGAATTGCTTGAGTAGTTCAACACCTGCTACATATTTTGCGCAACAGGTGTTGAATACGGGGAGTCGACCGGGTTTGCGGCCTGGAGGATGGGGAGGACCAGTCGCAGGATCACCGGTACAATCTCTTCGGCCGAAGCGCGGTTGGGAGTGTTAAACCACTCCTTGACGGCACCGTAGATGGCCCAGCTGGCAGCGGTGGTGATCATCACGGGCGGGAACCCGGTGATAAGACCAATCTTCGGCATTCCTTCCATCAAGACCCGGCGGATCGCGGCAGTGACGGCGGCCTCAACCAGCGGTTCAAAGGCACTTTGACGCTGACATACGGTACTGCCGGTGTGGGTCTGGGTGAGGTAGTCGCAGGCGGCGAGGATGATGGCGCTGGCCGCGGAAGGACAGGTTGACGACTCCACCCCAGCCGGTGATGCCGCACTCGCGGCAGTGGATTACGGGCAGGCTGCGCTTCAGATCGTCGGGCTTCAGATCGTCGGCAAAGGCGAGATCTGGTTGTGTACCGACCCGGCTGACCATGCGCCGAAGCTCACGCAACCATAGCTGATAGCGAACGTTGACAAGGGGCTGTGGTCCCTGCGGGCCGGCGATCCGCGCCTCAGATACGAGCGTCATGAAGCTGATCAGGAGCAGCTCTACGTATTCGAAATCCGCGTGTCTGAATTCGAGGACCTGTTTTGCGATCGCCTCGAGGAGGAGGCCTGCATCTTCGATTTGCCGTCCAGAATATAGAGCAGATTGCGAAGGAACGAATGTTCGCGCAAGCGATCTGCCAATTGATAGCGCCACGAGGGGTCCTCCCATTCCGTGATCTCGCCTTGGAACCACGCCCGGTATTGAGCCGCGACGTAGGCTGGCATGTCGTCATAACCGAACGGGTCCAGATCGTCCTTTCGTGCGTAGTCGGGCGGATGGAAGAAGCGAACGAACTGGCCGGCAAGGAACTGATCTGTGTTGAGGACGCTCTCGCCGATGAGGCTATCGTCGGTAAAAGGTTCGCTGAAGACACGTAATCGGCGAGGTCGTGGGCGGACTCGGGTCGGGTGTCGCCAAGAGTGGCGGAGGTGCCGACGCAGATTAGCTGTCCCGCCGGTGCTTTGACGCGCGCCTTAACGCGGCGGATGAGGCAGGCGAGATCTGCACCTTGTGCGCCATCAAAGCTGTGCAGTTCGTCCACTACAAGGTACCGGAGGGTATCGGTGGCGTTGTTCTTCCACAGGCCCGCATCCTGCGCGCGAATGAGCAGGTAGTCGAGCATCTTGTAGTTGGTAAGCAGGATGTCGGGCGGGGCCGCCCGCATTGCTTCGCGGTTGGCGATGAGGTCGGTCTCGCTCATCACGCCGGGGCGTTTGGAGTCGGGCCCTTCCTGTCCAAGATAGAGGCCTGCAGTGACGTTTCCTCGCAATGACGGGTTTTGAAAGATCGCCCTGGCGAGTCGGCGAGCCTGGTCGGTGGCGAGAGCGTTCATGGGGTAGATGAGGATGGCCTTGACGCCAGGCTCTTCGCGATGTCGGAGGCAATGGTCGAGGATCGGGTACAGGAAGCACTCGGTCTTGCCGGAGCCGGTGCCAGTGGCGA
>Ga0193709_1000574_pt1 | contig 12532 bp, 14 predicted proteins | sample H3c2metaG_FD_160571 | JGI IMG/M metagenome (GOLD analysis project Ga0193709, IMG submission 160571) | Soil microbial communities from a riparian zone of the East river system, Colorado, United States - H3c2 | ecosystem: Environmental > Terrestrial > Soil > Riparian zone | place: USA: East River... | reverse complement strand
GCTCAGATCGCCCCAGTCGTTCTTCTCGATCAAAGCGACATGGTCGAGCGGCTCAAAGTCAAATTTTGGAACCGCGCCTTCGGTCCGGATGACGACATTGCTGTCCTCGTTCGGCCCGACCGGCGCGCCCTGCCACGGAATCCCCGGCAGCATGAGCAGCATTGCCTTCAGCGCCGCGTCCTTGTCGGCCAGCGCGGCTTCCAATTCTCCCGCCTTGGCGCCCGCCGCCTTGGCCTTGGCACCCAGCGCCGCGCGCTCCTCGGGCGCCGCGCTCTGGAATCCGGCGCTTATCGCATTGCGCTCGGCCCGAAGCGCCTCGATCTCGACTTTGGCGGCGCGCACTTCGGCGTCGAACGCCAGCAGCGCATCGAGGTCGATATCGACCCCTTTGACCGCAATCGCCTTTCGAACAACGTCCGGCTGCTCGCGAATGAAATCCATGCTCAACATGGGGCAGGCACCTGCGCGAAACTCTTCAATGAGGCAAGCCGGACGGGCTAGCTCTTGATGCGGGTGACCTGAATATAGGCCGCCCGCCACCGCCCGCCCACTCGTCGAAACGTATCGGAATAGCGGATGCGGCTGCAGAAACGCTCGCCGCCGGACATCCCGCACAAATTGACCTCGGCGCCGACGATTCCGGCGTCCGATCCCAGCATGGTCACCGCCCGATCGATCAAGGTAATCGGGTCGAATGTGTCGCCGGGCGCGGTCCATCCGTCGATGAAGGCCTTCTTGCCGAGCCGTTTGCCCGACCCGTCGATGTAAATAAGGTCGTTCAAAATCATCCGCTCGAGCACCGCGCCGTCCTTGGTGAGTTGCGCTTTGTCGAAGGCATCGGCGGCGGCAATCAGCGATGCCTTGTCGCTTGGTGCGGCGTTGACGGGCGGAGGAAGGATAAGCGCGAAAACGGCAGCCAGTGCCAATGCGAATCTTGTCATCCGGCTCTGATAAAGTCCGCGATCCCGTTCGTCGCCAGATTTTATCCGCCCGCCCGGTCTAGGCAGATGGCCCATGAGCCTATTCGGGAACGCGCGTTAGCTGAGTGTAGGCAATGCGCCAGCGACCGTCTTTTTTGGACCAGACATGGGCGATGCGCAGCCGGCGACTCTGATGCCGGCCATCCTGCGTCCAGCCAAGATTGAACAGACCGCCGGTCAGCGCCGTATTCCCCCACATTTTTTGCAAAGGCTGCTCGATTTCATAGGGATCCAGTGTGAATCCGGGGACCCTGAAATCGGCGAGGTACGACGTCTTGTCCTGGACGCTGCTGTCCGAATTCACGAGCATGTAATCGTCGGTGACCAGGGACGATAGCTTGGCGACGTCTTTGCGCATGGTCGCCTGGTTATAGTCTTTCCATGCCTGCGCGAGGTCGGGTGGCAACTTGGTACCTTCGGGCCGCGCCGATGCCGAGGACTGTGCCAGTCCGATCACCAATGTCGCCGCAATGGCGGCTGTCGCGATGAAGGTTCGGCGGGTTTGTTCGGCTTTGCCTTGCAGCTGGTTTGGCATTTGGATCGTTCTTTCCGGTGGAGCGCTACGCAGAATCGGGCGGAGGTCAGCGCCGTGTATCGACCGCGATCCAGTTCACCTCCCATGTTGCACCCGCGTCGGCCGAATAGGCCTGCTCGAAGCGCGCGGAGTGAGGCGTCACCTCCGAAATCACGAACCGCACCAGCACGGCGCGGCCGTCGAGCGTGTCCTGGCCGTAGAACAGCCCGCGCCCATTCGCGTCGAATGCGCCATGGACGGGCGCAGTTAGCTGGCCGTTGCGAATGCTCGCAAAATTGAGTGTCCACTGGTGTGCCTTCGGATTGTACAGCCGCAGCGCCACGCCTTCGATCTTCCCCGCGGTCCCCGCAACCGAAAGCTCCACAAGGTTGGCCCGCCCGCCCAGAACCGCACGCACGTCGCTTGTCCCACGATAGTCGAGCCAGTGATTCGATCCGGTCAGCGGCTCCGGCAGGTAGCGCAACTGGGTGGTCCAGCGTCCGATTTCCCAGTCGAAGTCATGCGGGCCGTCGCGGGGGGCCGACGTGGCAGCCGTCGGCGGTCGCCCGGCCGGATCGGCGGAATAGGCGCCGACTGGCGTTGCTGCCAGCATAAGCGCGACGAACAATCGCAAATTCATCCTTGCACTCCCGAAAGGTCCGGACAGGGGGCTTATCGCAGCAATTTTGTAAAGCGAATGTCCGGCGAACGTGCGGCCAAGGTCGGCGAACGCTGGCAAGCTTGCCGAGCCGCGAAGCTTCGGCCAAAGGCCGCCCATGCCTTCCGGCCTTATTGCGCTGCTCGACGATGTCGCCACCTTGACCAAGCTCGCCGCCGCGTCGATCGACGACATTGGCGCGGCGACGGCCAAGGCCGGGACCAAGGCCGCCGGCGTGGTGATCGACGATACCGCGGTCACCCCGCGCTATGTCACCGGCCTGTCACCCGACCGCGAGCTGCCGATCATCGCCAAGATCGCGGTTGGCAGTCTCAAGAATAAATTGCTGATCCTGCTTCCGGTGGCGATGCTCCTGGCCGCCTTCGCGCCCTGGGCGATCACGCCTTTGCTGATGATCGGGGGCGCCTATCTCGCCTTCGAAGCAACCGAGAAAATCGTCGAGGTGCTCTTGGGCGACCATCACGCCGAAGCCGAGCTGGCCGAAGCCGACACGCCGGCCGAACTCGAAGCGCGCCAGGTCAAGGGCGCGATCCGCACGGATTTCATATTGTCGGCCGAGATCATGGCGATCGCGCTCGCCAGCCTTGAGGGCAATTCGCTGGTCATGCAGGGCTTCGCGCTCGCTGCGGTCGGAATCGCGATCACATTCGCGGTCTACGGCGTCGTCGGGCTGATCGTGAAGTTGGACGACATCGGACTTCATCTCGCCGCGCGTCGGGCGCGCATGGCCCAACTTATCGGCAAGGGACTGGTGCGAGGCGTACCCTGGCTGCTGTCCTCACTATCGTCCATCGGCACCGCGGCGATGCTGTGGGTTGGCGGGGGCATCCTGCTTCACGGCGTCGAAGATTTGGGGTTGGAGAGCTTCCCGCACGCCGTCCACGAGAGCGCCGATTGGCTCGCCGCCCAGATCAGCGTTCTCGAAGACGTCACGTCGTGGCTCGCCCGGGCTCTCGCCGCGGCGATCGTCGGGCTGGTCATCGGCGGGATTCTCGTCGTCATCGTCCGCCAACTTACCAAGCACCCTGAACGCTATGTGGTCGACGCATGAACCATTTTCTGATCGTGTTCCTCGGCGGCGGCATCGGCGCGGCTCTGCGTCACGGCGTCAATCGCCTCGCCTTTCACCTCTGGCCGTCATTTCCCGCCGGAACGATGATCGTCAACATCGTCGGATCGCTGGTGATGGGCCTTCTGGTTGGCCTGTTCGCCGCCACGCCGTCGCTCAGCCAGCATACGCGCCTGTTTCTCGCGACCGGGGTGCTCGGCGGCTTCACCACTTTCTCCACCTTCAGCCTCGATGCGCTGACCTTATGGGGGAGAGGCGCCTACGGCCCGTGGCTTCTCTATGTCGGTCTGTCGGTCACGCTATCACTGCTGGCGACCGCCGTCGGATTCCTGATCTCTCGGGGTTTCGCTTAGTCGAAGTGCAGCCGGCGATAGCTTCCGCGGAAGTAGAGCAGGGGGTCCAATTGCGCATCGAAGCTCGCCTTGACCACTTGCCCGACCAAGATGTGATGGTCGCCGCCGTCATGAACGGCGTGCGCGATACACTCGAATACGCTCAGCGATTCCTGCAGGACCGGCGCGCCATATTCCCCCGGCGACCAGATGGTCGTGCCGAAGCGGTCCTCGGCGCGGGTCGAAAAGCGGATCGATTCCGGCTGCTGGCAATTCTGCAGCACGTTGACCGCGAAATATTCGGCGTCGATCAGTGCCTTGGCGCAGGTTGCCGCCTTGGCGATGCATACCAAGAGCAGCGGCGGATCGAGCGACAGAGAGGTGAAGCTGTTAACGGTCAGCCCAACCGGCACGCCGTCTCCGCTGATCGCAGTAACAACCGTCACTCCCGTGGCGAAACAGCCAAGCGCATCGCGCAGGGTGCGCGGGTCGGACCCCGTGCGATATTCGGCGAGGGAGAAGTCGGCGGCCATGCTCAAGGCTATAGCCGTGCCGAAGCCCGCGTCACACCCCGCGCGACAGTCGCTCGAGTCCCGCCAGATCGATCGCCAGCAGTTGCGCGCTCAACGAGTCCACATCGTCCGACACCATGTACAGCGGCTGGAACGCGTCGGAGTGATAGGGCGTCGCGATCGCGTCTCTGATGGTGAAGCGCGGCCGCGCCACCTTCGGGCTGTCGAGACTGATGCGAAATTCGCCGAAGCTCGACGCCAGCCCCGCGCCGAGGATCCTCACTTCGCCATCCTCCTGGGCGAGGCTGAATTCCACGCTGTGCCAGTACAGGCGCGCCGCCCAATCGCCATGCCCGGCCGCGATCGCGGCGAGCCCGAGGTCCCCCGAATGCTTCATCATCGCGGCGAAGCCCGGATGGCTGAGCATCGGCACATGGCCGAATATGTCGTGGAACAGATCGGGCTCTTCGAGATAGTCAAGTTGCTCGAAACTGCGGATAAAATTGCCGACCGGGAACACGCGATCGGCGAGCATTGCGAAGAAGATCACGTCGGGCACCAGACCCGGCACCGCGACCGTCGTCCATCCCGTCCGGGCCTCGAGCTTGGCGTTCAGTTCCGCGAGATCCGGGATTCCCGGATGCGACAGGTGCAGCATGTCGAGCCCGTCGCGGAACGGCGTGACGATCCTTGTTCCCAAGGCGTCGACCTGCCGCTCGAACAAAATGTCCCACACCCGGTGGTCGTCGGGCGTGAACGCGTCCCAGCATTGCGGAATGACATAATCCCGCCAGCGGGTGCTCGCGCGGAGCGGGGTCTTGTGGAGGGCTTGCTGCAACATGGGGCGGTCCTTTTCGGGCAATAAAAAACCCCGCCAGGCGGATGCTTGGCGGGGCGGTGAATATGGCTAGACGCGTTTAGCTCAGCCGGTCTTCACCGCGAGCATATAATAGGAATTGCCCGACGCGGCGGTCGGGGCGGGGATGCGGCAAAGGGCGGCGATCCGGCTCATAGGCGTTTCTTATCCGATCCTCGTCCTGAACGCCACCTGTCCCGACTCTGTTCCTCCGTGGACGATGGAACGGGCAAAAATAATCCCGGGCGAATCCAGGGATTCGCCCGGGAAGTTTTTTGTGCGTCTAGCGCATCAGCTGATCAGCCGCGTTCGGGCGCCGGTGGTGGCGGAGGCGGCGGCGGTGGAGGCGGACAGACGTCCGTTGCCAGGATCACCGAGCCATCCGGGCACGTCTGCGTCGCCGGAGGCGGCGGCGGAGGCGGCGGAGGTGGAGGAGGCGGCGGCGGAGGCGGCGGAGGCGGCGGAGCGAAGTTGTAGACCAGGCTCAGCAGCAGGCTGTGCGAATGCAGCTTGGTGTCGCTGTCGAAGTCGAACAGATCGAAGCCCGAATCGAATTCGTCGCCAAAATGGAGCTTGCCCGTCTTGAAGTAGCGATACTTCAGGCCGAGATCGACGTTCGGGCTGATCGCGGTGCGAACGCCGGCGATGAGCTGCCAGGCAAATGCGCCGTCCTTGTCGTCGTCGAAATCGAACGCCTTGACCCAGGCATAGCCGAGGCCGCCGCCGACATAGCCGCCCCATCCGTCGTCATTGCCGAAGTCGAGCAGGACGTTGCCCATCAGCGAAACGACGTTTGTGTCACCGTCGATGTCGGTGTCATTGTCGGAAAGACCAAGGAAGTCCGCCAGATCGTCGCTGACTTTGACCTTATCGCCATTGAGGTGCTTGTAGCCGAGCTCGAGCTCGGTCTTGACCATGCCGAAGTCATAGCCGGCGATCAGGTCGACATCGAGGCCCATGCCGTAATCGATGTCGAATGCATTATTGTCCGAAAAGACGCTGGTGCCGTCACAAGTCAGGCAGTCGACATCCAGATCGGTCTTGGCATCCGCATCGATAATGATGCCGCCTTCGAGCCCCACGTAGAATGAATGATCGCGAGCCATAGCCGGAGTTGAGGTGATTGCAGCCGCTGCGACTGCGGCGAGCAGATACTTGCGCATGCCATTTCCCCTTGTTCAAGCGCTGAGTGATCGATGCTTAACACGTGTTGTTGTCGCGCAAAAGTAGCGAATGATTAGATTGTTTTAAGTGTCGACTGGTATTTGGCGGGTCAGAGCAAGGCGTAAAAAACCCGGGCGAATCAATCGATTCGCCCGGGTAATAGGGGATTGTTACCTTTATTATCCGCGTTCGGGCGCCGGAGGCGGCGGAGGCGGCGGAGGCGGAGGCGGACAGACGTCCGTCGCCAGGATCACCGAGCCGTCCGGGCACGTCTGCGTCGCCGGAGGCGGCGGCGGAGGTGGCGGAGGTGGCGGCGGCGGCGGCGGAGGCGGCGGAGGCGGTGCCGCGCCGAAGTTGAAGATCAGGCTGGCAAGCAGGCTGTGCGAGCTGAAATGATCCTCAATGTCGGTCGACAGCACCGCGTTCGTCGTCCGGTCAACGAGAAGAGGCGCCACTACGCCAAGATCGAACCGGTCCGGGTTGCCCAAGGCAATAAGTGCCGAGTCATCAACGAAGCTGAGCTTGCCGGTCCGGAAATAACGATATTTGAGGCCGAGATCGATGTTTGGGCTGATGGCATAGCGCAAGCCCGCGATCAGCTGCCATGCAAAGGCGCCGTCGCTGTCGCTCCCGAAGCCATTATCGATTTTCACCTTCGCCCAGCCGGCACCGCCGCCCGCGTAGAACGACAGGCCATCCTCGTTGCCAAAGTCGAGAAGGCCATTGAGCATCGCCGAAAAGACGGTGGTCTTGCCGTTAAGGTCGAAATCGCTGGCGACGAAGGGGGCCAGGCCCGGAGCGCCCGGATCCGGTGGGGCGGACGGCCGGTTCAGTGACGTGTTGAGGCTGGCGATGAAGCCGTCGTCAACCTCGAGCTTGTCCAGCTTGGCCTTCTTCCAGCCGAGCTCGCCCTCGATCCTGAACATGCCGAAATCGTAACCGGCGATCGCGTCAAGATCGATGCCGGTCTTATAGTCGATCCCGAATGCATTGCTGAAATTCGTATCGACGGGGGCCGGCGCCGGGATCAATGGCGCCACAGGATTTTGGGTCGTCGTATAATCGGCGAACACGTCGGCATCATTGTCCCGCGGGAACATGATGCCGCCCTCAACGCCGACATAAAACGAGCCGTCGCGGGCAAATGCCGGCGACGATGTCACCGCAGCCGCGGCCACCGCGGCGAGCAAGTATTTACGCATAATAAGTCCTTGTTCTGGAGCCGTATCAGTGGCCCCTCAACTCGGGTGGCTTGGGAAGGTTTCCGTGATTTGGTTCGCTTCGGGAAAAGGCGGCCGAGCTGTTGCAAACAGGTCACAGGCGGACATGTGCCATGCAGGTCGTCGCGACTAATTTCTTAGCATGTTGAACCCGTTGCGGGCCGCTCGCGTTTTGCCCAGGAAATGCTTATCAACGACGACATGGCCGACCGGAAAGAAATCATGGGTTCGTGGAAGATTGGGCGCGTGGCCCTTGCGGCGCTGATGCTGGGCGCAATGCCCGCCGCCGCGATGGCGCAGACGGTCGCGCAGCCGACGGATTCAGCCGTCGCGCGCTTCTATGGTGCCCGCCAAAGCGCGCCCTTGTGGTTCCGTCCCGGTGCGACCAGCGACGCGGCCGGCCAACTGGTTACGATTCTGCGCCGGGCCCAATATGAAGGCTTTTCCGGCGGGCCCGATCTTGCCAACGAGGTCGACGCCGCAATCCGCGCCGCCCAGAGCGGCGACAAGGCGAAGGTCGCCGCCGCGGAGCGGGTGCTGTCGTCGGCATGGGTGCGCTATGTCCAGGCGATCAGCACACCCACGGAAGGCATGATTTTCGGCTACCTGCCGGCCCGCGTCCCCAATGGCGACCGGATCTTATACGAAGCCGCCAATGCCCCGTCGCTGGGGCAGCATTTGCAGTCGGTGTCGAACCTCAATCCGATCTATGCCCAGCTGCGCGATGCGGCGGTGCTCCAGGCCCAAACCAACGGAGGCGTTCCCGATCCGCGCTTGCTGGCGAACATGGATCGCGTCCGCTCGATGCCGGCCAGCGGCCGCTTCGTCCTCGTCGATGCCGCCAACCAGCGTTTGTGGATGTACGAGAATGGCCAGCCGATCGATTCGATGAAGGTCGTCGTCGGCAAGCTCGAAACGCCGACCCCCCTGATCTCCAGCATGATCCATTATGCGACGCTCAATCCCTATTGGAACGTCCCGGACAGCCTCGTCCGCAAGATCGTCGCCGCCGGCTACCTCAAGGGCGGCGAGAAATATCTCAAGCTCCACGGCTACCAGATCCTGTCCGATTGGGGGCCGAACCCGACGATCATTCCGCCGAGCACGATCGACTGGAAGGCCGTGGCCGCGGGGAACAAGATCATCCGCGTTCGCGAGCTTCCGGGCCCGACCAACGCGATGGGCAAGATGAAATTCTCGTTCCCCAACGTCACCAACATCTTCCTTCACGACACGCCGCAGAAGGAATTGTTCGCCGAGACCCAGCGGACCGAGAGCAACGGTTGCATCCGCCTGGAGGACGCCAAAAGGCTCGGAAGCTGGCTGCTCGGCCGCGATCCGGTCACGATCACGTCGGAGCCGGAACAGTTCGTCAAACTGCCCCAGGGCGTACCGGTCTATGTCACCTACCTGACGGCGACGCCGAGCGACGGCAGGATCGTCTACGCCGACGACATCTATGGCCGGGATCACACAAGCTCGCGCGTTGCGGCTGCCGGCGGCTCGGCAATCGCAGGCTCACAAGCCACGGTGACCCGCTAGCTCCAGCGAAGGAGGGTGCCGCGGGAGGCGGAGCTGCCTGAAATCGGGAACCTATCTGCACCCCTAAGCATTTATGTCTCCGAAGTAATTTTAAGAATATGAGAATTTAAAATGAGCAAGCTAAGGCTTGCGATCGCGGTTTGGGGAGGGCTCGCAGTCGCACTTCCAACCGGTCCCGCGGCGTGGGCGGCGGAGACCTATGAAGATCAGGACATGGCCAGCACCGCTGCTGCCGTGGCCCGGGAGGACTCGTACGAGACCTTTGGCGACAAGGATCTCAAGCCCGGCCAATATCTCTGGAGATCCAAGGTTGACGCGGCTGGCCCGGCTCGCGTCGTGATCAGCATTTCGGACCAACTGGCCTATCTCTACAAAGGCGACGCATTGGTGGCGGTGGCGACAATTTCGACCGGTGAGCCGGGCCGGGACACGCCGACCGGTGTCTTCCAGGTGCTGCTCAAGAAGAAAATGCACCACTCAATCAAATATGACAATGCGCCGATGCCGAACATGCAGATGATCACCGATTATGGCGTGGCTCTCCATGCCGGTTTCAACCCCGGGCATCCGGCCTCGCATGGCTGCATCCGCTTGCCGGCCCCATTCGCCGCGAAGCTCTATGGCGTAACCGATGTCGGAACGCCGGTGCTGATCGCGTCGTAACGTTAGGCTTGAACCAAGGCGTCGATCGCTTTCGCCAGCGCCACGTCCCGCTCCGTAACGCCCCCGGCATCGTGGCTGGTCAGTCTGAAATCGACCCGGCTCCAGACACTCGTGAACTCGGGATGGTGGTCGACCGCTTCGGCATGCGCCGCGACTCGGGTCAGGAAGGCGAAGGCCTCGGCGAAATCGTCGAAGCGAAAGCTCTTGAGCAACGCCTTGCCATCCGCGTCGAGCGTCCATCCGGTGGGTGCTTCCTGGGCCATTGCATTCCCATATCGGCCTTTGCCCCGCCCTTGCAAAGCGCCGTCTCGCGGAGCAGGGGAGCGGCAAAGGAGCATCCACCATGGCCACCGCAGTCGCCGAAAAGGGCCCCCTCGGTCTTGAAAACCCGATGGGCACCGACGGCTTCGAATTCGTCGAATATGCCGCGCCCGATCCGGAGCTGTTGCGCGCTTTGTTCACCAGGATGGGCTTCCCGGCCGTCGCCCGGCACAAGCGCAAGGACGTCACCCTCCACCGCCAGAATGATATCAATTTCATCATCAATGCCGAACCAGGCAGCTTCGCCGAAAAATTTGCCGAGGCGCACGGCCCCTGCGCCTGCGCCATGGCCTTTCGCGTCAAGGACGCCAGGGCCGCACACGACCGGGCGATGAGCCTCGGTGCGACCGACATTCAAAATGACATCGCGGCCGGTGAACTCGACATTCCGGCGATCGAAGGGATCGGCGGGTCCCTGCTCTATCTGGTCGATCGCTACGGCGACAAGGGCACCATCTACGACGTCGATTTCGACTTTTTCCCCGATGCCGAGGCGCTTGAGGCGAGCCACGCCTCCCATCTCACTTACCTCGATCACCTCACCCATAATGTGAATCGGGGACGGATGGCGCATTGGGCCGAATTCTACGAGCGGCTCTTCAATTTCCGCGAGATTCGCTATTTCGACATCGAAGGGAAGGTCACTGGCCTCTTCTCCAAGGCGATGACTAGCCCCTGCGGCAAGCTCCGCATCCCGCTCAATGAGAGCCAGGACGACAAGAGCCAGATCGAGGAGTTCCTGCGCGAATATAACGGGGAGGGGATCCAGCACATCGCGCTAGGCACCGACGACATCTACAAGGCGGTCGACGTCCTCGGCGCGCGCGGCATTCCGTTCCAGAATACGCCCGACACCTATTATGAGATGCTCCCCGAGCGCATCGAAGGCCATTCGGAATCGATCCCGGAACTTGAGAAGCGCGGCATATTGATGGATGGCGCGCCGACCGAGGGGCAGGGGCTATTGCTCCAGATTTTCACCCAGAACGTCATCGGCCCAATCTTCTTCGAAATCATCCAGCGCAAGGGCAACGAAGGCTTCGGCGAGGGCAATTTCAAGGCCCTGTTCGAATCGATCGAGCTTGATCAGATGCGCCGAGGGGTCATCTAACAGGGATGGAATATCCCCAGCCCCGTTCGTGCCGAGCGAAGTCGAGGTGCGCCTTCGCATGACCGACGCCTTCATCTGCGACGCGGTTCGCACCCCGATCGGCCGATACGGCGGCGCGCTCGCCCAGATCCGCCCCGACGATCTCGCCGCTGTTCCCCTGCGCGCGTTGAAAGAGCGCAACCCTGGGGTCGATTGGTCCGAGCTCGATGACATCATCCTCGGCTGCGCCAACCAGGCGGGCGAGGACAACCGCAACGTCGCGCGGATGGCGGCTTTGCTGGCCGGGCTCGGCACCACTGCGCCCGGCACCACCGTCAACAGGCTGTGCGGCTCGGGGCTCGATGCTGTCGCCATGGCGGCGCGGGCGATCAAGGCGGGCGAGGCCGAGCTGATCGTCGCCGGCGGGGTCGAAAGCATGACCCGCGCGCCGTTCGTCATGCCCAAGGCCGACAGCGCCTTTTCGCGCTCCAATACGGTCTATGACACGACCATCGGCTGGCGCTTCGTCAACAAAGCGCTGAAGGCTGAGTATGGCATCGATTCAATGCCCGAAACCGCCGAGAATGTCGCCGAGGAGTATCAGGTCAGCCGCGATGATCAGGACCGCTTTGCCCACGAAAGCCAGGTCCGCGCCGCGCGCGCCCAAGCCAACGGCCGCCTAGCCGCCGAGATCGTCCCAGTCGCCATCCCCCAACGCAAAGGCGACCCGATCCTCGTCGACAGTGACGAGCACCCGCGCCTGACCAGCGTAGAGGCGCTCACCAAATTGAAACCGATCGCCCGCGAAGGCGGCACGATCACTGCCGGCAATGCCTCGGGGGTCAACGACGGCGCCGCCGCGCTGATCATCGCATCGGCAAAGGCCGCGCAGAAATACGCACTCAAACCGCGCGCAAGAATTCTTGGTGCCGCAGTCGCCGGAGTCCCGCCGCGGATCATGGGCATCGGCCCGGCGCCCGCGACGCTGCGCTTGCTTGAACGCCTCGGCCTCAAGATCGGCGATATGGACGTCATCGAATTGAACGAGGCCTTCGCGGCGCAAGGCCTAGCGGTGATGCGCCAGCTCGGTATTGCCGACGACGCGCCGCATGTGAACCCCAATGGCGGCGCAATCGCACTTGGCCATCCGCTTGGCATGTCCGGCGCGCGTCTTGCCCTGACCGCGACCGAAGAATTGCAGCGGGGTGGCGGTCGGTATGCGCTGGCCACCATGTGCATCGGCGTCGGCCAGGGGATCGCCCTCGCGCTCGAACGGGTGTGATCGGACGGGGACGCTAATGCTGAGCGCGTTCCTCGGCGGTCTTGAGCTTATGAAGGATGATGCCATTCCCATCGGGGTCCTTGATGATCGCCATTCGGCAGACCGGACTTTCGATCCCCTCGGCGGCAAAGGTCACGCCCTTAGCCTTGAGCTCCGCAGTTATCGCCGGAAGGTCATCGACCTCGAACGCGATCGTTCCGCCGGCGCCAGCGCTCGGTTCGTTTGGTGTCACCGTGGTAATGGCGAGGCAGCCGCCGCCGGGAAGGTCGAACTCGACCCAGGGACTGGATGGGCCGCTGTTGCTTGGT